>Ga0247758_1001438_pt1 | contig 17643 bp, 19 predicted proteins | sample UWRJL156409C4_FD_180950 | JGI IMG/M metagenome (GOLD analysis project Ga0247758, IMG submission 180950) | Plant litter microbial communities from Arlington Agricultural Research Station in Wisconsin, United States - UWRJ-L156-409C-4 | ecosystem: Environmental > Terrestrial > Plant litter >...
TTCTTTTGTTGGAAATGGGGTTGTGTTCGTCAAAGGAAGCCTCTCGTGCTCGCGAGAAGTAGATATTACTGAGAGCGTTGCAGAAGAGTACGACCAGCGCAAGAGAGTCAGCCCAGCTGGAGGAACAGTGAAGGGAAAGGGCGTCAGCAATCAGCGGACTCTCGTAATGTCATTGTCAAGGACAATGGGATCGTGATGCGATGAATAAAGAAGATAGACAATGTGACTGTTGTCTCTTTGTTTGCCTGCTTTGAATAGCAAGTGGCTCAAAGACGCTGTTGTTGACTTGGACTCGCGGGTCAAGGTTGGGTCACCACGTGTTGCTTCCGTGGTCTGGTGCGCCGCGACGGAGAGCAGAGGGAGGAAAACAGAAACGTCGGGAAACACAAGGCGGCGGTCGATCCTTGATAAGAGGCACACGGTAGTCACATATTGCACACGCGGATGGGCACCGGGATGGCAGTGAATCGAGGGGCTTGGCACGAGACAGTCCCAAGATCTGGGCAGCGAGCGCCATTCGCTGCGGGCGCATGGCCGCGGGTGGTCACGAAACGGGCTCCCGAGAGACGATGGCCAGATGTGGCGTGGCAAGCGCTGGCTTCGAAAACGAGCGAGCCTACTCACGACGTGCGGAATGGTGCGGCTCGTGGGTGTGCGGCGACATCGACAGGCAACCTGACGTCCAAAAAGACGCAGGGGCCGCTGTTTAGCCTCGACTCCGCAACGGATCGACGCGCCTCATCCAGTCCGCCCCATGTCGGGAAGCGTGCCCCAGATTGCCGAGTGGGTCCATGCGTGTCGCAGAGCAGGGCTCCTTTGCTGCAAGCGATTGGGCTGCACACAGGCACGCCTGCAGCAAGCCAGGCCGGCACTCGTAGTCGCTTAGCGTCCTGCCCCAACCAACTCCCGGGACCCGATGGAAATCTGGATGCCTTTGGCGCCTTGCCGCCGTGCGTCTGTCTATAAATGCTGCGCCTTCAAATCTTATAAGATTGGGAGGATGTTTCTAAAAGTATCGACCTCCACGGCGCCGTAGAAGCATCTTAATTGAATGCTTGGCAACGATGGCCTGGGCCGATCCGTTCCAATTTAGAACTGCGCGATTGCTCTAGGACGATGTCCACCAGGGATGGCGAAGCTTCTGTCTCATCCTGTCCATCGCATGATGAACCTGGCAGTTTAACCTGCGTGATGCGCGACAAGGATCTGTGTCGAGCACGATGGTGTCGAAGCCAAGCCTGGGCGGCGATCCTCCATCCCGTAGCCCACCACGCGTTCACTGGCGTACGCAGGGACCCGGGACACTGGTCTTCCACCACAGGAACTCCTTCCTAGCTCGTCGGGCTCTAAAAATTCTACCTGTCTCGCTGACGATCGCGCTTACCTTATTTCTTATCCCCTTGCCCCGCACCAACCGATTTGGCCAGGGGGTGATTTCTGAGGTTTCAGCCGCCATAACGTCTCTTCATCTTATTACCCGTGACTCTGCACGTTGACCCTCGCATGGCGCTATTGTCAGGTCTTCGGATGGACGACACTTTTTCGTCCGGACCACAATCCGGCCACTGCACAGCTCTCCATTTTGTAAATTGCCATGTTCCCCACAGCCCCACTATGTTTCGTTTCCGGTCACTCAAGAGCCATCTGAAGTTGCCCCACTGACTACAACGATGTTTCAACGTTTGACAAACACGCGAACAAAGTTTGTTTCCCGAGTCGGAAAGGCGAAAAAACGCCTCAGTGGCAACGCTTATTCAAGAATCTGTCGATATCTGCGGGGAGACCCGGTGCAAAGTGTTGGCGAAATCCTTGCGTACCCAACAGGTACAACAACCGAATCTCTCAAAAGTGATCCACAGCGCAATTCGGAGGCTCCAGTGGCCATGATGGCCAGTTTGCTCCATGCGACGAGACATGGAATACATCTTCACAACGCTTGTACCTAGACAGTACTCCGTGTTCGGAGAGTGGATGGAGACTGGACAGAGCTTCCCAAGAACAGAAGCGAGTATCATCATCTGTACCGTGCTTTGCTGACTGTGAGATAAAAACTATACAGTACCTAATTTATGTGTAATTCTCGTAAGTGCGTGATCAGACGGGCGCCTCTTGGTGGGGGTCCAACACAGTTATCGCAGTATTTCCTTCACCGCCAGATCGTAAAACCCCAGCCTAGTGCGGCATCGGGGTCTTGGAGGCTCTGCTAGGATTTAGAGTAGGTACCTCAGTTGCGAAGATCACCCAAGCATACAGTAGTTTGCGAAAACACGTGTGATTATCCCAGCTTGTCCCATAACACAACGGGCGAAGCCGATAATCATTTGTTGGTGGATGTATTGCTCCTCGGCCCGAATACATATAGTTCCATCCTGGTTGATTTCTTTCTAGAACTATGGCATCTCCGATGTTTGGCGCCTTCCATGTTGGGCGGTTGTCGTCATGCTCCACCCAGTCTGGAATCATATTGTGGGTCAAATCGCGGAGATCAAGAACAGAGAACACATTATAGCACCATGTAGGGCGTCAGTCGCGATCATGAAAAGCTTCATTACACGGGACAGGACGTGCGTATGTGTATAACACAGCAATATAGTAATGATAATGATACTAATACAACAACACCCGAGGTATCTGACCGTATACGCCCCACCGATAATAATGCAAAATACAGAATCCACAAGCCCGTGAGGCAAGAACCTACACCAAAGGCTTCACCGACTTAGCCTAGGCATCACCGCCATAGGGAACCCCTCCTCCCCGTCAAAACTCCCACTCTCCTCCCTCGTCCTCTTGACACCCCTCGGCACCGGACTGGGCGACAACCCCTCCCGGTCCTCGGCCTTGACGTGTCCTCTCTCAGAATGAATACTCTCCCTCGCCGAAACATCTCCTTGCGCCGAGGCATTAATCTCACTGACGTCTGCTTCTTCCCACTCATGCGAAACATCTGACACGGTGCCCCCTGCTGAGCAGGAGTCACGATGCGCAACGTGCTCCCATCCCTGGCTAGCAGCGTCATGCTCGTCGTCAGTGGCGCTGGAGCAAGACGCCGTGGTCGTCCCGGGGGCCCAGGTCCTGTGGCTGTGCGAGTGCGAGTGGTGGCTGTCAACTGCTGGTGCGGTTGTCGAAGGTGCGGCTGACACTCCCCAGTGGGAGGGCTCGTCCGCAACTGTGGAGTCGCCGACCCAGTGGTGGTGTTGTGGGAGCTGGTCGTGAGGATGATGAGTGGCACCCCCTACGGCAGATCTCATGTTGGCGGTGTGAGTAGACGCCCAGCTCAGAGCCGGGTGGGAGTGTTGACTTCCGCCGTCAGCAGTGATATAACCCGTAGGCCAGGCTCCGGTGTCGATGCTCGTGACAGCGGTACTGCCCCAACTATGCATATCGTGCTGCTGCGGATCGTTGTATGATACATCGAACGCTGAGGGGCCAGCGCCACCCAAGAACGAGTGCGCTGAAGGCGGTTCATTGGGAAGCTGTTGCGAGCCCGTGGCCATATACGCAGCAACGTGACCAGCGCCGCTGGTGCTGGTCTCGAAGCTTTGTGAGAAGGAGTTTGTCAAGCATGTAGAAGGCGGCGGCGTAGCAAGCCCACCGTGGCCGCCGTACCCGCCGTCGAGGAGGTTATATCCTGTGGGGTGCATGGTAGCCGGACCTGTCGTTTGCGCCATAAGATGCGCATCGTAGGCTTGCGTCGCCGGGCCAGACATCGAGTCCAGCACATCTGCAGTACCCCACGCGGCAGAGAAGTTCTCGCTCATGCTCCCATTTAGATGCTGTTGAAATGTCGGGCTCGGTGACATGACAGCATCGCGAGAAAGAGAAGCAGATAGTCCCGTGGGCAGATGGACGTTGCGTGAGGAATTGTCCACGTAGCTGCCGGTGCTCATTCTGTTGCCAGGCACGAGAGAGTTCTGCAGATGGTACTCGCTGATGGGGTCAAGAACCGTTAAGAAGCGCCAGCTAGTCTTCCCGCCTTCAGCGATGGTGAGCTTGTTATTGGAGTCAATGCTGTGAATCGTTTTGAACGACCAGAGTATCACGCCGCGGCGTGTCCACCGCTTGCTACCCTGTGACTCTGGGTCGCTGTCGTGCGGGTCGTCAGGTGGACAAGACCAAATCTCCTGCATCATGGCAATCTGCGGGACCAGGTCCATCTGGGTGGGATAGCGACCATTCGTGGCCGACTTGGAGTCATCCTCATCGTCGCTCTCCTTCTTGACTTTCTTTGCGCGCCGCGCTGCGCCTCTGACTAAGGGATGCGCTGGGTACTCGGCGCAATTGCTGAGAGTGGGCGCCCAAACGTCTGCCGGGAATGGGACAGTGACCCAGTCTCGGCGGGCGTGCTGCGACATGCAGTGGCAGTCACTCGCGCCGTTACGTGGACCATCACAGCCTGGACGGTGTTGGTACTGTACGGCGATCTCAGCAGAGGTCTTGTAGACTAGCTCTGGTGCCGACCTCCCATTGGTGTAGCTCAGCTCGGCCGGGCGGACAAGTCGCGTCTCCACCTTCCATCGGTGATGGAGCAAATGCGGTTTCTCAATGCTGATTTCAACCCATGAGTTGAGCTCCGAGTGGCTGGGAAAACGCCGTGTCTCGTTCAACTCAAGCACCACCTGCATGTGTATGATATCATATTGCGACTCCGCCGTCAGGATGTCGCCCTGCGCGTTCGTTGCCATCATCGCCTCCAACCTTTGGTGAAGATCCGGGAAAGAGGCCTTCCATTCCCTGCCGAGCTCTCTGAGCGCGCTCGACTCTACTTGGCTGAAGTTCTTGGTGTACTCGTGCAGCAATATGCCCTGGAAGATTTGCTGCTCCTCCTTGGCCCACTTCTCGCGCTCCAGGTTACGCTCAATGTGAGGATACTGGTCTCTGGCCAGCCTCTCACCGGTCGTGGCAAGGTAGCCAGACCCGTTCTCGCGGACTGCCACATCGCGATTCGACACAAATATCCAGCATCGCTTGGGCCTCACGACGACCTGTTCGTTCAATGCAAGGATCCGAGCGAAGTAGTCGTAATTGGGCCGTTCATCAGGGACACGCCCTTCGGATATCGCGACCAGCACGGGATGCCGCTTGAGCGATACCGAATCAGGATCATCTGTCGTGTTCTTGTTCTTCTTTATCTCCTTTGGCAGGAAAATGTGGCCTGCAGGGATAGAGCAAGGGGGTTCGTTAGTTAGCCAAGGGACAACCAGGTCGGTGAGCTAGGCAGAAACGCCACCGAAAAAGCAAACACCTTGCGAGCCAACCACTTACAGCACTTGTGATACTTGAAGATATTCTTCAACACTTGAATATGGCTCGACACTTGCTTCCGTCCCCGCCTCATCGGGTGATCTGGTTCCGCGCCTTTCGGCAGGTTTTCATAGTAGGCTTTCTCATCTAGCGGTAGACTATCAAGGTAGGCCAACCATAGGTATTCGGCGATGAGCATATTCCTGCCGTGTAGCATTTGATTCACTGAGAACTTCTTACGCCCGATATGAGGGATGAACATTAGACCTAGATCATATCAGCAAATAATGCGTAGATGAGCTGGAAAATTGTGACAACCTACCATCCAGGAACGCGTCCTCAAGCACCTGCGGCCATTTCTGGTCCGACTTGTCATCCTTCTCATCCTGCTTTTTCCTGTATGTCTGAAACTGCTGCCAGTATAGCCATAAGGGGTTGACATCAACCTTCCTCCTGTCCTGCTGCTGTGATTGGTGTCGATCATGTAGTCTACTGGGCACTGGTGGGCCATATGTCGGACCGAGGGACTGGGTCGGAACGATGGGCGGCGTCAGTATCGATGGTGGCATCGAGGAGAGCGGGCCTGGGCGGCGTATGTAAGCTCTTTGCAGGGCACCCAGCTGGCCTCGCTGGGCATTGCCTGTTGATTCTCCGAGGGGTTGTCTTGGGGCTATGCTCCCATGGCAGCTCTCAAGATGGTAGTCCACCGTGGGAGAATAACATTGTGATGCCAGCACGGGGGCTCGTAGCGGGAGGTCCATTGCAATGGACAAAAGGACCAAAGACAGAGAGTATATGGCCCTCTAGGAACGCTTGTGAAACGAGAACGGAAGCTGGAGAAATGCTTTAGTGGAATGGTCGTCGTCAAGATGCAAGCCAGACAAGATATGAAAATGCTGGAGGCAAGCAAGCCCACGTATGGAGGGGGACACCATTGTGTCTTAATAGAGGGTGGCCCGATCAATACCCCTCGATGGCCACCTCAGCCAGGGTCAACTCCGATTTCCGATTATTGGTACAGATAGGTACTCTATGCCTGCAACACCCTGCCCAGGGCTAGAGGGAAAGGGCTAAACACTTGTTGGGTCAGCTGGCGGGGGGTACATCCAGGAGGGAAGCGCCAACTGGCACGCAAGGGAATGAGATCCGCTACCCATGACAGAACCCTTTCCCTGTCTGCATGTGGACGATCTGCCGTGGGGGAGAAGAGCATGTCCGAGGTATGAGAAGGAGATTAGCCACACAGTTTATTGATCAGTTGCAAGGAGGACTTGAGGAGCTGGAACGCGGGTAGGTAAACGGGTGTATTCTTCAGATCGATGGCAGGGGTGCGGAGAGCCTCCTTGGCAAGGGGCGCTGAGACAGCCACCCCGTCCTGCGTCTCCAACTGTGAGACCTATGTAGACATCTGTTATTCATGCTGTCATGCTTCGTCCTCGTCCTCGTTACCGATATTGACCTTGGTTCGCCCTCTCCCTGTGAGCTGCTGCAGGGCGACCTTGTTAGCCTGGCCCCGCATCTTCTTCTCCATCGCCTTAATCTGTTCTTCTGGATCGACCTCGTCGGCCTCGGCGAAGTCAATCACTAGCCGTCGTCCTAGAAGATGGGTATCTTTAAGTGAATTCATTGCGTTCAGCGCTTCCTTTGCTGTAGAAAATTCAGCAAATGCGAAACCTCGAGAAGTGTGGTTGAACTTCTTCGGGATGCGCAGCGCAATCAGTTTGCCATAGGTGCTGAAGAGTGCCCGGATTTCCTGCTTGGAAGTCTCGAACGGAAGGTTCTTGATAACCAGCTTCGTTCGGAGGCCGGACGCCTTCTTCGCCAGATCCTGTTTTCTCTGCTCTTCTGCGGCGTCCCCGCCACGGTGGGAAGCCTTGACACCTAGCTTATGTGCGTCGAGAACAAAGCCGTCCATAACCCTCTGAGCAGCTTGCGCCTGTTCCTTCGTCCGGAAAGCACAGAAACCGAAGCCCATGCTGAGGACCTCACCTGGTCTCTTCGGGTCCGTCTTCGTCTTGACCTTTGCGCTCACGAAACCATCAAGGCTCTTGAAGGCGTCCGTGAGGCCATCGGTTGTGGTGGAGAAGTTGAGATTACGGACATACAGGGAGCTGGCTTCCGCCTGGTCCTCCGCGTCATCGCGTGCCAACAGCTCAGCCACAGACGTCTTCTGGACACCAGCAGGACGGTCCACCGGGGGAGCCACCTTGTCTACGAACAAGCCTTTCGGCCCTTTCTCAAGAAACAGGACCGAGTCCTTGAACCTGGAGTAGGCCTTCCGGGCAAAAGCGGTCCTGCACTGTGTAGGCTGGGCAAACTGGACGATGGCGATAGTCCCACTTGGCGGCATTACTACTCTCAACACAGTGCCATGCTCCTCAAACAACTGCCTGAGCTCCTCAATCGACGTGTTCCGGATGTTCTTCACCAGGATGGATGTATCGCCTCGTTGTTGAGACTTGAACGCCTCGATGTTTACACCGTTGGCGGCGAAGTAGGATTTCGCCTCCTGGATCACGGTAGTCTCCGCCACTGCCTGTTTCACAGCGGCAGACGCGTCGGTGGGGTCTAGGAGCTCATGTTTTGACACGCCGAGGCGTTCCGCAATCGCCGTGTTCACGGCGTCTTGGCTCATGAACAAGGAATTCCAGGTGAAGGAGCTGGAAGCGGCCTCGGCCTTTTTTCGAAGCAGCTGCTGTTTCTTGAGCGGCAGCTTGGAAATTGCGTACTCATCCAGCCCCTCTCGTTTGGCAGCCCCAGGGAGGATGTGGATGATGCGACCTTGGAAGGTCGAGCCATCCGTCTGGAATGCGGCCAACGCGGATGAAGGTTCCTCGAACTGGACCATCGCAAACCCCTTGCTTTTACCTTGTTTGTCTAACGGAAGATTGACCTGTGGCATGATTAGCGAGCTGTTGATATTTTGAATCATCAGAAATAAAGTAATGAGAGCGTCCTTGTTCAGTTACTCAGAGCATCTACTAAAATACTGAGCCCATTTCTCATCATATGCCTTGGCATAAGATGTCCCTATCGGGATTCATCATTGAAGGTGTCGTGTGGGGAAAAAAACTCGACATCTGCTTACCTCTTCCAAGTTTCCAAAGGCGCTGAAGTGCTCTCTGATGTTGTCTTCTGTGGCCGTGTAGCTGAGATTTCGAAAAAACAGACGACATGTCTGTTGGACCAAGTCTGCCGGATTGTCTGAGCCCGTGGGCCTGAGCTCTCCCTCGATCTCGGGCAAGGTACCGACGGTATTCCCCTGAGGCTCGTCCTTTGCAACAGCAGAAGGTGGTGGCTGTCTGACAGGCATCGCTGCAGGAACAGCCGCACTTAGCCGAGCCGAAAATCCGGGGTCGTCAGGGTCAATGAGGTCAAGCAAACGACTTGTTCTTGACCTCAACCAGTCGTCATCTGTAGCAGCCCCTGCCGCCTGCGGCACTTCTTCGACTGTTACGTCTGGAGGTTGCGCCACAGGAATATCGACGTCCATCTGGTGTGCCTCGACAACTTTGTCGGGCACTGATACCTTCTTGGGCTCCGGCTTTAGTGGACGTGCAGGAATTTCTTCGTACTCGTCGTCGCTTTCCCCAGCTTCTATCGCGGCTGCCACCGTGTGTATCTTTTCCGATTCCAGACCCCCATTGAGGTCACCATGATTTCTTGATTTCTTGGGCTGGTGGCCCATGACCTCAAGAAATTCTTGAAGCTTGGGATCGGCCTCGTCAAGCCCATTGCGCTTCCTCTTCTTTGGGCTGGAATCCTCCACCCCGCCTACATCAGGTATCCTGGTAGATGAAGGGGCGATACTCGAGGCACCACGTGCCTCAAAAGGCTTTTCCACTGGCCTGGCAGGTGAGCCTTCAATCTTGCCGCTTTTGGTCAGCCTCAGGTAGGGGTGGGGTTCAATCGGGGAGCTCTTACGGGCTTTGCCAGGTCAACGGCAATCCTTGACATGCGAATAAATGAGCGGTTGAAGTATTTGACCGCCCTTGCAGCATCCTCGTGCGACTTGTAACCAACAAACCCGATGCGGCGGTGGGGAATGAGCTTGACATCGGTGACTTCCCGACCCTGGGCCGCGAAGTGCTTTCGGAAGTCAACCTCAGTGATGTTCGGCGGAAGGTTCTTGACGAAGAGCCTAGACGACTCCGTCACCGCTGGAGCGGCGTCTTCCTGGCTGGCCGACATTGTTCGAAGGGATGATGCTACCGGACACACATTATGTTTCGATCTGAAGGACGAAAAGAGAACTTGCTGCAAGAAAATGCGCGAGGGAGGTAAGTGCGTTTCGCCCGAATTTTTTTGAAGCCCCACACTCCGTTATCTTATCGGCTCACCGATTGGCCCCACCCCGGCAACCCCTGGGCCCTGGTCAAGCAAAAGCATTGTTTTCCAGGGCTGTCTGTTGTTTCGTTCGCCAGCCAGGGCGGGCTGCTTTGACCTGACGACCAACCCATGACCGCAACATCGCCATCCCCCTGAGCTGGGTTTTGACTGCCGACACCACAACACTTTTGCTCCCGTCACACACCAACTGCACGCAACATCCCATCCATCCAACACCAGAGCGCCGTCACCTTCAATCCGAGCTCGCACCTCGCATCGCGTTGCGCCACAGCTGTAAGTTCCATGAACCCTTAATTCGCAGCTGCCGGGACCGGAAGCAAGGAGCGCTCGGCTGCCACCCCGGCTGCCCCTGGCTTCCACAACCCCTCCAGCAAACATACCACCGCGTGTTATCGCCTTCTCCGGCGTACCTACTGGCATCGGCATGCTGACCGATACCCTACCTAGCGCCTATCGCCTATCCTTCTTGAGCCTCTTGAGCTTGGTTCCACTCAGCCTCAACTCGGTTGCAACTCTCGACCACCCACACCAACCTCATAATGGCGGGCGACGACATCAAGGGCAGCGCTTCCCCTGCTCCCAGGGAGAAGCTTGAAGGTGGGTGCAACTCCAGCGTTCTATCCCGTCGGTTGTTCACGGCGCATCTGCTGACATGAGCATGTGTTGCGCTTCCAGCTCAAATCAAGAGCGCCGATATGGTGAGACACCACGACCCCGGCTCTCCCAACCCACCCGCGTTAGCACGAGACTAATTCAGCGACATGAAGACCGAAGATATGCAACAGGAGGCCGTCGAAGTTGGTATGTGGGGCCGATAGACCGCCTGAGTACGACGGCCAGACAGCTGACCAGGTACATGTCGCACATAGCCCAGGAAGCCATGGCCAAGTTCTCTATCGAGAAGGTTAGCAACTTTCCATGCTTCCATATCCCTTCCGTGGAATGCGATATCCATAATTAGCTCTTGAGAATGCAGTAGCTGACAAGACCCTGGCAGGACATCGCGCAACACATCAAGAAGACGGTACGCGAAACCGCAAACTCCCTCCCCACTAAGCGGTCTATTCCGTTGCTGACATCTATCCTGTTCGAAAAGTTCGATGAGCGGAAGGGCCCCACCTGGCACTGCATCGTTGGACGCAACTTTGGCAGCTTTGTGACGCACGGTATGTCAGGTCCCCGCCGTCTTGACTACGCCCGTACTCGCGTGCGCTTGTCTTAGACATCTGGACATGCAACATGAGTATACTGACCATAGATGCGCAATCCCCCAGAGACCAAGCACTTCATCTACTTCTACCTCGGACACTGCGCCATCCTGCTCTTCAAGACGCAGTAGGAACACGGCCTCCTCCGTCTACTCTCAAAACTGTAGCAAGGTCCCTGGAGTTTCTGTAAAGCATACATCTACACAGCAAAGCAAAAACAGTCGTATAATTGGGAGAACGGAGGATGCCCTCTCTCTCCTTGCCGCATGGCGCAAGGATTTGACGGGGAAGGCCACTGGGTTACGGCAAGAGCAAGTTATATCACGACAAGTCAACTCGGCCGTAGCCAGACAGCACACTCTTACCAACTCATTAGAGTGAGAACGCGTGTCATTGGGGAGTCTGAGTGGGATGGGAGGAGTCGTCGAGATGTACGAGACAGTAAGGATCTTGTGAATGGAGATTGTTTTGCCATGCATTTTGTACATTTAAGCTTTTGGGGGTTTTACGGACGGCGCCGCCCTTCTATCTTTGATACGGTCTCCGTAGAAATAGAAAACAAACGGCGTACTTATTTTTGGGACCTCGTTACATGCTTTCCAGTTTACCCCTGCCCGTTGGTAGTCCGTACCGGATCTCATGCAATAAAGGCCTCCTTACGCTGTTGCATACTTTACCGGAATGAACGATTGATCAACTAACTAGTTCTTGGGATCGTATACAAGATCCCTCCAAGCTTCCCCCTCTCCAGGTTCCGCATTCAGCGAGAAGCAAGGGGTTCAAGCCGTAAACTTCCGCCGCGATCCCTTCTCCAAGCGGGAATATCGTGTGGCACAACGCAAGGGAGACATGTTAATAAGGCACATGATGCACATTGTTTGGGGAAATGCTTTTCATTCCACTCTTCCTATCAATCGTGGGAGAGACTTGCGGTGAGTCTGTCTGCCCTTGGTATCATGATGACATGCAGCAAGAAAAGAGATGCCAAAGGTAGAAAAAAAAGGTCCCCAGTCCGAGTAATGCCCCGTCCGTCCGAACTCCTGTAAAAGAAATATAAAAAATACCCCTTTTATGATCGCGCAATCAACCGTTCCCATGCACACCCTGATGCTACAACTTTCCGCTCTTACGATGTTTTATGCCTCGGCCTCCTTGTAGATTTCCGTCTTCATCTCCAGCAGGCGAGCGTGCATCTCGACGAGGTGTGCGACCCTTTCGGCCGACGGATCCTCCAAGGCCTTGATCTCTCTGTGCAGCGCCTCATAGCGCGAGTAGAACTGCTTGAACTTATTGGCCTTGTTGAGAACCTCATCGCTCAACCGCTGTCGCTTGACCTTGCCCTCCGGCGAAGAATCGTCCGCCGGCCGCTTTTTGCCGGTCCCGCTGCCGGAGCTGCTGCCGAAGCCGCCCCCGACACTGCTGCTGGTGCTACTACCAGCCCTACTGACGATCGTGTCGCGATCTCGGTCGAAGTCTCGGTCCCGATCACGCCCGCGGACGTGATCCCTCGCGGTCGCTGATCTGTCGTGCTCTAGCTCAGAGGCATTTGTTGGCGGAGACGATGCCAATGGTGAAGATTTCACTGGTGAGTTGTTCTTGCTCTTCGCCAAAGAGTTTCCGGAGCTGGTGGCACGGCTGTTCAAGCTCGCGTCCGACGGCGCGCGTTGCTTGATCGAACTCACAGGTGCGGCCTGTGCCTTGGCTCCAGATTTGATGCGTTTGCTTAGAAGTGGAGCGCCCGAACTTGAGCTATCGTCTTCCTCAGGCTCTCGTGGACGCTTAGCTGGTGCCTTGACAGACTTTGCGGCGGGGGCCTGGGCTCGAATCGTATCCTTCTCCTTTGGGGCAGGTCGAGTCGCCAACGTCGACTTTGTCTTTTGGACCAGCGGTTCCTTCACCCTCTCGGTCACCCTCGGCTTCTCCACCACGCGTTCGGCGGGCTTCGGGGTGGGGGCGGTTACGCTTTTTGGCTTAGGTAGGGAGCTAGAAAGAGGAACCTCGTCGTCGTCCGAGTCTGAATCACTTATGAACTCCTTGGACTTCACCCTTGAGTTCTTTGCTGCATTGGACGCCTTTGCAGATCCTGCCGCCTTGGTGGGGGAAACCTTTGGTGAAGCCCTCGCAGTCGCTGCAGCGGGCTTCTTCGAGTTCGAGAGAATGCGCTTGGCCTGGGCTTCTGATGCTGACGGCTTCTTCTTCAATGTCTGCGAACCCGATCTTGACATCGCCTCGCCCCCTTTGCCCTTCTTTGCCCCCGAGCTTGTTGAATCATCCTTCTCAGAGTCGGCCCCGCTGACACTCGATGCATCTGTTTTCGATACGTTGATCTTGGGGATAGAGCCCTTGTTGGCAATGGCCGCCTGCACCTTGCTGAGACAGGTGCCCTTATTACGCTCTGCCTTCGGGAGTAGCTTCTGCCAGAGCGGATCTAGAACACCAATTCGCATCCGGTCATACTGTCTGACGGCATTGTCTATGGCCTTTTGTCGGTCCTCTGGTGAATTGTAATCGTACTCCTGGACGTCCAACTCCTTCCAGTACCCTCTTTTCAAAGCCCACTTCTGAGAGCCCTCCTCGAAGTCCGCCACCTTTTTTAGCGCGGCAGAAAACTCCTCGTCCGTGCCTCCATCATACTTCTTGAAAAGTTCGTCGAACGAGAGGTCTCGGACTGCTAGCTCATGAATGATTGGGAACCGCTGCTGCTTCAACCGATCCTGGGCCGTGGTGCTTGTGGGAGCAAGTGATGGTGACGCAAGAGGGGCGAAGGCTGGACTTCCAGGGTGAGATCGAGAGGAGTTGTTGCTCTGCGGCCCTAAAAGCTTTGGCTTGGCTTGCTTTGCCTTGGGTCCCTTGGCTGGCAGAATGCTGTCGATGATTGTAGAACTGGAAGAGGTCAGCTTCAGCCCCCTTCAAAAATTGTTGTCTCCAAACATACGCATTCTCCCGCTTCTCGGCGTGCACCTTCGCATACGAACTCTTCAGATTCGCAATAGCCCCGTCCTCATCGTCTACTGAACCCACATCCCTGTCCGGAACAGCGGCAAGTCTAGGTGTAGAGCCGCTCGGCTTCGCAGTGAGGGATCGGGCGGCTGCCTTCTCGGGCTTTTCTGCCTTCGATGGCTGAGGGGCTTTGGCCATCCTAGGCCTGTGTTTGGGCGCCCTAAAGATAGACATGGTTGGTTGTGGAAGCTTGTTTACGACTGTGGGTGCTGCCGAATTGGAATGAAAAAGGTCGTAGTCGAGCGAATCGGGGGAATTGGGTATGTGAACTGCCTGTCCGTCGAACAAGAAGGCCTATAACAGTTGTAATTAGATTCATGTTCAGAAGAAGAGGAATGCAATAGAAAAAAAGATATATAACAGTTGCAACGCTAAGCAACTGGTATTGTGAGGTCTCAATAGGATAGTGAGCTCACAGCTGCCCGCAGAGGCTACTGTGCTATTGTATTGATGGCCAATTCGCGCTATTGTGAAGAGCACAATAGGAGGTGGAGAGGGCGTATGGGCGCGCAAGAAACTTACGGGACTGCTTCCCAGTGACAATTGAATGTCCTGGCCACCCCGAACACATTGAATCATATTCTCAATCACGCTGTCGCTCAGCGTAATGGCGAAAGCCTGCGTTGGGAGCCCAGCCATAGCCCTGGCCGAGCTCTCAAGAGCGAGGCCGCTCTCGGGGATGTTGAAAACCATGTTGGCGAAATGGTGATTTTAGTTGCCCCTATTCCCCAATCCTCCTTCTGCTCCTCCCCTGCCAGTATCTTGTCTTTGGCCGTGCTCTCCGGGTTGTTGGTAGCGAAGTCGTGTATCGGATCTATCTTGTTTGTTTTGACTGGCGGTTCGGCTCGTTGCAGCTTGCCGTCAACTGTGACCCCGTCTTTGTGATATGGCTCCAAGACGGATGGCCGAAAAGCGAAAGAATCGTTCCCAACGATTGCCTTATACTAAACGAGAGATGTATTCCAAACCCAAGTAACGGTATCCAAGTTTGCCAAACCAAGTCACATCGTTTGACACAATTGGGCCAGCTTGAAGGTCACCTTGGCTGATCGTTCGGTCGGGCAGGCAGAGAAAGTTTATCGCAGGCTTCTGGTCCCCTCGATTGGAAAGGATAGAACGATCGCTTTGTTCTTCTCTCTTCCCTTCCTGTCTGTCTCTCTCTCCCTGCGCGTGTCTGCAGCTCGGTCTCTTGAGCTCGGCGATCCAGAGAAGCGAGTGGTGGTTGGTGATGCGGGGAGACAGAAGGGAGAAGGCCCCGAGGGAGAACGAAGGTCTAAATGACCGCTACGAGGGTCCGGCAGTGCAATGAGGTAGTGAATGTCCTCACAGCGAACTGGAAACACCAGAGGCCCGGTGGGATAAGCAGAGGAGAGTAAGTCGTAGGAACACAAGAGGGCACAGTGACAGAGGGATGGCGGAGTCGAGCGGGTGGTCCACATCGATCCACCCTGCATGGATGCGAAGTGGATTTGTATGGGTGTGGAGCCATAAGTGGGCCACAACCGTGGGGCCCACATACGGCGCTGCTACGCTTGTGCGCTGAAGACCAGCAGTTGGGAAGCCATCCCGCGTGCTGCCACCAAAGACCAGCAGGGCAATGGGAAACACGCCCTCTTCTTTGACGTGGCTCAAAGAGACGACAGTCGAGCGTTCGCTGGCCAGGCGGCAGGTTTAGATTCAGCAGAGCCTGTGTGGTTCAGACGAGACAGCGGGCATCATTGTCAAGGGACCTGGAGTGGAGCATCAGCATCCAGCAACAAAGGACGAGCAGGAACCCCCCCGCCCGTTGGGGGAGCCGGACGTCATTGTGCTCCTTGACTTCCTTGTTGCGTTATCCATTCTGCACAGAGTATTTTGCCTCCTTTGAGCTCGCGGACAGGAAGACTGGGCAGCCATGTAGAAGTGCGAGGCAAGATCTCGAACGAGGCACGGAGGTACCCTTGTTGTTGCGCGGGCGAGGCCTCGAGCAAGGCGAACGCCCCGTCTGGCTCTAGCGTGGTCTGGCCTCACAGGGTGGACATCCCGTAAGCGAATGCCTTGTGCCCGAAGCAGATCTCCAAGGGCAACCCCAAACTTGCGATGGGTTGCCTTTTCCAGCTTAGAGTAGATGGAAGATGCAGGAAATACCCGCTCGCCAGACAGTGCTAAAAACAGAACCGATCGAGAGAGCACTATCGTCAGCAGACGCTCAATTGCTCTTCCGGCTGATAACAAAAGTTGCACACGCACATTCTTTTTTCTCATTTTCCCTCGCCGGCCGCTAGATGCAAGGACGGAGGAGATCGCCTGCTGCTTCCGAGCGGACGCTGCGCGCCAAGCCAACGTCTGTCCGGGAAGCACTGGTGCACTGGCACAGCAGTTTGAAGTGTGCCTGGCTCATATGAACCCATTCCTCCAATGGCCACCGCCCAGCATCCAGCGACCTGATTCTGACTCAGAAAAACCGGACGAGTGCCTGAGGTGCCCAATGGCAGCTTTCCAGGGCTGACAATTACAATTCCGGTGACTTCTTCAAAGCTCTGGCAGTTGCCCAGCCGCGCCCTGCAATGAAGATGATTCACCGGGTAGGGCGATCGGGCCCGCGTGGGAGCGCAAAGGTACCACCCACCAGCTTCCATGCCTCTTGAAACACCCGGCCGGGGACCTTCTGCGAATGGCGCTGTGCCTAGCAGTACCCAAGTCAATCTACTCGGTGCGCACACAAGACCGGACGGGAACGCTCACAGCTCCAGCAACGCTGCCAGGTTTGCCGCATGACTCGCGCCGTGTTGTGTGCCCCGCGGGCGGATGAGCGTCAGGCATCTTCGGCCGGTTCCTGTCTATAGCCGACCATGCTATTATACAACCACTCGCCAGTCCCGGCACAGACGAGCAAGACCCGGCCGGATGGTCCCTCTCGCCATTGCCTGTCCCAAGTACTACAATGCAGGTGCGCGCCATAGTCAATCAGGGGGCACGTTACTCCATGGCGGACTTCAGACGGGTGCGGAGCTTCTTGCAAGCTCGGGCGTTCACTAGCACACCCGTACGCCAGGACTGATGAGGGATGAACCCGGGTTCGTTCATACACCCGTCGTGCCAGCAAGCAGAGGAATATCCTGATGACCACCTTTTGCTCGCCAGCTGCGGCACAGGCGAATGATGGCTGCGGACCTCGTTAGGGCAGCAGCTCATTGGGGTGACACGGCATCCTCCCAGCTCCCAGAGCCACGGCGGTGAACCCGAACTGCTGACTGGACGTCGACCTCAACGACCGAAAGGCCCGACTGTGGTGGTGCTTACACCTCCATCTCTCTCAATCATTCATTCACTGCCTTGAGACTGCCACTCCCCGTTTCTTTCGTCCCGGGCAGCGCCCAATTCGTCCGAAGGCGGCGGGCAACCAAGGACCGTCTAGCTGTATGTCTCAAGCGGAAAGCGGGAGGCCGCAGATCTGCCAAGCGCATGCGAGTGGAATTCTTCAAGAGGTCCTCACGCCGCACCGTACCCCACATCACTTTGCACCGTCACCCAATGCAAATCCCACATATATAACCCTAACCCCCGCATATTCTTCTAACCTATAATCATCCACACCCTTAAACACTACCATCGCTCCGACCAGCCTCTAACTACGATGCGAATTCTGTATCGCAAAGGTAAGTTTATCAATCACGCACGATTTCCCGGGGTAATCAGGTGTTCAGATAGTGCTCTGGATAATTTTAAACCTGCGCGTGATGCAGCAAATATAGGCGACGATAACCGCGATTCCAACTGCAATAGTGGTAAGCTTAAGCCTAACATAGAGCCTCTCCCCAACCCTCCTCTAAGCCACGTAATTCTATTACAGAATCGGTAG
>Ga0247758_1001439_pt1 | contig 17633 bp, 15 predicted proteins | sample UWRJL156409C4_FD_180950 | JGI IMG/M metagenome (GOLD analysis project Ga0247758, IMG submission 180950) | Plant litter microbial communities from Arlington Agricultural Research Station in Wisconsin, United States - UWRJ-L156-409C-4 | ecosystem: Environmental > Terrestrial > Plant litter >...
AATACTGGCCAAACCCCCACCTCCCCACGGCATCCAAGAACGCCCTCCCATAAACCTCCCCCATAACCCCCCTCGTCGTCCAATAATATCTCGCATACACCGCCAGCGCCGCCATCCCCGCCACGGCAGGCATTCCCTCAGCCACAACCCAGCCTGCATACTTCCACCCGCGCAGCCTCCCTCTCATACCCCTCAACCTCGGATAGTGAAACACCAGCCCTACGACAGCGAGTGTCCAGGCGACGAAGCCGGCGAGGAAGTACTGGAAGTCGGAGGAGTGGTGGAAGGACTGGGAGGGGGTGGTGAAGGAGGAGGAGAGGGCGGCGGCGCCGCGGGAGCAGAGGCGTTCGATGACTTTGCCGGGCTTGTGGAAGACGGAGAAGTGGGTGGAGAAGAGGACGGTGTTGAGGATGCTGAGGAGGAGGATGGAGGCGGGGATGTACCATGGTTGGTGCGGGTGGGGATGGGGAGAATGGGGGGAGTGGGAAGGGGAGGTGTCGGGGACGGTGGCCCAGAAGGCGGCGCAGAGCATTATTACGGAGGTCGCGCAGAGCATGGACAGGGCGTCGGCCATGAGGGCGTCGAAGCGGGAGTGGGTGGTCCAGCGGTAGACGAAGGAGGAGAGGATGATTGAGGTGGTGAAGACGAGGGTTGTGGCGAGGAGGTGCGGGAGGGTCGCGAGGAGGGAGAGGCGGAGGTTGAAGCGCCGGCGGCGGGGGCGGAGGGAGGAGTACGGGCGAGGGGTACGGAGGTGTCGGCTTATAGGGGAGAAGGAGAGGGTTGAGAAAACGAGGGTTAGGAAGAGGAGGATGACGATGGAGACGAACATCTGGGAGGAGGGGGTTAGCTGGTTGGGATGGAAGATGGTGGGGGGGGAGGAGGACGTACGCCGTAGCCGACGATGTCGGGGTTGCCGATGGAGATATAATGCGACTGGCAGTAATCGTACCAGCACTCTTGGGCAACATGGCCGAGAAACAGGGTGACGTTAAATGCGTCTTGTTGGGTTGCGTTGATCCACCACTCGACTACATCGCCAGGCCGCGATTCGTTCAACGGGGCCGGAAAGAGGTTGCGCGCCAGGTCGGTCAGCTCGAGGACGCCCACGCTCAGACGGGACGGGTCGCTGATGGCTGCGTCGGTGGCGTCTTCTTCGCTGAGATAGAATATGTCTTTGATCGGGAGGAGCTTGGAGACAACGGGGCATGCGAAGTCGGCAAGCGTGTCGGTGGCTTTGTCGTAGGTCTGGTTGTAGGGCACGACTGATAGCAGGTGGCTAACTTTGAGATCCGACAGAGTGCTGATCGATTCGGGATTCCAGAGCGTCGGCGGGACGCAATGCTGGATGCTGCCGGCATACTGCCCGAGGCAGTCAACCGTGGGCCCGAGTGAGAGGATGTTGTTCATGGCCGCAGCAGTCGAGAGGCATTCGGGACTCAGGAGTCAAAGATCTGGCGCAAGGCGCGTCTTCGGCCGGGGCATCTGCAGTCATAAGACCTGGGCGGGAAAGTTTAGGTTAACCGCGGCAACTTTGAGCATCGCGGCGGCCTCTCCAAGTAATGACGAATGACGAATGTCCTCGTGGTTCAACTTCTGCGCGCGGCTCTTTTATGCTTTGCCGCGTCCCGTCTTCGTGGGTTAAGGGCTTTTGGGGCTGAGAACGTTTACCCCTTTTTAAGCGCCCAGGGGCCACACTGCCGATAGGTTGCGCACATGCGGTCGAGGCTGAGACAAGCCACTGTCAGGCACCACCTTAGCATTCTTCTTGGCGGCGCACACGCCTTTCGGGACTTTATTGCGGTTGGTGGGAGATGCATGTCGTGCAACACACCGCAAATGGAAGCTTTGGAGTCTTCGCCAATCGTGTTTTAATCTTCGATCGAGACCGGTCTGACACGCCCGAGCGGGTCACCCGTTGTGCTGGGACTGGCTTCAACTCAGTTACTGTCTGACCACATGCCACGGGAAAGTTTTGATGCTAATTTTGACTTGATGCTCGGTGTGCTTTTGTTTTGGGATGCTTGGCTTCCTGGTGCCGCCATCAACAAGGACGCTAGAGACGGGCAAGAGTATTGACGGCCCGGAAGATGGCGATGCTAGTAGTTCTAGGCTGCGGCTTGGTGAGGATGCAATTAACGTACTCGGGAATGTCACTTGGCTGCTGACGGGGTTTGAGCAGGCCGCTGATAACGAGGGGGCGGATGTTGAGCAACGGAAACATTTCTCATACGTTCATGGCCTATGTACCTAGTAATAAGCGGCGTGAGACAGATAATGTAAGGAGTTCAACAAGCGGGGGGACAAAATTGCCGTATCTAACCATGTCCTCCGATCATCCATTGTCATCTATCAGACCGCCTGTTCCCTCAGCTTGTATCTCAAGCGCATGGGCGTCGTCGGCATGCTCGAACCATGCTGCGACCTGTCAACAGGAGGCGGGCTTTCCATGTGATTTCCAGCAGCATCTTCCAGCGAGTATTCGAACATCGCGACAAACGTGGCGATGATGATGAACATTTCTAGTTTGGCAAACTGGGGGTCGGGGATGTATATGTCAGTAGGATTTAACGATACGGTCTCCGAGAAAGCGGCTCACCTTCATTCCCACTGTAGATGCAACCAGTTTTGTCAGTCTCGCACCTCTCGTCGCATTGGTGGGAAGAAAACTCACCACAGGGATGTCTTCCTGTACCCCAACCTACAAAGGGCAATGGAGGACCCTTTCCTTCGTGCTCTGGTAGATACCTCCCGGGGTCCCATCTTTCCGGCTCTGGGTAGTACTCAGGGTTGAAGTGTAAGTCGTCTAAGTGGTAGACCTGCAAAGGTGAGTTGTCAGTAATTTGTCTCTTATGACATTTCAGGACAAGGATAATATGCACAGCAAAGCTACCCTTCGGTATGATCTCTCCAGTCTTGCCAATTGGGATGTCAATGTTGCTGGCGTTCTTCCGGAAAGCGGTCCCCACCATCTGGTGCCGAATGGTCTCGCGTTGACAGATATCGATCATCGGGAAGCTGCTCTCCCACTCCTGAAGCGAGAGGGTGGACAGCACTTCAGCGGCCGATTGCTCAGGGCTCTGACGGTGTGCCGCCACGACGCCATCAACTTCCTCCTGCAACTTTCGGTACCACTCAGGAGTAGATGCAAGCCAGCACAGCTCAAGGGCAGCATTGATCCCGCTGTTTAGCTGGCCTGCGAACAATGAGCCAAGGATGAACTGCGTTCGAGTCGTCAGCTTCCCTTCAATCTCATCCTTGCTTAACAGTCGCAACCTACAGAAATGACCTTCTTGATGTCGTCGTCTCCCGTATCAATAAGATACTGCAGCGCATCATCCTCCCTACGCCCTGTCTTCTTTCGGTCGTCCACGAAGCCTTTTAGAAGGTAATAGAGCCGCCCACCGGCAACCATCCGGCTGAGATCCCCATACGTTGGCAGCCAGGGAAAGATGATTTGCACCGCGGACGCATTCTGCAACGTCTCAAACCAGCCAAGCGTCTTCTCCATCAAATCCGGAGACCTGACAATCTCGGCCGTCCCAACAGTTCGCATGGTCAAGGCGTAGACCACTCGGTAAATATCATCGAACGGATCCATGACGGCCTCTTCCCCGGGCTTCGGCGCCTTTCGCTGGAGCGAAGCATTCGTCGCGTCCACGAGAGTGGAGAGATTTCGGGAGAGACCGTCCGATTTGAGCATTGCAGATAGAGTTCGCGTGAACCAGGCAGCGATGGGCTCGTCGTTCTTATCGGAATCAAGTCTGGGCGTACCCGTGAAGAGGACTGCGTATCTGTTTCACAAACGGTTAGAAAATTCAGGTACCGCAAGACCACACCACGAGGAGCAGCCAATTCGCTGTACACACCCCTGGCCAAAATCGAGGTGCTTGCTTTCAAAGAACGTCTTCTTCCCCTCGGTCCCCCCGAGGCCGACAATGTGGTGCTTCCCGAAGTAAAAGCTGAAGTTTCCCGATATGCTCTTCGCGATGTGGCTCAGCATGAACCGCTGGCGATCAGAGAAGTATCGCAGCGAGCCGAGCACCGGCCAGTCGCCCGCGCCGGGCTTGATCAGAGGCGGCGTTCCCTTGGGGAGAGGCGGTCGTCGCGCGAGGAGTTGCGACAAGAGAAAGACGATGGCGCTGCCCAGCAGGATCCAGATCGTCGCTGGGAGCTCGTTGAGTCGCTGCATCGCGTTTACTATGAGCGGAGAGGCCATGTTGAATGCGCGGCCACGGACGGATGCGCGACAAGAATTGATGCGGCCATTTGGAGGGGCGCTCGGGTTTTAATGTCTCTACCGGCGTTCCTTCCACTGGAATTGGCCTCCGGCCTGCCATCCGAATTCGAAACAATTGCCCAATTGGCGGGCACAGCAGTCCAACCATGGGCGAGAAACCGCACGCTTCGGTAAAAGGGTGCATTTCGGTTGCAATTACAACCGCACCACGCGGCAAGCTGCAATGCATTCAGACCACAGTCCGACCAGCGACAGGACCACTCAATGGTTGGCTGCGATGCGCGCCCAGCAGAAAATGCCTGCCGTGGGATTTTCGTGGGGTCATCCTCATTTGTGCTCGCCTACAACGAGAATCGCCAATTGGTGACTGGGCAACCGCCAACGTCATGCCAAATGTCAATGGGTGGGAGAGAGATCATGGACGATAAATTATGATTTCATGAATCTGCGCAGCTACCGATCGCAGCGAACCGTTGAGGCTTGACAGTGCCTCATTTTCACGGTTTCGGGATGTCAGGGTGGGTTGCATCCGTGGCCATGAAGCGGGCGATTTGTCGGGATGATTGGCTTGTCATTTGTGGTGGGGCGCGGGCGCGGTGGGTTCGATGCTGGTTGGCTGGTGTTTATCTTCCGCCGCCGCACGGACCATCGCTGCGATCGATTTGCGGTGGAACCGTTAGCAAGGCCAAGGGCTACTAACAATATGTAGTACAGGTTTGTAGTAGTCGCGTTAGATAGTTTGGCTGTTCGTATCTTACCGTGTGCCTCCCAGTGCGCCAGATTGTTCAAATCCAGGGCTCTTATCTACCACCACCAGGGCCATTGGGAATGCGCCTTTGCGGATTTTTTAGCTTAAATTTGGTCCACGCTTCTTTTCAGCGCATATGGAGCGCTCTTCAAGACCTCTTCAGTAGGAACGGAGACATCTTTTTCTCTCAATCTTGACACACGGACTTATAATCCGATTAACTCCTGCACAAGATTATGCACTACCATTTTCTCTCACAGAATTCAAGTAACCTTCTGGCCCGTGCACACTGTAATAACCCTCAGGCGGCACAGATTTCCAAGGGTTATATATGGGTGCCCAAAACCGTTCTTAAATTCTGTAAGAGAAAACGTATCTCCTCTAACCTCGGCAATGTATATAAATAGCCCCTTTTAGGCTGTAGCTAAGTTTCGATGTGTGGGCTATACCTGTGGACTAACCTATACGACCTATATGGCGTAAGACGTGCAAGCACTCTCGGTGCGAAAATTAGGTATATACCTAGGAATGTTTGCCTTAACAGTGAATAACAGGAGTACCTAGATCCTCGGTTGCAAGCTCCAAAAGGATCGCATCACACGAGATAGTGAGCGGTTCGAGCAGAAATAATAAGCGTTCAGTTCTTTGTATAGGAGGAGGGAGCACAAGTCGCATCGCGCAGTTAGGTTGGCCCCGGTTTCTAGAACCTCGACGCGCTACTGTATTACTTCGTATGGCGCGAGTCTAATATAACGTACCTCGGCTGGGTGCCTCACGTCACACAACACCATATCACAGGACCTCCTGTGAGCCGGGGCTATCCTTTGCGTGCACTTGAAGGCCGGGGCAAATTACCACACTACCTTCGGAATAATATCTCTGTTAGGTTGCCATAGTACAACCTTAACTCAGATTGGCAATTCTGGGATTACCATTTGAGTCACCATTGAGCGGGTTGAATCCAATAGCTGCTAGGCCATGATACAGTATCTCAACCTATTTGAACTCGACAACCCTCAGCGACTACAAAGGCTCAGGCCAAAGGAAACGGTCCCTTCAGTTAGTGTAAAAAATGCCGTCTTACTATTAAGACAGTCTATAGTTTTTAGTGTGGCAGGCCATCTCCCATCATAGAACTGCCTTCTATGCTAGAAAGGCCTTCGCTTACTACGGTAAGCCGACGCTGACTGTTCCAACACAGGACTGTGGGATTCCAAGAACGCAATTTCGAAGGGAGAAGACAGACCCTTTCTTCTAGGTTTTCCTCGAGGTCCCTGTACCACTGTATACAGGTACGCCGGGAGCCTGGATGGGAGACATGAAACGCCTTGCGAGCAACTCTGGGCCCCACCATTAGTTTGGATGAATGAAGCACACCGATGTCCACTCACCTTGATGCGCTAGTTTCCATCTAACATCTTCACCGTTTGCCGCAGACCTGCACTGTGCTAATCTGCCAGTAGTTGGAACAATTTGTGAGCTGCCGATTTTTGCCGCCTGAGGCTGACTATGTGCCACCTCGGCTATGAAGTACAATACTGACTATTACTCGAAACAGAAGGTGAAGATATCGGCACAATCATGCCGAGAGACACAACTGCATGTTCCGCCACGTTCCCCGCATCTCTTACCCACATGCTGGCCACCCGCCCCTCTACTTTAATGCTCGTCACACCATTATAGTCCGTTCTGTCGCACTTTGTCCCTCAAGCACCATCCTAATCTAATGAAATGCGACGTGGTGTTGGCGGGCGCCGGCCCGACTGGTCATTCCAATCGGGAAGGTACTTGAAAGGCATCCTGCATCTTCTTGTCGACGAAATCTTGGGATTAGCCTGGAAATAAGCTTCGTGGCGCGGGATAAGCTTTCTTGGCAGTTCATCCCGCGGGACGCTCTTTAACTGCCAGTTGGTCTCCACAATGTACTTTACCAGTAACACTGCAGGATGGGGATCCGGGCATTTTGAAAACCACGCTGGCTTCTTCGGAAGCGGTATATTGCCCGGGAAGGCAGGTACCTGGGAAATACCTGTACGCCTAGAAGGTTGAGTAATGATTGTGGCAAGCATCCGTCCCAAGTCTCGTCTGTAGCAGATAAGGGTGCACCTCTCCTCGTCCCTTCCACACTTGTGCGCCTCATGCTCGTTCTTCTGCAGCCTGTTTTTGCGCGCCGCGCACCTTCCGCCAAATTTGAGTGCCTCGCGCTTTTCCACGACCATCTCAATTCCTCGCTACACATGCTGCTACCAGTGGCCAAACTCTGACATCACCCTTGCGCATCTCCATTCACTCGTCGCCCATCATCTTGACCTGATTCCGCCATCATTCACGCGCCCACCCGAGTGTCGTAAGACCTATCGGCAATCATGGCGTCGCCGCCTCCTCCGGTCGGCGATCTCGCCGAAAAGCACGACGAGAAGCACGATGCCGAGCCCCAGGAAGTCATCGGCCACGATGTCCACGGCTTGGTCCACCAACTCGCCGAGAAAGCTGGCGACCGAGAGGACGGCATGGCCCCGATTGACGACATTGAACATGTCATGGACAAGATCGATACCCTGACCATTGAAGAGTGCGGCGCAATCCTCCAGAAGCTGCTCAAGGACCACGAGTACGACTACAACTTCGCCTCCAGCCAGCGCGAGAAGCTCACGAAGCTGCTACAAGGGCCTGCTGAGGGGGAGAGCACCGAGGAGTGGGAGCTCAAGCTCAAGACCGAGACGGCGGTCAATCACTTCTTCTCGCCGTACCCAGAGGTGCGCTCCGTTTCGGAGCCGACCGACGATCCCTCGATTCCTGCGGAGACTCTGCGTGCCCACTTTCTCGGCAACATGTGGGCCATCATCGCGCAGTTCACCAACTCGCTCTTCAATTCGCGCTTCCCCACCATTACACTCTCGTCGTCCGTCGCGCAGATACTGCTGTACCCTTGTGGCCAGGCTCTCGCGTGGGCTCTGCCGGACTGGGGCTTCCAGTTCCGAGGTCGAAGCATTTCGCTCAATCCCGGGCCCTGGTCATAATGTCGGCCTGACCTCGGCCTACTGCTTCTGGAACATCCAGACCCAGACGGTCTACTACAAGGACAAATGGTTGACTCCCGGCTACAGCATCATGTTGCTTCTATCCACCCAGCTCATGGGCCTTGGATTCTCTGGCTTGCTTAGACGTTTCGTGGTTTATCCCGTCGATGCTGTAAGTTCGGTTGGAGCGATTTCCCTTTGTTTTGTGAAACTATTGGCTGACAATTGCCGCAGCTCTGGCCTAGCATCCTCCCGACCTTGGCGCTGAACAGGGCGCTCTTGGTGCCCGAGAAGAAGGAAACCATACATGGATGGTCCCTCTCAAGATAAAAGTTCTTTTTCCTTATTTTCGGCTGTATGTTCGTCTACTTCTGGTTCCCCGGGTTCATCTTCCCCGCTCTGAGCCTCTTCGCCTGGATGACGTGGATCGCCCCCGACAACTTCAACTTGAACATGATCACGGGTTCCCAGATGGGCCTTGGGTTCAACCCCATCTCTTCTTTCGACTGGAATGTGATCTCGACCGCATTGCCGCCTCTCGCGTCCCCCTTCTTTGCCTTCGTCCAGCAGTTCACTGGGGCTGTCCTAGCTGGTTTCATCATCATTGCTCTCTACTACTCTAACGTGAGCTGGGCGGCCTATCTCCCTCCCAACTCATCTGGTATTTTCGACAACTCGGGCAATTCTTACAACATCAGCAGGATCCTCAATCCCAACAGCGCAATTGTCGATGAGGCGGCTTACCAGGAGTACTCACCCGCATTCTATGGGGCTGGAAACCTTGTTCTCTACGGCGCATTCTTTGCTTTCTACCCGCTCACGATGGTATTCATCGTGCTGGATATGTGGCGGCCAATCCTGAAAGCGTATCGGTCGATGTCAAGCAACGCTGCGTCTTCAATCAAGCGGTTTTTCGTCGGTCTGAAAGATGCAACTTCTTCGCTGTTTCGCGGCAACTTGCGCGAGGCCGGAAAGCATTTGGCGGGCATCGTAAGCAACGACAGTTCCATTTATGATGGATTCGACGACCCGTTCACGAAAATGATGCGCAACTACCCTGAGGTTCCCGACTCGTGGTTTTTGATCATCGCCTTCATCGCCTTCATCTTCGCCCTTTCTTGAACCGATCCCGCTTGCCCGACCAGCCCTAATCCTCGAGTAAAAAGACACGACCACAATGCCAAGGAATAGACTATCGATGCAGATGACCGCTGAGGAGCTGCAGGAGATGATGAGAGAGATGGAAGAACGATACGAGCGCGATGAACCCAAACGAAGGGCCGAAGCCGCACAACGCGAAGCCGAAATTGCCCGACGAGCGAGCCTCCACCCCACCGAACGTCTCGCCGAAGATGGTGTAAAGTTCCGACAGAAAATCGAGTCTAACGATGACATGATTGCCGTGCTAGAGGTGTCGCGCAGCGCTCGGGCAGGTTGCCGCGCTGGTGACTGCTTCTACGCTCCTAGGATTTATATCCAAGATGAATTCCGCATTCGAGTGGAAGGCGTCCGGGGCCAGTTTGAACCGGCACACTACCGCACCCAGCACTACTATCACGTTCTGTGCTTCGAGGCGATGATGGATTTGGATGAGATGATTCCCTCGGGAAAATTTGTCTGCAGCGCCGGCGAAACCTGGGGTCTCCTTGTGAGAAAGTGGTTCCAGCATAGGGGCCGGATCAATGAGAAAGTGTTGGTGGAATACATCAAGGAGCGGGAAGAGTGGGACGAGAAGCATTACGGCGGATTATCGCCAGCTCTAATAAGGGCTCTCTTCGCCGATACTGAGCGACGGCATGCCGGTGATGGGGTCGAGGGGATAGCATCTAGCTCGGCATCAGTACCGGAGACCGCTGTCGTGTCTCGGAAGGAAGACGGGTCGCCCATTCTCCGTGACTATTCAACGATGAGAATTGGGTTAGCCTATTTTCTTTACTGCGACTCCCGGAAATCGGGGCAGGCCGGATGGACTTCATGCAGGACCCCCGGCGGCCTTTTATGTTTCAGGCAGTTGACCTGTGGCCAGACGCCTATGAGAGAGTTGAGGCAGAAGGATACGGACCAAAGACAGAAGAAGAGGTGAGCATGGAGATTGAGCGACAGCGAAACCGACAAGACAAAAAGCAAGAGACGATGCGTATGATTTGGGAGATATGGCATCGCCCAGTGACAAAGGTCTCAGATTTTTTAGATCCTGACGATGATGATGCAGAACCGGTTGAGGGTGCTGGCGAAAGCCATAAGAGAAGGTACAGTCATTCCGATGGAGAAGAGAGTGAGGAGAAGAGACGGAAAGTTCAGGGTGGCGAAGACATAGGGGGGGAAGCATAACCTCAAAATGAAGAAAGTTTTTTTTTTCCTTCCGGAGAGTTTCCGCGTACGCCACCCGGAAGCACTCACGTTCGGAGCCATCTCAGCTCACCAGACCCCCCAATCAGTGTGAGCCGAGGGTGAGCCGATGGGAAACTGGGTGACTTGGAAGGGCTCTGCTGCATCTTTTCTAACCGCCTTTACACCTAGTGTTAGAAAGAAAGGGGTTTAGGGTTAGTCCTTCAACAGTTGCTATTGCGGGGTACGCTGCCCCATAGATTGTTCCATAACAATCCATGTCCTTCTACGGTTCATCGAGGCTTCTGGAATTCCAAAGCTTACGTTACTAGAGCCTGCTGCAATGCGGTGTACCGCTGTGAGCGCTGTGGGTTGGTAATTATGGGGTAACTGAACAACAATGTGTTGAACGTGGCGTGTATTAACATAATGTATTGAAACCTGGGCCACTCTTCGACTGGTGCAGGGTATCCCTATCTTATACGCTGACGGTAACCTTGCTTAAGCCTCGAGCTGAGGCATCGGCTTTGCGGCTATCTTCAGTGGTGACGTATATCATCACGCCTATCCAGTACACGATTGCCGAACTTTCGGCTTACCACAAGAATCCTGCTGGTGCCGAGATGCTGAAATGTCAGCCGACCGAGAGAACTTGCGAATAAAAGCCCGCGAAACCATAAGACAAACCCCCTAGATCAGAACCACCCCTGGAAGCGAACCACTTGTGGTGTTAGTGCGCACGGCCATTTTTAAGCGAAAACACTAACATTTTATTAAATCTTAACTAGCAAATTTCTCAGCCATATTAATAGATAAAATTGCCTAATAAATAGTATAAAATATATTAAAAATAGTTGAGTCTTAATATAAAGATAAAACTAATATATTTAATTTATTTAAAAAGAAAAATATAAGTAAACTTTAAACTAATAAATTATATAGTAAATTAAACTCTCTCTAAGTAATGTATTATATAAGGTTAATGTTAAGATAAAATTGTGAAAAATCTAGTGAAAATAAAATTACGTAATATTAAAACAATATTTCTTATAACTAATTTATTAAAAATAATAATTTACTTTTAGTTTAAAGTAAATAAATTTTAAATATTATTTTACTTATTTAAAGTTATATTACGTAATGAAAAGTATTTATTTAAGCGAAAAACTTAATATTATAATACTTATCTTTATAAACTTAATGTAATTTTTTATTTATTTTTATCTTTTATATGAAATTAATGAAGAATTCTTTTCTACTTGTTATAATTTATATGTAAAACATATATATATTATAACAAAATTTGAATTTCTTAGTTATAACTAGATTATTAACTTAAAGTATCATTTAAAAATACATGAAAATATACATAATATAAAATATAACTATACTATCAGGTGTAATTTTAACGTAACTTTAACTCTTATGTTCGTGGAGATATTTCAGCACTTCAATGTTAGTGTGTCGGCTATAAAATGCCCGTGCGCACTAACACCACTAGTGGTTCGCTTCCAGGGGTGGTTCTGATCTAGGGGGTTCATCTTAGCGAAGCAAGAAGGCCACCATAGTTGGTGATGGCGGAATTGCAATTGTATTTGGGCTCACATATTTGTGTCCCGGGAGGCAGTACTAGATATGACTCCAAAAAAATCATTGAGTCCCATCCTGTGGACGGAAACGAAGATATTTTGAGGGAGCTCGCCTGCTGTTTGAGACGGTGCGAAGAGGGAGGGGAGGGGGGAGGCTGATCGGCTGCATTTGTTTATGGCGGGCGTGGGAGCGGTAAGTCGTGGATATCGGGAGGCTACCAAGGTCTCGCTTTGGCAGTGGCACCATAGAGCCTTTCCGATACCGACTGAGACCACACTCATTCAGATACTATTATTTGGTGAGTTGGTTATGCTGACGGAAACTGGGCCGGCTTGGACAATCCGAATCAGTTGTCTAATGGATGACAGAAGGTGGAATTCCTTCATGTGACCTCCCTCTTTGATTATGCGAGCATCCCCTGTTTTTCCAGGTGGGCAAACTACCGCTACAGTATATTGAATACGTAAACCTTGACGACCGTATCGGTAATGGTTCAACCGTATCCAGGGCCGGTTGGTCCCCCTACCAAATATCACTACCGTGGTTATAGCCTTGTAACCAACCCGCTCAATTTCATCCCACATGTCCAGCATAGTCATATAATGTTAGATGAGTCCAACTCACGTTGCCGGACTTGAGACATGAAACGGCCCACAAACCAATACCGGGGAAGCCGATTGGTTCCCTGGCTATGACCTCATCGGCGTGATCGAGCGTCCGAGCCAAACCCCAAAATCCAGGCCATCGTGAAAAGTCGAAAGGAGATAAGGAGATGACGGAGATAAGGTATGCTTCGGCGCTGGATCATCCAACTGAGATGAGAGCTCGGTAGAGATATTCAAAGAGTCATCTCGCTGATCCCCAAGATTATCCTCATCACTAGGTCTAGGTGATGCTCAGCGGCGAAGGGGTCCAGTAGAGTCCCTACGCTGAGAGGTCGATTAGGCTGACATTTATCTAAATTCATTAAATTATGGACGGGGTCTGAATTACGGCCTGCTGGAAGCATAGTAGCTCAAATTCTGCAAAGCGGGCAAGTTAAGGCCCAAATTTGGGGCCGCGGTTGTAAACTGCTAAGAGGCAACGGTGCCCTAATGGCCCGAATCCTGGACCACGGTCCCAAATTTTGGCACAGAATATACCAGTACATGCCCTGGGATAGTACACAATACCACAGCTCAGAATCTGGGATAGTACATGATATCCTAGCTCGGAATTTGGGATAGTAGATAATATACCAGCACTGATGGGATAGTACTCGGAATCACTTGGGCTTAGGGCGAGCTACGCCGTGCTTCGATCGTGGTTCGCTGTAACAGGGTGACCAAGGGCCAGCCCTTCGCTCCAGTGGCTGTTGGGGCAGCTGCAACAACTGAGGCCGGCCGCCAACAGGAGTTGCCTGAGCGAGCCGGAGGCCAGTTGTTCTCGGGCACGATTGAGGAATGTGAGGGACCGGTTGCAGCAATTTAGCTGCGGGTCCAGATACGCCTGTTGTCGCCTTGAACGGCGACCGGTGTAATCGGGCCGATACAGCCGATGCATCCTGTCAGATAAGTGAAACTACTAGGGTCAAGAAGTAATTGGGTCCCACGCTTTTTGGCGCAGTGGGTAGTTTCTGACACATCCGACATTGTGAATGGCTTCACCGGATCCAGCTCCGAGGATAACCGAGAACGCCCCGGATTGAGAAGTCGCGTTCAAGCATAAATAGACCAGTGGCCGCAGCTTCAATCGAAGGAAGGCCACGCTCCAATTGAACCTCTCACACACACCTACCATTGCACTCCTAACCATGCTGTTCTGAGATCCCTCTTCAATTACCCCCTTCCCTAACGCCGCTGCGTTACATTCGCGTTGACGGCATTGCTACATCGCTTAGTTGTCGCCAGTACGGTCCACTCCTTGGCAGCTCCTCCAGCGTACCCGGTTGTCATGCGGGGGGGATCTCGGGCAGCCGCCTCGTAGGAATCCAAGGGCATCACAATCAGAAAGGACACCAACACCTCAGACAGCGTAATGTCTTTAAAAGTGAAGGAAAACCTTGTCTTAGAAGAAGTAGGAAGGCAATGGAGCATCGGCGGAGAGGTAGGTAGTATACGAGGGTTAAGACCCAACGGTGGTAAGGTCGTCTGCATCTACACAAAGTTTAGTAACGGCAAGAGCGCTAGCTCCTACTTTATAGGCATAGGCAAGGGCCAAATCATAGTTAGTTCTACCTTTGCTTGCATTAAAGGCAAGGATACAGCTCATTATGTAAGGAAATACCGCCTTTTATTTAGACCACGGCCCTCGCCCACTCCTTCGGCTCAGGCCAGGTTGAAATCTTACGCTTTGGCAATTCTTGCTCGCCGCCATTGTGACCACCTTGATCAGGCGTACCTGCCTTTCCTTACACATCACCAGTTAGTTAGCTTAGGTCCTAGATCCAGCAGATCCTTGCGAGGGTACTTTTAAGCCAAAGTGACGTTGCTATTGTCATCAGCAACTCCGTCCATACCAAATCTTTCTGTATCATATCATAGTAACGTTATAGGTTTGAAATTAATGTGTGATTGGATCCTTTTGGTTTGTTTGAAATTTTTAGTAAGGCATGAGTTACCCAGCTTTGACAATAGACTTTCGGGACGAGTTACACGCACATCCAGGACGCGTATACATCGCAATTGGGTTTGTTACCTGGGAGCTATCCTTACAGATTAAGCGTCATCCGCTTTCCATCGAGAGGAAACTTTAGCCGGGGGGACTGAAAAGGGGCTTCTGAGGCTGTGCGGCGGCGGCGGATGGGATCACCCTAGCTCAGGATAAATCAGCCACAGCTCACCCCAGCTCAGGACGACGAACGAAAGAGGAAATTTCGTATGCCCAGATTCGTCGCAGACAACCAGGCTGTTCCAGGACTCTGGTCTACAGGCGAGGACGGACGATGACGTTGAGATGATCCGGGAAAATGCCAACCACTTTGCCCATCAGCGCTCAGGCCAAGGGGAAAGGTCTCTGCTCTCCGTGCGAAAATGAATCATTCGAGTCCTCACATAGGTCTGTGCCGGAACAGAAAGACCTAGCCTATCATATTTCAAGCCTTGGCTGCATCGTGAAAGATCTTTTTCAGAATGATGCAGGCAGGCCTTTTCGCACACAGGAATGCGTTCAGGGGGCAGGTAGACAGACATCACACCGGTTGAGGGAAAAGTTTCTCTTGGCCCGAGCCTTCGTATCTGCTGTCAAATGCGCGCACCAGTACCATGTCGATGCCAATAAAATACGGGGGAAGACGGCGACCTTGGTTGCGGAATGGCAATACGGGAAGGCTACCTACTTTCAGAGACGCGCCGGGTGAGTTGGCGATCTTGGACAGTCTTGAGCACAAGCTCGCGCTGTTGTCTTGGGTCAGGGTGGACGAGGTTGGGACGCGAAAACTTTGGCGCATATCTTTCCTTGTTCTGTCATTTTCACAGGACGCTGTTATCCAAGACGGTTGTTGAGTCGATCAGCCACATGAGCCGCCGCATGCAGTTCCATGCAGCTCCAGTTGTTTTCGCCCAGACTAGACTCAAATGATTCGTCTCAGCTGCCGAGGGCGTTTTCGGGAATTGGCTTCCCGCGCCCAACGCCACAGCCTGAGCCCGCAACAATGAATCACGTTTGCTTGGCCTCGATTTCCAGCCGAACTTCTTACGCATCAGGAGCTGACCAAATGTTACGATTTCAGCTGTTTCTTTTGTTTTTTAGGGTTGTTACCTAATTGGCCGCGAGCCAAGCGGCCTAGATTGCACAAGCCTCAGCCCCTGCATCCCTCACCAAACAGGAAGGCGCCGCCAAAAGTGAAACCTGCAGCGGCCAGCTGAAAGAAAAGCAAGAGAATGCAGCATTGGAAGCCAGAGAAATGCGCCTCGAGAGGAAAAGCAACGGGACACCGACGCGTCCAGCGGTTTTGAGTGCGAAGGTCGAGTTGGACGAACGGTCGAGGAAATCGCGGAGATGGTTTCTGTCGACGGTTGTGTTCGATTGCCAACGGTTATTAGGGTGTTACATGGAGCTAGTATCGATTTCAAGGCTAGTATGAGCGCTAACATCAACAAAATATCGACTGACTCTTGTCGGGACTTGCCAAGAGGATACGGGGCGCTAGTCCGCCTTCGTCATTGAGATCTACAGGAGAAGGGCCGCGATGCAGCGAGAAAAAACAACACCTGCCTTGTAGTTCCGAAATCTGACAGCCCAGCAAGCCACAGGCTGCAATGCAGACTCCTCCGGACTGCCAGGAGAAGGCAGGATGAGCGCGATCGTGGACCCGAAAGAAGACGACGAGGTGGTATAAATGTCTGGACACGCTCGCTCTCTGGTCAGCATTTTTTTCTCATCCTCATCAGCATCTTCGGTTGTATCAGTCCATCTCTTGCATCAATCTTTCTGCAAAGTCACTCGTTCGACATTCCAACCGCTAACACCACTCATTAATAACCCTCTCACAACCCCAACACCTCTCCCAACACCATCACCACCACCGCCACTATGAGATTCTCCGGAGCTACCCTCATTGCCACCATGGCTGCCATGGCCATGGCCGCCCCTCTCACCAAGAGGGAATGCGGTGGCGACTTGCTGCCCTGCCCGGCCGGCCTTGTGACCTCGATCCTCACCCCCAGCCAGACCGACGGGTCTGCCGTTGCCGTAGACGTCGGCTTGGACGTTGATTTGGACGTCAACGTGGACGTCGCCGCCATCGTCGATGTCTTTGTCAGCGTCACCGCCACTGTTGTCGATGTCAAGGCCAACATTGACGCCGACCTCGCCCTGATTGGTATGCACCAACCATCCTCCCCAACCAACCCCTGAACAAAAATCTAACACACATCCCAGCCCAAATCACCGCCTCGGCCGACATCGACGTCAACGTCCTCCTCTCCGCCCTTGTCTCCCTCAAGGTGCACCTCCAGGTCCTCATCACCAGCGTCCTCCCGGCCCTGCTCTCCCTCGGCCTCAAGGCCAGCGTCCTCGTCAACGTCGACCTCAACGTCTTCCTCGCCCTCCTCGTTCAGATCAAGCTCATCATCGTGGCCGTCCAGCTCGCCCTCCTGCAGCTCGTCGTCTCAGTCAAGGTCGAGGTTCTCGTCTACATCGCCGTCGAGCTTTTCGCTATCATCGGTTGCATCCTCAGCATCGCCGGGCCTATTGTCCATCTCTCCCTGAACGCCGTCGTTGGCCTCAGCGTCTCCGTCAACACCACCGTCAGCGCCATTGTCGACATCTCGGCTGAGATCTTTGCGTCTGCCTGCGCGATCGAGGGTGTCCTCGCTGCGCTTAAGGGTCTGTCGATCAAGGCGCTGGTCAGCATCAACTAAGTTGTCGGCACTGGTGTACTAGTACTAGTACAGTGTGCTGAGCGCGGGTTGGATCTGGGGGATTGATCACCCCTCGGGTACGACAACGGCCGCGAACGAAGAACTCCCCGTCAACACCGCGATAGATGCGGTGGCTCCTAATACCTCATCTCATGTCCATGGCTGTAATGATATCTTCTCTGTAGCAATAATTTCAAGATTTGCTGCCTGTACCTGTTTGACTCTGCTATGTCTGTGACCACCCCTTTCCAAGGATCTATTCCTGATTCCCTCCCCCTCATCCCCCTCGACCCCTTCTCCCTTTCCCTTATAAAACTTAAAGAGGCTTCCTTTAGCGGTATTAGTGAAGACTTGTTGAATCTATGGCG
>Ga0247758_1001440_pt1 | contig 17625 bp, 7 predicted proteins | sample UWRJL156409C4_FD_180950 | JGI IMG/M metagenome (GOLD analysis project Ga0247758, IMG submission 180950) | Plant litter microbial communities from Arlington Agricultural Research Station in Wisconsin, United States - UWRJ-L156-409C-4 | ecosystem: Environmental > Terrestrial > Plant litter >...
CTACATCATGTAATGCATATTAAAATGTATCATTTGATTATGTAAGCTTATAATGAAAAATTATTAAATTATTACTCTAATTCACCTAGTTAAGTTAAAACAAACTATTACAACCTGCACCCGGCACAGGCCTCGAGAGGACTGGTGCGGGTTAAGACAGAACGTATAGCAGGACGCCAACAGGTAGGGGGCGTTCCAAAGACGGCTTGTTAAGCTAGCACTCCTAGACGGGGGTTTAATGTCACTATAGGTCGCTGTCACTATAATACACAGAGGTGAGTCTAGACAGTAAGACACAAATGAATAATTAAATACTAGCGTGAGGAACCAGAGTCCCTTATAGTGGTTGTGGGCACAACCATAGCTATCTATACTAACTAGACGGGAGGTATTTCGTACCTTGCTTAGTCCATTGTGCTTAGTGGTGCACTACACAGTTGCGGCCAAGCAGTTAACTGAACGGTGCTTGGTGTTGTCAGTCCCTGTGGACCACTAAGCGCTTTCTTACTGGTCGTAGGGGCTTCGGGCCTTTGCACCCCTGGCCCAGTGCGCTTGGACAGTGTACACCGTCCTCCTGCACTGCTTCTCCTGCGGGAGATTTGTCGGGCTGCCCCGGCCTAAGTGACGGCCTGCAGGGTCGTTATAAAAACCTTTAGTTTTTCACAGATAGAAATAGAAATAGTATAGTGGTAAATAGCGTAATATAAATTAAAGAGGTTCCCAGTTTGAATTGCATTTGTGAAAGTGAAAAAAAAACTGTAAATTGTAAATTGTAGAATAAAAACTGTAAACCCTGTAGAATAAAGCCTCTAAACCCTGTAGAAAAGAGCTTATAAGCCTTATGAAATAAAGTCTTTAAAAAGTAAGATTTATTTTTAATTATTATTCTTTTTGTTATTTCTTTTAAAGCTTATAAAATAAAGTATGTGAACTTTAAAAATTAAAGCTTATAAACTTTATAAAATAAGATTAATAAAAACTAAGATTTATTTATAAAGATTACTTTTCTTAACCTTGATTATTATTCTTTTTAATATTTATTTCACGTTTTTCAACAGATATATTAGCCTCTGGACAGGTTTCTGTCACTTTGTTTGCTATACTTATTAAAATGAGCTTAATACCCTACGCCAAAATTGCCAGGAGCGAAAGTGAGGAATGGAGCGCCCCGTAGCGTAGCGAAGGGCCGTCGCGTAATGACGAACGAAGCGACGCCATCAATTTTATTATCGTTAAGGTAAAAATAAGGTTAACTTACTACTGGGTTTCTTATACCTTAACGAAAGGATTTAGTAACGGTAGTACACAGAAGATTACTGTAATTAACTAAACCCCTACTCCTTACTAATAAATAGGCTTACTTAACAGTTATTTAATTACAATATACTCTATTTACCTTAAAGAAAAAGTTAAAGTATAGTAAAAATAAGTAGATTACAGATAGATCTAAGAGTAAGAGGATATTATTAAGATTTAAGCCCGCAGAGCGTATAATTAGCTTGTTAAAGACTTATAGAATATTGTCTTATTTGAAGCTGATTAGACCTTAAAACGCGAAAACTTAAGAAAAATTAACTAATAAGTTTACTAAAGTTATCTGTTTTTCCAAAAAGAGTTATGAAAAGATTATTAACCTTTTAAAAAGGCTAGAAACTAGTAATTCGCTAATTAGTAAAAACCCTAAGATAAAGAAGAGGTACTTAAAGGTTAAGCTAAATAAGACTTTAAAGATAGATAGTTATTATAATTTAAATATAAAAGGAGTATAAACATTATTCTGTTAATATTAACTTAATAAACTGAAGAAAGGGGTTATTTAAGGTAAGAGTAGTAATTAATAGCGGAAATGCTTTTAACCTAATATACCTTACATTAGTTAACTAAAAGAAACTCCCTAATGAAAAGTATAAGAAAGTTATTCCCATTTGAAATGGAAAAGGAGGTTTATACTAGTATAATAACAGTAAAGTTACTTACTATTTACTACTCCTAATTAAAGTGGATAGGGATAAATAATCAGTAGATTTTAACGTTACGTTAGTAATAAAGTATAATATAATTCTAAGTCTACTTTAGCTAAAGAAGTATAATCTTATAATTAACTAGAGAAGTAACTACCTTACTTTCAGTAAGTCCCTTAACTGAAATTACTGTTTAGGTAAAGTTAAGAAAGCACTAAACCGCTTTAGAAATGCACGAAATATTTAAAAACGTACTAAGCCTTTAGAACTAAATATAGTTTAAGTTAAGTTTATTAAGATAGTTAAAAAGCTAAAGAGCTTACCGTATTACTTAAATAACAATTTAGAAAATAAAAAGAAGTAAGAACTTAATTTATAAATAAGTAAAGAAATTAACTTATTTAAAGTACTTACAGAGTATAAGAAGTTTACCTTATTTCGAAAAAAGATACTGCGACTGCTAGATTACAGGCTGTAAGATGATAAAATTAAGCTGAAACTGGGAATAAAACTCCGTAACTTTTAACCTTACTACTTAAACCCTTAACAGGCCGAGGCCCTAAGGGAGTATATTAATAAAAGTCTAAAGAACAGATTTATTATAAAGTCCCAGTCCTTAATAAAATACCTAATATTGTTTATCTTAAGGAAAAGAGATAGTAAACTTTATATAGTCGTTAACTACCAAACGTTAAACGAGAATATAATTAAGAATCGTTACTTACTATTACTTAAAATTGCTGGCGTCGCTTCGTTCGTCATTCCGCGACGGCCGTTCGCTACGCTACGGGGCGCTCCATGCCTCACTTTCGCTCCTGGCAATTATAGTGTGGGGTATTAAGCTTATTTAAATAAGTGCAGCGAACAAAGCGACAGAAACCTATCCGGAGGCTAAAACATCTATTTAAAGAGATAAAAAAATAAATAAAAATAAAAATTACTTTTTAAAGCGTTATTCTTTAAGATTTAAAGACTTTATTTTATACTGTTTACAAGCTTTCTTTTATAAAGTTTATAGGCTTTCTTTTATAAAGTTTACAGGCTTTATTCTATAGGGTTTACAGGCTTTATTCTACTGGGTTTACAGGCTTTATTTTACAATTTACAATTTACAGTTTGTTTTTCACTTTCACAAATGTAATTCGAACTGGGAACCTCTTTAATTTATATTATGCTGTTTACTACTATACTATTTCTATTTCTATCTATGAAAAACTAAAGGTTTTTTTAACTTAACTAGGTGAATTAGAGTAATAATTTAATAATTTTTCATTATAAGCTTACATAATCAAATGATACATTTTAATATGCATTACATGATGTAGAATCCGATTTTCACATTGTTTTCAGGGTTAGGGTTAAGTAACGGGAGATATTCAGGTTTAAAGTGAAAAAATCATGACTTTCACAGTTATTATTTTAGTTTATAATATAGAAAAAGGTATTATTATGCGTGGATTTTAACTGTAATTCTTAATCTAAAGCCTGATTTGGAATAGCTATTAAAACCAAAGAGATATTTAAGTTTATATTAATGTTATTATTATTATTTAAGTTTAAACAGTAATATCTTTGTTATTATAAGCCTTATAGTAAAAAGAGTCTCAGCTCTGTATTCTTCGTAATAAACTGTATAGGAAACGTAATTATTACTTCTTATTATGCTACTTATTAACAGATTATTATAATAATAACTATTATCATTTAACTTTAAACACTAATATCTTTCTCACTTTAAGCAGTATGGTAAAACTGATTCCAGTTCTGGATTCTACGTAATAGGCTCTATAATAAACCTAAGTAATAGAACTTATTATATTACTTAATAACCAGCTATTATTTAAATAATTATTATCTTTTGACTTTAAACAGTAATATCTTTTCTATTATAAGCTTTATAGTAAAAGCAATTCCAGTTTTCAATTCTTCATAAAAAATACATATAAAACTACCTTATTTGGTTAGATCTGTCCTTGTTCTTGATTTTGAATACCCATTTGTTTAATTATTTCAAACGCTGATAACTCCTGAACCATAACCCTAACCCTGAATCTGACTTCAGATTTGGACTCCTGGTCACGTGACGTATCTGAAACTATATCATATCAGGTGATTTGGAGCCCGAGTAGGGGCCCGAGCGGAAGGGCCCGAGCAGACCCACTTTTGATAATGAACCGACCAGTCCTAAGTCGAGTTGAATTTCCTTATTAATTTTGACTGAATTTCCCATAGTAATTTTTTTTTTGGACCACCCTTACAACAAATTGTCGTCCGCACAGGATAAAAGCTTATTAAAAATCTTAAGTACCTAAATCTAATTGTAGAGTTTTTATTACGACCTGCACCTGACACAGGCCTCAAGAGGACTAGCGCGGGTTAAGACAGAACGTATAGCAGGACGCCAACAGGTAGAGGGCGTTCCGAAGACGGCTTATTAAGCTAGCACTCTTAGACAGGGGTTCAATGTCACTGTAGGTCGCTGTCGCTATAATGCACAGAGGTGAGTCTGAACAGTAGGACACAAATAAACAATTGAATACTAGCGTGAGGAACTAGAGTCCCTCACGGTGGTTATAGGCACAACCATGGCTATCTATATTAACTAACTGGGAGGTACTTCGTACCTTGCTCGTAGTGTCGCAAGTGCTCGTTGTGCGAGCACTCTGCACCGCGCAAGCGTTCTGCTCGTGAGGTTTCTCCTGCTCGCGATGCGAGCACTCGGCATGCTGTGAGCAGCACCTTACTGGTCGTAGGGGCTTCGGGTCTTTGCACCCCTGGCCCAGTGCGCCTGGGCGGTGTGCACCGTCTCCTTGCACTGTTCCTTCTGCGGGGGATTCGTCGGGCCGCCCCGGCCTAAGTGACGGCCTGCAGGGTCGTCACAGTTTTACTAAAAGAATCTAAACTAACTAAAGCTAACTATAAGAACTAAAAATAAGATAAGATTTAATATCTAAACTACTATATTGAAAAGTAAGATTATTTTAAGACTTAAAGCCTAAGAAGTAATAAGAAACTCTTTAGTAAGTATAGAATGACATTTATCAGAACTATTAATTAAGGTTATAAGGACTTTAGACTTAATAAAGAGGTTAGGCTTTTAGAACTAGTAAACTTTATATAAATCGCACGCACAGCAGTATAAAGAACTAAGACCTTACAGACCAGTAGCATATAGGATACCTTACTCCTTATAATTAGAGGACTTACGTTTCGCTATAAGCTTAGGAAAGGAGTTAGAGGGTAAAAAGTAAATCAGTACGCCTTAAAGTCTCCTAAACTAGTTATATAACAGTGTGTAGTAAAAAAACGTATCTATAAGAATAAACACTATTAAGAAAGGAAGTTAGTATAAAAACAAAAGAAAAAGAAAGTTATTACAGGCTTAGGACTAAATCGACTAATAAAATCGGGCTAGGTTCTAAACCTGTAGTAGAAGAGTATTATAAAAGTAGAACTTATAACCTCTCGTAAAGACATATCTTAATATAACGTGCCTTAATATATTATACTAAGAACCGAAATACAAACACGCTACCATTACGCTAAAGAGCGATTTCGTTTATTATAAAAAGGAGCTATAAACTAAGTTAAGTAATTATAATAAGAAGCAGTAATCTTACAAAAGCATTCCAATCGATAAATCTTAACGCCTCCTTAAGCTTTATATATAAACGCACTTCTTTAGCCTCTTAAAACCGGAAGACCTTAACGTCCCGTAATAATGCCTTATAAGTGTAACCTTTAAGAGCGCAACGTTAAGTACGAAGGTAGTAAAGCTTCGCACGCTTTTACGCTAGCTACACCTTAAACGTATTGATTTTGTCTTAAGCAGTATCTTTATCCTTATCTAACTTTTCCTTCTAACAGATTATAAAGTTCTATAAGGAGTTGTCCGTACTAAAAGCGTCGCAGGAAACGTTAACTTAATTATAACAGAAGTACTAGTCGGAAAAGTTATTCATAAAACACTAAAGAGATTTAAAAACGTAACGAGAGCAAGGGCTTATAATAATACTTATAGCAGATTAATAAGTAACTAAGTTCTTATAAAGGACTGTAATTAGTCGGTTTCTTTTCAGTATAGTTACGGAAGGAACTTACCTTATAAGTTTTTTATAGGAAAAGAACAGTTAAAAAAGAGGAATCGTATAATAACTTTATAAACTATCGCTTAAGCTAGGGCAGCCTGACAAATCCCCCGTAGAAGAAACAGTGTAGGAAGACAGTACGCACAGTACTACGTACTAAGCCAAAGGTGTAAAGACCTAAAGCTCTTATAACTAGTAAGAAGAGTCTCTATATTAAGACTTACCTTTATTAACAAAGACCCGCAGGGTTACAGAGAAAGAGGTCTCTATAATGCCTTCCCTTAAGGAGTATAAAGATATAGCCTGTAGAGACAGGTACGAGGTACCTCTTAGTTAGCTAGTATAAATAATTATCGTTATAACTATAATAACCGTAAGGGACTCCTAGTTCCTTACGCTAATATTCAATTATTCATTTATATCCTACTGTTCGGACTTACCTTTAAGCATTATAATAATAATAATAACTTACAGTGACATTAAACCCCTATCTAAGAGTGCTAGCTTAATAAACCGTCTTTAGAACGCCCCTAACTGTTAGCGTCCTGCCATACGTTCTATCTTAACCCGCACCAGTCCTCTCGAGGCCTGTGTCAGGTGCAGGTTGTAATAGTTGTATAGTAAGTAATAAGATTAGTCGATTTATCTTTTTATAGTTAGGAGAATAGCAGTTATACAGTAGGTAGTAAGGCGGGTCGAGCTGTCTTTTTATAGCTAGGGGCAGTCGTACGGTAAGCAGGTATAATTATTATAACGCAGAGTCTTAAACGGAGAATGAAAACGTTAGCCTTAAACCTATTTTTTATCTGTATTTTGAAGGCTGCGTTTATTTTATTGGGATAGGGGGTCCTATATCTAGGACCTCCTATCTTAGCACCTTTTTGCGGAGGTGGCCTAAAATCGGTCCCTATGTCGCGTAAACTTACTAATTTTCATAGCAGGGTGAGTAATGGTAAGCCAAAGCTAAGCCAGGGGTGAAGCGAGCCTGATTTTATGCTAACCATTTTCAGGCGGGGCCTATTTATTTTCCGTGGCAGACTACTTAAGCAATGCAGCTTACACTTTAACTCATCCAAGCAATACAGGCCTAAGGTCACTATTTGCGTGCTCGGAGCTGACACGTGGATTCTTCCTCGTTCTCCAGTGACTGCGAATATTCCAGCGGCCCGAAGTCATCCCGCTGCTTGTTTTTGTATCGTGATCTCGACCAATGAGTCACATCCAGGCCATCTGCAGCTCTCAGCCAATAGGCTTCCTCGCCCTCGTGTCGGACAATGCATTTCAATGACGGCTCTTTTTCCACTTCTGGTCAAGTTTTCTGTCCTCAACACTCCGTCACTCCATCCTCCCACAAAAACACATGAATCCATGGAGGGTTTTCACCCCTACCCGTACGGTTCTCCAAATGTAATCTGACCCCTGATATCCGCGCTTCCCTAGCTAGTCCGTGACCACTGACAAACCACACACCGCAGATGTTCTTCTTCACAGAAGATAGTACCAAGTTTGCACGGTCTAGCCCCTACGCGTGGCCGAAGCCGAGGTCGACGGCGTTGCAGTTTGCGTTCGAGATGCACCTCAGGGAACTCGAGCGAAGGCACGGTCACTGTCTTAACCAACATCTGCCGTCGTGCACTCTATGCGCAGCGCCGCCGGGAATACCGCAGTCTTCTTGACGAGCGGTCCGCCGCCCAGAAACAGGGAGAGTTTGGGGCCGTCTACCAGACGACAAAGGCTATGCGCCATGTTTTGGATGTTCACCGATTGATTTTCTACGGGGGGATAGACCCGGCCGCGTTTTCGGCGCGGTTCAAGAGATGAATTGAGGTACCGTGCCGAAGAGACCGAATCAACACTGCTTCTATGGCCTGTAGGATGTTTTGGGTGTAGGTAACGAAGTTTCTGGTTGGTGATTTAATAGCCTGAGGACCGAAGAACTTGAGGACGGGTGTGAGGACAGGCGCGGAAGGCGCAGCTGCCGAAGCGTGTTGGTGGAATGTGCCTGCCTTCGGCGCCAACCGGTTGAGTCTGGTAGCTCGACCGTCTTGTGCAACGATCAAACTGGAACTTTCGGCAGCTGCCGGCCTTGGGAGCCTTTTCTCCAGTTTACCACCACCACCAACCGAGTGACTGATCTCCGACTCAACACGCATATATCACCAAGTCCGCACCCCCTCCCCGCGCAAGCTTGCCTCGATCACTCAAGCTCGAAAAAAAAGTCCAAGGAAAGAAGAAATGTCAGCCCGCCACGCCCGACGCTTTGTTTGGGGGTCGGCGCACTACCCCACCGCCGCCTCCTTCTTCTCCAACGACAACACTGATAGCAGCTACTACCAACAGGGTATCCGGGTGCCAGGCTTTGGCGGACTGTCTGTGGATGTCGAACTGACGGCTGAAGAGCGCTTCGCCCATGGCTTTGACAATTGGGCACAGGCTCGTCTGACAGCTTGCGAGATCGCCATGCTGCGGCTAATGAATGATTTAACGGACCGTCCGGGCTGGGATGACGCTGTGTGTAATGAGCGTACCACCATCGCATCGTGGCGGAACGAATGCTTGACAAGGGATCTTATTAGCGATGCCGCGTGGGACTGGTGCCTGGCCGAGCTGCGCGACACTGCACAAGCCTTCCGCGAGACACGTTGCATCGACGTGTTTAACTCGGCATCGGGCGTCTGCAAGGCCGATGAAGTGGGTTCGTTTGACGTCATCCACGCTCTACGAGCCGGCGTCGACGCTCTCATGGATGAACAAAAGGCTTCAACACCATTGCCATCTCCAGTGACCCGCCATGATGTCATCGATCCGACTATGTATCTCCTCGCATACGGAGCCACGCCTACCGTCTTCAATACATACGATCACGTCCCACTGAGGGATATCTTTAGCAGTGTCGGCTAGCGCTGGTCACCCGCCCCTCCCCCTCAGGTCATCGAAGGTAGACGGGCTGACGCGGGGCCTCCACTGGACTTCGAAGGATATATCGATGGACCCGGGGAAAGGTCGCCCTTGATGCCATAAGATGCCCCGAGATACTTCTGGTCGCCCGGCTTCCAACTGCTCCCCTGCGACATCCAATTCACGGAAAGCGGCAGTGGTGTCGCCATCTCATCCTACATCAACAACCTTCATCCGGGGCGTTACGTGGCCGTATACAAAGCGATCGAGTCTGTGACAGCAGCGACCGTTCCGATGTGGAATCGCGTGCTGGTCAAGCAAGACAAAGATCGCCTTCCCCCTCGAATTAGAACCTACGGGCCCTTGATCGAGCCCCCAGGCCCACCGTCATGGCTTGATCGCGTTGTTCGGTTACAAAACTCCAGTGTCGAGGACCGGTCGGGCCCGGCATACCAAGAAGCACTGTCCTTAGTGAAGCAGTACTTGGCGCAGCCCGAGCCGCCAGCGACAGAAATGCTCCCAACGGCACGGGGATCGACCCCTTGGCCCATGCATGACTGGGATATTAGCTAACGGGATTTCTCTGAAACGATTCACACAAAGCTGGACCGCCTCTGCCACACGGTGCACCTGGAGCCTGGCGTTTCGTCCGGATGACCGAGGGGCCTATTCTCGCAACAGTTCCATCTTTGAACCAATCCAAGGCCACTACAAACAACGCGGCACAGCAGTCGTCACATAGGTATGCAGAGACATGCTACTCCCCGGAAGCGAAAATTAGGCAATGTCGCTATGTCTATTAGCAGCGCATCACGTTCTACGAGCTTCACAACGTATCTGTCCCTTTCTAGGATGTTTGCCTGTTGAAGAACAACTCGGCCTTTGCTCTCAATACTGGTTACGTCGATGCCGAGATACTAGGCATCAATGGGCCGGAACGTGTCCAGTTTTGGCTCACCAGCTTGGCAGTCGCGGGGAATAAGGAACAACGCTTTTCTGATAGGCACTGCCCTTCGCAACGCCGATTAGGTCTTCTCAACGGGCGAGACTTTAGCAAACGTCTCAATGCCAGGCAAAAGTCATTAGCTTCTACTCTTCCTCCATGGCACAGGAACAATAGCGACCCCAAGCGGGATCTCGCTCAGGATCATACTTCGAAATGCCCTCTAGAGGCGAGTATTTCTCGCAGAGGTATGCCATATCGTTCAGAACTCTTCATACATTCAGTCCCGTTGTTTCAGTTTGGTGTCGTCATAGTAGACTTGAAGGATCCAACTTACTTGTGCCTCGCAATGTCCCCCGGGTTGATGGCCGAGTGGGTCAGATAGAACATCATGCAATACAACCTGTTCCGATCGTCGAACTCGGCCTTGGGCTCCGAGGGCCCGACCAATTGCTGGTACTCGCGCAAATATCGCAGTCCGAGGTTTTGGGCGCCGTCGCAACGACACAAGCCGAGCTCAAGCTCCGAATGAGAATAGAAGCAGAAGCAGCCGCAGTCAAAGAATACTAGCTTGCCTGTTTCCTCGTCGATGCCGATATTCCCGCTCCAAAGATCGCCGTGGATCAGGACTGGTTTGATGGGGTCAAGTCCCTGCTATAAAGGATCCAACAAACGCGAGAGCACGACGGACAGAATCTAGTTGGAAGCTAGCTTGAGCTCGTGCCAACACCCGTTGGTTTTCTCGTCGGCTTCGAGACACAGACTAAGGATTCTAGTGAAGAAGACGGTCCAGTTGGACTCCCAGCCTTGGCGTGCGGAACATCGCCAGCGAAGGTGGTCACCTCGAAGCCGAACATGCCGTTGGGCGACAGGTTAGCGTGCAACTGGGCAGTCTGTTGGGTGAGTTGGCCGGGGTTTGGGAGACTCATATCCATGTCTTTGAAGTCTTCGATGAAGAAATAGGTCTCGGGCACGGCACTTCTGTACTTGCCCCAGCCAAGTGACTTTAGCACCAAGCCGGGCATCAAGTTGTCAAGCAAGGTTATGCTCGTGAATTCACCTAGGAGGAGTTGCCTCCCGTGTTCACACAGAGCGAGCTGCTCTCAGTGTTGGTTCATGTTAGCCATTTTCTCCCTTTCTCCCCTAATGTCCATGAGCACCACAAGAGCATCCTCGGCCGGACAGGGGGGGTAACAATAAGAACTCCGGTTGTCCTAACCTTCAAGAAGTACTTCTTCAAAGTACTATCAGCGAACTCTACCGTTACGCATCCGGTTTGAGTCCACGCTGACTGGCCGTAGTGCTCAGCTGACAGGACAATGGCATCTGGCGGAAAGACTGGGAAACTCGTCAAAACTGAATCACAAGGGTTTGAGAGCTTTATTCAGCAGCGCTTACCATCCAGAAGCTCTTCGTCAACTGGAAAATCGCCCTCAATACTCGCTAGTCGCCCAACTTTCTCAATGACGATGTTAAACATAGCTTGGGATTGATGATGTGAGAGAAGTTGTTGTTGTTGTTCATGTTAGGTAGCAACGATAACGGAGGTCCTATCTGAAGCGGGGGTGTTTGAAAAACTTTGGGCAGAAGTCGACTGTACAAGATGCACTGGGTGCTGGTTGGATGGCGGACGCGTGCAAGTTGCCAGCCGCCGCAGCCAAAGGCAATACAGGAATCTGCCATTTCATTGGCTTCCTTGGGAAATGTACGCCCCTGCAGATTCTGGAACGGTCAGCGCAGCTGTCGGTACGGGGTAATTTCTCACGTTGGTTAACCATGACAAGAAGCCCCCAAGAAATCCCGCAGCAGCATGACAGACCATCTCACCTTTCCAGCACCCAACGGGCTATTCCCAGCGTTTACTAGGGCATGCCAGCACCCAACCACCTGTCCCTACTTTGTTTAAGCCTAGATTTCATTCGGCTCATTGTGGTATCAAATCTTGTGGTGAAAGGATACAAAATGTCGCAAGAGGCGTCCAGCATTGACCATGCAAACGAGGCACTGTGAGCCGAGCCGGATTCGCTGACTCTAGACGACGTACAATGCTTAAACTTGCTTCCTAGATACCCAGGGCAAATTGATGCGCAGGCGGCCGCGGATGATGGCCTCGATTCGACCGACCGAGCAGCTCCCTTGTATCTCCGCGCAACCTTGCTTCGCGCCAAATTCCGGGAAACGGCGCAGATGTCGTATCTAGATGAAGCCGTCAACGCCCTCCGAAGCGCGCTATCCGTGGTGCCGCAATCCGCCCCGCATAGGCCCCTCTTTTTGGACAGTCTCGCCTCTTGGCTAGGGGAGAAGCACGCGGCCGAAGGATCCCTTGACGTGCTACAACAGGGAATTGCAGCTTCCATCGAGGCAAAAGAGACAGCGGTAGCGGGCTCCCCATATTGGGCGTTGATTCTGAATAACCTGGGCCTATCGCTCGGCATGCGATATGCTAGGCTCGGAGGAGCGGACGACATCTTCGAAGGAATCCGCCTAATTAACGAGTCGATCGAATCCACACCTGAAAGCGATCCTAACCTTGCCATGTACCAGGCCAACTTAGGGCTACTTCTCGAACATCGCTACAACAGAGTGAGAGCGATGTCTGATTTGGTAGCGTCTGTGCAGAGCCTGAAAAACGCAGTCAAGGCAACGCCGAGAGGAGATCCAGCATACCCGATGCGGCTGAACAACCTAGGAATGTCATACGGCCATCTGTATAGGAGAACGGGCGAGGTTGGCCGTTTCTATGATGCCATTTGGGCCACGTCCGAGGCTGTTAGGCTCGCCCCTTCAAAGGATCCGGATTTGCCGCTCTTTTTAAACAATCTCGGAAGACTGTATCAAGATAGGGCTGACAACACCGGGAACCTACAGGCTAGGGAAGACGCCATTAGACATTTGCGAGCGGCAGTGGCCACCGCACAATCACAGAACCCAGCCCACCCCGACCTCGCCATGATTTTGAACAACCTGGCAGGAGCTCTCAAGGAAAGATACCGAGCCGACCAGCTGCCGGGTAGCCTCAACGCGGCTGTTGCATCGCTCCAAGAAGCCGTGGCCATGACGCCAAGTGACCATCCAGACCGCGCAGCACGGCTCCTTAACCTCGGGTCGCTACTGAAGAAGTACCCAAGAGGCGACGATGACCTCCGAGACGCCGTTTCCGTCTTGCAAGAAGCACTGGATATGAACGCTGCCCCTGCAATCTACCGTATACGAGCCAGCCGTAAATTGCTCGCGTGCTGCCTTCGTACCCGAGATTGGGACCGGGCCTACAAGGCCATGAGCCAAGCGGTCAGGCTTGTTCCTACGCTCGCCCCGAAGTCGCTCCAGAACGCCGACAAGCAGTATCTGCTGGGGCAAATTGTCGGCCTGGCATCTGATGCGGCTGCAGTGGCCCTAAAGGCAGGCAGAGGGCCGGTCGCTTCGCTCGAACTGCTAGAGCTGGGCCGCGGCATCATAACAACTTCGCTTGAGGACATCCGCTCTGATGAAGCTGGGGGCCTGCAGTTTATCGAACCTGAACTCGCAAGGGAGTTTGTCGCCGCCCGCGACGAGCTAAACTTCACGTCTTGGGATTCTGGCTCGTCAGCTCAGCGGGTAGTCAGTCTCGCCTGTGGCAGACGGAACTCGCTCGGCGGCACGATGCGGTGCAAAATTTCGATCAGTTGCTCGAAAGAATCCGGGGCCTTCCCGGTTTCAAGAATTTCCTGCTTCCGACTCAGGAGGACCTCCAGGCCGCTGCTCAGCATGGACCAGTGGTAGTCATCAACGTCAGCAAGAAGTTAGGTCGCTGCGATGCATTTCTCATCGAGCAACACCAGATACGGACGATAGAACTCCCTGGCCTCCGCTATCATGATCTTGAGATAAATTCGAGAGCGAAGGACCTAGGTCGGGTGGAGAATTTAGAATGGCTGTGGAATGCCGTCGCACGCCCCGTCCTGGACACTCTCGGCTTTGCACGGCCGCCGCCCGATGGAAACTGGCCCCAGGTGTGGTGGATTCCGACGGGAAGGCTCACTCGGTTCCCTATCCACGCGGCGGGACATTACCAAAAAGGGCCCCCATACGGTGTCCTTGACCTGGTCATGTCGTCGTATGCATCTTCGGTCAAGGGGATTCTGTCCAGACGCCGACTGAGGGGCCTAGCACAGGGGGACATCTGCCACAAGGCCCTCCTGGTCCGCATGCAAGACACGCCCGGACAGAGAAGTCTCCCCTTCGCGTTCCGTGAGGTCGAATCCCTCAAAGGCCTTCTCAAGACGATGTCCATTTCGTTTGTCGAACCTGGGCGGCGCAAGCCTGAAGTTCTGTCTTGCCTACCGGACTGCACCATCTTCCACTTCGCCGGCCACGGGCATACCGACGAGGCCGACCCGTTGCAGAGCTACCTGGTGCTTGAAGACTGGGCCGACGACCGGCTTACCGTGGCGGACATGCTCGCGCTCCAACTGCGGAACAAGGCGCCGTTCTTGGCCTATCTCTCGGCATGCGGCACCGGCCAGATCAAGGAAGACGCGCTCGTCGATGAGAACATCCACCTCGTCAGCGCCTTCCAGTCCACCGGGTTCCGCCACGTGGTCGGCACGCTGTGGGAGGTGCAAGACAATTCGTGCTCGGAGATATCGAGCATCACATACGAGACGATGCGCGAGTGCGGCCTGACAGACGCGTCTGTGTGCCTCGGCCTACACCGCGCGTCTAGGATGCTGCGCGATCGCTGGGTTGGCGAGCGTGAAGCGGCCAGGACCGCGCCAAAGGCTGCGCAAATGCTGCAGGCACCATTGTTGGAGGGCCAAACCGAGGAAGAGGAGACGGCGCGGGATGGGAAGCTTTTGGTAGGGACTGGAGGAAAGGGCAAAGAGGGTGGGGAGAATGACGGAGGACTGAGTCGTGCGGATAGGGAGATGTTTTGGACTCCATATATTCACTTTGGGGTATAAACTGGTTCTGTACTGTCGCTGAATCTGGTCTGTACGAAGAATCACAGCTCTTCGTTTTCCTGCGACGGTCACGCGGCCCAAGAAACCTCATGTTGGATTAGTCCTGGCTTTGCCGTGGGTGGCGGCCCAATATTTACCTGGTCGTGCTTACACCCTAGGGTGGAAACTCTTCTCTTTTGGCAAAGGAAGAAAAGTGCACCTGCTTACATGCACCTATCATCCAACTGTCGCATCGATTGCTTGGTGTCAAAAATGGCGAGAGCTTGGGCGTGATTCAGAGGGGATTAGGGTGGCTTTGCGACACATTCATTGCTGGCGCTAGAACCTACCCCGCCCGCCCCCTCCCCCAAATATGCATTTGTAACTCCGGCCGGTTTGGGGGTGGGGGGCGCATGTCCACGAGTATTTATCTCACCGCTCCACGCGCCCACCAATGCCGCTCGCCCGCATCGCGTCCGCGGGTAGCCAGAGCATCAGAAATAATGGCCGAACCTACCGCTGACGCCCAGAGATGGGCATTACTGATTGGGGCGGGATACTATATGTCGGGCGATGCGAGGAAGGATAGTTCGGGTCGGGTTGCGCAATATGCCAGCCTTGGAGGCTGCGTCAACGATGTCGCCCTGATCGAGTGCTTTCTCAAGACCGAGCTTGGACTTGCAGATGAACATATCATCAAGCTTACGTCGACAGCCCCCGGCGACGCCTCCTGCAACAGACCGGAAGAGGACATCTCCGCGTGGCCAACCCACCACAACATTTCGCGCGCCTTCCTCGAGATCGGCGCCAAGGCGCGTCCGGGAGATTTGGTATACATACACTACTCTGGGCACGGCGCCCGCGTGCAAACGGCATACAGCGGCTTGAAGGGACCCCACGGCATCGACGAGGCTCTGGTCCCTGTCGATATTGAAGTGCTCGCCGATACGGGCGCGGACCAGGCCAAGTACATCCGTGACATCGAAATTGCCGGGTGGCTGCATTGTCTCGTTGACAAGGCACTGCGGGTGACGGTCGTTTTGGACAGCTGCCATGCCGGCGGCTCGGCACGACACAAATGGGAGCCTGTTACGCGAGGGAGTGGCCTCGTTGACTACTCCCTCCTGCCGAGCGACTTGTGCGGCGACGCTCTGTGGGCTCCCGGACCCCATTCCGCCGGCTCGAGGCATGGCGAGTTACGTAGGAACTGGCTGCTGGAGGCGTCGGGGTACACTCTCCTCGCGGCTTGTACGGCTTTCCAGAAGGCATATGAGCACACCTTTGCCGAAAGGCAGCATGGCGCCCTGACGTATTATCTCATCGATACTCTCCGAAGCGAGCCGGGCTCCCTGTCGACGGAAGCGCTGCTAAGCCGTATTTCGGCGAAGGTGCAAAGCTACTTCTCGGAGCAGACACCAGTCCTAGATGGAGATTCCACCATGGCCTTCTTCGGGATCGGTAGCAGAGCTCCCCAGGGCTACCAGCCCCGGATCTTGACCGTGGACCTTACGAAGGACCTTGTCGAAATTGACCACGGCGATCTACATGGCGTCCATAAAGGCGCCGAATATGCAGTATACCGGGACGGCACTTCCTCCGGCGAGGACAGAGTGGCAAGAATTCGCGTCACAAAACCCCAGGGGCTCAAGTCTGTCGCTACGTTCGTCAATTCGCCTGAGCATAGCGATCGGGCGGCGGTACGACCGGGGTTTCACGCTTTACTGCTCAAGCAAGCTCCGGAGAAGCTAGCGGGTGTCCGGTTTGCCATGGAAAGAGATAGATCACCGAGCGCGGAAGTGCGAGCTTGGCTGAAAGGCGTACAACACTACATCGAGCAACAAGCGCTACCGTCTTCGCTGTGGCGCCTGCTCCCCGATGAAAGTGACGAGAGTGATGAAGGCCATCCCGCCACATTTTTCGTTGCAATTACCAACACTAGCTCTTACGAGCTGCTCGATGCATCACAGGTCCGCCTTCCCAACTTACCGAGTCTTCCAGTAGCGGATCCGGGATCCAAAGACAGGTTGCTGGCGTGCCTGAGCCATGTGGCCCAGTTTCGGTTAGTCCAGCGCTTGAGGCCCGATGCGGTCTCGGTGCTCAAGACCCCCTGCAGATTCGAGCTGCTGGGGAGATCGGCTGAACCGCCCCTGGACACGAGCCCCGAGGACATCGCTGGTGAACTCATCTTTCCTGCCGGCCTTCAGCTCGCGCCCTTTAAGGACGGCACCTACACGGTCAGCCACGGGGATGTCGTGAGCGTCGTATTCGAAAACCAGGGGCCTTCCCCCGTGCACGTGGCCGTGTTCGATCTGAAACCGCTGTGGGGAATCGACAAGCTGTACCCTGCAGGGGCTGGTACATCGGAGTGCCTTGGGCCATATGAGAAGCGCACGCTGCCGATTCAGATGAATATACCAGCGAGGCTCTTGCGGGACGGACAGCTCGACATCACGGAGACGTTAAAGGCCATCGTCACTATCGCCCCAACGTCGATGCAGGCACTCGAGCTACCCGACATTGGCGACGTTTCTAACCGAGGCAAGCTTCCCGTAGACTTTGCAACTGAACTAGATCTACTCCTAGAAGATCTTTCACCATATTATCGTGCTGCCGCGCTGAAGTACCACCGGTCGAGCGGCTCGTGGCAGGCTTACGACATTAACATACGAACAACGAGCGTGTCAAGGATCCAGGGGGAATGACCAGATCATGGACAGCTGTTATGATGGCATCAAGCTTGAGATTGGCAATGATTAATAAGATGGGATTGACTAAGGGGGGAAGGCAGTGAGAAGGGGGGGGGGGGAAATTGAAGG
>Ga0247758_1001442_pt1 | contig 17589 bp, 18 predicted proteins | sample UWRJL156409C4_FD_180950 | JGI IMG/M metagenome (GOLD analysis project Ga0247758, IMG submission 180950) | Plant litter microbial communities from Arlington Agricultural Research Station in Wisconsin, United States - UWRJ-L156-409C-4 | ecosystem: Environmental > Terrestrial > Plant litter >...
GCCCTCCTCCCCCCTCTACTCCCCCTCCCTCTCCCCCCAGAATCACACCGCCAAGGCGCCGCAACCGTAACGCTCACATCCGCCACGTTCGCCTGGAACCACACCCGCACTTCCCTGTCGTGCGGCGTCCCAAGAAATTCGCAATTATAATTATAGCGTAAATCGCATCGTAGTGTCTCGGAACGTTTGGTCTGGGTGTTGGTGAGCTTGAATTGCGCGCTGCCTTGACGGATGGTCTCGTCGTCGGTGTAGTGCACAGAGAGGTCGGTTATGGACCAGAGGTTGGGGACGAGGGTGCCTTCGGTGCAGATTGGGAGGGCGGAGTGGGGTTGGCGCGGGGGCCAGCGGGTTGTTGTTGCTGTGGCGAGGGGGAGAAAGGCGAGGAAAAGGGGGATGGGGATGCGTAGTATCATCTTGAGAAGGACTGGTGAGAATCTAGTGGTTCGCGCGCCGCGCCGGCGACTATGGCGGGGGGATCTGGTGGTGCTGCGACATTGGAGGACGTCAAAGTGGTAAGTAGGTACCAAATGGTAGGTGGGCATCGCCGCATACATATTGCCCGCGTGGGCAAGCACGCCGTTTGGGGACAGCAATCTATAGTAGCTGGTGGCGTGGGAACTTACCAGGCGACTGTAACCCCGCATGAGCTCGCAATAATATCCGATTCGCACAGCAGGTTTCTATTTTATGCGTCGGGTAAGAGAGGCTCCTCACTAGTCTTGTCCCACTGACTTTATCCGGATCATGTTGCTGGACTGGGCGAGTCCCGCACCGCGTGGTTGGAAGCTGGGGGAATTGGTGGATTAAATTATGAGCAGCAAGGAACGGGTTACTGTTCCTTGGTCCTGCCGTCTTTGCATCTTTCTGCATCAATTAGTTTGACAAAGTATTTATTTTGGTAAACTGTTATCAGCGGTATCTTGAGACTTTCTTATCCAAAACCCTGATCCAAGACGCATCGCCGGCAAATACAAGATCGACAGCCTAATCAACGACCTTCAGCATGGAATAGGCCTTGTGCGAGATCGCCTTGCTGACCGTGCTCATAGGATCGACTTTAGCCTTCTTCGCGGACTTCTCGACAGAGACAAGGCCTTCGTCTTCCGCGTCTTCCCCGGCCTTCTCAATCACTTCCACGTCCTCCTCCTTGTCCTCCTCCTCCTCAAATGACCCACTGTCAAGGAAGACCTTGAGCATGCCCTGCGAGTAGCCGCTGACAAGGGAAACGCCCTCCTGCTCCGCCGTGACTGGCTTCGGGGCGACGGGGTCACCCCAGCTATCCCCCGAAAAGCCCGCCCGTCCGCCAGCCAGGTTCCAGAATATCAACTCTGGCACCTCGTAACCAGCTTCGCTGAACGCCTTCTGGATTCGCTCGAAGCTGCTCGACCACGTCTGGGAACCGGAAGAGGCCGTGTCGAACTGCATGTCGCTGAAGACGAAGACTCTTTTGACCAGTTGCTCCTGTGTCAACTTGTTTTCTACTGCCATGGGGAGGATCAGGCGCGTGAAGACAGATTCGAAATCGGTCGAATAGCCCCATTCCGAGTTCTGAAGCGCGTCGACCTTCTCCTGGAGGGTCTTGGACAGGTCTACTGTCTCCACAGTAGGGGACTCGCTGAAAGTGATGAACGTGCCTCCAAAGGGCGGCTTCGTCACCTCGGCAATGAGAAGCGACAAGCCAATTGCACTGTCCATTGGGCAAGTTCTGTCGGAGAAAACCGGACTTGACATGCTTCCTGAGACATCGCACACGGCGATGCATGACTCCATGGTTCCGGAATCTTTGATGCGCTGGACGAGAGAGTTCCACTGTCCGTCGACGACCTTGGAAGCCATGGCCGCAAGGCGAGACGACACCATAGCGTTGATGGATCGCTTCTTTCCTTTCTTCGGCACTGCAGTTTGGGAATAGCTGCCAGTGCGTACGCCGTGGATGAGGGTGCTGGGAAGGAGGGTAGCGCCGCTGATTTGAGACTTTCCGTCCGCGACCTTGTCCAAGTAGGCCTCAAATCGGTCTGTGTCCTTCTCGGCAAAGATTGGGGAGTAGTTCTGCATGGCAATTGATGGGACGCGTTCGTACTTGATGTTCTCGAGCTTGTTGGCCGTGATGTCGCGTTCCACAACGCCCAGGTATTTGCGTAGAGCGGCAATGTCCTTTCGATAGGCCTCACGAGCGTAGCGCAAGTACACCGTGCGGCCGGTGTCCAGCTTGTTGGGAACTAGAAGTTGCTTCTCCACAAAGTAGTCCTCGGGATATAGGATTTCAGCGATCGAAGAGACGACGAAGGTATGCTTGTCGTGGAAGCGGGCTGTAGACGGCGCCCATTTCGCGCAGAGGGAGATATTCCTTTTCTCCTTGGGGTTTCCTCCGTGGAAAAGGCGGATGTCGATCGCAAGCTGTTCAGCAAAGAGACGCGCGACGGACAAGTGAAGGGCGCAGTGAACAGGCTTGTCCTCCAGGATGTTGAGGACGGCTTGGTGGCGATCATCCCGAAGCTGATGTCGTTTCTCGCTAGCCTCTTCCTGGCTCACAGAAACGCCCTTGCCCTCGCGCTCGACATTCAAAACGTCCTTCGGATTAGCGAGAACGGAAAGCTTGTCGTTGGCGGACAAAGCCAAGATGTTGAGGAGATCCTTCCAGTATCCATGGGCCACGCCGTTCCCGACGTCAAACGCGGTGGGGTTGCTGCTATCGGGAGCGGGCTCGACGATGACCATCTCCTTATTCAGGTCCTTCTTAAGCTTCTTGGCGATGACAGATCGGCTGAGCCAGCGCAAGTTGGCAATGAGAGTTCGCGGGTGATACATGGCGAGCCACCCCGCACAGCGGTAGAAGGACAAACGCGAGCTCTTTCCGAGATGGATAGACCGCGCGTTGAAGATGATCTTGACGGTCGCGAGCGGGTCGCAAGCCCACGCGGCATTGAGAAGCTCGTGGAGGCGAGGACCAGAGACGACTTCTTCCAGCTCGTAAAACAGGTCGACGAGCGGCTGGTTGGTGGATCGAAAGGCGATGTCTCCGTTCTCTGTGAGCATCTTGTTCTCCATATCCTTCGGCTCACTGGTTTCGGTGTATGACTTGAGGCCGTCTACAAAAGGGTTTCCAGTTGGCGCCTGCGCTGGGGCTTGGGTCTGTTTTTTCGCATCGTCATCGTCGACCGCAAGATCCTGGAGAAGCTCCCGGACGGGCGCCGTGGCCGATGGCTGCTCGCTAACGACGGTGAAGGAATCGGTCCCATCTGTCTGGTCGACGGTCTCAGTGGCGGCGCCATTCTCGATGGGCTTGAGGATCTCGGCCAGGTAGGCCTCGAAGTCGTCCGTGGATAGAGTCAGCGCATCGGCTCGGGGGAGGAAAACGGGGCATTTCGCCTTGAGGAACCACGGCTCCTCTTGCGCTTCCTGGGACGTCATGGCGAAATGCAAGCTTGGCCGATTTACTAAGTATGGGGTGGTGATGGAAACCGACAAAAGGGGTTGTGGTGGGAGGGGGGAAAGTCTTTTTCAACAGGGTACGGCTTCGCGCGTCACAAACCGACGCAAACTGAATTCCTGTGAGCACTCGGCGTTGGGCTAGTGTGTCAGGCGGTGTGACAGAGTTTAGCAGCCACGGAAAAGCGTGCAGCCTGCCTAGCAAGTGAGGACGGCGTCAGGTGGATCAAGCCAATCAGGGCGTGTGGATTCCTGCAGCTGCTGATGGCTGTGTCCAAACCTTGGCGAGGTATGTAACCGTTCCTGCCAAGAAAGGCGGAAGACCTGACCAGTGCGCAAAAGCTCCACAGACTGCTATCAACCGTCATTGGACATCGAAGTCCCGATGGCTTGCTTGCCCTGCCCCTTCAGACATTCAAGAATCAAGATCTCTTATGTGACTTAGAGCACTATTTCTGCGCCTTCAAACAGTTTCTGCAGCCCTTCACGGCATACCTTGGAGACTCACGGCCACCGCAAGAGATGTACCTAGACCGTGCGAAACTTGACTTCATCGTCTTTTCGCACGGAGAGTCTCGCCCAACCACTGCCCAACATGACTCACAACACCTTGAACTCAACACGGCACAGCACACAGCAAGAATGAGGACGGAAAATCAATCGTAGATTGACTCATCAGTTTACCTATGCATCTACCTGACGCTAAGCTGAATACTTTCACCCCTTCCTTGATCGGCCAGTCCTTCTTTGGTCCGCCTGTCCCTTTATGGTTCGCCGTCGCTTTTCATGATCCGCAGAAGAGTGAAGATTGTGCCAAAACAGAGCCCTTTTCCCATCCTGGATCAAGTTGGCTACAAACAGTCTGGCTTTCAAAGGCCATAACAGTATGCAGCTTCACCTTGCTTGTGCTGTGGACTCGTCACTCCTTCCATTGGTCCTCGAGATTCCCAATGGAATAATCATAGGTGTTTCCCTGATCGTTGTCCAAAATGGTTGGCGTAGCGTCCTGGGGTATGTTCCCTGGGGGAATCGGGTGATCTCCCACTGTATGTGGCATATTCGCCATAAGGTTTGAGTGAATATATCCTCCAGACGTTTCCATCAGCGGCACAGTGGCTGCTCCCATCGTCGGAATCGCAGTTGCGCCTATCTGCGACATGGCTGCTGCTCCCATCAGTGGCATGGGGGTTGCTTGGAGTGAACGGTTGTCCTGCACGAGGGTGTTTGCAGGGCTTGGCTCATTTGCCTCCGCCGTCTGGTGGTGTTGCCAGTGATCTATCTGGTCAGTTAAAATGCCCTTTCAATATCCAGTATTACAAATACTAGGTAGTACTTACAGTATAATCCCATAGCACGTCAAAGATAACCTCCATGCTGTCGCTCAAGATGGTTACCGGGCTTATCTTGTCGGGTGTATGTTTGTCCGCATCCCACAACGAAACAGTTGTACTTGGGAGTCCCATGGAGGGCGGCATGGCGCTGCAAGTTCCTTTTCTCCGCGAATGTTTTGTTGCAGTTTTCATATTCACAGACAAATGTGTGTGGGGGAGCTGAAACGGACTCAGACGTCTGAGGAGCAGCGGAGGGCTCCATGATGACTTAGACTCTGTGCGTGCAGTGTGATAGCTTTATGGGCCATGACAACAAGCAAATCAAGCGCAATGGGTTAGATCAGGGAAGCCGTACTGTAAGAAGTGCAGGTACTGAGCTGGGGTATAGCAGTTGGGCTCGAGATGCGATGGCATGTAGGATACAGAAGGGTCGGTTAGCATGCTTCTTATGTAGTATGAAATTCTTGATTGCCTGAGTCTCCATGTTGGGTCCAGAGGGGTGCAGCAGTTTCGGACCAGGCCCAGGGTCATCTTCAGATCTTCTACGCTATTCTCTGCTCTTCTCAGGGGTGATGGCAGCTTCTAGCTGTCGAAACCCCCGATCATAGCGAGAATGGGGGAATTAGGGCGGGACCGAGTCAGAAGGTTCAGGCCAAAAGAAAGGGACCCCTTAGCCAGTGCGAAGAATGCCTTCTTACTTAAAGACTACCCATAGCTCTCGTTATTACAGGCGATCTCTTAGTCTGGAAACACCTACATGAATACTGGAAAGGTCTATTCTAAAAAGGCCTTTCTGCATGTTAGAAAGTTCATGTGGCATTCCGCAAGGCCTGCGATGTGATAAGCCCAGGCCTGCCGTTCCGGAACAGGATTGTGTCAGAATTCCAATAATGTATTTTTCGGACGGAGATAAGAGAGCCTTTCTTTTGGCCTGAGCTTTCGTATGTGCATCTAATCTTGCTCGATTCCAGATCATAGTTCCATCGTCGAGATGCAACTTGAATCCTGCTGATACTACCATTATCTGCCTCATAGATAAAATAAACCCTTTAATACATGCGCCAAGATCTGGGTCATCCATTGACCTGCCTTGAGATCCAACCAAATCTCTCCAAAAATGTCTAGTCCAAGTTGTCTCGCACTATGACCTAAGCCTTCACCAAGGCAAATCCAACCTTCAGATACCGCACAGCAAGAAGCAGCAACCCTCCAATGAGGACAGCAATACCAGAGAAGGTGAATGCCCCCCAGAATACGACCTCAGAGCCCGCAGTCGACTGGTGATCAACGATAGCACCAGCGATGGGAGTTCCCACCAACAAGCCGATGCCAGACGAGAAGAGTGTCATGCCGAGATTGGTGCCGAGTTTCGACAGATCAGGACACAGGAAAACCACCGTAGATGGCAGCATGGCCTGCAAGGAGCCACTAGTGAGTCCAAAGAAAAAGGACACCGCGATGAGTGACGCCTGTGTCTTGACGGAGATCCACGCGAGCAGGATTACACCCGACAAGAGGACGGCCGGTATCATGATAGCGAGACTTCCGATCTTGTCTGCCACCATTCCAGGGACAACACGACCAGGTATCGACCCCGCATTCATGATGATGATCATGTAGAATGCCAAGTCAGGAGACACGCCGATGTTCAGGGCGTACTGTTCGACGTAGAAGAACGGAACATAGAGGCCGATGAGCGTGAAGAATACCCCGGCGAGCCATGTGGCGAAGATGGGATCCACGAGGTTCTCGACATTAATGAGCGGGCCAGACTTGCGGGGCGGAAGACGGGGACGCATGACGGCGACGGAGATGAGCAGGGTTCCCAACATGATGAAGGCCATGACCCGCACGGCCCAGCGGAAACCAAGCTCCTCGATAAGCTTCTTCAAGACGATGGGGTAGATGATACCACCAATGCTGGAGCCGGTCGCGGTGATGCCCATGGCCGTGGAGCGGCGGGTTGAGAAGTAGGTGCCAACGATAGCCACACTGGGCATGAAGGCCATACCAGCTCCGACGCCGACGCAAACCCCCTGGGCGAGCATGATTTGCCAGTATTCCGTGGCAATCGATGTCATGAACATGCCAAAGACCTCCAAAAACACGCCCACGGATATATCGGTCCAGTAGTAGCCTGCGTCAAGGGCACGGCCGCACAGCACGCCGACCACCAGCATGAGGAAAGCTTGGATGGACCCTATCCATGAAATCGACGACTGGGTCGACGAGGCCAGAATATTCCGAGAATACTCAGCTTGAAAGATGCCAAACGTGTTGAGCAAGCCCCATGTGTTGACGTTGAGGAAAAAGGAGCCCAACACCTGAAGCCATGCCAGAGTGCCTCCATTGGGCGGCGGCGGGATGCCTGGTGGGGGTCCGGGTGGCTTCTCGGCGACCTTTTCGAGGTCGGAAGACGCAGGCAGATTCTTGTCGCTGCTGTTTGATGTGTGGGAAGCCGCCTCAGCAACTGCTCCTGGGTGCGGAAACTTGTCGGTAGACGCCATGGTAAAATCAGGTACGAGGTAGGTGTGTCAAGAAGCCAAGAAATGAGGGAAGGAAAGACTGAGATCGAGTTGCAGAAAAGCGAACTTGGCAGTGAGTGTGGCTTGGTGGAAGAGGAGAGCGAGCACTGGGTGGTGGGGGGACGAGTAGCAAAATGAGCCATGTTTGGCCTGTCGGGCCCTTTCCAACAAGCCAACAGCTTAGAAATCAGAAGGCGCGAAGCGCGAGACACCCTGGGTGGGCGTCTCCCTGGTGCAGATAGCACAGTGCCAGCTCAGGCTGTGCGCGAACCAAAGCGTGTGCGTCTGTTCCAACCTTTGCGTTTCACACGGCTTAGATAATATTGGACATCCTGGAAATTAGCCCATCGTTCGAGATTCATGATTGAGAATTCCAGATCGGGGTTTCCGTGAGATTAGATTTTGCCTGCATAACCCTGCTGGCCTGTCTGAGGTACACTCCGAATTTTATCCAATCAACATCCTCGGCGACTTTCCATCGCGGCAAGAAACCCCCCGCGGCGACTTTTCTTTTGCGTCTGTCTCTGATGTACCGGCCCACTTTTTTAAGGCAGATGTGCTGCATCATTTCGGCTTCTAACTGTTGAGATCTTGTCCCGCACCGAATCGGCGATTTCACTCCTTCCAGCAGCAGCCATGTCGAAACCAAGGACCCGACAGAACCAAAGGCCCGAGCAAGATCGTACTGGAAGGCTCAGATCTATACTTACAGGCCACAACAATGCTCCCCCACATCACAAAGCCATATCCCGGGCCACACTTACCGAGTTGCTCACTGCCCTCCTGATATTCACGTGATCTGGAACACCAACCCTCACCATGGCATTCCTGGACCTCGCCACTTTGCGAGACAACTCTACCGCTTTGAACTTGGTTTACGCAGGAATAGCTCTTCTTCTGGCGTGGTTCTTCCACGAGTGGGTCCAGAACAATCATGTCTCTGGTCCCTTTCTCGCTTCCATCTCCAACTTCCCACGCCTCCTATGGGCTCGCTCCGGGAAAGCACATCTGATTCACCAGCGTCTCCATCGTCAATATGGAAAGCTCGTCCGACTAGGACCCAACGCCATCAGCGTGGGAGATCCTCTTGAAGTCTCGCAGATCTACGGCACCACTGGTCCCAATTTCGGCAAATCAGACTTTTACAAGACGCTGCAACCCATGATCGATGGGAGGAGGATCCACGGTCTTTTTCACACTCAGGATGACAATCTCCATCGCGCCATGAAGAGGCCGATCGCGGGCATCTACTCCATGAGCAACCTCGTCGAGTATGAGCCCTATGTCGACAACACGATTGAGTTCTTCCTGCAACGCATCGACGAAGTCCAAGCCCGGGACGGTAGTGTCGATCTGGGTACCTGGCTGCAATGGTTCGCGTTTGATGTCATGGGCGAGCTGACATTCAGCACCCGTCTTGGCTTTCTCGACAAGGCCGAAGACATCGAAAACATCATGGCTGATATTTGGACTGTGTTCAATTACTGCTGTTGGATCGGTCAAATGCCGTGGCTCGACTTGCTGTGGTTCAAGAACCCGTACATCAACAAACTCCTGCCCAAGAAGGGATCCCCAGTCGTAGCCTTTGCCATCCAGCGAATGGGCGAGCGAGCTGGCGGCAATTCCGATGCCCCCGGATCCAAGTACAACTCCAGAGATTTTCTCTCACGATTCATGAATGCCAAGTCTCAGGATCCGTCCATTCCTGACTGGTTTCTCGTCGCCTGGACCGCCTCCAACGTATTAGCCGGTAGCGATACCACGGCCATCATGTTCCGTGCCATTATCTACTATCTCCTCAAGAATCCCGCTAGCCGTCAAAAGCTCGAGGCCGAGCTTGCACAAGCAAAGAAAGAAGGCAGATTGTCGCACATCGTCACCTGGAAGGAGTCCCGCGAGCTGCCATATCTCGATGCCTGCATCAAAGAGGCCGGTCGCATCCATCCGGCCATCGGACTGACACTGGAGAGAGTAGTCCCGAAAGGGGGCGCTGTGATCTGCGGCAAACGGTTTGAAGCGGGCACCGTTGTTGGTATGAGCCCGTGGGTAGTCCATCGCGATAAGGCTGTCTTTGGAGAAGACGCCGACTCGTGGAACCCAGACCGCTGGCTGTGCGAGAAGGAGAAGCGGACACTTATGGAGAGAAGCCTGTTGACGGTAAGTGTATTATTAGACTCAGATTCTCGCTCATTTGCTAACTAACGACTTACACAGTTCGGAGCTGGTCATCGTACCTGTCTTGGGAAACATGTCTCGTACTTGGAAATTTACAAGTTGGTGCCGACGCTGTTTTCGCTCTACGATATGAGTCTAGTTCATCCGGAGAAGGATTGGGAGCTCAACAACCGCTGGTTTGTTACGCAGAAAGGTGTTGATGTGAAGCTGGAGAAGCGAGTCGCATGAGTTTTCTAGATCAATATGTTTGGTAGTTAGAATTGAGAAATCCTAACTGAACCCCTGAGTCTTGGCACGCACGGTTGTGCCCTTGAATGCGGCCCCTTAATGCAAGACCATGCCTAAAAGAAGAGGAGATATTGCCTACAAAACCTAGAGCCGACACTATACTCTGATTGGGCATGATCATACTTCTGAGCCCCTATTAAGCTCTGCAGAGTGCCGTTGAATAGGTATGTACTAGTACTTATATTAGGTATTTCAGTTCTAGTAGTAGTTTAAGTATTGTGTGATTTCTAATATATATAGTAATAGTCAATGTCACAACTTCGCCTTTATCCACCGCATAACACTGAGCGGCACAATCAGCCCGTCTCCGTTGTTCAGGTTCATCGGGTAGGCAAAGAACGGTGTGCTCCACACGAAGAACGAAAACACCCAAATCCGCCCGACCCACTTTTGCCATGCAGCGGGAGGTGATGTCGCAGACTCGGAAGCAGCGAACAGCGTCTTCCACACCCACTGCACCAAATCTTCAGCCACGATAGCCAAGACCTGCACAAAGAAGAAAAACGGCGCTCCCGTCTTCCCAGGCGGGATGCCCCCTGCAATATCACCAGCGGCATGAAATCCCATCGAGAAGAAAAACGTCAATGCAAGCGTGCCGTATCGGCGAAGCAGCGAGCCCCGCCGGAGCCTCAGCACCTTGTCGCAAATGAACATGCTCGGCTGATGGATGCGGTCCGTCACAATCTTGTGCCAGAAGTGACTCCAAAACCTCCGTATCGAATACGGAAACCCATGGCCCGCCATCACATTGAACGGCGGCTTCCACCAACTCACGCTCAACAGCCCCAATCCAACGCCCAAAAACGATACAAATGCAATCCACGTGCTCAGCACCAGAAACAACACCGTCCAAAACATAACCGTCGTGACAACCCGCTCCGCAAAATCTTTCGGCCCCATCTCATGCATGCGCGAAAACAGCGGCTGCTTCGCCTCAGCAAACAACACCGCTAGATCCTCTGCATCGCCTAGCGACGTCAGTGAGTCAAGAACAAGGTAGCACGTCGCGAAACGAAGGGCCGCGCCCAGGGTATACCGCCATGACGACGGCTCATACGCCGGATCGGACATCTTGAACGGGCTGACCCCGTGCGTCTCAAACGGGGTGCCGCTTTTTCGGAACGATGCCGCTGCGTAGAAGCCGAATTGGAGACGTTGGAGGAAGCTACCGCCATTCCGGGGGCCATTATTTGGCAGGGAGCGACCGTTTTCAGTTTCTCTCTTCTTCTCTGGCGCCTTGGGCATGGGCCCATGGAAGCGAAAGTCCCACTTGTTGATGAGGACGACGTCGAGGTATTGGTACAGTGCGAGGACGGCTTGGGCGCCGCCGAAGTTGGCTTGGAAAAGATTGGGGATTGAAGAGGCTGTATGCACGTAGTAGGGTACCGCAAGCGCCATGGGGAGCAGTCCGAAGACTCGGAGCGGGGAGTCTCCGTGTGTGAAGCCGGCGGTGATGGCAGTGAGGAGTATCTGCCCGATGAGGGCGGCGATTGGGTGGCCCATGGTGGAAATCGAACTGATAGGGATAAGATTGGAGGTGAACAAATAGGGCAAGTTTGGTAGTTCCATGCCCGACGGTGGCCATGATGGCTTCATTCTATGGCACCTCATATATCTACATTATTTTGGCTCGATTTAACAGCCATAACCAGCCCTGATGACCACCTAGAACTGCGACTAGAAACTCAGATACTACCCTTGGCTAGTTACCGTATCCGGAGGCTGTTTGGTTGGAATTAAGGATATGACCAAAATGTACCGATGACATTAGGTAAGCCTGCTCGGCTCTTTTGGCTCGGGTGGTTTTGACAGTCGGATTTATCATCAGTGGCACAACGGCAGTTGCACTCACTGTGTCTCTGGAAGATGCGGGGACTGAGTTTGCACTGCAGTATGTAGTGCAAATGGTGGAACAGTAGAAATCCATCTCCACCCAAGCAACAGCTGTTAATTTCCTGCCCAGCATGCTTCATGCAGTACGTACCGTTGTCTTAGCTATGCTGATTTCAAAGCATCTATGCGTGTGACTTAGATTCTACTCTACAGTGTTTCCCGCCCATTGTAAGTCATATTTTCGCACGCTACTGCGAAGATAGTTGTGCCTTGCCCTTCAAAAAGAAGATCCGACGTCTAACGTCCTGGAGCATCTCTCCAGCAACTCTGGCCCCAACCCTTTTGATCTCTCCGTCCTCCACCCTCCTTTCTAACTCAGCCACCATCCCTCCAAGCCGATCGAGCCGCAAGCCCAGCAAATGCGTTAAAAACGCCGCCTTGACGCCATGTGCTTCCACGACAAAGCTGCCAGCCAGTAATAACTTGTCGTTCATGTGGCCCCCCCTCTTACCACACCCTTCGACTCCGACCCGTCCGGATCCGGGGGGCACAGAGTGAGCGGCGGGCTCAACGTCCCGCTCTAGGACACCATCGGAGCTTTGGCTTTGGTCACCCTGGTCCTCATACCATGCTTCGAACAAGGCCACCAACTTCTCGACTGCCATGGTCAGCAAAAGGAGAGTTGTTTGTGCATTGGCGCCACGCATGCACCGCTCACACTCAAGCGTGCGCGTTTGCGCCTCCTGTGCCGCACTCTGGGCGGAAAGCAACACATCGAACGGAACAGGTGTGGTCTCTGTCGGATCAAGCGCGCCCAGAGAGACTAGTTGCGCCGAGAGTGTGGCGTAGCAGTCGCCGGCACACCGGCTGTTGGCTTGGGCCATGTGGCCGGAAGGTATCGTGTCTATCTTGGCACCGTCATTCAAGGCTGGGCGCCACGCAGACGGGATTGTTGAGCCATCTGTTGCCGCCCCGCGAGGATTGAGCACCGACGCTGAGGGTCGCTGCCAGAATGACGGCCGCCGCTGGCTGGCGGACGATGACGGTGCCGGCGTGGGCTGAGCGATGATGCCTGTCCCAAACCAGTCGTTTGGTATCGGCGACTCAGTGGCGGCGGGATGGCTGTCGATGCTGATTGGGAGCGTTGCTTCCGGCCACAGCGCATCCGCAGTCGAGCTTCCCGAGCCAGAATAAGGGGGAGACGATTGTGAGTTCTGAAGGGGCAAGGGAGGCAGGAGCGGTGTTATTTGACTGAGGAAGAAACTTGACAGCGTTGCATCCCAGGACTCCGAGTCAACTGCTTCGATTCCTAGCATCGCGTCTATCGTCGACGTCATCTCGTTGCTGGAGGTTTCTGCTGCAAGCGCTCGAAGCGGCGATGCTTCTGACATTGTCATTGTGACATGATCTTCGTTGCCAATGAACCGAAGCGTATTGGCATCGATTGGGTCATCGACATCTGGGAAGCGAGACTCGACCGAATCGTCCCCAATTCCATGTCCATCCTCTCCTTCTCTACTGGGGGTAGCAGGGGAGGGGGCGGCGTTGGGGGACGATTTGTGATTGTTTGTTGCCTTGGTCGTTTGATGTTTCGGCGGGCGACCGATGCGGCGGTAAGGTCCGTAGATACAAGCATGACCTCCCTGGGTACACCTCCAGCACGAGGGCTTTGTTCGACTGCACCTGACCTTGGACGCTTGGCAGCGATCGCAAGAGGCCCGCACCTTCTCGCTTTGGACCGATGCGAATTGCTCCGATTGCTCCATTATGCCGATCAGGACCGGATGCCGGGTGCGCGACAGACACCTTATGTTCCAGCGCCGATCGACGGTGGGGTTGTCGGACTTCGTCGCGTGCGGACGCCGGGCGGGGTCAGGTCCTGGGAAAGGAGGCCGCAGAGGCACCAGGCACTCGGGAGACACGACTTGCTTCCTTGGCAAAAGCTTGACCGACTTGGCATTCAGCAACAGCGCCGGACATCATCGCTTGGCAAAGCTTGTCGTCCTCTGTGACGGCGGCTAACGGTCGCTTGGCGATCACTTGGCGATGAAGCGACTGCGTCCGCCATCAATGTGCAGCTATATGTCAAGAAAAACTTTCTTTTCAACGTCGCACCCGACGTTGTTGAGGCCCTGAGAATCTCCAGGGTGCGCCATCGGTAGGGCATTTGCCAAGCAGGAGGATCCGGGTGGGCCCTTGGGGCCTGGAGACGAGAACCCCCTCAGCCGCAGGGTGGGGAATAGGAAGACGGCCCCAGGGCAAAGCTGCGGGAAATCGGCAAGTCGGGCCAGCTGCTGTCAGTTCCTACTTGACAGCTGAGCGATCGATCGTACAGATAAGTTCGAAGATGCGATGGCATCGCTCCAATGGGCATTCACGCGGTGAAAGAAATGGGACCATCTTTTTTGTGAGGGTTGTGGGCCAAAAAAGATGGTCCCATTTCTTTCACCGCGTGGCATTTTGCTGCGGAGCGGATGGCGCAATAAGATGCTGACTCCCTTTCGGGTGTCGATTTTCTCCTCGTCGGCGGGATGTTTCTCGCCCGGCAGGGATCATCTTCGGCGTTTGTACAAATCGTTGGGCGTCAATGGCCCACGCAGGCCACAGGTGTTACTCGACGGGCCAGTGAAAGATAAGCTTGTTTTGGACGGCCTGGAAAGGAAGTTGGGTGGTGCAATTCTAGTACTCTTCCCGCAGGTGTGCGGCGCAACCGATGGGCCGGGGATCATGCCGGTGGGATAAGATGAGGCGCTGCGCTCCATTTTTCTGCCCGCTTACCGAGGGTGGCGGTAAACGCTGGAGCGTCGCCCGTTGGTCGGAGATGCCCGAAGGGTGACTAGCCCAGACACAACCTCGGTGGAAGCTGCCAGTGGTTCGCTTGCTGAGGAGCAGGCGGGGTTGTTACGTTGACCTTCCGCGGCAGGAACCTAAACTGCCTCCCATCATCCATGCAGGGATGGAAATAACCCAATGGCAACTAGCGTCAGGTCAACAGGCCCTTCACTGCTGCCTCCTCTTACCACCAATTTCGACACCTGCATCAGCTCTGACAAACATCTGATTCAAATGACACCTCAGCATCCCCGGGAGCAACATTCCCGAGCCACATTCGTTACACACGGCACAGGACGGGCGTCTTTTGTTCAGCCGACAGCTGCTCAACGGAGTGGTAGTACAGGATGATCCCAGCCGTTTTTTCGCCATGTTAATTCCAGCACAGAGATGTTTCACGAGCAGTGGGTCGGGGGCGCAGTGTCAGCGCAGGGCGAGAACGGGACGCCGCAACCTGCAAAGACAGGCGCCAAGGATTGATCCTCGTGGTAAATACGCTACGCTACGGTATGCACAACGAAAGGAGAAAAGTATTCGGTACGAGCTAATGATTCTACTTGGACGCAGTTGTGTTTTTTCCATAACTATCGGTAATTCGCTTGATCATGTGCTTCTCCACCGTCAGCACCCCTTTCCCCTCTGGGTCTCCGCTCCCATCCAAGGGGTCAAGCGGGCAGTCCAGACTGCCGTCGAAGAAGAAGGCGGCTGAGTACCGGTCGACAGGATTCTTGTTGATGACGCGGTGGACGCTGCTCTTGTACCGGCCGCCCGTCCAGGCCGACAACATGTCGCCTACGTTGAACACAAACGCACCCGTGGTCGGCTCAATGGGCACAAACTCGCCAGTCAACGGGTGCAGAACCTCGAGCCCGGGGTTGCCGTCCTGGAGGAGCAGTGTGATGGCGCCAAAGTCAGTATGCGCCCCGGCACCGAGCTGCTTCTTTACTTCAGGGCGTGCCGGAGGGTAGTGCAGCACCCGCAGAGGCGCAATCACATAACCAGTCACAAATTCGGTGAAGACGTCGGGGCCATACGGCAGCGTCCGAGCCACCAGATCCAACATTCGGATAGCCAGGGCGTTCACAGCCGCGAAATATGTCTCGAGCGGCGCTCGAAACTCATCGCGCGCAATGAGATGCTCACCCGGCCACACATTCGGTCCCATGAAGAACCGGTGTGCCTGTACCACGGGCTCATCAGGGGGAAGGTCATGGCCAACAAAGAAACCCTGCGAATCTAGTCAGAATCAGCTCCTCATCAGACCACAGCTCCTGGCCACATACCTCCTTGAGATCCGAGGGGACCTCCGAGTCGTATGTCTGGGACTCAAGGACATCATAGCCACGATGACCTGGTGTCTTGCGGCAGTCCAACTTGATTTTGTCTTCCATGGGGAGGACAAAGAATTTCTTGGCGGCGGCGAAGAGGTCCTGTTGAATCTTGGCAGGCAGGCCGTGGCCCGTGATTTGGAAGAAGCCCGTCTCCTCGCATGCCTGCCGGACGGCTTGGATAATTTTGTCTGCAGATGGGGAGGTTGGATCCGTGAGGAAGGGACCCACATCAATGGTAGGCACCAGAGGCGCGTCTTGAGCCACACTGCCCATGATGATGACGTGATGAGATGCTAACTAGGTATGTTGTCGGGTTTCCAGGAGCGTGGAGGTTGAGCATACGATAAAGATCGCCGCCGAAAGAAAAAGAAAAGACTACTTTCAGAGGTGCAACTCCATAAATAAGTCCATGAGATAGCGATTCTCGGTTTCTTTTGGTTCGGGCCCTATTTCGGCAAGTGTTTCGTTGGCAAAGATGTGGCGGCTATGCGTACGATTGGTTGATCCGTACTAAGTGGAATAACTTAACGCGGCTGCAGGGTCGGTTGGGTACATCCATGCCGTCTGCGCTTAGGGTGGTATCGGCTATTTAGAGAAACCATGGTTGCTAACGGTGAGGCCCCGAGCTGTAGGGCTGCGGCTGAGCTCCCGAACCATGTATCTCCCCGTCCGCATCGCAAGCAAAAGGCCCGCGGGGGAAGATAAGAGGCATCTTAGAATACTAGTCACGTCATGTAGGTCAGGGGGTGGGGTGGTGCGAGCGGGGCCCAGTGATTCTGTGCTCAGGTAAGCCCTGTGCCAGATGTGCTGCCAAAGGGGTGCCTCGCTCGGCACAGACCGAGCATGGATATGGGTATGCTGCACATGCAAGCAAATAGGGTCAAATTTGGCGAGAGCAACAATGGTAATTGGAATAAGCACAGGTTTCGTTTTCTCACATTCTCCTCGTTGCCACGTCTCCATTTTTCCATTTTGATTGTCTACATTTCTATCATACAAGCTCTTTCAGGTTCAGCAGGCGCGCAAGGGTATCCTCAACGGGACACTCTTCGTCAGACATGTGCTTATCCTTCGCAGTCTGTCGTATTTCGTACAGCGTTTTGCCCATGCTCTTGAGTGTGTCTCGGAGCAGGCTGCCCGTCAGTAATTGGCTCTCGCTGGTGTCGAGCTGATAGCTGCCAAGCGTCATCCGAGGTAACACCTGGGACCCACCCGTGGAGAAACCTGATGGCTGGGACGCCCAATTGGACGGCTCCGATGAGTAGTAGTAGTGCGTGGAGACGATGCTGTCGAGCTGGTTGACCAGCTGCGCGAAGGTGGCGGAGAGGGTGGGCAGGTTGTTTTGGATGCAGCCGCCCCGCGGGCACTTTTTGACTTTCTTCCATGTCCGACAGGATTTCTGGCTGAGAGTGAGGATGGTGTCGAATGGCAGCTCGCTGTCTGCTATCTGGATCCTGGCGGCATATGCCTCCTCGTGGCATGTGCACCTGGGCCGTGCCGACATGCTGATTGAAAAGCGGAATGGAAGGAGCGCCGTATTGGGCGGGCCTGTGGAGCCGTGAGTCTGCGCCCCTCGGGAGGTTTCAGCGCTTGCTAACGGGCGGGAGTGTTGGGGCAACGGAGGGAGGCGTCTTTCTGGTGTGGCGTGTCAACAAGGACTACATGTGTTGATGCGTTCGGAAGGGGCGCCGAGCTTTATGGACGCAGATAGTAGAATCATGCTACCGCTGATGCGAGGATGTCTCCACTGGCAATTAGTAGCCGAATACCCCGATCCAGGGCATCGGCTCTTCACGATGGCTGTGCAGAATGCAATCTACGGTGGATCTCGGTGTTGAAGGTGAT
>Ga0247758_1001446_pt1 | contig 17535 bp, 18 predicted proteins | sample UWRJL156409C4_FD_180950 | JGI IMG/M metagenome (GOLD analysis project Ga0247758, IMG submission 180950) | Plant litter microbial communities from Arlington Agricultural Research Station in Wisconsin, United States - UWRJ-L156-409C-4 | ecosystem: Environmental > Terrestrial > Plant litter >...
CATAATTGAAGTTTGGGTGGTGTGGGTGGAAAACGCGGGACACGAAAAGTACGCGTCGGCATTGCAGGGTTTGGGCGAGACTTTTGTCACCCCACTGTAATTGGCTAGTGTTGCCCGCCCAGAAGGAGACTGCCAAGGTTACAAATGTTAGGGTGACAGAGAATCCACTGTTAGCATTCTCGACCATTCCAAGGCAAGCCACAAACAGCAGCCTCTTCACCAAACTAACATTTGTAGCCCCGGCAGAGGTAGTTATAGACGGAGCCTCTTCCGTCCTCCCGCAGCAAGTTGCAGTGTTGGCTTTGCCGTTTATGGAGAAGCTCCGCTTTGGTTTGTGTCCCCCCAACGCGGCAATCATGCAGCTGCCGGGAGGCCCCGCGCACCATATTTCGCCCTCGCCGAAACCAACAGTGGCCGTTCTCATCTGAGGGTATCGAAGAGCGAGGAAGTAGCTGCTTAAAGTTCGATATCTTGAGCTGTCCGTTTCGATCTCCTCCTTACGATGTTGGCCGCCGGGGCCTGCCTCGTCGCTTACGCCACCTGCGCCGCCGCAGACGGCGGAGATGATATCGCCAACAACTTACCTACCGACCTAGCTCCGTAAGTAGCGCTGTCTCTGTACCATAATCAGTGTACTGATGCTGCATCGCACGCACTTAGGCTGCTGGCCCTCTTCGGAGAAAGGGTTACCACGCAGTTCATGAGCCAATCCATGGGCTGGGCTGACAATATTATCTTGGCAATGGCCCCGTTGGGCATAATCACCGCCGTTGTTGGCGCTATCCGAGTCGGCGGGCCGCCGTGGCTCAAAGCCATCATTGGAAGAGCTAGGGAGAGCGAAGCCGTCGCTGAGTCCGAGCTGATGTCTTCCACCTCGAATGAGGTATGCGAGCTCTGGAACGGCGGCGAGGTCGTGAGAGTGATGGGCGCAGGGCCCATCCGGGAATTCATCCTCCTCCTGCCCGAGGAAGGTGGGACGAGTGAGTCTGGGAACCCAATAATCGCCCAGAATGTGCGGGTAATGGAAATGAAGGACAGCGAGAAGGTCGGCGAGAAGAAGGACAGCGGGAATAAGTACCTCCAGGACGATGGTAAGTAAAATGTATCCAACCCTCCTCCATTACCGTGTCTTACGTTCTTTTTAGCGCCTAGCATCCGAGAATGCATCCTCGGAAGGCTCATTCAGCCAGATCGTGGCGACGAGGAGTCGGACGACTTCCCGGTTATTCTTCGAAACACCATCGGCCATCAGCCCAATCTCGTCCCCGCACCCAACCTTACGCTCAATATCCAGAACCAAGTGGGCAGGAGAGAGCTGTATGCGGTTGCTGCGCTTGGCATCATCCTTCAGCTCGGGGTCGTCATCTTCTCCGGATTTGCCACATACCATCTCACGCTACGCAAGGATGAAAACCCCGTTGCTGGCTACGCCTTTCCGTGCACTGCGATTGGTACGCTGCTCCTGGTGGCCGGCATTCTCACCTGTGCCTACGTCGTCGAGACCAGCACGGTGGAGAGCAGGTACCGTCCGGCGGCCGGCAAGGCAGCTCGAATTGTCTGGCTGCAGAGATCTGGAACCGTCAACGACCAGGCTTTTGAGCCCTTTGCCATCTTCCCCGAGAGCGCACAGCCTCTCATTACGACGTCGCGACGAGCACAAAAACAAAAATATGTCGCGGTCACTATCGGGACCATGGTCAGCATCTGTGGCTTCGCCGCGCAGTTTGTCGGGCTGCGCGGTATGCACTGGTCTGCCCCGTTGGCCCAGCTTGGTGCAATTGTCGTCATGACCATCCTCAGAACGTTGGTCCGTCGCAATCTTGCCAAACCCCTCTACTCGCAACCTCTTCTTCCAGGCCATGAGATGGATTGGTTGGCCATGACTCTTGGCGGGGTTCGCGAGAATACCCCTTGGCTGTGTCCCTCTACAACGAATGAAGACGCCTATTGGAGACATTGGTGCGGCGAAAAAGGCGGCGAATGCGACAAGGACGGCGGCTGGGACTGGAGAATTACCGCAGTGGAAGATGCCACACACTGCAGCAAACTAGAGACGAGCTCAAACAGCATCCCCGCCGACCCCAAAACCCTAGTAGAACAGCTGCAGGACCAGGAGGATTCGACAGCCCACAGGGTGATGTTGATACGGAGAAGTCTTGGTGCGCTGGCTGACTGGTACGGACCTGCGTCTGTGGAGGCCATCTCCCTGGCGCGTGCGATAGAGGCGACGATGGATGCCCTCTTTGGTCCTACGCTGCCAAAGGGAACGCTCACCTGGTCCATCCCAGCCGCCAAGTCGCTCCAGGGGTCCGACCGCGAGCCAGTCCGCTTTCGCGTGGAACTGCTCGAAAATGGCAGGTGGAAAGCCTACTCGGACGAGATTGAAGCAGCGCTTTCGCTGTGGCTGTATTCGGTCTACGAACAGGAGAATCCAAAGAAGCAACGTGACGTGGTGAAAAATCGAAAACCGACAAAGGACGACGCGTGGTTGCGGGCAAAGGGAACACCAGTAAAACAGAGCCTGCAGCTCCTTGGCTCATACTCAGAATGCCTGCACCAGCACCTCCGCTGGTGGATGCCTAATGGTGCCGTCAGAGTCCGCGAAGTTGAGCAGATCGAGGAGGCAACCGATGACGGCACCACAATCGAGGTGGAGACGCATCGAATCGTCGGATTCATGTCTGGCTCGAGCCCTAGTTCTCCTTCAAGGGATCAGCCACAATTCTACAAGGTCCGACCTTCGCCAGCAACCGCCAGCAACGATACAACTGACTACCGAGGCGGTAATGGGGAGAAGGCGCATGTGGTTTTGGCAACCGAATCATATAGCTCCCTAGGGACATTATTCGCCCAGCACATGTTCTCTATCTTCATGCGGGCCGCCGTGAAGAACATGGCAGGTCCTATTCCCGGTGGAGTGGATATATGCCCTACAGAAACGGGCGAGGCCAGCCACGATGCAGCGTGGCATTCCTTTACGCTACAGAACAATCAGCTTTCCAAAATGGCCCAGGACATCCACAGCACCGGGCTTGGAAGCCTGGAGGAAGTCTACCAGTGCATCATTCCACCGCTCAGCGGGGAGGATAGGCTACCTTGTGTTGATGCCATCATTGAATGGACGAGAAAATACGCCCGGCCGCACGAACAGCGAGGGCATTGGAAGGAGGCTGCCGATGTGTACTTGTGGCACTTTCGAACAGCGAGGAAATACCTACAACACGAGGACATTGTCGCCAAGGCCACTGCCCTGTTGATGGAGTGCTTAAACGCAGTCACCGACGTTTTAAAGATCAGGAAAGCTCAGCAATTAGGACAGGAGGATACCCAAGAGCTAGAGCAGGTCAAGTCGATACTTGACAACGAGTTACGAAATGCCGATGTCGATATCGTAACACGTCTGCTCAAGCTATACAAGGTACAAGGCCGCTCTTGGGGATGCTCATTTATTGAAAATACCAACCCTTTAACGGGTGAAGACAAGACGCTCAAATTCACAGGACTGCACTGGATGGCTCACAAGGAAGACTGGCATCTCGCAAGCCACCTAAACCAAGGTGCAGTAGGGATTGACGAGAAGGACATCCTCGACTGGACACCACTCCATTATGCAGCTGCGAAACCGTGCCCTAGGGCCTTATCAACACTACTAAAATATCGGGCCAACGTCAACGGACAAGACGCCCATGGACGAACACCGTTACATTATGCTTGCCGACATGGAGATGCCTCAGTTATGCAAAGTCTCTTACGAGGAGGTGCAAAAATTAACACACAGGACATTGGTGGGATGGCGCCTATACATTACGCAGCTATGCATGGAAGCAGCTCCGTATTAGAATCACTTATTGAGGCAGGGGCAGATATAAACTTTGTGGACAACTTAGGGTGTACCGCATTGCTTTGGGCTATATCGAAGGGACATACCAACATAGTTCGGCGTCTCTGGAGAGATTCGAAAACAGGACTGCGTAATCATAACGGCAGAACTGGTTTACACCTGGCAGCAATTGCAGACGTGGATGAAGCTTCCAAAAGGGATGATGTGGTCAGGGTGCTGCTTGAGGAACTGCTTGAGAAGGGTGCTGCCATTATCGAGTCTAAGGATCGGTTTGGAAGGACGCCGCTGCATTTGTCCGCTAGGAGCGGGCATGAGGCCGTGGTGGAGCTGCTGCTGGATCGGGGTGCTACGATTGATGTGAAGGATGGTGAGGAACGGACACCACTGCACTGGGCTGCTAATAGCGGGCATAAGGCCGTGGTGGAGCTACTGCTGGACTGGGGTGCTACGATTGATATGAAGGATAGCTGGGAATGGACACCACTGTACTGGGCTGCTAAGAGGGGGCATGAGGCCGTGGTGAAGCTACTGCTGGACCGGGGTGCTACGATTAATGCGAAGGATGGTGACGAACTGACACCACTGCACTTAGCTGCTAATAGCGGGCATAAGGCCGTGGTGGAGCTACTGCTGGACCGGGGTGCTACGATTGATGCGAAGGATGGTGACGAACTGACACCACTGCACTTAGCTGCTGATAGCGGGCATAAGGCCGTGGTGGAGCTACTGCTGGACCGGGGTGCTACGATTGATGCGAAGGATGGTGACGAACTGACACCACTGCACAGGGCTGCTGATAGCGGGCATAAGGCCGTGGTGAAGCTACTGCTGGACCGGGGTGCTACCACCACTGCACTTGGCTGCTAGGAGCGGGCATGAGGCCGTGGTGAAACTGCTGTAACTAAAGTCATAACTACAACCCATCTATTCCTGTCCTGCCGTCCTCCCTACTCTCCTCTCTATTTTTCTAATCATAGCGTGCCACCATTAGGGTCTGGGAGGCTGTGTTAATATATACTTATTTACTAATTCTAGTACCTTCCAGATATTCCGATGATGATGCACTGGTCCCGCTTTTAAGTTGAACTTGCAAATATAAAGCGATGTTATTTGGGCTGATAGAATTGGCATCGGATGAATTAATGTCAGTTGGATAGATTACCAACTTTACAAGAAACGCTAGCAGGCACCTTCCCCTATGAGTAATCTCGACCGCAACTCGTTGAGATAGGCTGACCATTAAAACTTGTCCGGTCACTTGTCCCCCTCATTGACATTTCTCCCGTTCTGAGGACGAGTTGCCTGCGCTCGCCAGGAAGATGGCAGCGTTGCGTCGCGCGAGCTGGACCGACGTGATGGCGCCATGGATGGACGGATCGGTCTCGGCAAACCCAAACGACATGGAGATGACGTCCACCCGGTGCTGCTCGCTAGCCCATTTGATGGCCTGGGTCACCGCATTTTTGCTTTCGGAGAGCGAGAGCGAGTCCGTGTCGGCGGCAACGCGGGCGATGTAGACTTCGGCGAGCGGAGCGGCCTCCATCAGGAACTGGGCCATCAGGCTTCCGTGGCCGAACGTATCGACGCTGCCCCCAGCATCAACTTCAACATCAACATAACTCGGTTTGTTGGCGGCGGTGCGGCCAGGGGAGGGGACAAAGTCGGCAATTTTCCGAATCTTGGCCCGTTTCGCCTTCATCAGGAAAAATTCCTTCGTCAGGTCCACTCCCGTGTCAAGGATGGCAATCCTGATGGGGTTGGGTGGTTTTATGGTCTTGCTTTTCCACCGCGCCTGGATCTTGTGGACGATGGTAGAAATTTGGCAATTAAGACGACGTGGAAGAAAACGCAGCGATATCACCGATACTATCCGTAACAAAGTCAACAAAGACCCAGGATACGATAATCACGCTCAAATGTCTCGACAGGATCCATCTGGTGAGGCACATCATGAACTCGAGATGCTGGTTCACGATGCCTACGCCATCTGCGCACGCTCATTTGCGTCGTGCAAAACCTGCCCTCCTCTCTCGCCGGAGTCTCTGCAACTAGTGGAGGACGAGGCGAGTCGGTTCGATGTCTGGGCTGCCAACACTGGGTCTTGTCGGGACCCATCCCTCTCTTCATCGCTCGACCACCGGCTCTGCAACAGTCCAAGCACTCGGGAGATGGTTGTGCTCCTTCTGCGAGCCGTTCGGGTAAACTTAGATTATGGTATGCGCATCACCAGTCTCTAAGTCATCGGGTGTTACTAACGCTTAAGACAGCGACTCGCATATTTGACGAACCTGATGAGGCTCTGGACAAGCTGGGTCACCAACACGGCACCGAACAAGAGCACGTCTTACCAACCGCAAGCAAGATCGCCAGCGATCTGTCTAGTGATGCATTGCAGGCGGTCCACGGGCTGGTCGGTCAGTTGAAGAAGCTTTCCACGGCTCTTCGACGAGCAACAGCCAATGAGTACAATGTCCAGGCAGCAAGGCGACGGGGTATGGACAAGGATGGGAACGACATGGGAAAAGGTGATGAGCTCTGGGCTCAAACTATTGTTAGCTTCTGCTTTCCCAGCGTCACGGACGAGATGAAACATGTCCTCAGCACTGGGGTCTCATTTCACATAAGGCAGTTCCGAGACTAGAGACGGCACTATGACAAAAAACTTGAAAGAGAATAGGCTATTGCGAATGTCGAGCACCTCGCAAGAGAGGCAGAACGTCGAGAACGGGTGGAGCAACAAGAAGAAGACGAGAAAGAAGATAGTGACCAGGACGACCAAGGGGCAAAAGCAGGAAAAGCAAGAATATGTGGCGGCGGATCGATTAACACCCAGCTGCCCGGCCGTGGTGTCCGACCGAGTGTCGCACCCTTGAACCAGTCTTTTGCAAGCTCCAAGTTCGAGCCGCCTAAGTCCGAAAGCTAGTCCACTGTTTCAGTCAGCGTTCGCTCCGTGGTAGCTGGTATCTACATGGATTGGCCCCGCCCACCACGAGATGCATCTGGCACTGGCCAAATCCACTGCCCCTATTGCTTTGACCGACTAGACGATGGAGAGATCCGTAGCAAGACCAGATGGAGGTATGTTTTTACAAGCTCCCACTATCCACAGGCACATCATGTCAACTTACAAGTACTACCAGGATCCACGCCATGGCAAAGAGCGCATGGCGTCCCCAACAGGCCAAAGTAGAGGACATGTTCCGCGATGAGTGCCCCATGAGGTGCCCTGCGAGTATGGAAACGTCTCCGGACAAGGCTATCGTCTTGGGGGTCCCGCACGTTGCTAATCACCTGCTCTCATTGGCTCTCAAGGCCCTCCCCGAACGCAGCGTACGATCATCTAAGTCTCAGTTCATGGGCGATGATGATGATGGCAACCCAATTGTTGTAATGCGAGTGCGAGATTCAATCCACGATATACTAGAGGAGCTGCCCCAATCCGGATTTTGAGGATCCATTTGAAGAATCGTTAGCACCCTGGGGAAGAGGGCTTCGGGGCTCGGAAGATATACTGCCACCGCCACCCTCGGACAGGGCGCCGTTAGGACCACTGGAATTAATCATGAACACAAGCGTGTGGGTCAATCACAGGGCGCCACTTCTGGGAGGCGCCCGACTCCGGTACTACGGCTTTCTTCCCTTAGTTGAGAAACAACACCGCAAGCTGGACGACATCTCCCAGATCAAGGACCCCACGATGGAAACATTCTTCAGCAGACAGAAGGGGATCGACGATTTGCCGCTCTTTTTTGCTACAGACGCAACGGCGCCATGCCCGTAGAAGGTAAGCACATATAACCTAACTCAACTTGATGGTAAACAGATAACTAACGGATCGGATTAATTGCTTAACTTAAATAGATGGGGAATGGTCAGGGCTGTTCTCTGGTTCGTATTGAGGCCTCCTCCTCTTACGGACAAATTATCCCGTCCCTACTGCAAAGAAGAACTCGAGAAAGTTCCGTATAGCCTTATACAGCATATCACCGACAATCATCAGGGAGGCATCGCGGCTGCTACTTCCAACGGAGACGAGGAGACAATCCGCCAGCTTCTCTCAAACTACCCCCATACTGTTGATGAGAGGGATCAAGGTCAGCACGCACCACTATTGCTGGCTGCTAGGGAAGGCCATGGGAATATTGTCCACCTCCTGCTAAACAATGGGGCCGAAGTTGACGCCAGCAGCGGGCCTTACAGCCGTACGACCACAGCGCAAGAAAAGAATAGCATGGGTTCTGCGCGAACCAAATACTCAGGTGTTCTGCTTGACATAGTCGGCCATCCAGGTAAGCGTTTTCCTTGTCATACTGCGAACTCCACTCTCTCCCAGCTGCCCCTCTCCAATATTTGTTTGAGAATAGAGGGAGGAATTGACTAACGAGGTGCTCATCAGGTATGGAGCTGATAGATTAGGATACTATCGACGCCCAGAAACGGATAGCGAAGGAGCACATATATACGTACAAAAGGAAGAAGCCGCCGGGCTGGGAACAGGGGATCGCACAGCAGAAACGCAAGGTAGCACTCCTCGACGCGATGCTCAAAATGTTTAGAGAAAATGACTCGCCGCACACGAAGGAGTGGGAGCTGGCGACCAAGTTCCCAGAGGTTGCCACCAAAGATCCAGAGCGCAACAAGGAGGAGCCCACGGAGAGTATTCGAGAACTCGAAGCCATGCTGATCTCTCGTCTCTCTCTTTCTCTTTCTCTTTTTAGATCATAGCGTGCCACAGGGGGGCTCCTTTAATTTATAGCCGTCATAGTATTCTAGAGTCTTTTCCAGACCTCACTTCTCTAACCATTTGCCTGGAGGAACTCTTAAAGCGAAGCGGGAAGTTCCGAAAGGTTCTTCAGCGGCGGCTCGACCACGACACCACAAAAGCACGGACTAGTTTTGCCGCACGAGCCAACTAGAATTACCACTTTTGGTTTGATTTGCACATGTCACGCGCTCTCTCTAGCGAATCAGCTCGGGCCGGAACGCGATTTTACGGCGAGCGCCCAGCGAGCCGCGAAATCGTGGGGAGGCACGTTCAAAAGCGGGCACTTGAGAGTTCCTCCAGGCTTCCTTTTGCGGGCCGCTTGTCGGCACGGTCTCTCCTGTTTCTAAGATGGATCGCGCCGAAACGCCTACTGGAAATCTACCTGGTCCGTGCGCTCTAACCCTAACCCTGTTTCGGCAGGAAGCAAGCGCTACAATAGCGTCGCTGGGGCTATAAGGGGGTTAGCGGAACGAGACTGGCACGAGGTCGGAGCGATCTTGCAGCGAGGAATGGCAAAAGAGGAAAAAAACCAACGCGGTATATGCCTTGGTGCGGACGGCAGTCTTGAGAGGAGGAAGCCCAGCTATGGCAGCGATGTGGAAGAGGTGATGTGAAGAAGGAAAAGCAAGATCTGGTGGGAGAAACAGGCCCTATTTTTGATAGGGAGGTAAGGGTCTGTGCATGACGACGAACCCCCAGCACTTCGATTCAAGACTGCTAATTTTCGAAAAATGGGACGCATTTTGGCCATTTCTAATACACGGGACCAATTCTGGGCCCACTCGGCTAGAGTTGAAGCAATTCAGCATGCTGCGGCGCAGCCTGCCGAAAATGGTAATCAGGGTGAGCAAAGGTAAGCTAGCCTGAGCAAATCCTGAGCAGGGTCTGAGCCGAGCCTGAGCCAGGGTGAGCATTGTCACGCGGGCAAGGTACGAAAAAGGAAATTTGGTGTGCCCAGATTAGTCGCACATTACATTAATACTTGTGGTTGCCGAGTGCTGTCACGCAAACGGCCACATAAACTTGAAGTCCACACTGGGTCTTCATATGGCGTACTTCTCATCAATTCCATCATCCTCATTGTCTTCTACATGTATCTCACTCATCCTTTGCATCATTGGCGCTTGCGACAACCTCGACTCCAAGTGCACTAAGAGCAGCACCTATACCGCCCCAGTCAGTCTGCCGGAAGACTGCTATTGGTTCATTCACCCTACGAGTCTGGGTGCGAGAGAGGGAGGTTTCAGGGACCAAGGACCTAAATCATGGGTATCCAGTCCTTCGGCAGCGTCATGGCGGTAGGCAGCGCACCTGGCTTCTGCCCGAGGTCCTCTCGGTACTGGATGCAGGCAGCACGATTTTGCCTCCGCTTCTTGCGCTTCGGTTCAAAGTCACCATCACCGTCGCTGGGTTCCAAGTTTAAAGGCCGATTACCAAGCCACTGGCGATAATCGACACCCAGGGCACAAAGGCGCTGAGCGGGTGTGTGGCTCCCGTTCATCCGAGCGATCTTGCGATATTGTTCGGCTTGGTCTAGGATGAAGTCTTCCGTTTCGAAAGCGCGAAAATCCATCAGGGGGATGCCTTCTCAAGGTATGTCCATTGCCGGATACTGAGTCAATGTTTGAGGATATTCAGGGGCAGCTGGTTATTGGTGGGACGAAATGGCTCAAGGAAAGGGCCGTGGCGATGAAGCTCGGTTGAACAGGGAAGGCAGCTGGGAGGGGCTAAGTTTGCCTGGTTGAGACTGCGCGAGAATGCATGTGACCTTCTTGGGGAGAGCTGGGGTTCAGTAGATGGTGTCTAATCATCATCTCTTTGTACAGGGGTTTGGACCACGTCACAGGTTTCCTTCTTTGTTTTCAGGAAATTGATTCAGGAGGGATTCTCAGCTCATCCCATCAAGCAAAACGAAGTCTGTCACATCGATGCCACTATTTAACAACCATCGCCCGATCATAGGTGAAAGACTAGTTTGAGAGTCTAGAGCTGCATTAAAGTGGAGTATCATAGTACCCAAGAGGACGCAACTGCGATTACTTCGGTGACGATGGATATAGGCTTCATAGCGGTCTGGTCGAGTTTGAGGGGACTCGAAAAGCTGCAAATACGAAGAGCCTCGAAATTGGGCGCAATGGAATGTTATGGGATTAGTAGGGGTTTATATTCGTTATCCCTGGTTTGTCTGTCCCTCAGCCTTGTCAGCTTCTCGGCCCCTTCTCTAGTGCATCCCAGCTCATAGCATTTTTGTAGTCACATCACGGTCGCATTACTTAAGGCAGTTGCTTGTAGTGGCAGGAACCCCGATCTTGATAGACTAGACTAGACTATTATCAAGTCGTTGTATGCCTGTCCCAAGAAAGAGAAGATGGACGAGAATCTAAAGGCAGCGGAGAAACTATACCACACGTACGCGCCCCTCTTAGGCTGGACAACAGAAGGAGACATGCGCCTCAAGAATGAGATCATCGCGTTGATGGCAGCTTCATCTCTCGACACGGCCACGGCAGCAGTGAACAAAGCTTGGCGAGCATCCAAAGACACGATATTTTAGCTGGCAACAGCGATCGGGGCGTTCCACGACCATCTCTGCCTCATCTACCAAACCCAAATCCATGTCTGAGTTGAAGGTAGTGGCAGCAATCCCGATCTTGATTTGACTGGGCTAGACTATTGTCAAGGTGTTTTATGCCTGTTTCTGTCCATGGCTATCTCTGCCTGGTCCACCGAACCCCAATCTATGTCTGTCTGTGTTTTTTTCAGAAGGTGGCGTGTTCTTTCTTGGGGAAGACATAGTCTGTCACGGCCAGCATCCGGGAGGTCCTCCGCGAAGTCTCGAACTCCCCGTCAACTGCCGACCTTTCCGGAAGACTTTCATGTACGCCGATGTGTGCGCGGTCCAACAAGACGGAAGCATCGTTTGTCGGGCTTCCATGGAGAATCCCAGGGCCCAAAGACGAAATTATTCTTGCCAACCCTCAGCCTCCTCCACATCCCCACTCCTCCACATCCCCACCCTCCCCATCCTCGGTGTAGCTTGCTCGACGTGCTTGATTTCGGTCTAGTATGGCCGCTTTTGGTCAGCATTGAATTTGCCATTGCTTCTGGTGGGGGGAACACTCACGGCTTTGGCAGAGGAGTCTCCCGTCGAAACCACGCTTCTCGTCCAACTCGATGGCGGAGTCTGGGTTGGAATTAGAGTCGTCCACCGGGAATGTTATGGGGAATACCTACCAGGAGCAGTTGGGCTCTGGGAAACTAGAGTCGCGCCACCTCCTGTTGCGCCACCTCCTGGCTGCGTTGCCTGCCATTTGTGGCGTCAGGGGGTGGCTTGTGCGCTTGTTTTGACCCCTTTCGTGACTGAGCAGGTGTTTCGCTTCTCTCGGGCAAAGTACAGCTGGGCTCTGAGGTTTGTATGATTTGGTGTCTGGCGAGTCGGTTTGGAGGTTTGGGCTTGTTCAGCTGCTTGCAGGAATCGTAACAAGTCTAAGCTCTGCCCTCGTCGTCGCCACGGCGGAGTGCAATGCTGGTGACCCCTCGCCTTGCTTTCGCCAGTAATGTAGGTAAATGCCAGTTTTTTTGTGCCTTTGCCAAGATCTCTCGTTGTAATAATCTCTATTCTTGCCCGCATTTTGTACGAAGATCGCGTCAAAGGCTTTTCAGACCTGGGTGAAGTCATTGCTTTGCTGTCCGTGACAGAAGACCACCCTGTACGAGCCACAAATGACAAGAAGTCACACTATCCAGCCCTGTCTTTCAAGCCTTCCTATCTTTGTAATTTGAGGATTGGTGGTCAGGTCTTCCAGTGGTTGTTGAGGGGCCAGGTCTTTGCGAATCTCTTCAAGTTTCACCAAGTCCCGTCCCCCAACCAACCCCTCCGCCAAACAACCACACTTCTTTGAATTTTGTCACCGATGTGTGATCTCTTTGCCCCAAAACGCTTTTATTTTACTTCCTTCATTCATTTTCCATGCTTGTGATCTTGATTCGAGTTCGAGATCACACACCAACCGGTAGTGGTACGCGAGTTCCGCCGCTGTGTATGCCTTTTTCCATCAACTACTTCCATCCTACTATCTCCGTATATTTCCCATGCTTATAATCTTGGTCTGAGCTCGAGACCCCATGCCAACCGCCAGTGTTGAGCAAGTTCCTTCCCAGTCCCATATCACGCACCCGGACGGCGCCGTCACGCTCCTAAACAGCAGAGCTTTCAGTGCTTCTTTTTTCGGGCATCAATGGGTGTTATGTGGTCTATTCGGGCGTGCCCCCGCTTTTTGGCGCCTTCCACGTCCCGTTGTTTTATTCCTTTTCCCACAACTTCCCATTTTGCCCCTCGCTCTTTTCCAAAACAAACCAAAACACCAACCTATTTATTCCACTCTCCTCTCTCTTCTCCCAACCTTCAACCTTTCTACCACACACTACCTTCGCAACATCATCCCCTTCTTCTCCTCCTCATCATCACCTCCATCATCGCCAACTTAGCGTCATCCGCTGAGAAAGGTAAGACAACATTTTATTTTGCCACTCTCTCCCGGGCGCTTGTCATGATGCATTTAGGAAACAGGAACAATCAGAGGGACCGATCCAGGTTGCAGTGGTCCCCATGAATAAAAACCCCTTACAGGTCAAGCCTACATACCTTCAGCTTGGCCACTGAACTCCGCCCATCTTGCTCACTTTGTCTTGCTTCTACTCCGCGAGCTTTTGCTGACCAGATCCACCAGCAGGTTTGAAGTCCTCGCGACCGGGGCTCTGGACTTGATCCAGGCCCCAAGCAATCGGAAGCTTGCATGGTAAGTTGATTCCTACATTCTCAGCACATTCTTTCCCATCATTGTCATGATGATTGCTTCAAATGTAAATCTGCTTCTGAAAATCATGATTACAATGGCCGATTCTGATCAAAACACCTCCTCATCTCCCTCTCATCACCGTCTCGCATGACCGACGCTGACTTTTTCGATATACCCAGGCCTGGCAACATGTTGAAAACCTGCGTTTTCTCCAAGTTAAAGATGGTGAGTTGATTCTCCTCCGCCCCTCTACGCTCTATTCCATTCTGCGATGATGACTGCCTCAAATTGGAAGATCTTCTTCTGAAAACCAATGATTACGACGGCAGCACCTGTCTGACCTCACATGCCCTCATTCTCATCCTCCTCCTGCTTCTGGTGAGGGCCGAAGCCAACTACCCTATCGACAGGATCATCATCCCCAAACCCCGATTTCTCACTGAATCGACCGCTTCAGCGCCCGTGTAAGTTCCAACCAAGCCTCCTTTGCCCTCAAACACACCCACCCACATGCACATAATGACACAAAAATTTCAATCTGTCAACTGAGAGACCATGAAGACAGCAAGTTACATCGTCATCCTCATTCTGATTTGCATTCGTTCCCTCAACACCAAAAGCCGTTTGCTATGTTTCGGTCGTCGGCTAACTCAATTGCCCCCAGGTCTTTGGCGAGGATTTCGCACTTGTGCTTCCAGCGGCCCAGGATGTCCATCTAGCTCTCTTGGATATCCCTCCATCCTCAACAGGTAAGCATACCTCTCATACCTGCTTCTTTTCCTTCCCACACATGATGGATCTCAGTCTGCCCTCCAATATGAGCGGAGCTTTGCTCCCCATTGATAACATACCGGCTGCAAGGGCTAATACGCAAGCACCTTGTCTGACCTTCGCATCTCTCTATCTTGGCACCTCGCGCTGACTGTCAAGACCATCTGCTAACTACTTGTGAGCTTCCAGCAGATTATGTCGGGTCAGTGCCATCCCTTTCCCTCTGACGCCACCGGCTTTCCCTGGCGAAAACACCGAGTCATGATGACAAAGCCGTTTCTCTCCCAGTCCTCGAAGAGGGCCATGACGAATACACCTATTATTCGATGGTCTGAAAACTTACGCTCGCATCTCATCATTCATTCTTCACGATCGCAAAGCAGTTGTTGACCATTTGAGGTTTGCTTCCAGGTCGAGACCCGCCCAAGACTTGGTCTTGGAGATATCTCGCTACCCGTCGTTGAGGTAAGCGTCTCCCTTCTCACTCCATGCCCCTGCCTTCCCTCGACAACGTGATGATCAACCATGTTTCTTGCTTCCTCTGAATCCTGATGGAAAAACTACTCTCATACTCATTCTGACTTGTCGTCAAACTCACCTCACATTGTTTGCTTATGGTTTTGAAGTGTTGGCTAACATCTCGGAATTTTTCACAGGCTGGGATACTCCCAAGGCTTTTGCCAGACAGGTCTCAGCTACCTTGTCTCTTTCTTGTCAACGTTGGCATCGACAGGTAAGGATCTCTTTCATTTCACTTCCTGCCTTTCCCTGGGAAAGCTGACAACATGATGATCAACCATTTTTCTTGTTTCCTCTAAGGCCTGATGAGCAAACTTGTTCTCTTCGTTCTTCTGACTTGTCGATTCTCTTCTCCCGTCGTTTCACTCCCAAGCTTGGAGCATTGGCTAAGATTCTGGCTGTGTTTCTCGCAGGACATCTTCTCATCGCAGACAGACTCTTCGTAAAAAGGCAAGTCAACACCTCCCCGCCCGCTTAGCAGTCCCCCTTCACAACTTGGATGATGTATAAACTTATGTGGAAGGCTTCGCGACTTCGAAGCCCAAATGCCCAACATACCTTGATTTTGGTTCTGACTCAATTCTCATCACTCACTCATATTTGGGTCTCTCGTCCTGATCAACGGCTAATCTTCTTGATACCTAGGTCCTCTCACGAGTCGCAATAGGCATACCACGCTTTCCGAGACGCATCACACCTCCTAGCAGACTTGATCTGCATATGTTCAACCAAGCGTTATCTTCGACAGAATCTCGCTCTGGCAAGTCATCTCCTCTCACTTTCCCCCACCAAAGCCCGGCCTCTATGATGACAACGTCACTTTGTTGTTAAGACTACTGAACGGCATCTCCTTGTCGAACATTCAACCCTCCCTGCTCTACCTCGCAGCTAATACATTTCGATGTCAAGATCCAGATTCAACTCCGATCAGGAGTTCTCACACACGCCCTGCTCGCGAGTTGCGCCGTCGTTGCATTTTGATGTGGCTGTCCTTTTCACCTAGGTAAGTGAGCTTCCTCATCTCTCAACGACCGCTTCATGATGAAAACAATTGCTATGGACGGCTTCGCCGATGACCTCAAGCCTTGATATTTCTGACCGCCACGCACATCTCCCTTTGCAATCCGGATCTTCTGTTCATGTTCGCGACTAACACTTCGTTCCAGCACGCCCTCGGGGCTCGGGGGGGATGTTTGGCTTCGGCTGGGCACCTCCCCGGCCTTTGTTGCTAACAGACGTGTCTCAGGTTTATTTCCAGGACTCGAAGTGTCAAAGACTCAAAAGTCTTCATCCCCTCCAGGCAAGTCATCCGTCGCGACTCTCATTGGCCCATGCAAGCATATGATGAACAACTTGGTTTGGTCAATTATATTTACCATCTGTCTCTTTCTTCCAGGCCTCGGCGACTCGAAGACTGGAAGACGGCGCTATCACAATACACCATTCACACTACACCGCGTTGATCTTCATCGATCCAGTTCCCCTTAGCCCCTGACATCGACACTCGTCACCGCCAGGCAAGTCTTCCCCGCCCTCAGTGGCTCACACTCCTGATCAAAGCCTCCCGGGCATAATGAAACAACTCAGAATCTAGGGGTTCCTCAACGTATAGGTTCCTTCACGCGAAACATATCGATACCATGATTTATTTTCTTTCTGAACGCGCATTCCCCATTGTCTTTGTCGGCTGTTGCTTTCCTGTCCAACTCAACGGCTAACATTTTGTTCCAGCTCGCTCTCGAGGGCCTGGGGGGGCTGTCTGGCTTCGGCTGGGCACCTCCCCGGGCTCTATGATCCTTTCCCTTAGTTGATGGAGGAGACAGAGCCTCAGCAACCACATCCTGCAGGCAAGTCACACACTCCACGCCCCTTGTTTCACACCAGCAAAGCCATTATGATGCGGAGAAATCGTCAGTCTCAGTCTGACTGGCTTCGTCATGCGCCTTGTCTCAATTCTCTCTCGTTCTAAACAGACGCTGACTGCTGAACACAGCCCCCCCTTTTCCAGACACAGACAGGCTTGACACAGCTGCCTTGGTTCATTGACGTTGGCAGTCGTCTCGCGAGTGGCATATCTCCCTTCACAAACAGGCGAGTTACTGTTTTTTTCTCTTTACCATTTCGGCAGTTTCTTCCAACGTCGTTTCGGCGACGAAGGGCCCGATGATGATACCCAAAATATTGGACAGTCAAATCGAACAGGCGTTCTGTCCTATGACGACGAAGTCTTAGAACTCTTTAGTTCCGCCTACCGAAGGCCTTGACCTTTTCCAGAGCTTCTCTTGATATCTTGTCGCGAGAAGATGCTAACCGCTTGGTGGTCTTAGGTACCTATTCAACTCCCAACAGAAAGTCTCACGATAAGGATCTCAACGCAGCTTTCACGCCCAGGCAAGTCATCGCTTGTCTCTACCATCTCGGCAGTTGCCTGGACGTCGCTCCCGCGACGAAGGGCCCGATGATGATACTTAGGATAATTACCTATTAGACGGTCAGAACGAAGGGGCGTTTTGCCCTATGCCGACAAAATTCTAAGACTGAGGGTCTCAAACTGTTTCAGAGTTTTTCTTGGTATCTTGTCGTGAGAACTTAGGTTGCTAACACTTGGTCTCAGACATCCGACTCCGGGACAGCAAGTCTCATGAGGAGGATCCCAGCACAAACTTCACGGCCAGGAATGCCATTCCTCTCACCAGCCCTCGTTCCCTTTGTTTCGACGACAGAATTTATAATGACCACGAGCCACCATTCTTTGCTCGAGCGGGTCCCAAGTCAACAGACCAGCAAGTCTCCGGCCATCAACACATTGGACTGCCCCGACGCAGAGTTTCATATGTACC
>Ga0247758_1001448_pt1 | contig 17520 bp, 28 predicted proteins | sample UWRJL156409C4_FD_180950 | JGI IMG/M metagenome (GOLD analysis project Ga0247758, IMG submission 180950) | Plant litter microbial communities from Arlington Agricultural Research Station in Wisconsin, United States - UWRJ-L156-409C-4 | ecosystem: Environmental > Terrestrial > Plant litter >...
CCGCCCTCTAAAAAGAGAAGAAAAAAGAAGGAAAAAAAAACAAGAAATTCTGGAGCGAATCATCAAGACTCTCTGCGAAGAAGCCAATCGTGGAGGTGTCACTTGGTGTGGAAGTCCAGCACACGTACTCTCCCAGCAAATGCTGCGCGTCATCAAGAGCCGCCAACTCCCTCCCAGTCGTGTGCGGCTCTGGTCAGGTGTCACCTCAAAAGTTGTGCGTCCCGGGCCTGTCAAGTGGAGACTCCGGGTCTGACCACGGCACATGTCAGCAATGGAAGCTCTCAAGAACCCGCCAAGGTGCCCTGCAAACGAATCCAGAAAACCTATCACGAGCAGGCGAGCAAAGCATTGCATTGCACGTACGCCGCCCTCGTGCTTTCACGGCACAGCATGAAGTTCCCCTCGCCCCTGTGATGGGAACATGCGAAACTGCATGAATGTCTCTCTGCGTCCATTTGTCCGAAGCAGCGAGGCGCGAACTTCGCTCCTTCCGCCCAGGGCTTCTCCGCAGTACCCCATTCGCCAATTGACGTTCATTATTTGGGGTACTTTGGCCCGCCCCATACCAAGGTCGGTAAGACTCGGGGTTGGCTACGATGCTTGTCTGCCCAGAAATCGGGATGGAGAAATGAAGCCAAACACCAGGTCGCAAAGGGATGTTGATGCAGGTAGGGCACACTTTGATTCCTAGGCACAGGGCTCCCGAGTCAGTCTGAGCGGGATCTGCCCGTCGCCGACCGTTTCTTCGCCGCGACTCCCGCCACGAGCCTCCCAGCTGCCCTTTTGTGAGCCGAACTCCTTTCAGGTCTGTATCCTATCGTTAAGCGACCTTTGCATGGGAAGCGATCCCTGTAGCATCGCGGACGCGCGACAATACACGCCGCGCTGTCATCGATTTCTCTTGGGTGATCCCGATTCATTCTCGAAGTTGCTGCAGCCCGGCCCCGCGCTAGCCAGGGGTTCAGAAGATGTGGGGTGATCAACTGCGGGGCATTTCCGGGATTGCAGCCCTGCCCCACTGCCGTTCAGTCCTGCTCCGCACCGACCGCACCCTGTCCGTCCTCCAGCGTCAGGCTCCTCCGTACTTTCCCGGCCACCGGGACTCGGTGGCCCGTCGCCATTGGAAGAGAACGCGGGAAATGAGTTGATTCTCAGTCGGTCCTAGGGCACCGAGCATCGGCGTCATAAGATGCCCCCGCGACAACTACCGCGCTGCGGACAAGCTCTACCAGACAGCAGGCGGTGACGTGATCGACATGCGCAAACTCTTCAAGCAAGTGGGAAAAGCCATCGTTCCTCTCCGTCGTTTTCTCTGTCCAATGAGCTGAAGGGGGTTAGAGAGCGGGTAGCATCCCCAGGTTTTCCTCTTCTTACGGGGCGACGCTATGACCAAGAAAAGAGGACAAACGAAAGCCTTGCATTGCGCATCTTTGGGACATCCCACCCAATCGATAGAACGCGGAGGAATCAAAATGGGACCCAGCATCGCAGGTTGTCACTCTAGCGCTTCATCCACTCGTATAAACGCCGCTCCTCGCATCCAGTCTCGTGGATTTGTTGCGGAGAGGGTTCGATTTAGCCGACGAACTGGTGGCAGGGGACTCCAGGACGGAAGAGCTGGAGAAATCTGGAGCTGGCCTGGGGAAAAACAACTCCAGGCTCCAACAGTCCCGCTTCTTGGCGCCAATTTCTGCAAGTCGAGATTTGTGCTCCAGAGTTTGTGCCCTCGCATTTCTCCTGGGGTTCGTTCCTGTGAATTGGTAAGTTTGCACAGTTATCGCGCCCCCAATTTGGCAGTTCTACCCGCTTCCCGTACCACCACTGTAGGCGAAGCCATCTGAAACTTCGCGTCAAGGACTCCAGCCAAGTGGAGGTGTCGGCTGCGCATCCTATCAGATCATCAGCGCCAGCGGAGCGAGCCCTTCGAGGCGGAAGCACGTGGGAACACCTTGACGGCCACCTTACGGCCGCTGAAACGACAGTGTATGTCAGCACCATCCGAGTCACAGATATCGGCCACCGTACAAGTGTGCACCGACAACAGAAGCTCGTCTTGTGGACTCCACATGCCAACCACAGTATCAACCACAGTATCACTGGTGGTGTATACGTTAAGGCGCACACGCGAGGATGTGATTTTTATGGGCATGTCAAAAATTCTTCTACTGGAACGGCTTCACTTGGCTTGCCATCAGTTAGGGCACCTTCGCCTCATTCGCGTGTTGTCTTTTTTGCGGGAGGCAGGTTGTTGAGCTCAAGTTGTCAATGGAAACGATCCTATTCGTCTGCATGATTACCTACCGCGAGTCCGGACTTCTATAGTTGCCAGTGTTGTCTTGATAACTACTCCTGGCTTTGTCATTCTCTGATAACTATTATGCAACAAGGCGTCTAGTGCTGAGTATCACACTTGCTTGAACTGCTACATGTATGGACATGCCAAAACCTATGCATCGAGGATGGAGGACACAGCTGAACTCTACACGTGTTTGAGAACCTTGTTGAAAATCTAGAACCGCAGCATGCTTTACGCCATTAGGCAACAGTTCAAACCCCTATGGACCCCCCACACCTCGTATCAGTCACATCTGCTCATTCCAGCGCCCGATATCCGTTTTTCAATCACTCATACATGTCATAGACTCGGACCACTCGTCATCAGAGTTCATGAAAACTAACATTTGAGTAGGAGCGTTAAGCCTTGGACCCGAAAGATGGAGCGAGCCCGGCCTCTTTCAGGAGCAACTCGTAAAAAAAAAGGACTGAACTCCACCGCTCCGTAAATCCCTCAACATGAAATCAAAAAGTAAACACCGCCACCTGTAGGACTCGGACTTACACGTGAAGAGACCACACGGCGAGAGGGGGAAGAGTAATGTGTTCACTTTGACCACTCAGCTACGTAGACTGAGTTTTTCATTACCTCTATGACGGCGATGTTTCGCTATTTGGGTGAGGTCTCCTCCGCATGGTGGTTGCTGTCCACAACATGCTGGGTTGTTGGAAGCAGACTGGGCGTGTTGCCTTGTTTGCAATGGGAGATATGTGAGTGCTTTCCTTTCCTTGAGCCTCAAGTTTGCTGATCCGATCAGAACAGGCTGCGTCTTTTCAACGGCCGGCTCATGTCTTGGAACATCGCTTCCAAACCACCCTCAACATCCATGCAGTGATATCGCAAGCGTTCCAAACCGACCGTGATGACGCTAACAATACCCAGACGTCAACACTGCCTCGCAACCGTGTGCCATATGCTTGGTACATGTGCCTTGGACAAGGATATTACGTTGCAGTTTCTGGATAGATGCTCGGCCAGCGAGCGAGCGATCGTCTACCGCTTCCTAAAGCTGATACAGGTCTTCAACATCTGTTTCCGCAAAATTAGGCCCCCGGCGACCGAGTCCCCTTCCTTCATTACATCCGCTGCCGCAGGCCTTGCAGATGATACAGCTAAACAAGTCCGAGGACCGATTCTCGCTCACCCTTTGTTGTTCGGTGAGGTTTTGAACGACAAGTTCTTCACACCAACAACAGCTTCTACCCCCTCCTGCGTCTTTTGCCAACTGTCGCCCTAGTTGTGCTTGTCGCCTCGACCTCGGCTGTCCCCGCTGTCGCCGCAGTTGGGAAGAGCATAAAGAACGGCCCGGGGGCCGGGGGGCCAAGATGGCCCAGTTTTCGTACAGCGTCAGTCCCCGGTCACCAGTCGCCAGTCGCCAGTCGCCGCAGTCGGTTGATAGGGCGGTCGACCTGGGACAGGGCTACTGTGAGCGAGGTATGCAAAACTCCATGGTCATTACTGCTGAGCTATCCCGGACCATGTTCCCAGCCCTCCCATTCCAACCCCCCCATACCTCGGGGTAGTACTTCCCCTAGGCACATAAATTGTCTCTATGGGTTGCCAGCATGCCTCTTGCCGAAAGAGTCAGGCTAAGCTGGTGGTCACGACGGCCTGCAGAGCCGCCAAGACGACGATGTCCGAACGCTTTGGCCGAACGGGACCCGAGCCAATGCAGAGGATACATCCGACTTCCTCGCTGTCGAGGCAAGTGTCTTGCTCAGCCTTGTATCATATTCTCGAGAAATCTCACCCCATTCCTCCAATGTCTCTCTCGCGGGGAAGAGCAATCCTCGCCCGATCGGAGCCTTCGCGTCGATGTTGGAGATGGTCCACGTGGACAGACAGACACCATTGCGGATGGACCGCTCGCGCCCAGAACAGCTTCAAGGACTGCTGTCCGGCATCTCACCGGAAGAATTAGTGCTCGGACTTCCCTCTGTTTTGTTGGTTACAGGCGATGCTCCGGAAACGGTCTTTCTTCCTGTTTGCCCCTTTTCAGGTTCCGTTGGTGCTCAAATGCGCTCCATGCTGTGTCTTTTATTCTGATTGGCCTTGCGATTGCTTCATTGGGCCTCCCCTTGACCACCTCCATCCCGAATAAGCCTCTCGCACGGATACTACCCCAGCAGCGGCTCCAACTTTGAGATCCCTCGAACGTTAGCAGCGTAACACAGCAGATATGACGGACTACGTAGGTAGCTAGGTGACGTGGATTTGCTGGTTCTGGTGTAGACTGAGAGGCCGCACTGGGTACTGCCGAGAGGACGGCGAGGGGGGTGGCGGGGAGGACGAAGGCGGGCTGATCGGTGTCTCTGAGATTGTTGAGGTCGTTGGAATACGCTGGAGCCGCGTCTGACGAGGTACCTTGTTTGAAATCGCGTGGTTAGTGTCCCTGAAGATTATTAGGCTTGTTGGATACGCTGCCGTCCCGTCTGATGAGTTGCCTTACGTAGCTCGCCTGAAATCGCGCGATAGGGGTCTCTGAAGATTATCAAGGCCGTTGGGATATGCTGCTGTCGGGGCTGACGAAGTAGCTTACTTGGCGTCGCGCCTCTGAGACTCAATCGCTGTGTTTGGCTCTTCGTCAATCATGGCCGCCAACGGCTGCAAGCTCGGGTGCTTGCAGAGTACACCAATTGCATCAACTCATCGCCCTGCCAGCAACTGGCCCGCAACTACCCTTTGATTGTCCGTCGGACCACCTGAGACGGGGAACAAAGAACTGAGAAGGGCCCAGCCCTGCCTCAAGTCTTCTGTTCTGTTTCTGCCGCTCTCCCAGTCCCCCATCTCTGCTCAAAAGGGGTCTGACGCGCTATCTCGAGCTCAAAGGCACGGGTACCTAGGTGCAGACAGCTACTGTCTGACCGCCCCCACTGTGCCCCGTCCTCCTCTCCCCGCTTGCTTTTCTCACACAGCGATAGGACCAGCCCAGACCTCAGAGATCTTCACGACTTTCAGCATACCTTCACCTGGGTAACGGTGAGTAGCTACCTACCCTCTCGTGCCTTTTTAGCGCTTTCTTCCTGGCGGCTTACTGACATCGTTCGTCTCAGCAGCAACCGGCCCAATGATGCACAGCACCGACAACAGCTCGACCTCGGCTGTGCCGACCGGTTCGGTCGAGCCACTGACATCACTTGTCGATGACATGATTGTCTACATAACGAAGCTCCAAACGAAGTTCGAGGTTACGATGAAGGCCCTGCGATTGCTTTGCTGAACCTCTTGCCTGGTCCAGGCGAACTGGCCTGCATGAGCCCAGCGCCCGGTTGGAGATATCACTGCCTCAGCTACTCGGTCCTCGGTAAGTAGCACTTCCTTCAGCTCCATTGCCTTCCTAGCGCATTGGGAATGTCTTGATAATAGGCTCTAGCTGAATATCTGGTTGGCCTGTTTCTAAGTTTCATGGCCATATTAAATGCCCGGTCTGTTCAGTTTGGTCATACACCTTTTAGACTATCCTGAGTGAATGCCCATGGTCGGCCCATTTATGCTCTTCTTAGTGTGAGGATTCCTGATCCTCACGCTAATATTACATTGTTTATTTGTGTCCTACTGTTCAGACTCACCTCTGTGCATTATAGTGGCAACGACCTACGGTGACAGTGCACCCCCGTCTAGGAGTGCTAGCTTAATAAGCCGTCTTTGGATCACCCCTTAAGTTTGGCGTCCTGCCATACGCTCTGTCCTATCTTGTCCTGACCCCCCTCGGGTCTGCGTCAAGAGCAGGTCGTAACAGGAAGCCTAAAGGGCCTATAAGGCCCTATAACTGCGTATAGTTTAACAGTAGCATCCTAGTCTAATTCTGAAGATAGCACGTAGTATCCTAGTATTAAAGCTAGGATAGTATATAATATCCTGGGACTAAAACTGGGATGGTATTTAGTATATTAGTGTATCATACAGTAGATAGATAGTATACTTATATATAATATCCTGGCTTAGAGAATACCAGTATATAGTATACCAGTATATAATAGACTAGCTCAAAAAGTGTATCCGTATTAATGTTCGCGCTAATTCTATCTAAAAATAGCTATTTGTAATGTAAAAGCCTTTCTGAGCGCTATGATGTTGTTTTCAGATCTTAAAAAAGACTGGGTAGCAGCAGTGCAAAGTAATCTTGGCTAGCAAATACAGTAGTTGCGACATCCTTATTTAAATTTTGTCTTGGTAATGACTCAATTCTTGGTCCATTGTGGTAATAACTTCTTGCCCAGAACTGGGCAAGAAGTTACAACCTGCACCCAAGTAGGTGTAGACTGCAAGGCAGGACGCCTGGGGTGTTGACAGTGGGGGAAGGAGGGTTAGCGCAAGTACTGAACAGTGCTGGGGTCACTGTCATAGGGTGTTCTATAAGGAGCCTGATAGAAGATTGTAGATAATAAACTTGTTATTGCTTGCGTAAGGAACCAAGACCAGTTCCTCACTCCGAGGACTACTGCCTACTATATAGCCCTCTGGGCTTGTATTTCCTGGGGACCGACAAGCCGGAAACCTAAGTCGGTCCTTCGGTCCCCATAGTCACGCGGCCCGGGATCACGTGACTGCGGGGTCATCCACGAGTATGCACGGACCAGTTCTGGCAATCCGAAACCTGGACCTCGGCTGGGAGGGATACCCCAAAAGCGATGAGTGACCTGCTGGCGAGCGCTGGTAATGTCGTCCTCGGGAAACATGTTATCGATGGCGTATACCCCCATTAATACCGCCAAAGTCGCCTAGTCGGGCAACTAAGTGGAATCCGGTGGTCCTCCAGTCCAGGTTATCCTCTTGGATACTCGTAATCAACGTTTCGGCAAGAGAAGGGGACCAATTCTCCCCTAGCTTGTGCCGGGCATACTCGAGATCACCCAGCTGGAAGAAGATAAAGCCGGGGGTTTGCACGTCGTCACTCTCTGCAGAATGTGTCGAGACCTCGGACATGTTAGCCTCGCGTGGCTGGACGGTGGTATTTACGCCGAGGATGTAATAAAGAATGAGAGGCTCCGACTCGACAGTCGTCTCTGAGCAGTTCCGGTCATGTGGCACCAAGCAAACGCTTTGCCCCGATCCATCGGTTGAGATTGATCAAGCAGATGGCGATATTACACCATTACCGCCCCGGTGGTTCCTCCCCTACATGCAGGCTCCCGGCTCAGTGGGACGACATCGGTTTGAGCTACTGTGCCTCTTCTCATGTCTCAGGGGGTCCTGACACCTGTTAAGCCTGCCATCTTACGCTTGCAGGCACAATCAACCCTCAACCTTGAGCTTTCTTACGACCTGAACTTGTAGATACCTTTGCCTCCAGGCTACGGGGTATGGATATCTTCCGCAGCGTTAACATTTTCCGCAAGCGCCCCGCAAATCCTTTATCCTGCCCTTAACACCACGCCTAGATGAATTTGGGCCTCTGGATTCAACTCTTATTTGGATAGCTATGCCTAGAGGTACAAATATGAGCAGCTGGAAAGTTACCTATTTGCAGCTAAGGTTCCTATTCTTCGGGAAGCAGGTGGCCGAATTGCAGGGCAAATTGCAGGCGTTTCTGACGGTTGACCCGAGAGAGGGGCTGCTGCACGGGCTGGAGGACACGCTGGATGCCGTTGGCTTCCATGGCGGCCTGGATGGTGCGAGGGCTGTAGTTCTGGAGGACCGGAAGTAACTGTTGGAGCTCATGCCAGGGCAGCGTGCGTTTGGTCTTGTTGGGTGTATTGACAAAGTTGTGAACCACCTCGATAGCCTCGGTTGGAACTGAACGAGGCCGACCAGCCCTGTAGTGGCGTGGGTAGCTGGCGGCGATGAGGCCGTACTGCACTTACCGCTGAGTAGGCTTCAGGGCGGTGGCTATCTCACGAACGCTGAGCCCAGCGATATTCCTCAAAGCTTATTGCCGAAACCTTGCCGTAGGGAGGGGTGTTGTCAAGTGCTGCCGGCTGGGAGGGGGGCTCCTCGGCGGCAGGGGTGGCTGGAACAGCTGCAGGGTGGAGATCGATGGCAGCTGCAGGTCGGATGGCACAGGTGGAAGAGCGTAGCCGGGCCGAATTGGAGGGTCGAAGGCCGACGACGAAGAGGGTAGCTGAGCCGGTGCAGGGCACGGGGTCGCCGGGACTGCGTGTCCAAGATGACCAACATTAGCAGCCAAATCATGGTGATAATGGACGGACTTACCCTGCAAACGAGGAGGGGTCACGGGGACCATGCCGCTGGCTGTCTGGCGTGCCAGAGCACGGCGTTCGCGGTACGCCAAGACCAGTTCTGAATTCGGCCAGAAATCATCTCCATCAGGCTCTTCCAGGCCATCAGAATCGTAATCGATAGGCTCGTCGTCAAGGCCATCGTTACTGATAAGATCGATAAAGTCCAGGTTGTTGGTGCCGTTGAGGTCTTCAAAGTCAGGTTGACGAGGCTGGTTCCATGGCAGTTGGCGGGGCATCTCGAGGTGCGGCGCGGGGTAAAATAAATAGGCGTGATTGGTCAGGAGAAGTGGGTCCGGATTGGAGGTCTTGCACCAAGGCGATAAAAAGAGGTGGGAAAAAGAAGGGTTGGAAGGGTGGAAAATCGAGCCGATTGAACTGTTGAAAAGTTGGTTGTAAGGAGGAAGAAGGAGATGGAGGAATAAGGTTGAAGATGGAAGAAGTGGTTGGAAGAGGGCAGTCTGGAATGGTCGAGGGCTCTGATTGGCCAGGAAAAGTGTGTCTTTGGAGTGATAAGTGTCCTGGGCGCCGCAGCAGCTCGGCGACCACAACGGCGGAAAAGGAAGATGGAAGAGGGTGGTTGGGTAGATTGAACAGTTGAAAAGATTGTTGTAATGTGGAAGAAGAAGGTGGAAGATAGAGCGTTGTTGAAGTTGGAAGAGGGCGGTCAAGAGCGGCAGTATTCTGATTGGCCAAGAACTGGTGATGCCTTCAAGCCCCTGCAGGTGCAATCGCCCGCGGATCTTAGCGTAGTCAAGCGGCCGAGTGATTGTAATCCTGGGATTTTGATTTGAGCTCAAATCAAACTAGCTAGCATCGAAAAAAATCGAAAATCAGGGCAAAAATGGCCATCTGATTGTGCTAGTTCTTTTTTTCCCGGCGTCACGTGCGTGAGGCACGAAAAAGGAAATTTCGTGTGCCCAGATTCGTCGCACATAACAGGTACTCTCTCGTGTCTTCCAATCGCTTCTGCTGTGGCGGCTCGCTGACATCATTCGTCTCAGCAGCAACCAGATCACTCATGTCCAGCAATGACAGCGACTCAAACTCGGCTTCGCCAAGAGACACTGGCCCAAGGCCGCCTTTGCAGACAAGCCAGCGACCTGGCCTGACAGCGACGAGCTTGATGGCTTCCCCGACGATACGAAGGGTGAGACCGAGCGCCAAAATTTTCTACAAGCTCGGCGAAAGCATTTGGCAAGAGCCAACGAGTCACAACAGGCACGGTGTTGGATCTTGACACCTTGGAGGAGGAGGTTCTGGCGGTTCATGTGAGGTTGCTCAGCATGAGAGCGAGCATCCAGCGAGGCGAAAGTGACGAGTCTGATGAGCCTGACAGGTCGGTCTAGAGGCCGGGCAACTCGATTATAATGGTCAAACCAATGCCATGCCATATGAGGAGGGGTGTCAGAAAGTTCCATGTACCTTCCTAGTTAGCCTCTCGTGTTTGAGCTACACCCCTTGAACATCACAGACACGTACGTACCAGGTAAGTCACGGCTTCTGCTAGCACGTTCTAATCCCGATCGTGCTAAAGACTACGAGTGAAGCAGGTTGCTAGGCACCTAGCCGGCCCGTGGATTGAGTGCCGGGCCTGAGCGAGGGGCGGCCGGTTGAAGTGTCGCTCAGGGCCATCCAAGTGATGCTCTGTGCGGCGGGACATCCGGGAATTCGCTGGGTGCCAAGCCGCCCCGGACCGGCTCATGGGCCGCACCTCCCTCGCAGGAAACAACCGCGAACAAAACACCGAAAGCGAAACTATTTGACAGTTGCGCAAACCAAGAAATGCCATCCATTGGGCTAAACATGGCGATACAACTCTACAGACATCACAAGTCTGTGTGTCGGATTCTCAGTCACAAGATGCCTGCAGCGTCTCCTACCTTCCCCCGACGGACAGCCTGTCAAGGAAAGACCAACCCAACTCCACCCCCCCGGCCGGTGGGTACCACGGACCTGGGAGTCTGCACTTGAGCGGCCTTTCCGCGACTGGAAAAAGCAACATCACGACGCCGTCCCCAACCTGCTGTCTCAACCCCCAACTCCCGACCGGAGAATCCTACGCGACCGGCACGAACGAGTAGCTCATACTTGACAGCCTTACAAGCCATCCCTTGGCAATATATTTATCACGCCCTCTCCCCCGACCGGCCCGCAGCAATGGACTCCAAACAAATACATCGATCCGGGCGGGGCCGGCGCGCCCGCTTCCTCGGAGATACGAGTTACTTGCCAAGTCCTCTGTCACAAGACGATGGATACCCACCAGCTGCCGAGAGCACGACAGAAGCACATGCCACCGATTTTCCCGCCGGCAAGGAGAATGAAATGGCAATCGAGTTCGAAGAAGCCAAGAGGGGGAATAAGGATGAGAATTGGAAGGTTGGCGAAGAAGATTTGATGGACGATGAGGATGAGCCCATGAATGACAAGGAAGAGGGCAAGTTGGCAGACGACAAGGGCAAGCCCCTGAATGACAATGAGGGGGTCGAGTTGGCAGACGACAAGGACAAGCCCGTGAATTACGAGGAAGAGGGCGAGCTCATGGATGACGACGATGAGGACGAGGAGGCAGATAACGTCGCCGAGCAACTAGATGATGGTGATGAAGAGGATGACTAGGAAAGCCCCGCCTATCTGTGTGAGATACTCGACGAAACGCTTGAGGTCGTCAAGCGTTACCACTCAAGAAGGTCGAGGGGCGAAGCCACTATCAAACCGAGTCAAGTCGTCGAAGAAGCTATCAATCGGTACTGCAATCACTTCATTATCCTCCACAAAGAAAAGGCCCGCTGCTCCGAGGAGAAGGAACATTTGAATGAGGAAGGTTTAAAGCGACGGGCGAAGAACCAGCGCTTTTATTATTTTTCCCAAAACACGGGCCTGTCGCCAGACGAGTTGCAAGCTTTATTTCGAAGGCTGGGATTGAAGATAAAGGCTCTGAACCGCTTGGTGGTTGCCAATGCTAGGCTTGGGGCGAGATGTTCCAGATTAGAGAGGTTCTTACTTGTGGGGTTAGGGACACTGAACAACGCTAAAAGGTCGCTGGGCGACAAGGAGGGTCCGCCTGGTGCTCAGCAGGGGAAGTGATCGTTGACAAACATAAAGCCCTGAGCTTAGCATCAACAAATTTCCATTAGTTGAACGAGCAGTGGGCAAGGTGCCTGGGGAAGTCTTAGCGTTTGTATTTGGAAAGCATAGGGCTGGTTTCATCATACTTACATGGAGAGTACTGGTAGTTTGATCGGCCCGAGACGAATCAAAGGGGTTGGCAGGAATTAAGTGTGCCTTCACCTTTGATTTCCTGGTATAGTGCCCATTGTTGACCCTACGCCGTTAGTCAAGATTTGTGTCATGTCCCAGTCGCGTGGTTTCGGAAAGATGCAGGTGGTCAAATATTTGTCCGACTCCTCCTTGCAATGAATATCAAATCCCCTGCCTCCAAATCCGAACCCCCCGAGAGCAGATAGCTGGTTTGGTCGACGGTCTTCATCTTGTCCCATACGAAGGGCAATCCTCGCACAGTACCCCAATCATCTATGGGCCTCAAAACGGCTCAAGATCGAGACCTTGCATGTCGAAGGAGCTCTGATCCGGAGAGAGTCGCGAACTGTAATAGAAGTTGTTACGGGGCTCGCCGAGACCACGGGATGCGGTTGAGTCCTGAAGCCCAAACTGGAATGTAACGTAATGGACATTGCCCGTGTCGAATATGAGCTGACGACCAGCCGCTGTGGCAGCGATGGACAACGTCGTCGCTTCGTTGGCCGGAAATATCGCGTCTACACGGCCGTCTCTAGGAGAGGCTGGTGTGTGAGGACAAAGCAGGCGCACCCAATACCCAGCGCAAAATGTTCTTCTTCAGAGGCTATTGCTGAGTTCTGATGTGAGACGGCCATGCCCCTGCGTGTGAAGATACACACCATTTAAGATCGGTGGTGCCCCCGCCGGCGTTAATGGACAGGAAGACATCGCCGCTGGTGAAGGGAATCGACGAACCCACCCGGGACATGGAGGCAACGGCGGCTATCTCGGCCTCAGTCAGTCCCAGGACGACCTCGTGGTGCTCCGACACGCCAAAACCGGCGTTCCGAATGATGGCTTGGAAGTCCTCAAGTATGTCCTGGCCACGCCAAGTCGTAGGCACACTGAAGACGAACTCGATCGCCATATCGTCCCACCCGTCATCGTCGGCATTGGCCATTCGTTTGACACGCATCGAGACACTGCGGCGGATGTGGAGATACACCTAGTGTAGGTACTCGATGACGAGCTGGTGCACCTGAGCCATGCTCCCCGGCGCCCAGACGATATTGTTCTTTCGACTGATCTCGAGCTGGCGCGGTTCGAGGAAGACCTTGAGGTATCGCCATTTGTCGGCTTCGTTCATCTCGTCGTCACAGAGGAGTCCCCATCGTCGAACGCCGCTCGCTGTTAGATGCTTGGCCAGCACGGAGGAGACCTTGCGCTCGTTGGTGACATCGCAGCTGCCCCCGCCGTCGGGCCAGTCGCTGATGACCTGGAGGGATGGGTAGTCCTGCTTGGGGCAGATCCAGGCGACGCTGGTGTATGTTGTCCCAAAGTTAACAGCGACGCGGAGATCTGGCTGCAGATCCTGTTGAATTCTACGCAGTCAACCAGAAACGCAGTGATTAGAAGTCGTCAAGTGTGTTCCATTTCTTCGAGCGGTCTGCGCGACCGCGAGCCCCTGAATTGTGGCCCAACCGCTCGCAGAGCGGCTGACTAAGGAATGATTACGTAATTTGACAGATCCTGGCTCATGTTTAGTCTGTGCAGCAGCTCCCCAGACAAAAAAGAAACAATTACATCGGTGACGTGGGACGGGGATCAGCTTTGTTTGAGAGCAAAGAGGTGTTGGGCAGACGACACAGCCAGCGATAAGTGGGGGCCATACTAAGTACCCCGCGAGGAGCACCAGGTCAACCTAACCCGCCTCTATGATTCTCGCGCTTCGCCTTTCTATCGCCTCTCATCATTCTTCGGGCACGAAAATTGGTGCAGCTGAAACACTTAATCAGCCACGATGGGGAAACCCGCAATCTGGGCACCTAGCCGCTGCAAATGAAATTCTAATCAAACCAAAACAACTCCCCTAAAGCCACTGGCGCTGCCTCGTTGCCTCGCCGCCTTCAGTCCAAGTACTGGTACCCGAAAGAGAGGAGGGGGTACTCTTCATTTTTACTTTGGTGGCTCTGCCCCATGCAGGACGTAGGCTCGTCCTGGCATTCTCCCCCCTTTTCTCTCCCTTTGTGTCTCTGTCACTCTTTTTCTGTTCCCCTTTCGGCGACGGCCGCTATCTCTCCGCCATGTTCTCTGATCTAATTAGTAACGACAACCTCATTCCGACATGTCAACCACCACAAACAAAACGCCGTTTAAGGTATATCGCATTCCGTCGCAGACATGGGTGACCCCGCCCGCCCCCGGAGGCACCATCTTTACTCAATCTTTCATATGTCCACAACCCACGAGCATAATAACTTCGGGTTTAGGGGTGGCTCTTGAAGCGACGGTCTCCTATTCAGCCAATCCCATCGCCATAGAGCCTACGATCCTCCCTACTCCAGGTATGGTGACTCTTTCCTGCGAGTACACCTTTTATGCTCCCCAGACCGTCATCACTACGTCTCCAAGCTAGGAACATCCAACAGTGTCAACTTCGGCCCGCCATAATTGTTGGTATAATCTGGCTGACCAGGAGGAGATGGTCGGTCTGGCGCAATAGTCGTGGCAAGACGAATGCATCTGGAGCACTAATACCACCTGTTCCTCCACCCAAGAAATGGGGACCCCCACCCACATCAACTCCCGGGGGAGGGGACGGGTGGCAACACACGGGAGTGGTAGCGGGAACCCTCGCCGGGCTCGAATATTACCTTCTGGATGGCGGCGGAGATAGCGAGCTGAAGTCGGAGCTGATGGCACTGGGCCATCTGATCAAGGACCACGTCGAGCGGAGGTACCACTCTCGGGCACTATCTGGGCCTGTCTCCGCCGCCGTTTCCACGGTCAGCAAGCCACTAGCTAACTTTCCATTCGACGGCACCGAATGAACCCGTCTCGCCTAGCTCCTCGTTGACTTGGCAGGCGTAGATGGATGTTGTAGCAGCGGAGATTTCGGAGGGGGTGTGTGCTAGGTCGGTTACTGGGGGGAAGGGTGGTTAGTATGTTGCGGGCTGGATAATTGGAGAACAGGAGGGAGCTAAGGAAAATGCGGGGACATGAAACATAAACTGCTTCCCTCAGGATCACGACGAGGCTCTGGCTCCTGTCCCGGTGAGGGAGGTGTGACAGGCAGGATGGGCCGGTACAAAGCACAAAGGGTCCAGCCCCTGTCCAGCCCCGCTGCACACCCGCTTCCATTTTAAGACCCCCAGCCTTGTCGCACATCCACGGCAACGGGCGCACAACAAGGCCTATGCATTACATTTCGGAATATGCATGTTTCTGGATTGATTGGATGAAACAGTGGACCAGCAGAAGGACCATACAATGCCGTATTTGACGCTGTGGTGTTCGCCTATCCAGGTCAGCGAAACGATCGTTGAAGATTACTTGCGGATTTGATGCCTGTTTGAGCTTGAGACGATACCGGCTTGACTGGTCTGAATTTTCTGTAATTTCCATACTCTGTGACAAGTATTTTTTAGTATAGGACGATCAGCCGGGCGTGGCAGTGACGCTGCTTGTGACGCGCGGAGCCGTTCTGGTGGAAGTGTTCTGTATTATCGATCATACCTAGGTAGTCTGGAGAAATAATGGCTCTCCGTGACGGCGTCGAGGAGCTCATGTTAGCTGTGTCCTTCTCGGAGGGGGACAGGACGTAGGTAGTTTTGCCAATAGGGTCAGCGACGCAGCTCCAACCACAGAGGCCAAGTGAAGGAATGGCTACCCGCAGCGTAGATGGCGCTCTTATCTTCCCTGGCCCAGGCACTGTTGCGGCGAGAGAACGGAATTTGCGCTGCAAATGTGAAATTAAACAGGAACCGGAGCGTTGCAGCGGCCACCCTCGTTCCTTTCCTTTCAAATTCTGGTCGCATGGTGGTCGGCGGGCATTATCTTCCGCGGCACCATCCGTGGCCCCAATTCCAAGACAATCGCTGTTGTCTAAAGAATCGCCTGCCTGTTAGCTGGTGCTCGAACCCCCAGCGATCCCACCCTCAAACTGCGCTGATTGCCGGCTTTTCTGTTCCATCTGCGCGGCTTGATTTGGGGAACTTGATTGAGTGGAACTTGATTGAGTGGACGCCCTCCGGCAAGCCCTGGCGGCGGCACGAGCCATCGATTCTCTCCTTGAAATTTCGAGAGTAGAATCGCGGGCGTCGTGCCTTCTTTGAATAGGTAGGCTGTCTGTGACCACCTTTCGAATATCCTATGTCACGTGCTCTACTAACCAGTTCTTTTTGTGGGACACAGATTCAAATTCGACAGCGACATCAAGCGGCCAACACTCTTCCAATCTCTGTCAGATCATATAAGCAAGCGCTCACGCAACTCACAGTCCGCAGTATGGAGCGACAGCGCCGGCTAGGCAACCGTCGCCTTGGCAAGGGTATACACCGACATCTGTCGCATTCCAACCAGTCGGTCAGCATTAAACGCGTTTATGGAGCGCACGCACCCACTTATTCGTCGCTCCTGCCCCGGACGTCGTATCAACCTCAAATTCAGCGACCTCCGTCATATACAAGAGGCGGGGTGTGCGAAGTTGTCAAGATACAAGGAGGCCTCGACGCAATGGATTCGTAACCAGGAAAGCTGGGCTAGTCTCGATCTAGCACACAGGGCTATCGTCATGGGAACCGATAACGGATATCTCGGAATTCGTCACACGGGCGACCGGATCGAGTGTCGTCCTTGATGGTTTGCGACCACAGGCGGCCTCCGAGAATTTGCAGCCTTCATTGAGACACTCCGGGAGTATGCTGATGTTAGCATCAACTCCAAAGATTATCTGGGGGAATGATCTGTCTGGCGGCGCCTGCCAGCGCCAGCCTGTTCGCCAGCTCGGGGGCGAAGAAGCGACCCTTTCCCTCGCGGCCCGTCAACAAACTCTGATCCACCGCTGGCATCTACAGGCGGGGTCCTTCCTTCCGGGCATGTTCTGCTCAGTAGGCCTCGGTGCCGGGAGCGATTGTGGAATAGGAACCCATCGTCCGCAGCCATCATCACTTGGAGGCGATCTCACGTGGTTCACATAACACCGACACGTAACGGCAACGTTTGTAGTATTGATACCTGGGCTGTAATCGCCGTATTCGGAAGACCTCAAATCTCTCAGGATCTTGTAGGGCTTTTCAGTTTCGTAAATCGGGAGCCATTGTGTGTAGCCAATTCTGACAAGTTCGTCCCTTCCAGAGCGGTCGTGAGAAGCAATGTTGGTAGGTAGTCATGGGACGTGGCTGTATGGGGTAGATGTGGCGTCAGGTTCACCTCTGAACAAGCGGAGGGCCATCATCGAATTCGGAGACATGCATTATATACCTACCCACGAGATGGGAACTTTGGACCACAGGGCTAGTGTGAACGTGAGTCGAAGCGAGGGCGGTTCGTTGCGGGGTGCACACCCTACATGTAGGGCACCGCGGTGCACCCCGCCCGTTCCTCAAGAAGCGGACTTGAACTTCTACAGAAGGCGTCTGGAGAACATCCTTCCACGGCTGGCTTCCGGTCTCCACCTTCACCTCATCCTTCGTGTTCGTCTCGGCAGGGGGTGCTATTTTATCTGATCTTTTAACAGAGAAAGCCGCGTGAGCCTGTGGGCGAATTATCTGTTTAAGAGACTATTAGAAGGTGCTCTTGCTGGTGATTGGGATGGGAAAGTGTCGAACTGCAGCGGCAGTTCTTGGCGCTCAGGCGCGCAGGAGCCTTTGGTCATGTGCTCTCCTCACACACAGGGAGCTTTCTTTTGTATTTAGTCTGGGAGCTTCGCTCCCCCCCTTTCTACCTAATCAAGTCACTTTGCAACTGCACTTCCGCTGCTCC
>Ga0247758_1001450_pt1 | contig 17506 bp, 16 predicted proteins | sample UWRJL156409C4_FD_180950 | JGI IMG/M metagenome (GOLD analysis project Ga0247758, IMG submission 180950) | Plant litter microbial communities from Arlington Agricultural Research Station in Wisconsin, United States - UWRJ-L156-409C-4 | ecosystem: Environmental > Terrestrial > Plant litter >...
CGCGCGCGAGCCCGGTGAGGCGCTCGGTAACGATCGGGTTGCGCTTGTGCGGCATCGCGCTCGAGCCCTTCTGCTCGCCGGCGCGGAACGGCTCCTCGGCCTCGCGGACCTCGGTGCGCTGCAGGTGGCGGATCTCCGTGGCCAGGCGCTCGAGGCCCGCACCGGCCAGCGCGATGGCCTGCAGCAGCTCGGCGTGGCGGTCGCGCGCGACGACCTGGGTGGAGACGTCCTCCCCGGCGATGCCGAGCCGGGCGAGCACGCGCCGCTCGAAGTCCGGGTCGGTGGCGGAGTAGGTGCCGACCGCGCCGGAGATCGCCCCGACCGACGCCTGCTCGAACGCGTGCTCCAGCCGCAGCGCGTTGCGGTGTGCCTCGAACGCGAAGCCGGCGAGCTTGATGCCGAAGGTGGTGGGTTCGGCGTGCACGCCGTGGGTGCGCCCGACGCAGACCGTGTCGCGGTGGGCGCGGGCCTGCGTGGCCAGCGCGGCAACGACCTCGTGCGCGCCGCGCACGACGATCTCCCCGACCTGCTTGAGCTGCACGCCGGTCGCGGTGTCGAGCACGTCGGAGGACGTCAGGCCGTAGTGGACCCAGCGCCCGCCGTCGCCCGCGGTGGACGACAGCACGTCGACGAAGGCGGCGACGTCGTGGTCGGTGATCCGCTCGCGCTCCTGCACCTCCTCGACGGTGAAGGTGGCGGCACGGATCCCCTCGAGGTCGGCCTCCGTCGGCCCCTCCATCTCCTCGCACGCGGCGACCTCGACGCGACGCCAGGCCTCCATGCGGGCTTGGTCGGTCCAGAGGGCACCGATTTCCGGGCGGGTATAGCGATCGATCACGGCTCGGAGACTACGCGGGCGCGGGCAGACCGGGCTTCGTCGTGGGGACCACGCGCAGCCCCACCGCGCGGGCGGCTTCCCAGAGACGCGCGTCCCAGGTGGCGAAGCGCATCGGCACCTTGAGGGTCAGCGCCGAGGCCAGCTGGACGGCGTCGGAGGAGCGGAGGCCGTGGTAGCAGGCCAGTGACAGGGCGTGGGCGACGATCTCGTCGTCGACCTCGATCACCTGATGCTGCGCCCAGGCCGCGTTCCAGTCGTTGAGCAGGGTCAGGTCGTCGTCATCGGTGATCGCCTGGATCGCCCGACCGACCTCCACGTAGGTCAGCCGGCTGCTCACCACGCCGCTCGCGGCGTCCATGGCGGTGACGGCTTCGTCGCGGCCGACCTCGTCGCGGTAGCGCTTGACCACCGCGCTCGCGTCGACGTAGAGGTATTCGGTCATGCGTCCTGCGGATACGGCCGGCGCGGCCAGACATCGGCCTCGCGCTCCTCCAGGAGGCGTTGCAGCGGGCTGAAGCCGAGATCGACGTCCCACACCGTGACCTTCGTCTTTGGTGCCGTCGCCCGCGTCATCTTCCCCGCCGCGACGAGCCGATCGATCTCCTGCTCGACCGGATCGACCTCCGGCAGGTCAGCGGTGATCGGCGCGAGCTCGACTGAGGGCACCCCCCGGACCGTTACCCGGATGCGCTCGCCCGCCTCCGCGCGCTTCACGTAGCCGCTGAGATCCCGCTTCAGTTCCCGAACGCCGACGGTGGTCATGTGGCCACAGTAGCACCGGTGTGGCCACAACAGAGGGTGTCTACTCGTCCGTCAACGCCGTCACGTCGCCGGGGCCGCCGACGAGGTACATGTCGTGGTTGCGCAGCGCGACGTAGGTCGGCTGGCCGAGCGCGGCGGCGGCCAGACCGGCGGAGGCCACCGCGAACACGTCGCGCACCACGCCGATGTGGAACAGCGCCTGGGACTCCTCGGTGACCGCGCCCTCGAACGCGCGCAGCACGACGCGCACGTCGGGCCGCACCGCCTGGGCGGCGACCGAGACGGAGATGTTGGTGAGGTCGTCGGCGGTGACCGCGGCCAGCGAGCGCGCCCGCTTCAGCCCGAGCCGCTCGTGCAGCCAGCGGTCGCGCCCGTCGCCGATCACCACGGGCACCCCGAGCCGCTTGGCCAGCGCCACGTACGGCTTGGTCTCGTCCCGCTCCACGGCCACGACCCGCAGGCCGAGCTCCTGCAGCGCCAGGCAGAGGCGGAAGCCGAAGTGGCCGAGCCCGACGACGATCACGTGGTCGGAACGCGGCAGGGTGCGCCGGCCGACGATGCCGACCAGGCGAGGGCTGAGCAGCCGCTGCACGAGCCCGGCGGTGAACGCCGCGAACACGACCGCGGCGAGCAGGATGGAGATCGACCCGATGATCCGCGTGTCCTCCGCGCCCTCGTCGACACCGTGGTTGGGCCCGACGGTGGCGACCGTCTTCACCGCGGAGTACCAGGCCTCCACGAACCCCTCGCCGCGCCCGAGCGCGAGCACCGTGTCCACCAGCAGGATCAGGACGAGGGCGAGGATGCCGCCCACCAGCAGCTTGGAACCGGTGTCCGGGGGACGCAGCTGCGAGCGCAGCCAGTTCCAGGCCTGCCGCCCGCGCGACGGCAGGATCTTGGACCGGTCGACCGCCGCCGCCTCGATCCCCAGCCCGTCGGCCGTCACGCCCACGAGCACGCCGCTGTCGAACCCCAGCGCGATCAGCGTCTCGTCCACGCACGGACCGAGCAGCGCGGGGATCGCCAGGTCGGCCGCGGAGACCACGGTGCAGTTGCGCACCGCGCGCTGCACCTGGGCGGCGACCGTGCGGTCGAAGATCGTGACGATCAGGCGCACGTCGGGCCGCACGTACTCCACGAGCAGCGCGTACCGCAGCGCGACGATGTCGTCCACGCTGGCCACGAGCACGACCGACGGATCGCGGGCCAGCGCGGTGCGCAGGTCGCGGTCGCTGGGCTCGCGCAGGCGCAGCACCTCGGCGCCCCGAGTGCGCAGGCGCACGTCGGCGCCCGACGCGAGCTGGCCCGCGCCGACGACGACCACGAGTGGAGAGGGATCGGTCACGTCGTACACCGTACGACGTGACCGCCCGGCCCGGAAGGCCGGGGCCGATCCTCCCCGATCAGGTCTGGACGATCCGGGCGGCCAGGTGCCCGGCGTTCTTGGCGTTGTCGAGGCCGACGGCGGCCACCGGCACACCCGGCGGCATCTGGATCACGGACAGGATCGCGTCGAGCCCGCCCGCCGCGCTGAGCGCGCTGGAGAGCGGGACACCGACCACCGGCAGCGCGGTGTGCGCGGCGGCCACGCCGGGCAGCGCGGCGGACAGCCCGGCCCCGGCGATGATGACCTTGAGCCCGCGCATCTGCGCGTTCTTGCAGTACTCGGCGACCGTCTCGGGATCGCGGTGGGCGGACATGACCCGCACCTCGGAGGTGATGCCCTTCTCGGTCAGCACGGCGGCCGCCTTCTCCATCACGGGCAGATCCGACTTGGATCCCATGATGATGCCGACCAGCGGCGTGTCCTCCGAGAGGGACGCGATGTCGGCCTCCACCTCGGCCACCGTCTCCGTCTCGGCCAGGGGGGCCGGGTTCTCGAACTCGCTCGTCTCGCTCATGCGGTGCGCTCCACGGCCCGCTGCGCGATGTCGCGTCGCAGCTGACGGCCCTCGAAGGTGATCTGGTCCGCCGCAGCATAGGCGGCCTCCCGCGCGGCCGCCGCCGTGGCGCCGCGCGCGGTGACGTTGAGGACGCGCCCGCCGGCCGTCACGAAGGCCGTCCCGTCGTGCGCGGTGCCCGCGTGGGTCACCTCGACGCCGTCGCCCACCGCGTCGAGCCCGGCGATGACGTCGCCCTTGGACGCGCTCTGCGGGTAGCCGGCCGAGGCCAGCACCAGGGTCACGGCCCAGCCGTCGTCCCAGGCGATCGCGTCGCCCGTCCAGCCGGCCAGGCCACCCGGGCGGCTGGCGTCCAGCAGGAGCGCCAGCAGATCCGACCGCAGACGAGGCAGCACGGCCTGGGTCTCGGGATCGCCGAAGCGCACGTTGTACTCGAGCACCTTGGGGCCGTCCGCCGTGAGCATGATCCCCGCGTAGAGCACCCCGTGGAACGGGATCCCCTCGGCGCGCAGCGCGTCGACGATCGGCTGGTGGACGAGCGCCGCCAGCTCCCGGGCGCGCGCGGCGTCGACCCCGACGACCGGCGAGTAGGAGCCCATCCCGCCGGTGTTGGGGCCCTCGTCGCCGTCGAAGATCCGCTTGTAGTCCTGGGCCGGAGCGAGCGGCACCGCACGCTCGCCGTCGCACAGCGCCAGCAGCGACACCTCCTCGCCGACGAGGAACTCCTCGACCACCACGCGGCTGCCACCGAAGCGGTGGTCGACCAGGAACTCGGTGAGCGTGGCCCGCGCCGACGCCTCGTCGGGGGCGATCACCACGCCCTTGCCCGCCGCCAGGCCGTCCTCCTTGATGACCACCGGGTAGGACGTGATCGCGGCCATCCCGTCCTCGACCGTGGTCACCGCACGCCACGCGGCGGTGGGCACGCCCGCGGCGTCCATGACCTCCTTGGACCGTGCCTTGGAGCCCTCCAGCGCGGCGGCCGCGGCGGACGGCCCGAACGCGGCGATGCCCTCCGCCTCCAGCGCGTCCACCAGGCCCGCGACGAGCGGCACCTCCGGCCCCACCACGACGAGGTCGACCCCCTCGGCCCGCGCCGCCGCGACGAGGCCGGCGACGTCGTCCACCGCGACGTCGAGCACCGCGGCGTCCGCGGCCATCCCCGGGTTGCCGGGAGCGACGAGCAGCGCCGGCGCCTGGGGCGAGCGGGCCAGCGCGCGCAGGATGGCGTGCTCGCGACCGCCGGCGCCGACGACGAGAACCTTCGGACCAGGACGGGAACCAGCGGGCAACGGGAGCCTCCGGGGCGAGAACGGCGGGTACGGGCTCGTTCTATCCGATCGCGGGCGCGAATGGGCGGCGGACGGCCGCAGGACGCCGGGCAGCCGTACCTGCGCCGGCGGAGAACCGGCGCGTCCGGGCCGCCGATCGCGGGTAGCGTTGACCCCATCGTCCCCCGCCCGAAAGCTCCCGCCATGCGCTCCCGCATCCTCGTCCTCGCCGGCGTCGCCACCGCACTCGCAGCCGTCCCGGCGGTCGCCTCCGCGGCAACCGTCACGACCACCCGTGCCTGCTACCTCAACGACGGCTCGGCCACCCTCGCCGCCGTCGACGCGACCGGCTTCACCCCCGGCGCCCCGCTCACCGTCTTCGTCGACGGCATCGCCGCCGGCAGCGCGACCGCCGACGCGACCGGCTCCGCGAGGGGCACCGTCCCCGTGCCCGAGCTGTCCAGCGACGTGGCGGAGAAGGAGCACGACGTCACCATCAACGACGGCACGATCTCCGCCTCCGCCCGCTTCTCGACCACGCGCATCCGCGGGGACTTCAGCCCCAGCTCCGGCAACCCCGCCACGCTGAAGGTCAGCTTCAGCGCGTTCGGGATGAACCTCCTGAAGCCGTCGACCGTCTACGTGCACTACGTGAAACCGAACGGCAAGCTCAAGCAGACGATCTCGCTGGGCAAGGCCAAGGGCGCGTGCGGCCACATCCCCAGCACCAAGAAGCGCAAGCTCTTCGGCTTCGCGGCCGAGCGCGGACGGTGGATCCTGCAGTACGACACGTCGAAGAAGTACAAGAAGGGCAACGACAAGACGCCCTACCCGTGGGCGACGGTGTCGGTGAAGATCAAGCGCATCTTCCTGCGATAGCGCCCCGCTTCCCCCGCATGGTCCCTGGCGCCGGACGGCGCCAGGGGTCGTTCGGGCCTTCCGCGGAAGGCCCTCGTCGTCCTACAGCGAGGCGATGAACTCGTCGATCGGGATCGCGGTCAGCGTCTCGTAGCGCGACGTCCCGCGGGAGCCCAGCTCCAGCGACGCGCGCGCCATGACGTTCTCGTCGGGCGCCTCGACCACGTTGACGAAGTCGAACCGGCCGAGCGTGGCCCACTGGGCCTTGACCGACACGCCGAGCTGCTCGAGCTCGCGGTTGACCTCGCGGATGCGAGACGGGTTGTTCTTCACCGTCTGCACACCCTCCGAGGTGAGGGTCGTCAACATGATGAACGTCGGCATGGGGCCTCCTGGTATCGACGGTGTCTGAGCGACGATCTCCGCCGCGACCACGAAGGGTACGGGCCGCGCGGCGATCGACCAGGCCCGTTCTACCCGATTCGGCCGGCCAAGGGGCGCGTGAACGGCGGGATTCGCGTACCGTGAGGTGTGTCGTCTCGACCAAGGTCCCAGTTGTCATCACGCTTTTCCCTGCCTGCCGTCCTCCTCTCGGTGACCCTCGTCGCCGCGCTGCCCGCTGCCGCGTCGGCCGCTCCGTCGATCACCCTGGACCGGGGCTGCTACCAGAACAACGGCACGACGACGACCGCGACGTTCCGCGCTGAGGGCCTCACGCCGAGCAGCGTGCTCTCGGTGTCGATCGACGGCGCCGTGATCGGCCAGGTCACCGCCGACGACCAGGGTCGGGCCGGCCCCGCATCGGTCACGGTGCCGCCGCAGTCCACCCCGCAGGAGACGGAGTCGACGCACGAGCTGGCCCTCACCCCGACCGAGGGCGACGCGGCGCGCACGACGTTCCTGGCCTCCGCGATCGGCGCGGACTTCTCCCCGTCCCGGGGCGACCCGCTGACGATGAAGGTCCGCTTCACCGCGTTCGGGATGAACCTGGTGACGAAGTCCTCCAAGGTCTTCCTGCACTACGTGGCGCCGAGCGGCAAGGTGCGCACGACGGTCTCGCTGGGACGGGCCCAGGGCGCGTGCGGCCGGCTGCAGTCGTCGCTGCGCAAGCTCTTCCCGTTCCGCCCGTCCTCGGGCAAGTGGACGCTGCAGCTCGACACCGCCAAGACGTACCGCAAGGGCGCCGCCCGCACGACCTACCCGTGGGCGCGCATCGGGGTCCGGGTCCGCGCCGCCACCGGGTAGGACGCGCCGCGCCGGGCGGGCTCCCGCCGTTTGCGCTGGAGGAACAGGAACGCCGCGAGGGCGACGAGCAGGCAGGCGACGCCGCCGACGCCGAGCCCCACCCGGGGACCGGCCCACGCGCACACCCACCCGATCAGCGGCCCGCCGATCGGCGTCGACCCCTGGAAGGCCACCAGCCACAGCGACATCACGCGCCCGCGCATGTCCGGCGCCGAGGCGAGCTGGAGCGTGGTGTTGCTGATCGCGGTGAAGGACACGCTCGCCGCCCCGAGGAAGAGCAGCACGAGCAGGGCCAGCGGCAGGGTCGGGGCGATCGCCAACAGCAGGATCAGCACGCCGAACGCGGTGGCGGCGATCAGCAGCGGGCGCAGCCCGGTCCGCCCCCGTCCGGCCGTCCACAGCCCGCCGATCACCGCGCCGACGCCCATCGCCGCGGTCATCACGCCGAAGCCGGCCGCGCCCTGGTCGAAGACCTGGTGGGCGAGCACCGGCAGCGTCACCTGGAACTCGTAGGCGAGCATCCCGATGAAGACCATCATCAGCAGGGGGATGGTCAGCTCGGGCGTGCCCGCGGCATAGCGCAGCCCTTCGCGCAACTGTCCGCGCTCGCGGGTGACGCGCTCGGTCGGGCGCAGGGCCGAGCGTCTCAGGGTGAGCAGCGAGGCGATCACCGCGACGAAGCTCACGCTGTTGAGGAGGAAGCAGACGCCGATCCCGACGGTGGCGATGAGCACGCCGGCGATGGCCGGGCCGACCGCGCGGGCCGCGTTCATCAGCACCGAGTTGAGGCTGACCGCGTTGCGCAGCGACTCGGGACCCACCATCTCCAGCACGAACGTCTGGCGCACCGGGCTCTCGAACGCGTTGTTGGCGCCGAGCGCGGCGGCGAGCACCGCGATGTGCCAGAAGCGCACCTCGCCGGTGAGGGTCAGCGTCGCGAGGATCAGCGACTGGACGCCCATCAGCGTCTGCAGGATCACCATGAAGCGGCGCTTGTCGACGCGATCGGCGACGACGCCGCCGTAGGGGCCGAGGAAGAGGACGGGGAGGGCCTGAAGCGCGACGACGAGGCCGAGCATCGTGGCGGAGTGCGTGAGGGTGAGGACGAGCCAGGCCTGGGCGGTCATCTGCATCCAGGTGCCGACGAGCGAGACCGCCTGGCCGGTGAAGTAGCGGCGGTAGTTCGGGATGGCGAGGGCCGCGAACGTCACGCGGCCCGCCTTGAGGATCGAGTCGGGCAATTCAGTTACGTGCTCCCTTCAGGTCTTGGGCGAGGGCCTCGAGGATCGGCAGCGCGCCGTGCAGCGTGGCCAGCTGCTCGGGGTCGAGGTGGTCCAGGTGGACGCGGAGCGTGGCGGCACGGCTCCGGCGGGCGCCCTCGCGCAGTTCGCGCCCGGCGGGCGTCGCGGCGAGCAACGCGCTGCGGCCGTCGTCGGGATCCGGGGTGCGGACGACGAGGCCACGCTCGGCGAGCAGGCCGATCACCCGGGACAGCATCGTCGGGTTGAGGTTCTCGGCGGCGGCGAGGTCGGCCACGCCGATGGGGCCCACGCGCACGATCGTGAAGAGGACGGTGGACTGCGTCGGGGTGAGGCCGGTGTCCGGCGTGCTCAGCCGCAGCGCGCGCGCCGACCGGCCGATGGCGAGACGCAGGCGGTCGATGTCGTCCTCGTCGAACTCCGTCTGCTCCGCCACGTGTCTCCTCATTTGCTTGCCGATAGGCAACTATCTTAGCACACACCAAGTCGCAGGTATGCGCGTAGTACACGCATACCTGCGACATCGTTGGTGGCGGGGTGGGTCAGGCGGTGGCGGCCGGCTTCGGCGCCGGGTCACCGACCTTGGTGAGGACGACCTCCCCGTCGGTCGCCGTCACCTTGACGACGTCGCCCTCGCGGAACCGGCCCTCGAGGATCGCCCGGGCCAGCGGGTCGACCAGGCGCTTCTGGATGACGCGCTTGAGCGGCCGGGCCCCGTACGTCGGGTCGTAGCCCAGGTTGCCCAGCAGGGTGCGGGCCTCGTCGTCGAGCTCGACGGCGATCCCCCGCTCCACGCTCACGCGCTCGGTCAGCTTGCGGACCTGGATCTCCACGATCTCGCCGATCTGCGAGCGGTCCAGCGACGCGAACTCCACGATGTCGTCCAGGCGGTTGATGAACTCGGGCTTGAAGTGGCCCTCCGCACCGATCCGGCCCCCCGGGATGTTGGAGGTCATGATCAGGACGACGTTCTTGAAGTCGACCGTGCGGCCCTGGCCGTCGGTCAGCCGGCCGTCGTCCATCACCTGCAGCAGCGCGTTGAACACGTCCGGGTGCGCCTTCTCGACCTCGTCGAGCAGGACCACCGAGTAGGGCCGGCGGCGGACCGCCTCGGTCAGCTGACCGCCCTCCTCGTAGCCGACGTACCCGGGAGGCGCGCCGACGAGCCGCGACACGGAGTGCTTCTCCATGTACTCGGACATGTCGATGCGGATCATCGCGTCCTGGGTGTCGAACATGAACTCGGCCAGCGCCCGGGCCAGCTCGGTCTTGCCGACGCCCGTGGGCCCCAGGAAGAGGAACGTGCCGATCGGCCGGTCCGGGTCGGACAGGCCGGCGCGCGAGCGGCGCAGCGCGTCGCTGACCGCCTCGACCGCCTCCTCCTGCCCGATGACGCGGTCGTGCAGCCGCTCCTCCATCTGCAGGAGCTTCTCGACCTCGCCCTCCAGCAGCCGGTTGACGGGGATGCCGGTCCACGTGGCCACGACCTCGGCCACGTCCTCGCTGTCGACCTCCTCCTTGAGGAAGCGCGCCTCCGTCTTGTCGCCGTCGGCCGCCTTGGCCTCGTGCTCGGCCAGCTCCTTCTCCAGGTCGGGGATGATCCCGTAGCGCAGCTCGGCGGCCCGCTGCAGGTCGGCCGCGCGCTCGGCGCGCTCGACCTCGCCCCGGGCCTCCTCGAGCTTCTCCTTGATCTCGCCGACGCGGCCGATGGCGTCCTTCTCGGTCTGCCATTCGGCCTTCATCGCGTCGGACCGCTCGCGCAGCTCGGCCAGCTCGCCCGCGATGCCCTCGCGGCGCGCGGCGCTCGCCTCGTCGGTCTCCTTCTCCAGCGAGGTCAGCTCGATCTCCAGCTGCATGATGCGCCGGTCGAGCTGATCGATCTCCGTCGGCAGCGAGTCGATCTCGATGCGCAGGCGGGACGCCGACTCGTCGACGAGGTCGATCGCCTTGTCGGGCAGGAAGCGGTCGGCGATGTAGCGGTTGCTGAGGGTCGCGGCGGCGATCAGCGCGGAGTCCTGGATGCGGACTCCGTGGTGGACCTCGTAGCGCTCCTTCAGCCCGCGGAGGATCGCGATCGTGTCCTCCACGGTCGGCTCGGGGACGTTGACGGGCTGGAAGCGACGCTCCAGTGCGGCGTCCTTCTCGATGTACTTGCGGTACTCGTCCAGCGTGGTCGCGCCGACGGCCCGCAGCTCGCCGCGGGCGAGCATCGGCTTGAGCAGGTTGGCGGCGTCGACCGCGCCCTCGGAGGCGCCGGCGCCGACGATCGTGTGCAGCTCGTCGATGAACAGGATGACCTGCCCGGCTGCGTCGGAGACCTCCTTGAGGACGGCCTTGAGCCGGTCCTCGAACTCCCCGCGGTACTTCGCGCCCGCGATCAGCGAGCCGATGTCGAGGGAGATGACGCGGCGGTCGCGCAAGGACTCGGGCACGTCGCCAGAGACGATGCGCTGGGCCAGGCCCTCGGCGATCGCCGTCTTGCCGACGCCCGGCTCGCCGATGAGCACCGGGTTGTTCTTCGTGCGGCGCGAGAGGACCTGGACGACGCGGCGGATCTCGTCGTCCCGGCCGATGACCGGGTCGAGCTTGCCCTCCTCGGCGGCCTGGGTCAGGTCGCGGCCGAACTTGTCCAGCGCCTGCTGGGTGTCCTCGGGGTTCTGGCTGTTGACCCGGCCGCTGCCGCGAACCTCGACGAGGGCCTTGGCCACGGCGTCCTTGGACGCACCGGCGAGGCGCAGCGCCTGGCCGGCCTTCCCGTTCTCCTCCGCGAGCGCGAGCAGCAGGTGCTCGGTCGACAGGTACTCGTCCTTCAGCGCGCGCATCTCCTGCTCGGCGCTGCGCAGGACCGAGAGGAGCTCGGGCGCGGTGGTCGGCTCGGTCGGCGCGCCGAGGGTGGGCAGCGCGTCGAGGTCGGCGTTCAGCGCGCCCCGCACGGTGGGGACGGCGACGCCGAGCTTGCCGAGCACGGGCGTGACGAGCCCGTCCTGCTGCTCGAGCAGCACGGCGAGGAGGTGGACGGGGCTGACCTGCGCGTGGCGGCGCTGGTGCGCGAGGTTGAGCGCGGCCTGCAGCGCCTCCTGCGTCTTGATGGTGAAGCGATCAGGGCTCAAGGTGCTTGGTTTCCTCTACTAGAGATCTAAGTCTTGCTGACTTAGATTCTACGCGACCGGGACGCGACTCTCAACCCCTCCGTCGCGACGAGATCCCAATCTCATGAGCGCCCCCGCACCGTCGAGTGTCGGGTTGTGGGTCGTATCGACCCACAAAGTGACACTCGACGCCCGCGGGCGGTCAGTCGCCGGCGGCGGGCGGACGTTCGGGCGGCGGGGCGAGTCCCCCGGCAGCCGGGGGATCGGTGGACCCTGGGGGCAGGAAGCCTCCGGGCAGCGGGCCGGTCGGGGCCGGCGGCCGCGGCGGGATCGGCGTGGGGGCCGGCGGCGGGGTCGGCGTCGCGTACGGCGTGGCCGGGCCGACCGGCGGCGCCCAGCTCGCGCGCTCCTGCGCCGTGGCCGGCAGCGTCGCGGCCAGGTCCGTGTAGAGCAGGACGAGGAAGACGGCGGTGAACGGCATCGACACGCACGTCCCGACGACCTGGGCGACGCCGAGGCCGACCAGCCCACCCGGGCTCCGCGTCTCCTGCCCGAGCCCGAACAGCGCGATCGTCGCCTGCTGGAGCACCAGCGCGACGACGGCCGGCAGCAGGTAACCCGCGATCAGGAAGCCGAACGTGAGCCACCAGCGGTTCTCCACCACGGCCCAGCCCCGGGTGAGGGCGTCGCCCACGCTTCCGCCCTCCACGAGCAGTGCGGGGACGGCCATCGCCCAGCGGACGAGGAGGTAGAGGCCGGGCAGGATGCAGGCGATGACGCCCGCGAACACCGCGAGCGCGACGATCAGCGTCACGGCCAGGACCGCCGGGTAGTGGCGCAGGCCGGAGCCCAGGGCCGCGCTCACGGAGATCGGCTCGCCAGCGCGCTCGCGCAGCACCACGGAGATGCACGCGGCGACCGCGATCAGGCCGCCGAGCGAGGCGACGACGGCCATCAGGGTGGACCCCAGCTGGTAGGTGCGCTCGCCCCCCTCGCCGAGCAGCACGGCCGCGACGCCGCCGACGAGGACGAACGGCGCGACGACGATCGCCACACACGCCACGAGCACCGCGAGGTGCCGGCGAACGAGGTCGAGCGTGCGCTGCAGCAGCGCGCCGAGGGAGAGGGGCGCGGGCGGGTTGGTGGCCATGGGTCCTTGAGCCTAGAGGGGAAGCGCGGCGCTCAACGCGGGACGTTCGGGCCGGAGCCCGTGCCGTCGCCGCCGTCGGGCCGCCGGGGCGGCTGCGGCTTGGTCGGCACCAGGCCGCCGCCCCGCTGGTAGACCACGAGCTCGGCCCGCTGCGCCCGGCGCACGCGCTCGATCTCGTGCTCCATCTCCTGGCGGATCTCCTCGGCCCGCACCCGCATCGCGGTCAGCTCGGCCTGGGCGTGGATCAGCTCCTGCTCGAGGCGCAGCACGCGCTCGACGCCGGCCAGGTTGAGCCCCAGCTCGGTGGTCATCTCCTGGATGCGCCGCAGCCGCTCGACGTCGTCCTGGGAGTAGAGCCGGGTCCCCTTGGCCGACCGCTGCGGCTCGATCAGCCCGCGGGCCTCGTACATCCGCAGCGTCTGCGGGTGCATCTCGGCCAGCTCGGCGGCCACGGAGATCATGAAGACCCCGCGGTCGCGCGAGACGGTGATCGATGCCCGCGGCCGGCGCGCCATCAGGACCGCGCCTCGGCCTTGGCCAGCAGGTTCGCGCGCGGATCGCCGTTCATCACCTGGGAGAGCTTGTCGATCGCGTCGGACTGCTCCGCGGTCAGCTCCTTCGGCACGTCGATCACGAAGCGGTAGTGGATGTCGCCCTTCGTGCCCTTGCCGGCGCCGCCGAGCTTCGGCGGCCCCTCACCGCGCAGGCGCTGGACGGTGCCGTGCTTGGTGCCGGGCGGGACGCGCAGCGTCTTGCGCCCGTCGAACGTGGGCACCTCGACATCGGCCCCGCGGATCGCCTCGACGATGGTCAGAGGCACCTCGACCTCGACGTTCTCCCCCTTGCGGGCGAACACCGCCGACGGCGTCACGCGGGTGATCACGTACAGGTCTCCGGCGGGCCCGCCGTTGCGGCCGGCCTCGCCCTTGCCGGCGAGGCGCACGCGGCTGCCCTCCTTGACACCCGCGGGGATGTTGACCTTGTAGGTCTTCACCGTGCGGATCGCCCCGGTGCCCTGGCAGGTCGGGCACGGATCCTCGATGACGGTGCCCGCGCCGTGACACAGCGTGCACGGCTGGGAGATCGAGAACAGGCCCTGGCCCTCGGACTCGATGCCCCGACCCTGGCAGCGTGGACAGACCTTCGGCGACGTGCCCGGCCGGGCCCCGGTGCCGTGGCACGTCCCGCACGTGGCGGTGGTGGGCACGGACAGGGAGATCTGCGCGCCGTGGATCGCCTGGTCGAAGGAGATCGTGGTCTCGACCTCCAGGTCGCGGCCGCGCTCCTGCCGCGGGCGCGGCGGACCGGTCGGGCGCGCGGTCCCCCCGCCGCCGAAGCGGTCGGAGAACATCTCGAAGATGGTGGACGCGTCGAAGCCGCCGGGGGCGTTGAAGCCACCACCGGCCCCGCCCGCGCCGCCACCGCCGAAGAACGCGCTGGCGCCCTTGCTGTCGTAGTCCTTGCGCTTCTCGGGGTCGCCGAGGATGTCGTAGGCGGCCGAGATCTCCTTGAAGCGCTTCTCCGCGGCGTCGTCCCCCGGGTTGCGATCCGGGTGGTACTCACGCGCCAGCTTGCGGTAGGCCTTCTTGAGCTCGTCCGCCGACGCCTTCTTGTCGACGCCGAGGATGTCGTAGAGATCGGGGCTCGCCATCGACCCTCCCTACGCCGCCACGACGACCTTGGCGGGACGCAGGACGTCCTCGCCGAGGCGGTAGCCGAGTTGGTAGACCTCGATGATCGTGCCGGTCTCCGTACCCGGGACGGGCGTCTGGGCGATCGCCTCGTGCCGGTGCGGATCGAAGGCCTCGCCCTTCGGGTTGAACGGCTCGATGCCGACCTTCCCGAGCGCGCCGACCAGCTCCTGCTGCACGAGGCGGATGCCCTTCGTGAGGTGGTGCTCGGTGTCGGTCTCCTCGGCCTCGGCCGCGGCGATCGCCCGGTCCAGGTTGTCGAGCGCCGGCAGCAGCTCGCGGGCGAGCTTGGCGATGCCCTTGCCCTGGGCCAGCGCGGCGTCGCGGCGGGCACGCTTGCGCACGTTGTCCAGCTCCGCGGCCTCGCGGAGGTAGCGGTCGCGCCAGTCGGGCTCCGGCTCCGCCTCGGGCGCCTCGCCCGCCGCGTCGCCGGCCAGCGCCTGCGTGTCGTCCAGGACCTCGGCGTCGAGGATCTCGGGACCCTCGCCGGGGATCACGAACGCGGGCTCGTCGTCCAGGGGCACGCCGGCGGCGGCGGGCTGCTCGCCCGCCGCTCCGGTGTTGTGCTGGTCGCTCATCACTTGCTCTCGTCCACGACCTCGGCGTCGACGACGTCCTCGTCGTCCGCCGACGCGGCGTCGGCCGTGCCGTTGGCCTCGGCGTTGGCGCCGGCCGCGGCCTGCTCGGCCTGGGCCTTCTCGTACATCTTCTCCGAGACCGCGTGGAACGCCGTCTGCAGCGCGTCGGCCGCGGCGTTGATCGCAGCGGGGTCCTCGCCGGTGAGGGCCTCGCGGACCTCCTTGATCTTCGCCTCGATGTCCTCACGGCTGGCGTCGTCGACGCCGTCGCCCAGGTCCTTGAGCTGACGCTCGGCCTGGTACGCCGCGTTCTCGCCGTTGTTGCGCGCCTCGGCCACCTCGCGCGCCTTCTTGTCGTCCTCGGCGTGCGACTCCGCGTCGTTGACCATCTGCTTGATCTCGTCGTCGGAGAGCCCGGAGCCGGACTTGATCTCGATCTTCTGCTCCTTGCCCGTGCCCAGGTCCTTCGCGGACACGTTGAGGATGCCGTTGGCGTCGATGTCGAACGCGACCTCGATCTGCGGGATGCCGCGGGGGGCCGGCGGGATGCCGGTCAGCTGGAACTTGCCCAGTGACTTGTTGCCCGAGGCCATCTCGCGCTCGCCCTGCAGCACGTGGATCTCCACGGACGGCTGGTTGTCCTCCGCGGTGGAGAACACCTCGGACTTGCGGGTCGGGATCGTCGTGTTGCGCTCGATGAGGCGCGTCATGACGCCGCCCTTGGTCTCGATGCCCAGCGTCAGCGGGGTCACGTCGAGCAGCAGGACGTCCTTGACGTCACCGGCGAGCACGCCGGCCTGGATGGCCGCGCCGACGGCGACGACCTCGTCCGGGTTGACGCCGCGGTGCGGGTCCTTGCCCGTGAGCTCCTTGACCTTCTCCTGCACGGCGGGCATGCGCGTCATGCCGCCGACGAGGACGACGTGGTCGATCTCCGACGCGCCCTTGTCCTTGGCGTCGTCCAGGGCCTGGCGGACCGGGGCGACGACGCGGTCGAGCAGCGGGGCGGTGAGCTCCGCCAGCTTGGCACGCGTGAGGCGGGTGTCCAGGTGCTTGGGGCCGCTCGCGTCGGCGGTGATGAAGGGCAGGTTGATCTGCGTCTCCTGCGCGGAGCTCAGCTCGATCTTGGCCTTCTCGCCCGCCTCGTAGAGGCGCTGCAGCGCCATCGGGTCCTGCGTGAGGTCGATGGCCTGGCTCTTCTTGAACTCGCCGGCCAACCAGTCGACGATCGCCTTGTCGAAGTTGTCGCCGCCGAGGTGGTTGTCGCCCGCGGTCGACTTGACCTCGAAGACGCCGTCGCCGATCTCCAGGACGGACACGTCGAACGTGCCGCCGCCGAGGTCGAACACGAGGATCGTCTGGTCCTCGCCCTCCTTGTCGAGCCCGTAGGCCAGGGAGGCCGCGGTCGGCTCGTTGATGATGCGCTTGACGTCGAGGCCGGCGACCTTGCCGGCGTCCTTGGTCGCCTGACGCTGGTCGTCGTTGAAGTAGGCGGGCACGGTGATGACCGCGCCGTCGACCGTCTCGCCCAGGTACGCCTCGGCGTCGGCCTTGAGCTTGCCGAGGATCATCGCGCTGATCTCCGGCGGGGAGAACTCGCCGGTGCCGTCGATGTGGACCTTGGCGTCGCCGTTGGGGCCGGAGACGACCTTGTAGGGGACGATCGACTCCTCCTCGCGCACCTCGGCCTCCTTGCGGCCCATGAAGCGCTTGACGGAGAAGACGGTGTTGGTCGGGTTGGTGACGGCCTGACGCTTGGCGACGGTGCCGACGAGCCGCTCGCCGGACGCGGTGAACGCGACGACGGACGGGGTGGTGCGGCCGCCCTCGCTGTTCTCGATGACGGTGGGCTCACCGCCTTCGAGGACCGCCATGCACGAGTTGGTCGTGCCCAGGTCGATGCCGATGATCTTGCCCATAGGGGGAGGTTCTCCTGAGTCGTTCTGAGGGGTGCTCGCCCGGGAGATGCTACACCGGGCGGAAAAAATCTTAGTGGCAGTATGGCAGATCTTTGCACCGGATTCCAGAGCGTCGCCCAGACCGCCCCCACACGCCACCCCGACGGGAGCGCAGGTATGCACGTAGTACGTGCATACCTGCGACATCGGCGGGGGCGGGTTGGAGGTTCGTGGGTGGTTCGGCGCCCGAAGCGGACATGAACGTGCCAACTGCCTCGCGCGGTGCGCAACGCCGCGAAAGACTCCCGCGGATGCTCAACCGGCCCCGCCGTGCCCGCCTCGCCACCGCCGCCGCGCTCCTCGCCGCCGGTGCCGCGGCCCTCCCCGCCGCCGCCCCGGCCGCCGCGAAGCCCAAGCCGCCGACCACCACCGACGTGCTGCTCAGCCTCCAGCACGGGCCCGGGCTGGCCGCCTTCGTGCGCTCCGTCTCCGACCCGGCATCGTCGCGCTACCGCCGGTACGCGACCGTCGAGCAGCTGACCAAGCGCTTCGGCGCCCCCGCGAAGACCCGATCCGCCGTCACCGCCTGGGTGCGCGCCCGCGGCCTGCGGGCCGAGGTCGGGCCGACCGGCACGTACGTGCTGGCCTCCGGCTCGCCGACCCGGATCCGCAGCGCGTTCGGCGCGGTCGCCGCCACGCGCGGCACGGCCCGCACGGCGGGCGTCCCCGTCGCCCTGCCCGCCGCCCTGCGCGACGCCGGCGTGGACGGCGCCGCGCTCCTGTCGCCGATCCCCGGCCTGCGCCCCGCCGCGGACGCCGCGCCGCCCGTGCAGACCCCCTCGTTCCTCCCGCGGACCGGCACGCCCGCGGGCTGCCCCGCCGGCCAGAGCGCGGGGCGCCCCGACAACCCGGGCTTCACGCCCGACCAGTTCCTGGGTGCCTACGGGATCGACCGCATGCACGAGC
>Ga0247758_1001454_pt1 | contig 17444 bp, 7 predicted proteins | sample UWRJL156409C4_FD_180950 | JGI IMG/M metagenome (GOLD analysis project Ga0247758, IMG submission 180950) | Plant litter microbial communities from Arlington Agricultural Research Station in Wisconsin, United States - UWRJ-L156-409C-4 | ecosystem: Environmental > Terrestrial > Plant litter >...
CTTGCGCGTAAGCTAAGTATTACGACCTGCAACCGACACAGGCCTCGAGAGGACTGGCGCGGGTTAAGACAGAACGTATGGCAGGACGCCAACGGGTAAGGGGCGTTCCGAAGACAGCTTGTTAAGCTAGCACTCCTAAACGGGGGTTCAATGTCACTATAGGTCGTTGTCACTATAATGCACAGAGGTGAGTCTGAACAGTAGGACACAAATGAACAATTAAATACTAGCGTGAGGAACCAGAGTCCCTCACAGTGGTCGTGGGCACGACCATAACTATCTATACTAACTGACTAGGAGGTACTTCGTACCTTGCTCGTGGTGCCGCAAGTGCTCGTTATGTAAGCACCTTACATTATACAAGCGTTCTGCTCGTGAGGTTTCTCCTGCTCGCAATGCAAGCACTCGGCATGCCGCAAGCAGTACCTTATTAGTCGTGGGGGCTTCGGGTCTTTACACCCCTGGCCCAGTGCGTCTAGACGGCGTGCACCGTCTCCCCGCACTGTTCCTTCTACGGGGGATTCGTCGGGCCGCCCCGGCCCAAGTGACGGCCTGCAGGGTCGTCACACTAAGTTCTCCTGATTTTATATAAATAATTATACCCTGTAATATATAGGTATAAGTTATATTCGCAATTATAAATAATAACCTATACAGCTATATAAAATACTTACGTATTTAACTTAATAGTATAACTCTTTACACTCCACCTTTAAATTTGTAAAGGTTATAAGTTTAACTTATATGTAAGTAAGGTTTTTTCTACTTTGTAGAATTAACTAATATTATATTATAATTACTTCGATTAAACTGTGTTTAGAAAATTCAGCTTATTAGGTAGTTTCTTCTAAGCAGTCTGGACTCTTAGTATTGTAAAACTACTGTATTCTACAGAGGTATAAAGCCCACTATGGCTGGAAAACTGGGCTAAATAACTAAGCTGAAAGGCTCTGAGAATTATTAGGGCTAGGCTATAATAATAAAGGTATATCTCTTACGAGAAGGCCTCTCTAAGGCTATTGCTAGTGCTGAGAATATATACGATCGGATGTAGGAAAAATCACTAGCTGATATAATTCTGATATATAAGTATAATACAGCTAATTATATCCAGGCTTATAAGACTGGTTTCGAGGCTTAGAAGATTCTGAAAGATCTTTATAATTCAGATGGATTCACAAGCAAATACCTTCTATTACAGAAGTTTTATCAGACCTCACAGGCTGATTTTAAGACTGTTAAAGCTTACGTAAGTAAGCTGAAGTCTATACTTAATAACCTAGCTGCTTAAGACTTGAAAATGCCAGAAATGGCTAATATAGCTTAGCTATTGCAAAATCTTAAGCCTGAATTTAGACCATTTATAGCCTAAGTAACCCAGAGCTTACAGGTTAACCTCCAAGCTTATAACTGGGAGAGTCTGATAGCTAATTTGCTTAATAAAGTAAAGCAGCTTAAAGTCTTTAATAAACTATCTATTTAGTATGTAAAAAACTGGAAGAAGAATAAGCCTACTATTATATTCTGTAAGTACTATAAATTGTGTGGCCATACAGATAATAACTATGCTTTTCTCCACCCTAAAAAGGCTCTGAAAGGTTAGAAAACTTCTAATTTAAAGGCTGCTTTTAAGGTGTAAAAGACTAGCCAGAAACACCGTCAGAGATAACGGAAACTCCCTTGTGAAAAGAGAGAGGAAAAAATAACAGTTATTATAGCTACATTTACCCCTGAATCTTCCTCTATATTAAAGACAGCCTTACAAACTGAATCTAAAGTTGAAGATATTGTGTTTGAAGACGTTCCACTTAGAAACTCTCTCGACGTAGCACTTAAAGTAAATAATAATCATACCCTTTTAAATACTATAACTAATAACCCTTTAGTTCTAAAGTATAGCTTAAAGGATGTATTAGATTGGGTAAAAGAATCATATTTAGAAAGGGATATTAATCTTATATATAAATTTATATTTAATACTGGCGTATTAGTTTATGTAATATGTAATAAATCATAGTTCACTTCTTATAGAGAAATAAATATCACTGTGAAGTGGGGTAAAGCAAAAACCCTATTAGTACGTAGAGAAGGAATATATAAAATAACCTTTACTAATACTGGTAAAGAAGTTACTTTAAAGAAGTGTTTCTATATACCAGAATTAAGTATAAACATAATAAGTGCTACTGCACTGCCTCCAGATATCCTTTAGATTAGTGGAAATAATACCCTTGTTATAACAAAAAATAACCAAGTAATAACAAAAGGGCAAGTGAAAGAAGGCTTATACTTTCTGCCTGCACAACCTTCTATATACTCTATAAATATAATAATGGATTTACTCCATTAAAGATTCGCTCATATAAATAAACAGAATCTGCAGAATCTAGTGAAAAATACTATAATAAATAACCACTATAAATAAAATAATAATAATAATAATAATAACTGCTTAGAATGCGAAGTGTGTACGCAAACAGAACTTCTAAATAAACGAAATAAAGAAAGCAATAATAAAATACAGCATAACTATATGGAAAAAATATCAAGTGACCTTTATGGGCCGTTTAGAATAAAAAAATATAATAAAAAATCTAAATATTTAGAGGTACAGCTCCTAGCTAATAAAACAGAAGTACTTTCAGTATTTCTAGAATATAAAGCAAAGGCTGAGAATAATATAAAAGGATATAAAATACACGTTTTTTAATGCGATAATCTCAGTGTCGCAGCCTTCCCCGCCGGGTTAGGCGGCATCTAATGCGGTAATCGACCCTTGCGGGCTCTGCATTACTCTTTACGTCATAATGTCCGGCTAGTTTCACACCCCCCTTTTATTACTACTCTTATCTCTATTTAAATGTATCCACTCTTGACGTAACTACCCTACATTGCCAAGAGTTAGTGGAGTCTGCTGATTTAGTGACTCATCTTAGTCTCCATTTAACTGTATCTACTGTTATCTACTAAGGACTTCTAACTAAGATGAATTTATACAGTAAGGACCGAAATCAGTGTCCAGAAACTCAATGTTCAATCTTTCTCCGCACGGGCCAGCTCTCCACCTTTTGTAGATCACACAGTGCGTTGCTGATATCATTGCCGAGCCACCACACAGTTCATTGCTAGGACTGGCGTCTGTCAGAAACACTGCACTCTGGATTGTGTGGAAATGATGGGGTTGCAACTGCTTAATTGAATTGCTTGTGGGAGTTCTGGCCTTTGGCCAGAACCCCCTTTTTTATAGACCTCTCCATAGGATTCAGTCTTCGTCACTGTGGTGGCTCAGGCTCACTAGCGCTCTGGTAGTGCCAGGCATCTGGTCAGCTTTGCTGACTAGATGCCCGGGGCCCCTGAACCTCCTTCTTTCTGACAGGTTGCAATGGCTTGATTGTATTTCGTGTTGTTCCTTCTTCAGGTTCTAGCTTTCAGCCAGAACCTCCTTCTTTATAAACCACTACGTAGGATTCAGCTTCGTCAACACCATAGCTGAGGCTGACTAGCGTTCAGGCAGTGCTAGGCATCCAGTCAGCTTCGCTGACCGGAAGCCCAGGGCCCCTGAACCCCTTTCTTTCTGACAGCGTTATCGCTGTTATCAGAACAAGGGGTAGCTTGTAACTGATTAACAGCCCTGTCAGTAAAGAACGACGAACACTACGGATTACATGCTTGAGTAATAACTATATAAGCGCCATACGCACTGTATCTCTGGGTTGTAATAATATGTCTTCGAATTAAACCCCGATTCGCACAACTACTTACAATCTCTGCAATTTTCGCTCCTCTTTAAAGGGTAAGGGGAAGAGTAATTAGCTAATAGCTTATATATACTTACAATTCCCGGTAATTTTCTGTCACGACCCTGCAGGTCGTAACGTGGGCCGGCACGGCCCGACAAAGTTCCGCGATTAACTAATCAGACAGCGCTTAGTCTTAGCGAAAGCGCTTAGCCATTAAACGGTAACGATATCACTAAGCATAGAGTGGTTAGTGGGGAATTGCTTAATCGGTAACTAAGTAAGGAATAGCTAAGTATAATATAAGTTACCTCTTTAAATAAGTAGTATAAATACTATTATCGTGCTTATAATAGGTGAGGAACTCTTCTGGTTCCTTACGTTAATAATATATTATTTTACTACACTTTACTGTTTAGAATTTATAAAGTAACGACCTGTTTAACAGTGTAACCCCTTAAGAGTTATTAACCTTTATTTAATCACTTTATCCTTAACTATCTTATAATAATTAGACTTTATCTGTTATTATAATCTGTCTTTATCTTAGCTTTACCCTGGTGAGGTTAAAAGCAGGCCGTAACACGTTACTAACGTTTTTCGTAAGTTTATTATTTGTCGAACTTTTTTACTTTTACCTTTACTATAATTACCCCGACCATTCCTATCATCCCCTTTAATCTCTCCTCAGGTAATAATAACAGTGTCAGAGACGATAATATCTCCTTATTTAACACGTCTGATAATTGAGATAAGGGTCTTACTCGGGACGAACTCGTTAAGATTATAATAAGGTATAATCAGAGCTTAACTAAGGCCGTTTAAGAGACCGCTGTTAAACCTGGTATAACGGAGGGAGCCTTTAAAGAGCCTATAGTAACCACGGTCCCGCTCGCTCCTGTTATAACTGTGTTAGCTTTTTAAAGAGTTAAAACCGGTAAACCTTTAATATTTAACGGTAAAAGCTTAAAGCTTTTACCTTAACTCACTTACCTTAAACTTAACTTCCGTTTATAAAAGATCGCTAATGTTAAGTTTTAGATCTTTTACATAGCTAGTTAACTGGTAAGAGATTTAAACTTATAGTTTTCAGGTATTATCAAGGATTATTTTAACAGCGTGCCTGATAAGCGTTACGTTATAACTAACTCTATCTTTAATAAAGATAAAAGATAAGTTTATTTCGAGGAAGAAATTATTAAAATGTACGGAGAACGTAATAAGTAGAAACAGATTAAAAACTGTTTAAAACGCCTCTTATAAACAGCCTTAACAGCCGCTTACCTTTTTATCTTTAATCGGGATCGTTATTAAGTTAATTAAAATAAGTCCGCTTTTAAATATCGTTTTTATAAAAGCCTTAAACTTAAGGTTAAGAACGAACTCTGTAAGTTAGACCGTTATATTATAAATTTCGATACTTATGTAAATAAAATTTATAAGGTGGATATATAACTGTTTAAGTGTAAAATAAAGGATTAAAGTAAGTATAAGTAATTATAAGGTTTTAAAGGTCTTAACGTTAATATTACGATAATATATAATTTAAGGATTATCCTGTCCTTTATTTCCGTAACTTTTTCTTTTAGTAATTTAATATTTAGATCAGATCTTCTTTATTTACTAGAGATTAATCTAAGGTATAGATTACCGTAAGAGTAATAGATTAGGCCTAACTACGTTATATAATTTATAACGTAATAGGTTATTATTAAGTAGCTAACTTATAAACACTAATAATACATAAGAGGTAAATACCTTTAACCTTAAAAGGTAAGATAAATATCCCTTTACTTCTTTAATTATTAAGAAAAAGTTATAACTAGATCTTTAAAGTTTATAAATTATATTACAGTTAAGTAATTTTAGGTTTAAACTAGATTAATTTAAAAGAGTTTAGGTTACGGGGGTATATTGGTGTTTAAGTGTAACAGGTTAAACTTTAACTACTTAAGACTCTTAATTAAAATATCTACCTTTATCTTTATTACTAAAGTTATAAGGTAAAGTTCTTTAGCTCCAATTAAAAGAACATAGTTACTTTTTTCTTCCTTTAAAGTACAGAGGAAATCTTTTACATTATCTTTAACAGAAGTAAAAAGGGGTTTTAAAATGGTAAGTATTATAATTACTCCTTTTAAAAGGTAAAGAAACTAAAGGTATGTGAACTCTTTATTTACTCAATAATTATTAATTATAAAACTGATAACCTATTTTAAATCCGTTATAAAAAAGGGGTTTAATTTCTTTATTAGATCGATCTTTACGTTAAGAAATAATTGTTGGGTTTTACAACCCTAACCCGGCCGGTGCGGCCGGAGCAAAGCGGCCGGATCCACGCAGCCGCAGAGCGGCTGGCTCCGTGGATCTGCACTGCCAAGAACGCCAGGCTCCGCAACCAACCTCGTATTCAGTCAGCCAACCTCGCTTCGCAGAAGCGAGTGTGGCCAGTGCACTCCGTGCACAGGCCACCCTTACGGCTATAATACTACGGCTCCCGCTCTCGAAGATAGAAATAATTAATCACCTTGAACACTCACTTTCCAATGACTTGTGCTCACCTTCATGCCTTCTAATAATAATACTTTTAATAAAAGGGTTAAAGGCGTTATAAAAGTAATGTGTAGTATCTGGCTTTACTCTTTTATATTTATCTGGACTTAACTTAGTTAAAATTTAACTATGTTTTTAAATAATTATAATTAGGCTTAAGGCCTTTTAATTAATAAGACAGTTATAAAATTAGTAAAAGGTTTCGACTAATTATTCCTTTTGCTAAAGATTTTAATACTTTTAGTACTTTTTTATCTAGGTCTTTATAAGCCTCCCCACATATATATTTTTATATTTTCCTTCTCGTTATAAATCTTAACTTTAACATCTCTTATACATTTTCTTAACTATTTAAATAAACGTAACTCGTCTGTAAAAATAATATAATTTTTACAGTATTTATCGAACGTTTTTAAATAATCAGTAATATATCCTCTGTTAAAAAGCTTATTAAAGCCAGCTTTTAAGGCAATTAGGAATATTTACTGTATCGTTATTAATATCGTATTATTCTAATCTAAAAAAGAGTAATTAAATAGGCTTAAGTCTTCAGACTAGGTGACTAATATTATTACTTTTTTATTGATTATCTTTAACGGTTTAACTAAATATATTCACGAAATTCTTCAACACGTTTAGTGACTGTAAAGGCTTTTTTTTAACAAACTAATTATAATAGTGTTTCGATTAAAGGAAGATTATTATTCCAGGTTAAGTAAAATTATTCCTTTATTATATAGGTACCTTACTGTTAGACTGATAATTTAAGTAACGTTTTACTATTTAAGTTACTGGTTAAAAAAGATTCTTATATTTAAGCAAACCATTAAGGTTGTTATTATTACCTTCTTAACTATTTTTAAGATTTTAAAGATTATTACATTTTCAGTTATAAGTTAAGTAATACCCTTAAAGGACTTTATTTTCTAGTTCTACTTCTTTAAGCCTGTCTGATTAGAGAAACGTTACTATTAAATAACTTTAACTGTAAAAGATAAGATATATTTTAGTATTAGTAATACGTAACTGCTTTTCATATTAAGTAGTGACCTCATAACTTCATTAAGTTTTTAGCTTAACGGAACCCCTTTAAATGATAAAAACGTACTTTACCCGTTTTTAAAGGATTAGATTAGTTCGATTAAAAGGAGACATAACGATTAGTCTGTCTTAGATTAACGAAAAACCCTCTTGTGTTATTATTATTAGTTTTAATATTAATAGCTACGTAAGGTTAAACTCGAAGTATTATAATTATAATAAGGTGTTTAGTATTGCTTAATATTAATATTTACTTATAATAAATATATTTTTATTAAGTTCAGGGATTTTTTTAGATTAATTTAACCTAGTTATTTTACAGCTCCTTAATAGAACTCTTATTTAAACTAATATGGAAACACATTAAAAGATAAAGTCATAACGACTAAAATAAACCTACCTAAAGGAAAATAACGATAGTGATTAGAATAACCACTAGTCACTAACTTTCCTCAGATCGAAGGTAAAAGAACTAAATTAACATAAGAAAACGTAAACTTACTTATGTGGGTAGTGAGATAACCAAGTAAGGATAACTAAGTAAGGATAACCGAGTAGATAAGCCTAATATAGAATAACAGAGTAAATAAAGGCACTAACCACTTTTTTATTCTTCGATTAAAGGGACAGAAGTCACTCTATCACATTTACAGTTGGGTTCGTGGTGAAAATCTCAAATTAATCGCCTAAAGTTACCTCTTGTTCTCCCTTTTTGAAAAGTCTAAAGAATCGCGCGGCGCAGCCTCCCTTTTTATGAGACAGCACGCGTCAAGAGCATCGCTAATTACAAAAAATTAGATACAGTAATAATGAAACCCTTCAGGTAAAGAACCATAAGGGGTAACCTGAACAGATGCCCCGAGTTAATAAAAAGAAGGCTAAGAATCAAGGAGTTACAGTAAAATTATTGTTAATTTGGCCTTTGCGACATAAAGGCCGTTTTTGCGCAAGTCACAGACCCTATTCTTGAGCGTTGCTGCAGTTTGGCCCTACATATACATTGGCACGAGTCTCTTTTTTTTCAACCCCTGGTTTTGAACGCACTAGCCACAGCTCAAAAATAAGGGCTGTGCTTGCAGAGATAAGGTAATACTGCTAGGGTCACGATAGGGAGTAACTGGATCGCTAACTTCTTATCTAACTCTAGAGTCAGGGCGTTATTCGATTTTATACCGTTTACGAGAGTAAGGCTCTCGATAATAGGCTTCTATTCCTTAAAGTTTTCTTTTCCCCTTAGCCACATCACCTCTAAGAGCTTAAAATTGGTCCAGGTAACATTCTTTCCTTTAATGTCCTCTTTAAGAGGAGTGGTAAAGGTGTGTTACAGCCTGCTCCAGAGTACCTGAGTACTCAAGGTGAAGACAGATCGTAAGAGCGGTCAAGGACCAATTGCTCTTGTGGTAGGGAAGAAGGAGGGCTGAATGTAGCTAGCTGAACTCTCTCTGAGATAACACTGTCACACAGGTCGTGGTCCAAAGTGTATGAACTGAACAGTAGGATACTGAACAAGTGTTATTGCTAGCGTGAGGAACCAGAAGGGTCCCTCACTCCATCGTGGGCACGATGATAGTATCTATACTACTTGGTGACCGTGGACCCGCGGACCCGAAGGTTTGGTCTCGGCAGCCCGGGTCCTGTCTCATAGGTCCGGGGACCCGTGGACCCGAGCAATGTGCTCCGGGTCGCCGGGTCCTCCCTGATTGGTTCAGCAGGGCTTTGTGGGTCGTTGCACCCTGGGCCCAGTGATTGGTTGATTACATGTGATCCGTGCTCCCTCCATCAGGTCATGACCTGGGTCGTGACAAGGTGGTGGCCTTAGAGTCGGATATGGTAGGCGTTTATCGTAATCACTACGTTTGCAGGTAAACTAATAGATTACAGGGGTTATTCAACACTAAAGCTTTTACTACTGGCGATAATCTCTAAGCTTTTCCGAGCTCATAACCTGTCAAGATTATAAGCTCCTCAATGTTATAGATTCTGGTTACGTTAACTTGCACGGGACAAGCTGACTACTCTACATTCTGACTATTTATGCATCCTCTGATTCTTTGTGTATTGCTTCCTTTTTCCAGCCTATTACGGTACGCTGCGTGGTGGGCTAGATGCAGGGCAACAACAGTGCAGCTGCTTGACTACACAACGTTCTACTTTTGGTAGTGTTATGGTATGGCTTGTTGTCTTCGTGCCGTGACACAGCCAAAACAAAGGATTCACAACGTTCTCCAACGCTCTGGAATGATTCCCTGTCTCTGGTGCCTGGGCACCAAAATCGCTGCATTTCCTTTGCCTGATTGCTGACAGAATCCAGGTCCCTTCTAATTAGTCCGACAGGGCTTGGTGGGTCGCCGCGCCCTGGGCCCAATGATTGGCTAGTTACATGTGATCCGTGCTCCCTCCATTAGGTCATGACTTGGGTCGTGACAAATTGTTGGTAAGAGCGTGATCGGTGACTCGGAACTGGACCTGGAACTGGCCCCCTCGGAAGGAATTTCCACCAGACGCTGGGACCCGTTCTGGGCTGGAAAATAGGTGGGCCAGCCGGGTTTTGCCGTCCAATCTGAGCGCTGAGTTCCAGGTCGTAATCGGTTGGTCTGTTTGTTACAAACTCTCGGAAGCTATTACCAAGCCGGTTGGGCGCGTTTTTCCGGTGCCGAGTGGAGGTTTGTTGGCAATGGAGTCCGTCAAACTGCAGGTGCTGTAATCAGTACTGCAACAAGGCGAAATTTATCGATTTTTGATGCCGTTAACGATGTTAAACGCGATGCCTTCTGTTTGCTGGAAACCGTGTATATCAAGCCGATGGCGCCCCAGAGCACTGGTGGGTGTGAGCGGGCGGATTGGCAGTCGAAAACCGTGTTTTTTCCTGTCCTGACCCTGAGTATGCGGCAGTCGTCATGCCTTCCACACCATCTTCAACGACAGCGATGCCAGCATCGTGAGCTTCGCGTTGGCTTCGGAGGCACGCTGTGGATCGCTGACGCGCCTACTAAAGTGACGCGAAAGACTCTTGGCAATGCATACAGTCACGTGTGGATGGTTCCAAGCGCTGTTCTGGGCCAAAATAGCACTGGAATTCGATCTGGGCCATTCCAGAAGAATCAACAAGTCTGATTGGTGGGATTGGCATTGTGGAGCGAGCGCAGTTCCGAGCCATTCTGGAGCTTGGAAATTGGTGGATTTCTTCCAAGTGCAGCCGATTACGCCCTGGCTGACAAGGCCTGGAAGTTTTCCAGGCGCCCAGTTCCGAGTCGCCGATCACGCTCTAAATCCGCTTACCGTGGAGGATCGGCGCAATCGCAGCCGATTACGCCGATTACCTCAGCAAAATGGGTCCACGATAAGTCTATCTTATCAGTATGCCAATGGAGCAGCTAATCGGAAACCAGGCTAGCTCCGATGCGGCTTAGTGTCGGGCATCAACACTCCAACATTCAATCGCTTCACTTTCCCAACCCCTCTTGATCCTTAGCAAAACATACGTGATTACCTCTCTGTTGTCTCACTGCGGAACGTTTTCCCTTACCCAGCCGGCCTATAATTTCTATACTTACCATGGCGCTGTACATGCCTTTGCCGAAGGGCTGTGTACGGCTGCTTCGACTGTTGCCGCCTTCAGGCGACAAGTCCCGCATAGAGTGTCAGCTTATCACCTGCTCTCTGTTAGATTCGAGAAGAACCCATTCCTACGAGGCCCTATCGTATGTTTGGGGATTGGAGAAGATCAAAGAGCCTATCTGGATAGAGGGCTTGGAGCTCTCTGTCGGGGCAAACCTTTACGCTGCACTCTCACATCTTCGTGATTGTTTTGTGGAAAGGATCCTGTGGATAGATGCCATTTGCATCAACCAAGGAGATGACATTGAAAAGGGACATCAGGTTGAGTCCATGGCGAAGATCTATGCCAAAGCAAGCCGAGTAATTGTCTGGCTCGGGGAGGCAACCGGCAACAGCGATCAAGCACTTGAAGTGATTCGCGCTGCTGCTGAAGAGCAAACTATGGATCCTTTAACGGATGAAACAAGCAAGCAAGCGATCCTCACTCTACTTGAAAGGAAATGGTTTCAACGTATCTGGGTAAGTAACATAATCTCAATCGTGATAACAAAGCAATATTAACAAAGTTGGTTAAGGTTCTTCAAGAGATTGCTGCAGCTCGACATATCCTGATCAAATGTGGTATCGCAGAAATCGACGGATATGCATTCTGCTCGGGCTTAAGCGTGCTTAGACCGTTTGATATGCGGCCAGACCTGCAAGCTTTGATCCCTCCGGTAGCTTACCTCATAAGAGGCGCGGTCTTCCGGCGCAAGCATAGAGGAGACGAAATTGGCCAGCCAGACAGGTTTTCATTAAATATCCGCCCCTTAAGTGAGCTGGTGGATATGTACCATACCCGTAAGGCTACCATCCTTCTCGATAAGGTTTACGCCTTGAGTGGCATGAGTTCGGACGATCCCGACGCAGCAGGGCTTAAGGCCAACTACAAAGCCGCATGGAGAGATACCTTTCGGAAGCTTATCCATTTCTGCCTTTCCGATCAGATATCTGTCAGCACCTGGGACAGAGTGGAGGCGACGGTGATTGAAGCTAAAGGCTATATTTTTGGCGAAGTATCCTCAGCCGGAGAGGATGCTACTCAGCATCGCAGACAGAACCAGGATATTATTCGTCTTAACAGACAACACGTGGAGATTACTTGGAAGGACACGCCAAGCCACTTCGGCACAAAAGGAAAAAAGAGCTCTCGTTTCAACCTCCAGGCCTCAGCAAAGGCGGTCGAGAAAGGGGATGTCGTCTGTCTTCTGCAAGGAGCATCAACGCCTACAATCGTCAGGTTATGCGCTGAATTTTCGACTATTATTATAATTGCGGTTCCCCTGACAGACAATGTACGAAAGCTTTCAGCCTCAGTAACAACCTTTCCAACTGATTTACTGCTGGTCTGGGACTGGGATGAATCTCAAAGAAAGTCGCAAGGTGGAGAAGACTATGAAAAATTGATAAGTAGTCGAGAAGTGCCAAAATGTCCAGTGGCAGATTGTCAGTGCTTCCGTGACCTGGACAAAGCGATCCGATTGTGGAATTTCGGACTGTTGCTCAACAGAATGGAAAGATACGAAGAGGCGGTAAAGAATATCCGAGAAGCTGTGGATGCTTATGGGAATAGGGAAGGATTAAGAAGCGTGGATGAAGCTTGTCACTGCTCTTTGAGAGAGGCGAGTGAGGAGCCGCTGAGGATAATGGGCGATTTACTTATCGATGGCAAGAGTGCTAATATCGAGGCAAAGTATAAGGAGGAAAGCCAGACGCCGCTGTCCTGGGCCGCCGAGAACGGCCACGAGCCGCTTACACGGCTGTTGGTCGACAAGGGCGCTAATGTTGAGGCGAAAGATAGGTACGGCCGGACGCCGCTGTCGTTGGCTGCTGAGACGGGCCACGAGGCGGTGGTACGGCTGTTGGTTGACATGGGCGCTCATATCGAGGCAAAGGATAGTAGATACAGCCGGACGCCGCTGTCGTGGGCGGCCTGGAACGGCCACGAGGCGGTGGTACGGCTGTTGGTTGACAAGGGCGCTGATATTGAGGCGAAGAGTATTCACAGTTGGACGCCGCTGTTGTGGGCGGCTGATAAGGGCCATGAGGCGGTAGTAAGGCTGTTGGTTGACAAGGGCGCTAATATCGAGGCAAAGGATAGTAGCTACAGCCGGACGCCGCTGTCGTGGGCGGCCTGGAACGGCCACGAGGCGGTGGTACGGCTGCTGGCTGACAAGGGCGCTGATACTGCCGCGAAGAGTATCTACAGCCAGACGCCGCTGATGTTGGCGGATCAGAAAGGCCACGAGCCGGTGGTACGGCTTTTGGCCGACAAGGGCGCCAGTTTGGGGTGGGAGGATGATGATGGCCAGGCACTGCTGTTGTGGGCGGCCTGGAACGGCTACGAGGCGGTTGTACGGCTGTTGATCGATAAGGGCACCAGTATTGAGGCGAGGGATGATGACGGCCAGACGCCACTATCGCGTGCTGCTGAGAAGGGCTATGAGGCGATTGTACGGCTGTTGATCGATAAGGGCGCCAATGTTGAGGCGGAGGATGTTCATGGGAAGACGTCGCTATGGTGGGCTGCCAGGGGAGGCCATGAGGCGGTTGTACGGCTACTAAAATCACGTGAAATTAGGCCTTCATAATTCCTTTACCTCCTAGCAGCCCATAAGCTGTTCCTTCATTTTACAACTATTATCTTCCTTCGCGAGCAGGTCCATATCGGCGGCTGTAAGTCAGGTGGGGGACTTTTGGAACAACCTGGCTTTGGAACACCAACGCCTATACATAACCCTGAAACAGGGCTCGCCATAAATCAAATTTCGCAAATCCAAAGCGGTCAAATCTGGAAAATGCTCAACGCAAATTAGCCCCAAAAAGTAGCTTTTGTTACGGCCTGCTCCAGAGTACCGGGGTACTCTAGGTGAAGACAGATCGTAAGAGCAGTTAGAGACCAATTGCTTAAGGAAGTTAGTTAAGGAGGGCTGAATGTAGCTAGCGGAACTCTTACTGGAATAACACTGTTACACAGGTTGTAGTCTAAAGTGTATAAACTAAACAGTAAGATACTGAATAAGTGTTATTATTAGCGTGAGGAACCAGAAGGGTCCCTTACTTATCGTGGGTATGATAATGGTATCTATATTAAGAGTGTCCTTTATTGTGGAACTGAGCTCGCAGGACCTGGGGCTGGGTCTACGCGGGCTGGGTCCCCTATGAATGGTTGCGTCCCGGACCCGGGACCTTAGGACCCGGTGCCGGGTCCTCTGAGGTCGGGTTCTTTCTAATTGGTTCCTGCAGGGTTTCGTGGGTCATCGTACCCTAAGCCTAGTGATCAGCTGGATACGTGTGGTATGTGTGCCTTTTATCAGGTTATGACCTGGGTTGTGATATAATTCCCTTCTTTTAAGGCTTATGACCTGAAGGCCATTGTTTTATATTTAAAAATCGTAAGCTATACTCTTATACATTTTTTAAATCTTTATCCTTCCGATACTGTGATACTGATACTATATTAGGCAGAATATAAAAAACGAGATCTTCTCGCTTTAAGTAAAAGCTTTTTGTTAAAATAGCTATTACGTGTTAGGTAGTAATTTAAAGGATTCCTCTTAATATATCTTATTTTAACTGTTTTTAACTGTAAGTGCTTTACCATATTACAGACAGCTTGTTATGTTATGATAATGAACTGGTGCAGAAGTATACTAAGAGATAAGGTCGTAACGATTAGAATAAACCTACCTAAAGGAAGACAACGATGGTGACCAGAATGGTCACCAGTCACTGGCCTTCCTCGGATCGGAGGTAGAGAAACTGAATTGACATAAGAAAACGTGGACTCACTTGCGTGGGTGGTAGGGATAACCGAGTAGGGATAACTGAGTAGGGACAACCGAGTAGATAAGCTTAGCATAGAACAACAGAGTAAAAAAAGGCACAGACTACTCCTCCATTCTTCGATCGGAGGGACAGAAGTCACTCCATCACGTTCGCAGTTGGATTCGTGGTCAAAATCTCGAATTAATCGCCTGGAGCCGCCTCCTGTCCTTCCTTGAAAAGTCTAAAGAATCGCGCGGCGCGGCCTCCCTTTTTATGAGACAGCACGCGCTAAGAGCATCGCTAATTATAAAAAATTGGATACAGTAATAATGACACCCTCCAGGCAAAGAACCACAAGGGGTAACCTGAACAGATGCCCCGAGTCAATAGACTTAACATAAAATTAAAAATATTACTAAAACTAACATTAAAATAAAAGTTATACTTAACTACCCTAAAAGGTAAGATAACCCACGTGGAGAAAAAACTAAGTATAAATAAGATAAAAGAAAAAAACAGCACTATCGACTATATATAATATATAGTAAGAACAGAAGTTATATTTAAAGGAAAAGGCCTTAATGACCTAACAGGATCCGACTATATCCCATAAACGATCAGTATCTAACTGTTACATAGGAAAAAGAAACGGGCAGAAATAACAGAAAGATAAAGCTAAAAGATAATAAACTGAGAAAAAGTAAAAAAAAAAGCGAAAAATATAATCATAATAGTAAAACTTATAACAGACTTAACCTAAATCAACCCCATTTTAGACAAACTTATCAGTAAACTGGCCTAACTTACTAATTTAATAATATTAAAAAAAAAACTAAAAGAGGAGGAAAAACGGTATAATAAACCCCGGAAATTAAAGATATAATACGAAAAGTAAAAAAAGTAGAAAAAAAGTAACGCTAATCGAAAACTTAATAAAAAAGGGAAGAGATAAAACAGGTATTAAAAAAGAAGAAAACGGTAATATAACAGTCTTAAGATTATATTTAAAAAAAAAAACTGTATAAACAGTATCAGATAAAAATAAGGACTTATAAAGCCTAAAAAGGTAAGTACGATTACGAAGCCACCTCTTAGTAAAATTATTATAATTCCTGGATTTAAAATAACATAAGGATAATATTACCCTAAAATCAGAATATCTGGAAAAAGCTAAAATCTTAATAGATCGTTTCTTCCTTACAGTAACGGCAGATACTAAGAACATATTAATTATAAAAGCACTCTTAAAACCCTATAACGATAAAAAGGAGGAAAATATATTACTATTTAACCTTAAAGTGACAGAAAAAAAGTACAGAAAACCCTTTAAAAAATGTTAAGTAATAAAACACCGGGATATAATTACCTTTTAATAGGGTTTTTAAAAGCTTATAATATACCAGTCGTAAAACTATTACAAAGATCGTAAAAACATTAATCCAATTTGGAATATACCTAATAAGGTTTAAAGGGGGAAAAACTATTATTATCCTTAAACTAAATAAGTTAGCTAAAGAAAAGCAAATAATAAAAACCTACTGACCGATTACATTACTATGTTTAACAAAAAAGGTATTAAATATAGTAATAACGGAAATCATCACCAAAAAGCAAAACTAAACCATATCCTCTTAAAGGGGCAGATAAGAAACCAGAAAAACAGATCTACAGAACATACTATCCACACAATCACGGAAATAACCCTAAAGGCGTGGCGATAAAAAGGTATAACGTCGCTTAAACTCCTAAACCTTACTGGCACGTTTAACCACACATATTACTAATAACTTTTAAAAACGATAAAACAGATGAAAATACTAATCGAAATTATCAGATAGGTAACAGCATACGTAAAAAACAGAACAGTAACGTTAATATTCAACAGTAAAAAAACAGAACCCTATAAAGCTATAAAACAAACCTCGAGAAAATAAAGAAAAAGATAACGACTTAAGTTTACACTTTAAGGAAGCTTATAGTAAAAACGTAAGGTTACTTAATACTAAAAGTAAAGAAAATATATTCGAAGGTGATCAGGAATATAATAACATATAAAGCTTTTACATTCCACACACTAACAGAACTTAACAGTAAACTAATAAGTATCGTAAACACACTTGCTAGAATCTAGAATAACTATTATAAGTAATAATAAGAGCATATAAGGTAATACTAATACGAAACCTAAAAACCGAAATATACTCACCACTACTTAATCTCTACTTAAATAAAAAAACACTCACATTCAAAAAATAATTAAATAAAAAAAGAGGAGATTTATATATTAAAGGCCTCCCTGAGATAATATATAACCACTTTAGTAACATAACAGCCTGTTAACGGAGAAAAAGACAACCATAAGCAACTATATACTTAAAAAAGTAAAAGAAACACATAAAAATAAGGAAAAAATAATAAGTTAAACGATAAGTAAACCTTAAAGAATTAGAAGAAAAACTATAAAAGTTAAAAAACTAAGAGGAAAAGGAAAAAAAAATTAGAGAAGATTAAAAAATATTAGATAAAAGAGGTATTACGAAAAGAATAAAGAAAAAGGTAAGAAATAGATATAACCGTAACATAATGTAAACGACTGTACTAAAGGCTTTTAATAAAGGATATAAGACCGAGATTTAACAGTAATATTGTTGAAATGCAAAAGGGGTCAAGGCATTGGAAAGCAGTGTGTGTTGAAGGTGATTAATTATTTCTATCTTCGAGAGTGGAAGCCGTGTTATTATAGCCGTG
>Ga0247758_1001455_pt1 | contig 17443 bp, 4 predicted proteins | sample UWRJL156409C4_FD_180950 | JGI IMG/M metagenome (GOLD analysis project Ga0247758, IMG submission 180950) | Plant litter microbial communities from Arlington Agricultural Research Station in Wisconsin, United States - UWRJ-L156-409C-4 | ecosystem: Environmental > Terrestrial > Plant litter >...
CTTTATTAGTTTATTATTTTATTATTATACTAATTATTCTTCAGTGTTCAAGATGAAATGAACATCAATAACGCTAATTCTCCGGCTGAGAATATCTACGATGAGTCTAACGATGAAGATGAGTTTTATATTCAGCCAAACGAAGAGGAAGAGTATAAAGCCTATTTACATAAGCCTGTGGCTAATAAAAAGGTATTTATTTCATTTAATAATATTATTATGGTTTTTATTATTATACTAATTACGTTTATTAAGTTAATCCTTTAGAATACTAGAAATCAGCTGCTTATATATTTCTGGTATTAAGTCTTATGGCTAGGCGATACTTGGCCATTCCAGCTACTTCAGCTTTAGTAGAGCGCGTGTTTTCTATTGGAAGAAATATTGTTACTGAAAGCCAGAATCGGTTAGATCCTAAAACTGTTAAAAAAACAGTATTAGTAAAGAGTTGGAAAATACAAAAATTAAAGGAGTTGGAAGATAATTTTCAGAGCTCTGCAATAATAGAAGAAGAAGAAAATGAATAGATGGGTTAAGTTTATAATTCATTAATTACTCTTTTTATTACATTAGTTTTTTATTATATTGATTAAACTTTTACTATTTATTATCAACTGATTTTTATTTTATTTAGCAATTAAAGTCTTTATTATAAGTAAAACTTACAATAGACCCACTTTTTTCTTTGACTAATTAGTCTAACTAGACTATACTAAGAATAATTTAGTCTAGTCTTAGTCAAGGCACTGACTAGACTAGACTATTCTTAGTCAACGCCTTGACTAGACTAGGTTAGTCTTAGTCAACGTCTTGACTAGACTATTAGTTGACTAATACCAACCCTGATTATATATATGACCGTTTTTAAAGCGATACTGCACTGGTATTAAGGCAACACTACCTTAAGGACCTTTCTCTAGTAAAGGAAAGCGTTTAAGTTAATCTTCTCCATTTTAACCTATATAAGGATAAAGCTCTAAGCCTTTATAAGTTCTTAATAAAGTTAAAATAATATTTTACTCTCGTTAAGGTTATATATATCCGTTACAGTAATAATGTAACCACGGCACGTAAACGCCTTATACCTTTTTTTTTATTATCTTTCCTTCTAGTTATAAAGGGTAAAGATATCAGAGTTACAGTCTATCCACTTCTTTTAATTTAAGTTTTCCACTTTTCTTAATGTAAACCTTAACTAATCTTTTACTTATATAATTTTCATTAGACCGTTATGTACTAAAGGGGCATATACTGTTACACCCTATCTTTATTTTACCCATTTAACTATCTTCTTATTAATATTACGTAAAAGTTTTATAATCCTTATACGTTTAAGTCGCTGTTTAACTTTTACTATTTATTAGTTTAAGTAAATATTAAGTAGTAAGACCTAAGCTTTTAACTTTAAGTTCTTTACTAAGGTCACCTTATACGCTTTAAGTATAATCTACAGGTATTATATCTAAGTGGTTTCCAGCTTTTTAACTATCCCTCTTACTAATCCTCCTAGTTTCGTTAGTATATATTATACATTCACTCTGTAGGTAAAGATACTTTTAATAACTTTAATGTAAATTTCTTAAATATAGATAGCTTACACTCCTTACGTTTTCCTTATAAGTTAAGTTAATGTAAGGGTTTAAGTTTCCATTTTTCCGATAATCCTTTTTTAGTGAGCTTTCCAGTTAAGCTTTTTATTAAGCTAAACTTTTAAAAACCTAGCTAACTTTACTAACGTTAGTCTTAAGTAATTTTCTCTTAAAATCTTTACTTTTTCGGTTTATAAGCGCCTTACTTATAAGAAGTGAATAAGCTTACTCTTCTTTAAGTTAAACGTTATCCCCTTTTCCTTTACCTATTCCTTACAGATTTTATATATAGCTTTAAGGATCTTACAGTATGTTAATATATTATATATAAAGGCCTAAAGGTTTATATTATCTGTAAAATTTAGTGTAATTAAGTCTTTAATATGTTTTAGCTTTTTATATAATGTATTAATAAAGAGAATAAAGAGGATGACTAATAAGGGGGATCTTTAGGGGATCCTGTAAGTAATGTCTTATAGTGTTAATAGCTTGTTATTAAACAGTAACTAGGCCGTTCTCCTATATATATAGCTAATTAGTTAAAGGATAAGCTTTCTTTCGAACTTTAAGTCTCTTAACGTAGTAAATAGCTAGTTTTAATCCACTTTATCAAACGCTTTAGTAATGTCTAACTGTAGTAATAAGGTGTAAGCTTTACGTAACTATACTGTGTGAATGATGTTAATGATAGTTTAGATAGTTATATCTGTTGCTCTTTTCTTTCTGAATCTAAACTGGAGGTTAGGGAGTATGTAAGCCGTTTCCGCTATAGTGGAGATCCTCTTTATCAGGATAGCTTTAACGATCTTCCCTATTACGTTTAGTAAGGCTATAAGGTAGTATGCTCTAAAGTGTTTCTTATTATTAATCGATTTCCCTAGATTTAATAGTATTATAACGTGTATAATATGCTAATACTTTAAGTAATAGTTAAGGTTAAAGCTTACTTATATAATCTTTATTAAGATAGCTAATAGTCTTTTATTCTTATTACAGGTTTTTAAGAGGCTGTTAAAGATCCTGTCTAATCTTAATACTTTTAAGGTGTTTACTTTCTAAATAACCTCTTTTACATTTAAATCCTTCACCTTCTAGTTTATTAGTATAGTCTTTAAGAAGGAGCTTACTTTTTAATTAATGTTTTTAAGTTTCGAGAGGTCTGCTTCCAGTATAAGGAGGAAGCGTTTACTAAGTTCTCTTATCTTCTCAGTGTAAGTAATAGCTATTTAGGGTCTATTAGGTGTAATGTCTTTTATAGCTTATAATGTTAGAATAACTAGTAGTTTAAAGGGTTAGTAGCTACGTAATTTAGCTTAGCGTTTAATATTCTACATTACTTTTAGGTCCTTATTAATTACTATCTCATTAAAGGAGCTTTATTAACACCTCGTTTACGCCTTACTGATCACCTTGTCTCTATACCTCTTAGCCTTCCTTAACTCCTTCTTTACAGTATAAAAGCGCTGTGTTCTCTATATCCTTTCCGCTCTCCTTACGTCTTTTACAGCTCTCTTTATTTCGTTATCCTATTATAACACTATAATCCCTATATTCAGTTTCCTTCTAAGTACTATAATGTCTGTAATACGTAAGAGCTCCTTTAATAGTGCTTTGGAAGCTTTTTCCAGTTTATAGATATTATTTATACTAGCTAGTATTATAAAGTGTTTTACTATTATTATAACTATTGTAATGTTTATTATTTTATAGCTGTAGGCTTCCTCTCCTTCTTTTTATTTTACTAGTATGTTGTTAATCTTAACTGCTTACGGTACATAGTCTGACTTAACTATACTCTCTGCACTTAAGTAGTTAACACTTAGTATACGGGACACTTATATGTAGTCTATTATACTGTCTCTTTCTCCATTTTTACGTTTAAGTCGTGTTAGTTCCCTAAAAGGGATCCTTAACGTTAAGTCCCAATCTTCCACTAACCTTACTAACAGCTTAGCCTTAAGGCTCCAACGTCCCTCCTTATCTTATGCTAGGTTATATACGTTAAAGTTACCTATTATAACTACTCTCCCTTAAGGCGCTTTTACCTTAATTTCAGTTAGGGGGATAACTTAGTTATTTGGTTTTTTACTTAGTATATAGATTAAGTAGACTGTAATAGCTTCCTCTTTATAACCGAACGTTATTAACGCTTAATCTAGGCTAAAGTCTATAGTCTACATTACGTTAATAAGCTGTTTACTAACATATAGTACTGCCCTCCCGCTATAGTAGATTATGTTGAATTTCCCTCCTCTTCTATATTTTAAAGTACTAATAAACTAACTTTAAGGTAGTTCTTATATTACTATTAAGTTATAATCGCTTTATGTTTCTAATACCTTATTAAGTCTTACATCCTTATTATCGATATTCTAATATAGTACTTTTAACTTTATTAACTGTTTTATAAGGGGCTACTTATAAGTGGTAATGTAATTAGTTATAAAGGTTATTAAACTTTATTAATAGTTACTGTTAGTCTTACTAGGGCTCTTGTGGGCTGCTATTTAAGTAAGGTTAATATGGTATTTAAGGTGCTACTAAGGCTTAGTAGCTTTATATATTATGTAATATTATTACCGTTAAGTATTCTTACTTTCTTCAGGAGACTAAGTCTCCTTACTTTAACCTGTAAGATTTATCTTCTCTTATTAGCTACCTAGTTTCCATATCCTTACGTAACTGTAAACTAGTTAGCTACAGTGCACTTACGCTTAGTAATAAGGGTGAAGTTTAGGTTCTGTTTATTCCTTTCCCTTTACGGTTTTTTATACATTATAGCTCTATCGAGGAAAATCGCTCTGGCACACTTACAATACTCCTTCACCACGTGGTAGTTTTTATAAAAAGCTAAGTAGTTACCGTTACAGTAAATGTATACTAACTTATATTATTCTAACTTCAGCTTTATTAAGCAGGTTACTTCTTATTCGCTAACCTTTATACTATTTACGTACAGTGCTCCTATATATAGCAAGTAATATAATATCTCCTTACAGAACTTCGCTTTATATCCTTATTTTCTGCAGTTAAAGTACTAAGTCGCTTTCGTTTCGCTTTCGTAACACTTATAAGGGAAATACTTATACTTTATAATTATACCCTTTTTAATTAGGTTAATAGCGTCTTCTAGGTTATATACTTTAATAATAAGCTATATAGTAAGGTTTAGTTCGCTATTAGGTTATTTACAGCTTTACTTATAGTTAATCTTACTGATCTGTATATTATTATAAGCGTTAAGGTTTTTTATTATCTAGCTTTTATTTATTATAAAGTTATAACTATCGATAAGTTCAGTACGTAATCCCTTCACTAATACTGTGTAAGTGTATTACTTAAGGACCGCTCCCTCTCTTAAAGCTTAGTGTACTTAGCTTTTATTATTAAGGTTATTATACCATTCCCATTTATCTTCCTTAAATGTAATCACTACGTTATTAAACTGCTACAGGAGCTTTACCGTCATTACGCCTATCTTCTCAGTATTTTAATTAACCTTTTATATAATCTCTGTAAGGGTGTTATTCTCTAGGTTTATATTCGTAATCGTAAGCTCCCTAAAGGCCTTTTTAAATATGTAGTGTGTGTAGGTTACGTTTAGGGTTAAGGTGGTTATATTTCCTAATTAAAGCGCCCTTATATAAGCGCGGGCTTTATTAAGTCCGGTTTTCTAATTCACTGCTTCTTCGATTTTTGTTACTTTTTTAAGGATCTTCTAAATACTTATGTTAATAGTGTTACTAGTAGTAATAATTAGATTAACAGGCGTTTTCGGGACGCTTATAACGTATTTACGCATCTGCTCTATCCTAAAGATAGCTTTAAAGTAAGCCTTTATAGCTTTAAGGATCGCTCTGAATATACGCTCTTTAGCTCCCCTGCCTGTTACAGCATCTTAGAAGTTTTTATAAAGATTTTCCTCCTGGTTGTTCTTCTACTTCCCCTTTACGATCGGTCTGCAAGTATACTGCAAGCGTTACAGCTCGCTTGACCCACTTTTCTGCTGAAAATTTCCTCGTCGGTTCGGATAGACGTTTTGGCCCTTAAAAGAGGGTTCAGCGCCATTGCCAGCCGCGCCCTCGGTGCGCGATCGGTGCACCATCACTGCGTGAGGCAGTTTAGGTCGCTGATTCCAAATCCGTTATCCAAACAGTTTTTAGAGTTTTATAGCGTGAGAATTCAGCCTTAGCTTACAGTTTAAGAAGGTATAGCTTTAACAGAGTGTAATAACTAACTATTAAAATGGAAGTTAGAGAAAAAGGTGTAATATTAGTAAAGTGCTCTCCTTATAATTAGTAGAAACAACATATTAAAGCCCTTTTACACTAATTCCTAACATTAAAGCACTATTTACAGTATTTATCCTAGCTTAATGGATATTAGTATAATAAACTGCTAGAATTAACTTAACCGTAATAAGTTATAATAGTAACAGTGGTAAAAGCCACTTAAGGACACATCTTAGGTTTAATGCTTTAAATGTGATAAAAAAGGCTATATAGTATGGCAGTGCCGTTCCCTGAAAAGACTTAATTAAAAACTAATGTTAAATAGAGGAAAATATATTAGGTTTAACTTTAAAGACGTCTACGTCTGGATAATAAGTAACAAGGAGGATTACTTTTAAATGGGTAAGTGTATTATAGGAGATAAGAAGGATAAGAAAGAAGAGGAGGAACTTTAACTCCTTTAAAACGTAAAGTATTTAAACTTTAAAGAAGTCCTATTAAAGTCAGCTACAGAGGTGCAGGTCGTTACAGACCGACTTTAAGGTGGAAACTTAGGATTATTAAAAGTGCAGGTTATTAAAGACTAACTCCAGGAAGAGACGCTCCAATTGGTAGTTACAGGCCTTGAAAACCTTACATTATAAGCCCAGGAGCTAAGGAAGTCTAAAAAGGACCCTGACTTAAACCTTACTAAAATGATAAAGGGAGTTAAAAAATTAACTTTTTAAGCCACTTAAGTGGTAAAGTAAGCCCTAAAAAACGAGAAAAAGTAGTTGGAAAAAATTAAGCTGGAGAAACGGGAACTCTTTTCTTCTATACCCTTAAAGACAATTAAACGTTTTAAACACGTTAAGTGGATTAATACCCTTACCTCTTTAAAAGAAGGACAGCTTAGATAATTACCTTATATTAAGGTTAGTGTGCTTAGGATCGTTATGGTAAAGGTCTTTTAAGAAGATAAAAAAACAGGTGTATTAGTAAAGGTTTTAAGATTTCAAAAATAAATATTAGGAACTGGTAGATAAAGTGGAGGACCTGTAGGTTAACGCCCTTATTATGGAAATAAAAGATGAAACAGTTAAGATTAGCTTACAGCTTTATAATAAAGTCTACTTTATTAACTATTTTAAGTATTGACTTGTAAAAGAAGGCTGCTTTATGGAAGAATAGGTCAGGATACTGTTACCTAAGTTTTAAGGAGACATTTAGAAGAAGTAACATATATGGAAGTAAGTGATTAAGGAAACAGAATATAGTACTACTTCCCTATTCTGCACTCTTAAACCTTAACCTCTACAACTTATTAAGGATTTCCGGAATATTAAACAATTTAAAGTCGATTAGACGTTAAGGTGTGAAAACCTGGAAAAGGTTAATCGTTAGGTTTATTAGATAAGACTTTAAGGATAGATAGTTATTATAACTTAGATATAAAAAGAGTATAAGCATTATTTTGTTAATGTCGACCTAATAGACGGAAAAGGGAGGCTATTTAGAGTAAGAGTAGTGATTAATAGCGGGAGTGCTTTTAACTTAATACACCCCTTATTAATTAACTGAAGGAAACTCCTTAACGAAAAGCACAAAAAGGCTATTCCTATTTAGAATGGAGAAGGAAGCTTATACTAATATAATAACGGTAAAGTCACTTACTACTTGCCACTCCTAATTAAAGTAGACGGGGACGAATAAGAAGTGGACTTTAACGTTACATTAATAATAAGATACGATATAATCTTAAGTCTACTTTAGCTAGAGAAGTATAACCTTATAATTAACTAAAGGAGTGGTTACCTTGTCTTTAGTAAGTCCCTTAGTAGTGATTACCGTTTAGAGAAAGTTAAGAAGGTACCGAACCGCTTTAAAGATGCACGAAGCACTTAGAAATATATTAAGCCTTTAAAACTAAACACGGTTTAGGTTAAGTTTATTAAGATAGTTAAAGGATTAAAAAGTTTACCGCACTGTTTAGATAACGATCTAAAAGGTAGAAAGAAGTAAGAAGTTAATCTACAGATAAGTGAAGAAGTTAACTTATTTAAGGTACCTGTAAAGTATAAGAAGTATACTCTGTGTTGAAAAAAGATACTGTAACTGTTAGATTACAGATTATAGGATTATAAAATTAAGCTGAAGCTGGGAGTAAAGTTCCGTAACTTTTAACCTTACTACTTAAACCCTTAATAGGCTGAAGCCTTAAGGAAGTGTATTGATAAGAACTTGAAGAATAGGTTTATTATAGAGTCCTAGTCCCTAATAAGGTACTTAATGTTATTCGTCCTAAGGAAAGGAGACAGTAAATTACGTATAGTTATTAACTATTAAACGTTAAAAGAGGATATAATTAAGAATCGCTATTTACTGCCACTTATTACGGAAATGAGAGAATAGATTATTAAAGTAAATTAGTTCTTTAATCCTAATTTCCCTATAAGATTTAATTACGTTAGAATAAAGGAAGAGGATAAGTATAAGACAGCCTTTCAGACTTGTAATAGGTATTACTAATACTGTCTTATACTTATAAGATTAACAAATACCCTTACGACTTTCTAAAGCTTAATTGACAGTGTTTTTTACCCTTTCCTTAATAAGTTTGTCTTTATATATTTAGATAATGTTCTAATCTATTCTGAAACTTTAGAAGAATATTAAAAGTATATACAATAAGTTCTAACAGCTCTTATGAAAGCGAAGCTAATAGTAAACTTAGAGAAAAGCTACTTCTATATTTAGGAATTAAACTATTTAAAGTTTAGGGTAACCTTTAAAAAGCTTAAGATATAACTGGAGAAGATAGAGGTAATTAAGGATTAATTTACTTTAAAGAATTAAAAAGAGTTATAAACCTTTATTAGCTTTACGAACTTTTACTAATACTTTATTAAGTACTTTATAAAGATTGTAAGGCCACTCCACGAACTTATAGGTGAAGGGAAGCTGTTTAAGTAGACTAATAGATAGTAGAAGGCGTTTGAAGACCTTAAGTACGCCTTTATTACTGGCTCTTCCTAATTTCTTAAAGCCTTTTCAAGTAGAAACGGACTCCTTAGAATTTGTAATCGGAGGAGAACTTAACTAAGTTTAGGATAATAGGAAACGTTATCTAGTTACCTTCTTATCGAAAGGGATCTACGGCTTAGCCTTACGATACTTAATCTACGATAAGGAACTAATAGTAATTATTTAGGACTTTATTAAGTAGGTATTATACTTAAGTAGTATAGAAGAATTAGTTTAAGTCTTTTCAGATTATAATAACCTTTAGTATTTTTTAATAAAGGAACTTAGCTTTTAATAAACATGGTAAGTAGAGTTAATAGCTTTATTCCACTTTTAAATCTATTATATTAAGGGAAAAGATAATAGACGTACTAATGCTTTAGTTAAAGATAAGACTATAAAGATAGTAACTTAGTTTTAATCCCCATTACTATATTTAATAAAGTTAAGAACAGCATATTAAAGCATACACTATAAGTGTTAGATAATTAAACATTAGAATAAACTATTAACGTTTGTATAAACTTATAAATGGAGTATAATATCTATTAGTAATAATAGGACTTTTAAGTAAGAAGGTTAATAGAAAGTACCTGTAAATATAAGTACCCTTTAAGAGACTTCTTAAAGTATATATAAAACTGTAATAAAGAGTGTCTTATATACTTAAACTATAACAAAATTAGTTATTAGTTAGAATAGTTACTAGAAGGTGTAGATAACAAGCTTAAACTAAAAGTAAAGCTTTAATATTAAGAGAAACTGTACATTTATAACTTAGATAAATAAAAGGAGTACATCCAGCAAATCTATAAGTCTTAACTTAGAGGATATATAAGCTAAGCTAAGACTCTCGCACAGGCTTAGTAAGCGTACGCCTTCCTAGGAATAAAGAAATTAGTTAAGGAAATAGTTAATAACTGTAACGTCTGTTATTGAAAACAGAACTAACATTATAAGCCTTATGGGCTTCTTAAACTAATTCCTGTATTATAAGCGTTATGGAGTTCTATCTCGCTCGACTTTATTACTAGGATTCCAAAGTCTAGGGACCCTGCTACAGGAGTCACTTATAACTAAATTCTCGTGGTAATCGACAGATTAACGAAGTGGGCTTACTTTTTATTAACCTTAAAGGACATAACGGCGGAACAACTCGCTTATGTCTTTAAAAAAGAGGTAGTCTTATAATACCTTTAACTAGATAATATTGTTACGGATTAAGATAAGATAATTGTATCGAAGTTTTAGTAAAGGTTAATGTAAAGAATAGGTATAAAAAGTAAACTTTTAACAGCTTTCCACCTATAGACAGATAGCTAAACGGAATAAGTTAACTAAATACTTACAATATATCTCTAAGCTTACGTTAACTTCGAATAAAATAATTAACTTAAGCTATTACTAATAATATAGATAGCTTATAACATAACGCTAGTTAAGTTAATAAATATATTACGGTTCTTTGTAAATTACAGAAAGGAGCCTAAACTCCGTTAAGGCTTGCTAACTAGCGTTCTTTAAGCCGTAATCCACACAGATTAGATGTAAGAACTGTATAACTACCTGTAAGCTAAACTTAAGTTCATATGTAAATAAATAAAGAAATTTACTGATAAACATTAAATTAAGTAGCCAGTACTTAAGGAAAGACTCCACTATAATAATAAATAAATTAAGGGATTAACTCTTCAAAAGGGGGATTACGTTTACCTTTTTTTACGAAACCTGCGTTTAAAACAACTTAGTAAAAAGCTCGACTTTGAAAGGTACAGACCGTTCCAAATCAAGAAAAAGGTCACCACTTCTAATTACAAACTAAACTTACCTATTAATATAAAGGTGCACATTAAGGTTTTTCACATCTTACTTCTAAAACCTACCTTAAAAGGAGTTCCTTTAGAAAAAAAGATCGAGATTAATACCAACAAAGATAAGTACAACGTCGAGGAAGTTATAAATTCGCGAAAGGGAAAGAACACGTTCAAATATCTCATTAAGTAGCTAAATTACAGCCCTAAAAGTAACTCATAAGAGCTTATTAAGAATCTTAAGTACCTAATCCTAATTACAGAGTTCTACTGAAAGAATCCCGACCGATTAAAACTAATAATAAGAACTAAAAATAAGATAAGATCTAATTATGTAAACTACTATACTGAAGAGTAAGACTACTATAGGACTTAAAGCTTAAGAAGTAGCAGGAAACTCTTTAGTAAGTACAGGAAGATATTTATTAGAACCTCTAACTAAAGTTATGAAGACTTTAGACCCAATAAGGAAACTAGGCTTCCGGAGCCGGTAAAGCTCTACATAAATGACACGCGCAGCAGTACAGAGAACTAAGACAACGCAGATTAATAGCTTATAGGATAACTTACCCCTTATAGTGAAAAGATTTACATTTTGTTACAGGTTTAAGGAAGGAGTTAAAGGGTACAAAGCGATTTAATATACCTTAAAGTCTCCTAAACTAGTTATATAACGGTACGCAGTAGAAAAGTGTGTTTACGAGAACAAACGCTGTTGAGAAAAGAAGTCAGTACGAAAAATAACAAAAAAGAAGAAAGAGCCGTTAGAGGCCTAGGACCAGACCGATTAAAACAGTCGGGCTAGGTTTTAAACCTATAGCGGAAAACCCTTATAGGACTTAAACCCACAACCTCTCACTGAAGGAAGCAAATGCGCTACCACTACGCTAAAAGAGCCGTTTCGTTTTATTGAAAGAAAAGAGTCGTAAACCAAGTCATAAAGCAACCGCACGTTACAGAGACCCAGCCAGGAAGTTCCCCCAGTTAAAGGACTCCATATCCTCAGGAGGGGCGTCTAACCTAGCCTCCTCACCTTCCTAGAACTCCAGCAACTCCGCCTTACAGCTAAACGCTTTCACAGCCCAGTCCTTAAGACAAGACTGCTATTTATAAAGACGCGCCAGGCGTACCAACGCCTCTTAAAGCTTAACAGTAGCCTCGTGAAGCTGCTAAATAGCAAACTTAACTTATAAGTTAAGATCCCGCTTCTTAATAAGAAGAGCTTTTAACTTCGCTTTACTTACGCTAAAAACGTTACATTAGGAAGGCTAGTACCTTTTCAGGCAGTAATTGTAACTGTCGGATCGGTTCGAAACCTGACAAATAAGTAAAGGGACGGCAGACTTACAAAAAGAATAAAAGGACATTTCGCTACTAAATACGTATGTGTAAGCTGCAAGGTTTAAATAGCGGTTAGTGCTTTTACCCTATTCCCGTTTCGAGACCCGGGAGCTAGACACTCGTTACATAGTGAAATGGTGAAAGGAGAAACTTAGCTTTTAAGTTCTTTATAGAAAAAGAACGTTAAAGAGGGGGAATTGTGTAACGACCCTATAGGCCATTACTTAAGCTAGGGCGGCCCGACGAATCCCCTGTAAAAGGAGCAGTGCGGGAAAATGGTACGTACAGTACTGCGCACTAGGCCAGGAGTGCAAAGACCCGAAGCCTTTACGACTAATAAGGTAATGCTTACAGCATACTAAGTGCTTACACTGTAAGCAAGAGAAGTCTTATAAGCGGAGTGCTTACGTAGTGCAGAGTGCTCACTCTGCGAGCACTTATAAAACCACAAGCAGGGTACGAAGTACCTCTTAGTTAGTTAGTATAGATAGCCATAGTTATACCTATAACCACCATAAGGAACTCTAGTTCCTCACACTAATATTTAATAATTTATTTATATCTTACTATTTAGACTTACCTCTGTGCATTATAGTGACAGCAACCTATAGTGACATTAAACCCCCCCGTCTAGAAGTGCTAACTTAATAAGCCGTCTTCGGAACGCCCTTACCCGTTAGCGTCCTGCTATACGTTCTGTCTTAACCCGCGCCAGTCCTCTCGAGGCCTGTGTCGGGTGCAGGTCGTAATATTAAGCTAGATCGCAAAAAGCTAACTATTTAAACTACCTGTAATCCTGGCCTTGCCCGCTATACTGGACTTTATACTTAATACACCCTAAATCACATATATATCTTATTACTACAGTGAGATATTACAGAAGCGTTTAATAAAGTACATTAAAACTAGCTATTTGTAACATTAAGTGATATAAGTTTTAAAAGAAAGCTGGTTTACAGATGATATAAACCTTTAAACGTTCACTTACAATATATTAATGTGCTGTAAGATCCTTAAAGCCATGTATAAAATCAATAATAAATGGGTAAAGGGGAGGAGGATATCGTTTAACTTAAAGAAGAGTAAACTTATCCACTTCTCATAAGAAAGTAAACTATAAACTAAAAGTGTAAAGATCCTAAGAGAAGGATATTTAAGATTAGTATTAGTAAAAGTAGCTAGATTTCTAAAAGTCTGGTTAAATAAGAAGCGAAACTGGAAAACTTGCTAAAACAGAATTATTAGAAAAATAAAACTTAAATATTAATATTAACTAAACTTATTAGAAAGATATAAAGAGTATAAACCACTTACACTTATAAAATCTACATTAAAGCTATAAGAAGTGTATGAGCTTACAAAGTTAACATATAGGATATATTATTAAAACCTGACAGCTTAGTAACAGGAATAGCTAAAAAGCTAAGAGTTACGTAAATATAATGCTTACAGGTAGTTCTTAGAACGTATAAGGTAATATTAGTAAGGAAGCTCAAGTTGAATGCATAATATTCATTATTACATATATATCTAGATTAATAGACAGTAAAAGTTAAATAAAGGCTTAAAAGTATAACGATAACAGAGTTACTTTAAAATACTAAATAGAAGATTACTAAATAAGTAAAGTAAAGAAGGGGAGTAACTATCTACACACTACTAGCGAACAGCAGGCTAATTTAAATTAAAAGATAAAGAAATAGCTAGAAAAGATACTACTTAACAATAAACTAGTAAACCTTTTATAAGATAAATAGTATAAAAAGAACAATAATAAGGTAGTGTTTTACCATTACCGCAGCTATTATAATGTTTATCATTTCATAACGGTAACCTTCTTCTTCTTCTTTTTATTTTACTAATATATCGTTAATCTTAATTACTTACAGTACGTAATCTAACCTAACTATACTCTCCATACCTAAGTAGTGAGCATCTAGCGTACAGGACACTTATATGTAGTTTATTATACTATCTCTTTCTCTATCTTTGCATTCAAATCGTGTTAGTTCCCTAAAAGATGTTTGCAGTGTTAAGTCCTAGGTTTTTATTAACCTTACTAACGGCTTAACCTCAAGGCTCCTACGTCCCTCTTTGTCCCATATTAAGTTATGTATGTTAAAGTTAACTATTATAACTACTCTCCCTGAAGGCGATTTCACCTTAATTTTAGTTAAGGAGATAACCTCATTATCTAGTTTCTTACTTAATACGTAAATTAAATAGATTGTAACAACTTCTTCTCTGTAATTAAACGTTATTAACACCTAATTTAAGCTAAAGTTGATAATCTACATTACATTAGAAAGTTATTTACTAATATAGAACGCTACCCTCCCACTGTAAAAAATTATATTATATTTCCCTTCTCTTTTACATCTTAAAATGCTAGTAAACTGGCTTTAAAATAGTTCTTATATCACTATCAGGTCGTAACTACTTTATATTTTTAGTACCTTATTAAGTCTTACGTTCTTAGTATTAATATTCCAGTACAGTACTTTTAACTTTATTAACTGTTTTATAACGGGCTGCTTATAATTAGTGATATAACTAATTATAAGGGTTATTAAACTTTATCAATAAACACTATTAGTCTTATTAATGCTCCTGCAGGCCGCTAGCTAGGTGGGGCTATTGTGGTCTCTCAGGCGCCGCTAGGGCTTAGTAACTTTATATATTACGTAATACTGTTACTGTTAAGTATTCGTACTTTCTTTAAACGACTAAGTCCTCCTACCTTAACCTATAGGATTCATCTTCTCTTATTAGCCACCTAGTTTCCATATCTCCACGTAACTGTAAACTGGTTGGCTGTGGTAAGCTTACGCTTAGTGATAGGGGTGAAGTTTAGGTTCAGCTTATTTCTTTCCATATATAGTTTTTCGTACGTTATAGCTCTGTCAAGGAAGATTACTCTAGCACGCTTACGGTGCTCCTTCATCACATAGCAGTCCTTATGGAAAGCTAGGTAATTACCGTTACAGTTAACGTATACTAGTTTATATTATTCTAACTTCAGTTTTATTAAGTAAGTTACTTCTCGTTCACTAATCTTCATACTATCTGCATAAGGTGCTCTTACATATAGCAAGCAGCATAATGTCTCTTTATAAAACTTCACTTTATATCCCCATTTACCGCAGTTAAAGCACTAGGTCACTTTTACTTTATATTTATAGCGCTTACAGGGGAAGTGCTTATACTTTATAACTATACTCTTCCCAACCAAGCTAATAGCGTCATTTAGGCTATGTACTTTGATAATGTTAAACTTCAGGAACCCACAGGGCTATTGTACAGCGCTGTAGCTCGGAGGAAGAAGTGCATACTGGTCCAAGCCGTACTACAGCGCTGCAAGCCCTGTAGGAAGCAAACAAACAACTTGAACTACAGAGGCAGTGCCTCTGTAAGAGGGTTGTTACAGTGAATATTAGCGCCGGAAATAAGAGGATCTGGAAGGCAGTGCCTTATATAATGACTGGAATAGAATGACGTTGCTTGCTTAACTAGAATTTAATATAGGAGAGGAGAGAGCCTGTTATAGGCTGTTAGAGGCTCTGGAAAAATTCTAAAGCCTTTTATAAAGTGGAATTAACTAATAAAATAATGGAATAGTACTCTCTTAAACCATTTTACGTAGTTCTGTTAACATAGTGGATGATGTAGCCACTGTGACTCTCTAGTTAATTCTGTGGGGCAGTAGCCTCACTGGATTCAGGGGGTGGAACCTCTTCTAAATTCCAGAAGGTTTAGAGTGCTCTAGGGGCACCAAGAGGCCTTAGAGTGGGTTGGAATCTTCTGGAACCCTCTAGGGTTCTAGAAGATTCAGCTGGTGGTTTCAGGGTACGTAACTACACTACAGGATGCCTGGTACAGGGTACTCAGTAGCTAAAAAATTAACAGATAACAAGCTATATAGTAAGGTTTAATTTACCATTAGGTCGTTTACAGCCTTACCTGTAGTTAATCTTACTAATCTACATATTATTATAAGCGTTAAAGTCTTCCATCATCTAGCCTTCGTTCATTATGGAGTTATAACTGTTAATAAGTTTAATACGCAGTTCCTTCGCTAGCACTGTGTAAGTACATCGCTTAGAGACTACTTACTACATTAATAATATTACTAATAGTGGTAGTTAGATTAACAAGCATCTTTAAGGCGTTAGTAACATGTTTACATATCTGTTCTATTTTAACGACAGCTTTAAAGTAGGCCGTTAAGGCTTTAAGAACCGCTCTGAACATACGCTCTTCAGCGCCCATACTTATCACAGCGTCTTAAAAGTTTTTATAAACATTTTCCTTCTAGTTATTCTTCTACTTCACCTTTACAATTAATCAATAAACGCGCTTTAAGCGCTACAGCTCGCTTAACCCACTTTTCTACTAGAAATTTTCTTATTAGTTTAAATAGACGTTTTCGTTCTTAAAAGAAAGGTCATCACTATCGCTAGCTGCATCTTCAGTATGCAATTGGTGCGCCATCACTACGTAAGGCAATTTAGGTTGCTCATTCCAAATCCGTTATCCAAACAGTTTTTTTATTAAAGTTAGTCTCATTATAAGTTTATTTATTAATCATCTCTTAACAACTTCACAACCTTTAAAAGTTACATTTATAAAAATTAGTTCATAAATTGCTAAGTATATTCTTTTTCTGTTTCATTATTTTTAAATTTAATACTAATAGTATATTATAACATTAAAAACTTAAAAGAAAACCATTCTAACACTTATATTTAGAGAATATCTATTTATACCGTAGTCGCGGTCTATTTATACCATACTCCACAATTTCTCTCCATATATAACCTTAACCCCACAAAAGCAGCTGGTACCTATATACCTCCATTTACGTCATTTACATCTGCGTTTAAAGTACTCGTTCGGCCTATTATTCGACTACAAAGCGAGTATTATACTAATATTAATAAGGCTTTATTATTTGTATATTCGATTTTTAACAAATTGGAAGCCTTAGCCAATGAATTTGAGGCTTTATCTGTGGAAGAGCCTGACCTAGTAAGTTTATTAATATTATTCTAATCATTCTTTATATAGCAATTATTTGTTATTTACTAATATTTTAATAGGTGGAGTAGTATAAAGCATTTATTAATGCTATACACGCTGGAATCGATAAGATATGGAAATACTATCCACGAAAGCTTTCGGCTCGAAGGCTGGAAGAATTAAAACCCTGGATATTAGCTACATATCTGGATCCACGATATAAAACAACACCATTCCAAAGAGGTGGTGTTTGTTACAGTGATGGCCAAACCGAGCCAGCCATTCGTGAGCTTGTAAAAGCTGAATTCTTACGGTATGTAAATTTTTATACTGTTTATTATTCTTTTTTCCTTTTATTTATTTAACTATTCTATTTGTTATAATATATTACAGAAATACTAATTATAATAAACTTATAGTGTTGAAGAAGAATTAAACCTTAATAACG
>Ga0247758_1001456_pt1 | contig 17410 bp, 17 predicted proteins | sample UWRJL156409C4_FD_180950 | JGI IMG/M metagenome (GOLD analysis project Ga0247758, IMG submission 180950) | Plant litter microbial communities from Arlington Agricultural Research Station in Wisconsin, United States - UWRJ-L156-409C-4 | ecosystem: Environmental > Terrestrial > Plant litter >...
TCATCTGTTTCTGATTCAGTTATTGTTATTTCCTAGTGTTGTGGTTGTGTAATTGAGGATAGTTGTGGTAAAGTAGTGGGGTGTGGGGCATTCGCTTGTCTGGGGCACTCGCTTATCATGTACGTTAATTAGTTTCCTGAAACGAGCGTTGATCACCACACGAGCCGACAAAAGGTTGCATTCTCACAACTTAGCTGACGAAATTGTGACATGACTTGCAGATGTCATTCCAACTTTCAGCGCTTACGTGCATTTCGAGTTATCTGGCGGTGTGGGTTGACGTCATCCAACTTGAATGTTGCCTAAGGTGCGCAGAACGACACGCAAAACAGGCATGCTCCTTCCTCATCAGACCTCGAGCATACCTATGCGATTTGACGTCGCTCGCGAGAAATAAGTCGGCTTTTGCCGATGAAAAAAAAAAAAAAAGAAATCAACGCAAGTCTTTTCAGAGGGTTTATATGGCGGGGTTTCGCATGCATTATCTTTTATTTTATTTTTCCCTTGCTTGCCACCCTTGTTGCCTTGCCATCGAAGACGACATGAAGCGGTACTGGTTCACCGCGGGCGTTATGCTCGCCCCACCGCTATTACAATACACATCGGCGGCATCAACGCCAATTCCGCCGTCGCAGGATCCCTTCTATACCACGCCACCGCACTTCGAGACTTACAGCCCAGGCGCCGTGCTCCGCGTCCGCACTGCACACGGCGACTTCTCCAACGCCATCGCCAACTGTTCTGCTGCGTATCATATTGTCTACCGCACGACCGACACCCGCTACCGCCCCTCCTGGGCCGTGACAACGCTCCTGCTACCGACGTCGTACAGCCCCTCTACGGCCGCGCCGCTCCTGTCCTACCAGTACCCATACAACAGTCCCAGTCCGGACGCCAGCCCCAGCTTCGACGGGCCCGCGCTGTTTGTCCCCGGAAGCCCTGTCCCCGCGGCTCTGGGCCGCGGCTGGCTCGTCGTCGTGCCCGATTTCGAGGGCCCGACCGCCTCTTTCGGGGCTGGCGTCCAGGCGGGGCACGCGGTGCTGGACTCGGTCCGCGCCGTGCTCTTGTTGTCCCGCGACCGGCAGCGCCTTGGCCCGCCGCTGGGCGCAGTTGCCCGCTATGCAATGTGGGGCTACTCTGGCGGCAGCATCGCGTCCGAGTTCGCGGCCGAGCTGGCAGTGCAATACGCACCCGAGCTGGCGTTTGCGGGCGCAGCGCTGGGCGGCGTAGTCCCCAACTTGACGAGCGTGCTGGAACGCATCAACGGGTCCCCGTACGTCGGGGACACCTTCGCCGTCATGGCGGGGTCGCTGAACCAATATCCCGACGCGTACGACCTTTTGGTCGGTAGCCTCAAGGTGCAAGGTCCCTACAACAAGACGGGCTTCCTGGCGGTGCGAGAGATGAATATCTCAGAGGCGTTTGCCGCCTATGCGGGGCAGGATGCGTTCGAGTACTTCGTACAAGGCAGGGATATTCTGAAGGCACCACTCATCCAGAAAGTGTTCCATAGCAATGCCGTAATGGGGTATCATGGAGTGCCGCAGATGCCCTTGTTTGTGTACAAAGCCATCGGGGATCGTTTTAGCTCCGTTGAGGACACCGATGGGCTTGTGGGGAGGTACTGTGGAATCGGGGCGACGATTCTCTATCAGCGGAATACTGTGGGCGGACATCTTGCCGAGATACCCAACGGCGTGCCGAGGGCGATGGCCTGGCTGGTGGGTGTGCTCGAGGGAACATCAGGTCCGGCTTCAGGCTGTGACGTCCAGACTGTCACCGTGAACATCAGTAGTATTCCCGATTTTTAGACAAATATAAATGACGAAAGGACGGCCATAATTCGGGCTAGGCCATGATTCGGGTCTGGACCAGGTTTAAGGGCTAGTCTATATGCAGACCTCCCTGGGGAAGGGGGCGAGGAGAAGCGGCACTTTGATATGGATGGTTCGGGTGGGAGGCAAAGATGAAGGCGTTTCACGTGGTGGATTTGGCCAAGGATAAGGATGGGCCGTGTGGATTGAAGGTAACGTTTGTGCAGGGGTTTGCGGACCCGATACCATTCCTTGAGGAGGCGGTGAGGAGAGGGTTGTGCCTGTGGAGGTGCTGGCTAGGGAGAAGCTGTGAGTACCAGTAGGTGTGTGAGGGCAAGGTCAGGTCTGGGAGCTGAATTCAGCCTGAACTGTCGCGACCAATTCGTTGGGAAGATGCTGGAGGCGAGCTGCAATTTATCGGAGGTCAGGTGACGGCTGAGTTGCTTCAACACAAGCTTTTTCCCGATACCAGGTCCAGACCACGGACTCTCTCAGGGGCCTCAGCACCCGGGGCAACATCTCCCCGCACTGCGCAGACTCTTACCGAAATGTCTGGAATGGCTATTGCTGGAGGTTCATTTGCTTTCACCGTCGCCAGCAAGCGAGCAATTTCCGTCTGCGAGACACAACCTCGCTCCGGACTCTCATTCGCGGCGAGGGTGCTATTGCAGCGTTGTATGACCCCAACTTCCCCGCGACACTGCCTCGCCCCGTTATTAGCTGAGCTTCGCTGTCGATCAAGCATCACACCACCAGCGTCTCAGAGATGAACCTAGGCTACCTAGCACGCTTTTGTATATAAAGTTGCGAAGTGATGGCATATAATTCTGATCAATTCGTCACAACCACCTCAGCGAATTCCCATTATTGCGCGAAGCAAGCACCGCAATGTCAAAAATGCATCTCCTTTTACTCCTCCTCTCTACCTTCTCATTCGGGCTCGCCAACCCAATCGACCTCTTCAGCCCATATGACCCCAGTACCCCCTCAAACCTAACCGCCCGCTCCGAAGTCAACGGGCAATGCACCGGCGAGAACGGCGCCCCCGGCGTCTGCATCCAAACAGACTCCTGCACCGCAGACGGCGGCCGGTACATCTCCAACGCCTGCCCCGGCACCCCCGACAATGTCAAGTGCTGCACCAAAGCCTCCTGCTCATCCGGCGGGAACTGCCGCTGGGCCTCGCAATGCTCCGGCTCAACTGCCTCAGGCTTCTGCCCTGGCCCGACTAACTTCAAGTGCTGCCTCTCGGGCGGCTCCAGCGGCCAAACGAAAGAAAACGGCCCCTGCACCGGCGAGAACGGCGCCCCCGGTGTCTGCATCAAGACATCGTCCTGCTCTGCTGACGGCGGTCGATACATCTCCAATGCATGCCCTGGCACGCCGGATGACGTGAAATGCTGCACGAAGGCGTCTTGCTCGTCGGGCGGGAACTGCCGCTGGACGAACCAATGCTCGGGAAGCAGCGCATCGGGGTTCTGTCCGGGGCCGAGCAACTTCAAGTGCTGTCTTTCTGGCGGTGGTAGTAGTGGCGGCGGGGGTGAATCATCCATCAATTCGCCTATCTCAAGGAGCGAGATCATGACCCGCGGACGGTACTGGACGTCCCGTAACGTGCCGTACTCGCAGTCGGCGACCTACCCAGACTCGGAGGGGACGAGATACCGCACTGATTGCAGCGGGTTTGTGTCCATGGCGCTGCACACCAACCATCCGGGGTATTCTACGGTGACGCTGCCGGAGATTGCGGTGCGGATAGAGTGGGATCAGCTGCAGGAGGGGGATTTCGTCGGGACGCTGGGGGCAGGTACGGGCGGGGATGATGGGCATGTGGTGCTGTTCCACTCGTGGGTAGATAGCAGCAGGAAAAGGTTCAAGACGTTGGAGTGCCGTGGGTCGCAGGGATGTGTTGCGTCGGAGCGGCCGAAGGCGTTTGAGGTCGGGAGTAAATCGGCTTTACCGTATAAGTACAAGAGGGTGATATGAGCAGTCTCTACCTAGACAGAGTCCCTTCCGCCGCCTCGTGGGGATACCTTGCGGGAACATGAATGCGAGGAAGACGCGCTGATCCCCTGCCTATTTTGATCACAATCTCCCAACTATGTGGCTGTCCCTCCTAAAACGCCATCTCAAACTCAGGAAACTCCTCTGCATCGAGACTTTCCTTGATGAGAGGCAAATACTTTTTCTTCATTCCTTCGAGATCGACCGAGTCAAAGTTATGCAAGAGCTTGGACAAAATTTAACGAAACTGTATTCCGCACGTTTCCATTTCGACAGCAATAGCCGGTTTGTTCCTGGAGAACGAAGAACGTGTAGACGACGACGAGCGGCAGAGGTCCTTGAGGTAGCTCTTGACCAAGGGCCCGTCGGGGTTCAGCCCTGCTTGGAGCAGAAAGGCAACCGTCTCTAGCCTTCGAGATGCCACCCATTGCGATAACGCGGGGATTCCGGCTTGTTTGCCGTAGTTTACGTCCCCTTCGTGCGCCGCGGCCACCAAGAGCCAGCCGCGGTCCGAGCTGTTGCTTGGCAAGAGTTTCCTAACTGTGGCGTTGGAAATTCGAGACCGCCAACTGGGTGAGGAGAACCCTGGGATCACGGTTTCGCCCCGTTCTTGGGCCTCGAATCTTGCCTGGAGGTAGGGTTTGCACGCCCAAAGTGCTGCAAAGAACTCATGACCCGTCCACGCACCACCACAGTCCGGATTGGTTGGGTTGTTGAGCACAGGGAAGTGCGTATTGTGCTTCACAAGAAGTGGGTCGATATGGTCGATGATTTTCATCAGCCGAGTCCTGTTTTCCTTCGTATTTTCAAGTTGGTTTGCGAAATACCCAGTTCACGACCCTAAAATCGACACCATGAATTTCCCTTTCCTTCTTCGGAACTGAGCGGTTGCCGCCTTGGCCTGAGCCAGACTGAGCCAGACTGAGCGAGGGGGTCACAGTTCTGGGCTGCCTCGGCTATAGTTGCCACGGGTCTACAATGGTGGTGGAATTACGAGAACCCAGTTTTGGGACCTCTACCACCACCACCTAGCCGCGCTTTCCTTCACTCTAACTAAAGGAGAAGAAAGAACCTGTAATTTCAATACGCTAAATGTATATTATATTCGGATTCCAAAGTGTTGCTCTCCACCTTTTCCAGCGTCTAAAGCTGTAACATACGTCACTACGCCCGGAGATAAGCATAGGGAGTATACTACAAGATAGCGGCTTATGTAGTAAGGGGTTGGGTAAGTGATAAATTAAAGTCTGCTGTGAGGAAAGGCAGGTACGCCTGATCAAGGTGGTCACAACGGTGGCGAGCAAGAACTGGCAAAGGGGTAAGATTCCAACCTGGCCTGGGCCAGAGGAGTGTGCGAGGACCGTGGTCTAAATACAAGCCAGTGGTTGGTGTGCCAGGGGTTGTGTGTGTGTGTGCCCAGGGGTGTGTGGTGTGGTGTGGTGTGGTGGGGTGTGCCAGGGGTATTTCCTTACATCTGCTTTCTACTTTCTGGCGGAGCCAGAAAGCTTCTATGATACTAGTAGTATTATGGTGATGTTCGCCAGTCCAACTCCGTTCAGCTCCGCTCATCTCCCCTCAGCCGTGCGCTCATAGCTCTGGTCAGCCGTCTGCATTCCACACTCCACATTGGGGTGTTACAAAGGCGGTACGCCCAGGTCGCGTTATCCATTTTTCTAAACAACTTATCATTATAGACACTTCTTTCACCAAGTGAAATAATACGTTGTATAATGGAGATCTAAGAATAATTATGTATTTATATGATTAATACTAGAGGGTTTACATTCTGGAAAGCGGGTGAGTTAAGGCCCAAATCTAGAACCGTGGTTGGAAACTGTCAGAAACGAGGGGGTTCTGGCCAGAGGCCATAACACCATGGAAGGTGTGGCAATGGAAGCTGAACTGGCGTAGTCAGTTCAGCTGGTGTACGCAACCATTTGCCACCAACTTTGCCACCAGTCACAGCTATAAGGATGAGCTCTCTGGCGAAGCCAGAGAGCGAACAAGCAATTCAATCAAGCAGTTGCAACCCAGAGATTCCAGTCTGCCAGTGTTTCTGACAGAAACTGCTAAGGTAACAGCGCCTAATAGCCTAAATCCTGGGCAACAGTCCTAAATTTTGGCCTAGAATATACCAGTACATGTCCTGAGATGGTACAAAATACCCCAGCTCAGAATTTGTGATAGTATATAGTATTCCAGCTCCAGTGTCCAGAAGGTCACCTTCTTCATGCGAATAGAGCCATGGCAGTACTCCGAATTGCCTTCAAGAATAACCCTCGTTGCGAACTCTCCGTTGTTGCGAATCTCCAGCCTCTGGTATAACCGCGACCGCCTCAATTACGGCAACACCAACAACACAACCAATACGGCCGCCACCGCCTTGAGCTTACGGCGCCGTTGCCGGCGCTTCAACCCCACGGCTTTGGTTGCATTTGCCAATGCCCTACTGGTTGGACGGTTGCGTGGCATCGAAATTCCGGTAAGTTGGCGATGCTCAGGATTTGGATGTCTACGGTCACTAACGCTTCTATTTTACAGGGGCTGAGATCGCTGTGAGCTGGACGCTGCAGCACCTGGCGGACAGAAAAAGTCAATCTGAGCCCTGGATCAGGAGCTTTTTTTGTCCCGGCAGCCGGATTCCACGCCCCTGATTGGTCAGATTGGCTATTGTGGGGAACATTCCGATCAGGAGCTATCTGAGCGAAAAAAAGCCTCCTGGTGGTGCTCTGAGCCATCCGAAAGTCTACTGATTTTGGAGAACGCCAATCGAAAAAATGGCTCAGATGGCCATCGGAACCCCGAAATCTGAGCGAAAGAACGTACCCTAACCCGGAGGCCACGAGCTTCGAGTCGGGCGAGAGCGCGACCGACCTACGCAACCGCTATGCCACCCTAGCCGAATACATGAATATCGGCAAAGAGCTCAACGGAACCCTGCGGGCGAATCCCAGATTGGAGCTTGAAGTTCACCGATTTCTGGACTCACAAGGACGAGCGGGAGCGTCGCCACTGGTGCCGGACTGCCCCATCACTTCACCGGCGGCCGCAGAGTTTCAAAGCTTGATCCTACGCCTTTCTTGCACGCAGACGTGGGCGTCTGCGCCAAGCCAACTGTCAGAATCTAGCACTCATGGCCAATTGTGGTGATTGTTGTGTATTGTTGTTCTGTGGAAGAGAATCTCTGGCCTGCAGGGTCCCCTATTGCCAAGCCGGCTACATCCGCGAATGGCTCCAATTGCTTATATAAGCTGACACCAACCACCGGAGATGCCCGTTGGATAGATGCAATTGTAGTGCTCCTAGTGGGCAATGGCGATGACCCACTCTGTGCCGGCAGCCCCCGCCGGCAAGTCTTTCACCCTTCCAAGTTCCGCAATTGCCGTGGGGATCATCCTACCAGCTCTCACACGCACCATCGGTCATGGAACAGTAGTCTCTCCCATTGCAGCGCCGCGGCCCGGAGGGTTTGCAAAGCCTCATTCAAGTCAGAACATGGGTTATATTAACCCCAGCCCTAACCCTTGGCGATTGTCTTAGGGGAGCCGCGCCGGTCCCGGTTTCGGGTTATTGTTACTTACCTGCAATGCACTCGAGGAATCTCCTGGGCCCCTTGCAAAGCGCCTCTGAAAACCCGGTCTCGTTGCTGCATGCACGTTATCGGGCTCGGGACGACCCACATGGGCCGAACCCGTTTTCGGCTCCTCGCGGTTCGGGACGGGAAGTGACGGCACACTGCTCCAGCAAAGAGACTCCTTGAATATCAGCCACACAGGGAACGGTTGAGCACATCCGAGAAGGGGGCAGGAAGCTCCCCTGGTCAGTCCTCATCGAGAACATAGCCCGGGGCCGGAGAAATGGGCAGGGAATTACTCCAAGTGATTGCAAAATCCGTCACCTGGTAAACCCGGTGGCGACAATCATGCTGGCTGGTAATTCACCGACTTTATCACATGCCCAAAAACTTAATTCCATCACACAACCGGAGCATGACGGCAGCGGCAATTGAGCTATCACCAGAATCGTTAAATCCAGACCCGGATTATCATAACCGTCTCTTAGTGGTGTGAGGCTTCGAGATGTGGTTGGCCGCCCACAGTACTAGCGTCGGCTGTGTCACCCATCCCGCCTGACTTTGGTAGCCCCCTCACCTTGTGACTTTGATCGCAGATAGTTGGTAGTATTCCGTTGCCTAAAGAGCTTAAACTTTAGTCCAACGGCGAATGTGAGGAAACGGCGTGGGTGCGGCACCAGTGGCAACGATCGGTGATCGGGGGAATGGGGGAAACGAATACCTAATGTAATGAACGGGCTCTCGACGAAGCAAAGGGGACACTCTTCGCAGTCTGCTCTAGTACCGTGACCTCTATCGTTGTGGGTGATGAAGCCCAAGTTACGGCCGGTGTCCCCAATTGCAGGATGATGTCTCATCAAAGCGAGTTCTTCTGAGCTTCCCAGGCCAATTTGCTCCTTGCTGCTCGTTGATTAGCCCAAAAGACAGCATCGCATCACGGAAGTGCAAGACCAAAACTGACGAAACGTAGGTTCGTACACCACAGGATAGCTGAGGTCCCGCTTCTTGAAGGGGAGTCCGGCAAGTTGATCGTAAGATGCGAGATTTGGCAATCACAACTGCAAAAAAAAAATGTGACAGGCCGCGCTTGCAGCCGTTGTTGGAGCCGCAGGTGGCGAGGTGGGATGGGACATTCGGATATGCAATGTGCCTGCTAGTTGCACATCCCTTTTGATGCTCACGCACCCCTCCCATCCAACATGAAGCTATCATTCGAGGTTCAAACTGCCTGAGTGGGGGGTAAGGACTGAAAATATCCTCGCTGGCGTAGTTCACTGCCTGCACCGCTCAGAGATCATTTGACTTCAACTCCAAGTTTCCCCCCCCCCCAATTCAGGATGCGACCGGAAGAGACTGGGGAGTCCGGCCAGATGGCCAGGGACGCCAGGACCAAATTCGTCTCGAGGTACATGAGAGGCTAGAGCCCATGGGTACTTGGGCGCCTTACGTATCTACCCTTCGCAAGTTCTGGACCTCCCGGTGACATTGCAGGTATCACACCACCTGAAATCCGCCTTTTTCTCTCTCATTTTTGTTGGGCAATGATTCGATTTTTGTTGGGGAATGAGTCGATGAGAAGGGATTTTTGATATCAATTGACGATATCGATTGACGATGTTCGTAATCCGGGCATTCATCACGCTGGAACGTGGTGGGCATAAAAACTGTAGCAAGCCCCCCAGCCAATCCGGGCAAGATCATTTCGAGTCTTCGAGGCCCATCATCACATTGGTGCTCCCCCCACCTCTCGAACGCCGAAATGGAACCAATCACTCTCACCTTGTTGCTCTTGGCCTCCGTTCAAGCTGTCTTCGGCGCCATCGCGGCTGTCCCTCCCGCTCAGATGATTTTGACTCGCCTCCGCGACATGGTCCGACGGATATTCACCCGGCGACGCAACGACATGGGTTAGTGATGACATGTCCACCCCCTCGTTTCCTGAAACCGTAACCTAACCATGATATCTCTAACTAGAACGCCTCTACATAACCTTGGGCGAGGAAGTGGCCAGAATTCTGCGAGAAAATCCTTGGCTGAGCTTCGACGCTTATCGGATATTGGACGGTTGGAGGCACAACGATGCCTGGCTCCAGTACGCCGCCAGTCTGCCGGCAATTGTTGGGCTTCACGGGATGGTTCCCCACATACCCGCAGAGCAGCAGGCGTGGTGGCCAAGCCACTCCCAGCCTAGTTCGATGCCCGTTGGACAGAGGCAACCTCTGATGCGGATGCCGACGGCCCATTCCAGGCCCCCGCCGGCACATCGACCCCCTTCCTCCCAGCCAGCTCCCTCGTCGGCACATCGACCCCCGTACCTTCCTCCACCACCTTGGGGAGCGCGTCTCGACCCACGTGTCATCGAAGAATGGGTTCTACCTCAGCAGCAAGGCGGGCAAGGAACTCACTTGTTTCAGCAGACGAGTTCCATGTACTACGATCATCAGTGGTCAAGTTCGACCGCATTCGATCAAAGTGGGTGGGATGAGAACGATCGGCGGTAGACGCCTCCCAGTCGCTCTGTCCGCTGGAGAGTATGAGGTTGTCTTGATACCTCTGTGACATTCGGAATTTTGGCCTGTAATATTACTAACCATAGAGAGGAAAGGGGAAGGGAAAATAAAACGGTTGCATTTTGTAGTAATGTTCTGGCGTAACAGTCGCTGCCATTAGGACCGCACCATAGAATATTAGTTTGGGTCTTCAAAACCTGTGTGCTGCGTTTGGAACCCTAAACTATCAGTCTTTCTGCCACACAAATGCCAGTGTGGCAGCCGGCCACATGCGAGTGACAGGCGCTGTCTTGCCAACACCACTACCCCGGCTGGGTGGACAAGTGCGTCGTATTGAGCCTCGGCTCCGTCGGTGTAGATCGGAAGGCCATTCACCCGGTCGACTGGAACGGCGATGGAAAATGCGACATTATCGTCGTTGAGAAGGCAACCGGAGCGGTGGATGTGCGGTACATGAGCTGGAACCCGTCGATGGATACGTTTACCTGCAGCCCCCCAACAAAGGTTGTCAACGGCAATGAGGGCTGCACGCAGGGGTGGGGCATTGGTCAGTTCGATCTTGGGATCCGCTTTGCCGACATCAACGGTGAAAAATGCGCTGACTACATGTGTCTCGAGTCCGATGGACGCACGACCGGCGGCGTAAGCTTCATGCTGGTTCTTCATCCGGACCAAATTGTATGGATTACCCGGTATGTCGTCTAGGTTTTCTTTTTAAAGCGTCGGGGGCCATTTGCCCCTCATCTATACAAACCCCGGAGGAACTGGGAAGATAATGACCGGCAATGGTGTAACATAGTGGAAAGACACTCGCCGCGGTCACTGACCTACTACACTGACCGTTTCACGGCCCTGGCCGGAACGGCAAGTCAGTTTGCCGTCGATAACCCAAACACATCAAAACACTGCGCCAGACTATCTCATCCCTTCACTCTGGCGGGCATCAGACAGCGTAAACGTCTATACCACCCTCAACCACAGATATCAGGACAAGTACATTGCTCCGTCATAGTCCTGGGCGTCGATTATAGGACCAATACAGTTCAAACGTATATATCGACTCCATGTTCCGCTAGTACCGTGATGCTGCTCAATGCTATGTATTTCTGTCAGATGTTTCAGGGCTGAACTGTGAGTGTGGCGACTTCCGCCGAGCGGGTCTTGGGAATCGGCTCTTCGCGCGAGCAGGTGGTTCACTCGGGGCTGGACTCTCCAAGAACTTCTGGGGCCAAAGTCGGTTCAGTTCTTTGCACGAAATGGCACGTTCCTGGGAGACAAGATATCCCTGCAGCAACAGATTCACGAATAACGGGCATCGCTGTTCCGGCTCTTCGCGGGGACTCCCTTACTCCATTTGACATTGGGGAGCGCTTTAAGTGGGCAGAGAGTCGCCAAACTACGCGCGAGGAAGACTGGGCATATTCTCTTCTGGGCATCTTCGATGTCTTTATCTCACCTATATATGGTGAGGGCAAGGAAAATGCGGTCCACTGGCTCAAGAAGGAGATTTTTGAGAAGTTACGCTATCTGGGCAAACCTAGTCAGCAGCATGGTATGTCCCCTGGAATAAAAACTTTGCCCCTGCTAACTCTTATCTAGTGTTATTTTCCCGACGGGATAGCCGGGATGGCCAGGATGGTCAAAGGGTGTCTGCAGTATACTGTATGCAAACGGTTCTTGTTAAACCGTGATGTGGGCTGATGCCGAGCAGTGTCGAGCGATCCCGCCAAGCATATTTATCCATCGCGAAGGAATGGGCAATTCTAGGCCATGGAGACCCCAAAGTGGATGTGCTTTCATTGGTGAAGAGTTGGCTGGAGAGTAAGGTTTGCGGTCGGTGGCTGATGGTCATCGACAAACGCCGACGACTATCAGCTCTTCAGCCATCGGGAAAATCTCGGAAACAGGATTCCTGAATGCGCACACAGGCCTGTTCTTGTGACGACGAGGAACAAGGTAGTCCGGTCAGAATAATCATCTGAGAAATGAGTTGCCCATAAGGTGAGATGGAGCGCCGAATTGTTGAGCTAAGAACGCTGTGAGATCCAATCTGCTGTCAGGTGCACCATATGCCTGTCGGATGGTCGCCTGTTGCTCACTGCCCTGTCCCCAACGTCGAGATAGCGAATCAACGCTGAGTAGATGCTGGTACAAGACTTCTCTTGACCTGGTACTGGAGCTAGAGTCAGTTCCCGTCTGATCGATGCTGTTAGCCAGAGGTAGGCGGAAGACTCAAAGATTATCTTGGTGTAGTCTCGCTTCGCCCACTTCTTTGGCTCAGGCCAGGTTGGAATCTTACCCCTTCGCCGATTCTTGCTCGCCGCCATTGTGACCACCTTGATCCGGCGTACCTGCCTTTCCTTACAGGATGCAAATGTCCTAATTCTGGGCCCTTTACTTACACGGGGACCTATTTTTAGGCCTTTCGGCTACAACTGCACCTTCTCGGAAGGCTGTGCTGTTCAATGGGCAGATATTAGCCGAGCCGGAGCTGATCTGGACTGATCAAACGTGACGAAGAGTCGCGTGACTATAAGCACGGGCGTTCGTCGATTTTAGGGTCATGAAACAGAATATCCGGTACAAAAGCTGCTTCCATTTTCCCGTTCATTATATCCAGGCGACCAGACTGAAAGTGGCAGACGAGCGCAGCTATCAGACTTAAGGTTGGATCGAAGCCACGGGGCGGGTTTTCAGTAATAGTGGACCAATTCTCGCCCATCCTCATCCAATCGTATACCGTCCGGTGAAGAAGCTCTACCTGGGGTTTTGAGGAGGATGGCGAAGAGAGCTGAAGCAGGCCTTTGGTGGTTCCAACTAGAAGCCGTGCCAGGACCGGTAGTATCCGCGGCTCTTCATCCTTCGAGGGGTATGCGAGCGACTCGGTGCCTTGAAAGCTGGCGCCAAGCCAAATATAGGTGGCGGCGATGCGGCTGTTCCATACTCGCTTCCACTCGAAGAGTAATTGGTAGAGCTTGGAGGCCGTCTGCCGCTGCGGTTCGTCAAGACTTGTTTGAATGGCGTCGTAGAGCGCTTCCAAGCCGGCGGGTAAGTTGTCGAACGTTTTCCATACGGCTTCAAGCCGGGGGTCATCCTAGACCGTTATAAGAAGTTGTTCCACCACAAGCACCACCCAGAGGAACACGCCTTCCGCTCGTTCCTCGATACCCGTCAGCAAATCCTGAATCTGGTTCGGGTATAGCCGGCCTAGCTCCTCAAATCCGATGCCGCTTTGAATCCGGCGCTTGATATACAGCCTCACATCGCTTGCGGTGAGCTCCTGCATTCTCAGAGACGGACTTGTCTGGAACCCCATTAGTAATCAGCATACTTCAGACACAACCTCCCCGCTCTGCTAAGGATGAACCTACCTGGAATGCGTCGGCAAATACGTTCCAAGCTCGACTAGATACGCAAAGCTTGATGCACGGCGCCTTTGTAGCTGTTGGAGATATGCGACCAGCTCTTGATGGTTGCCGTGGTATTCATCCAAGCCATCGACGAAGATCGCCAGACAACCAACCCCCTTGGCCGCTTTTCCACCAGTTTCTTCCCTAGCTTTCCCCCCAACTTCCGAAACAAATAATCTGATGGCAAAGTCATCATACCCTGGGAAGATGAGCAGGCGCTGCCGGGTTTTTACCTTGTCGATTTCCGGGTTGATCTTGTTGGAGTGACACAGGAGGGGTCGGCGGACAAACAAAACTCGGACGCCAACACCTAGGATCTCCGGAAGGGTTGGCGTTGGCTTTACGACGCGTTCGACAATGTCCGGCCAAAACAAGAGCCGCTGAAGGAGGGGGCCCGCCCTATGACAGTCTCAGGCCCTTTAGTGTGCAGCGCCGTGACTGCTGATGGAAAGAAGAGGGATTGGTCCTAGGAATAATAGCGGCTAAGCGACGCAGGCACGTGACGCTGGGACAGAGCTGAGTGGATGGGTTTTTAGGCCGGGCTACATAGCAGCGGGAGGCCCAAACTTGGACGAAGCTTGACCCCAAATCTTGGCCTCTCCGCTATTGCGCCTTGGGCGAGAAACGGATCCCTCCCCCCAAGAAAAACATGCCCAGTCCCATATATGAGCCGTTAGAGGAGGGGAACCTCGATGTCCGCTTCCTGACACTTTTCCCCGCGGATGGATTCGACGCCGATATCCACTGCCGAGTATACAAGGCGAGCGTGATGGATGACACATACCCGACTTTCAAGGCCTTATCGTATTGCTGGGGAACACCTACGCCCCCTCAGCACATCACCTTGAACGGTTCGAGTATCGACGTGGGACCCAATCTGGCGAACGCTTTACGTCACCTTCGAAGCAATTCTGCCAATGTGGAACTCTGGGTGGACGCACTCTGCATCAATCAGGGTGATCTGGATGAGCGCAGCTCCCAGGTCAAGCTGATGGACTCCATGTATGGCGACGCCGAAGAGGTGGTTGTGTGGCTCGGAAGCGAATCGTACGATAGCAATGCAGCTATGGACATGATTAAACAGTGGAGCGAGTGGTTCGATCGTGGTGGCAGGGCGGACGCGAACACTGTGGCCCGCGATTTGCCTCTTGCGTTTGACGCATCAGCCGCCGAGGCTATCGGCAACCTCCTTCGCCGACCGTACTGGGAGAGAGTATGGGTAGTGCAGGAAGTGGCCTGCGCGAAGGAAGTCGTTGTCACGTGTGGCAGAAGGACACTCTCCTTCGACGACTTTGAAAAGGCGTACGCGGCTTGGGACCGCGTGTGTGGTTCCCTCGGCTCGAGACCCAGTGAAGTATCGCGCCGCTCGCTACTCGACTCTATCCGGCAGCGGAACCTGCGCCAGATGATCCAGCACCGCGACTTTAGGATCATGTCGTACATAGACTGGGATCAGCCCCGGGCACCATTCCTCGAGGTCATCGAATCCTGCCGCCACCTCAAGTGTTCGGACCCTCGGGACAAGATTTACGGCTTTCTTACCCTGGGAGGCCCGCACACGAAGCACTTTACCGCTCTTGCCTCCCCAGACTACAACAAGGCCGCCACCCAGGTGTACTGCGAGGTGGCCCAGAGACTCTTGCTGGACGATGGCTCTCTCCGGCTGGTCGCCCTCGCCTCCAACATTCGCTCGTGCTCGTCAAACCCCACGCAGCTTCCCTCATTGCCATCTTGGGTGCCAGATTGGACATGTCCGGATCGTCTGAGCTCCCTGTACCTGCCGTTCACGGGGGCGACGAAGCGGCCCCGGAGCAGTGTCGATATCCAGGGCTTTGTCCGGTTTTCGGAAAACCACCGGGTGCTGTTTGCCAAGGGTTCCATCTACGGCACGGTCGCAAGAACATTTCCCCCGGATTGGCTGAGCGATTTGGAAGGCAACAAGACTGACATCCTTGGTGCGTTTCTCGGCCGTACGTGTGCGGACGGCATGCCAAAACTCCAAGCCCTGTTCCGGGTGATGACTCTGAACATGGCCTGGCCCGAGGTGGAAGACTGGTTGGAACTTCAATCGTTCCTGCACAAGACCGGATGGTATCTCGGGAAGCTGTGGCTGCAGGGTGAGGAGGGCGGCCCATCCGACGCCGAACGTCACTTGCCGCTCGCTTCAGATGTCTTTTCTGGCGCCCCAGCCTCTTTGCTGGCTGAATTCAGCAAAATGACGTGCTCGGGCACCAACTGGAAGGAATCTGGCGAACGACTGGACGTCGTCGACTTTTGGGCGACAACACAGCGGAGGGTATCTCATCGGTTGCTTTTCGAGACGGAACAGGGAAGACTCGGTCTTGGACCACCCGGCGTGCAAGCTGGAGACAAAATCTGCATTCTGCACGGATATCCGGGTCCCTTCTGCCTTGTAGCTGAGGGAACCTGGTTCCTGGCAAGGGGGGAGTGCTGTCTGGCCGGTATAAGCCTCAGTGATGCGGCGGATAGTTTGAATGTGGGGCCACCCGCCGATATAGAAATCCACTGATACAGGGAATCCAGATATGTAAAAACGAAATAATAACGAGACGTTGAAGAGAGGCAGAGCGCTGTGGGTGGTGTTAACCGCGACCTGAAAGGCCAAGGGACGGTCACGTGTTATATATGATGCGGGGGGTTTGATCAAAATGCCGCGAACTTCCGACCCTCGGGTTGAAGGCCAAACCGCGACATTGAACTGAGAGCTGCCTTTTCTGATTAGCGGCCCATCGAATTTGCTACGCAACACCGAGATGTCTATTGAAGGTGCGTGTATCCTTGAAGGAAGCGTTTGGCAAGAATCCCGCCCTGATTTTACTCTTCTCCAGTTGGTCGTCGGTTCAACCGGTCGACTGTCGAAACGCCAGATGTTAGACCGGAGCAATCCCAGCAAGCCCTCTTCTCTTCGTTCATCTCTCTATCCGCCGGTCTTAAGCCGGTAGAATCCCACAATGAGGATGACATCACGTTGCAGCCTTTTCTTTTCAGGGATATAGGTGCCGTTGGTGGGAGCCTGAGCCTCCTGGGTCATGGCAATTTCTTCAGGGTGTACGTGCTTTCCGAGGACGATTATGCCGACCACCATGCCCGGTACGTGTTCAAGCGTACCATCCCGCCCGCCAGGAAGCAGCAGGACTCGGATTCCATATTCAGAAGCCGTGTCAAGACCCTCATGCTGGAGCTTCGGACGCTGGCCCATGAGCATATTCGCCAGCATGAGAACATTGTAACACTTCTTGGTCTAGCCTGGGAGACGGATCCATTCGACAGGGCGCGGAAGTGGCCGGTCTTCATCATGGAGCGTGCGACGAGAGGAACGCTTGCGGACCTGCTACAGCCAGAGACACATTACAACCTGCTCACCAGGCTTCATTTGATGCTCGACATCACTTTGGGGCTGGAGGCCTTGCATAAATGCAGCATCATGCAAGGCGATATCAAGCTAGAAAACGTGCTTGTATTCGACAATCCGGATGACGGCCGACCGTTTGTGGCCAAGCTGGCTGATTTTGGCGGCGCCATGTTCGGCGTGTTAGCACCATCGACCCTGCCATCGGGAACCCGACCTTGGCATGCCCCCGAATGGCGCGATCAGCTCGATATGGAAGGCTTGCTGTTGACAGATGTCTACTCGCTGGGGTTCGCTCTTTGGAGGATCCTGGCCAACGGTAAGCATCCATTTCTGGATCCCGGCGCCCCTAGTGGTGAAGCGTGGCTGGAGCGGGCCGACAAACTCAAGAGCAATGACGAAACCATGCGCGAGCACCTTGCCAAGCTATCAGAGGAGCTTGAGACCGAAGCGGAGAGGCTCTTAGCGGGTATCGTTATTGAGTTCACCGTCAAGAGGGTTCCTGCCGATCGGGACCTCGAGGAAGTCAAGAAGCTTCTTGCGGGCACCATGCTCCGGAAGTCAAGGTAAGATCCACGCGGGCGAGTTGGCCAGCTTCGATAAGGAAAGTCTAACATTTGGCCTACGTAGAACGCTTCCAGAATTCATTAGCCTTGCTCCTCGCCAGTATCGATTACAGGATACGTTCTTGCCTGTGCGTCTTAACCCAACCTAGCCCCTCCCACCCC
>Ga0247758_1001462_pt1 | contig 17324 bp, 16 predicted proteins | sample UWRJL156409C4_FD_180950 | JGI IMG/M metagenome (GOLD analysis project Ga0247758, IMG submission 180950) | Plant litter microbial communities from Arlington Agricultural Research Station in Wisconsin, United States - UWRJ-L156-409C-4 | ecosystem: Environmental > Terrestrial > Plant litter >...
TCCCCCCCGCCCTCCTCACCTCGCCCACCTTCGCCCCGCTCCTCCGCTTCCTCGAGGACATCGACAGACGCCTCGACAGCCCCCACCACAGCCACTCGTGCTCGCACCGCGACAGACACGCCTTCTCTCCACGCTTCGACCTGGTCGAGCTCCCCACCCAGTTCGAGCTCTACGGCGACCTCCCCGGCGTGCACAAGGAGGATGTCGTGGTGGAGCTCCAAGAGAAAAAGAAGGTGTTGGTCGTGAAGGGCAAGAGGGGCGACTGCAGCGTTACGGACGAAGGAGCCGGGGGCGCGCAGGGGAATTTCATTATCGGGGAAAGAGGGATGGGAGAGTTTGAAAAAATGTTTAGACTGCCGGCCGAGGTGAGCAAGGAGGGGATTAGGGCCACCTTGGAGGAAGGCGTGTTGAGGGTTGTTGTGCCGAGGGTTGCGGGGGCGAAGGAGGAGGGTGGGCACAGAATTGAGATTTTGTAAGGCTGTCTCCATGTCGGGAAAGATTGTAATTTGTTATGAAAAGAGGTAGACCGAAAATAGCACCTCCACGCTTGCACTATCTGACCCTTGGCGAGTCTTCTTCCACCCGGGAGGGCGCACTCCAGGAGTTGTGAGCCTCACATGTGACTTTGAAACCATATGATATATCTTATGATCCCTCCCCAAGCTCGTGAGCTTGCATGTCCTGACAATAAGACTCGATTTCAGCCCGTCCAGAAGTTAGAACTGCCAACCACATCTCGACACGCCGTCGGGCAAAACGTCAGACATCTTCCACACACGGAAGAACTGCATGACCAAGACATGACATTGGCATATGATGAAGCCTCACCTCAATGTGGTGAAACCCCAAGCCGTCCAAAGAGGCAACTTCAAGCGGCTCGTCCCGAGCTGACACCCTCGCCTCTGCTGACACAGAGTCCCAATCGAGTACTTGTACAAGTCAATGTACTCGGGTTAATTAGTATTTAATCTCGCTTCCAGGGGACTACCCATGTTTCAACTTGGCATCCAAGCAACACTACCTTTTTAGATCCTACAACTACAACAACAACAACAACAACAACACCTACAAACCAACCCAAACCAAAAACACCAACACCACAATGACAGGCAGCAAGGCTGAAACCGCCGCCCTCGCCGCGTCCACCATCGCGTGCGCGGACCAAATCATGCTCGGCGTGCGCGAGCACCGCGAAGGCCACCAGCACGACGCCAACAGCCACTACGTCAAGGCGGCCATCGCCGGCGCCATCGCCATCGGCGCCTACGCGCTGATGGAGAAGGACGAGAACAAGGAGCGAGACGAGAATCACCGGCCCGATATGGGCTACGAGCCACGGCCCGACAAAGGCCCTGCCGACCACAGGGGCCATATGGTGGACCTGGCGGCCGAGGCAGCCGGCGCGTATGCGCTGGGCAGGCAGATGATGGGACACAAGAATCATGCGATTTTGAAGCTGATTACCGAGGGGCTGGGCGCGGCGGCGCTGGGCAAGGAGATTGATCGGACCGTGGTGGATTGAGAGGGGGGCGAGGGGGGTTGCAAAGGTTGTGATGGACTATGAGCGTGAAGGACGGAAAAAGAAAAAAAGAAAAAAAGGGGGTGGTGAATGAGTAATCCTAGTATAACGTTTATGAGCACAAGGTAGACTGCAAGCATCAATCTCAAGCGAATTGATTTCCGCTGCATTACATTATGAGTAGATTAGAACGGTTCTGAGCGAAAATACAAGTCCTTTTCGCCAACCGCGTGCCGCTGCACTGATGTTTCAAGGCCGATACAGGTATTACTATTTAGGCACGCTCGCATTCCCAACTCTCCGCCAACATTTCCAGATAGATTTGCAGCCCGTCGTTCTCCTCTGGCGGCTGCGGGCCTCCGGCAAGTCTTCGGAACGCTTTGCGCCTCCGGAGTACATGGTGTGATGGTGCCGTAGTTCCGAGTCCGCCGCTGTACATGTAATTGGGCCCAACGGAGCGCAATCCGTCTATGCCGTGCTGGCGCCTGGCAGACGCCCGCTCTAGCTGCCCAATCGCGAACACGGGGGTTTTTGCGTAGCGCCTCATTTGGGCGGGGGAGTAGTTCCGACGCATAGGGGCTCTTCTGGCCGCCGGTTTCGGTCGTTCGCGCAGCACTGTCTGCGGCGCAGAAAGAAGGTGTTCCAGCTCGGGGACGATGCGCGGAGCCGGGCCGGGGGCTGAATCGGCTGGATACCTGATCGCCTTGAAGTCTGGCGTGTCGAATTTGGGAGACCGTGTCTTCCAAGCATGAAGCATCGAGTGCCAGTGTGCCTTGCTCGTGGAGAGGATATTATTTGCAGCCGCAAGATAGCGCTCTCGTTGTTCGTTGCTGTCGTTGGATTTCATCTGGCGCTTGTGGAGCGTCCTGCCATGCCGACCCGGCCGTCGCAGCCACTGCAGCATATTCGATGTATATTGTCTTGAAGATGGCACAGCTTGGTAAGGTATGTGGTGATTGCCTTGTAATTGATACGGGTGTAGTTGTAATTGGTTGTAAATGAATATCGTAATACACCAGCTGTTGAGATGTGGTTACTGACCCACGGGTTATCTAGGTTAAAGAGGACAGCTGTGGATGAATTGTCTGACCATGCCGGACCCCAACCCGGACAGGCTCCCGACACATTGAACATGATTATAGCATGACCCCTGTCGCACTGGGGATTTCAAAGTTGCTGATAATCGTGTCCAACTCTTCCAGTTTTAGCACCTTAGGTGGGAACGGAAATGTTCCGAGGTACACGACAGCGGAAACTTGCACAGCTAATGGATACCATGCAGCATCCAACCATCAGTCCACCTTTTCCGCCCCACCGGCATCGGACGGCATGGTTGCTGGTACTCGATGGGAGGCATGCAATGGAACACGGAAATGCCAATGGAGGCTCGCAATTGCAACGTGAAATAAAGGTATATCAGCGAAATCGCAAGTATCACGCCACGATCACCTTTATTGTTAGCCACCACCCACTTGCACACCGACTTGCACACCCACTTGCACACCCACTTGCACACCCTTCGGACGTACGATGTCGGAAATCACGAGGATCCAAACCCTCGTGTCTCAATTTAGCTGCCATCACCACAAAGTAAACAGCACTGCACGTGCCCACCACAATGCACTGACAGTAACCCGACGCGCGATGCCAACCTCAACCACGATGCAACAGCGAAATACGACCCCATCTCTTATAAATCCACCGAATGCAAAACCCCAACGTCTTCCTCCTGCCCGTTCATTTGACAAACCAAAACATCAATCATCAAAATAAACCAACCCAACACACAAAATGAGACCCCTCCTCCTCATCCTCCTCCCTCTCGCCCTCGCCCTCCCAACAGAGGGACCACCACCACCCCCCGGGCCTCTCAGAGCTTTCCAGGGGGCCCACCTAATCTTCCACGCCGCCCCCGTGCAATACGAAATGACCGTCCCCGCGGACGGCCACTTCCACCCCACGCCCAATAACGGCCTGAACGTCAACCTCATCGACGCGCCAGACTTCAACATCGACCAGTGCGAGTTCCACACCAAGGGCCCGGCGACCTTTGTCTGGCAGACGGTGCCGTCGGGCGTAGGCGACTGGCGCATCAGCCAGTATGCGGTGGGGCCGCCGCAGATTATCACGGGCGTGACTTGTCGCGGGACGTGTCTGGGGGTGTATAGTACTTGCTACGAGAGCGGCATGTTTTTGGGGACGTGTTGTAATGGGTATTGCGCGGCGAATAAGTGTCGGCCGTATAGGAATTTTTAAGTGTTTAGAGGGGGTGGGGGGAGGGAAGGGGAAGGGGCGAAAGAGGATAGATAAAATAGGTGAAGGCGGTGGCGGGTGGGTTTGAGCATTTGCAAGATACCTAATAGAGTTTTGAGTCGTTGGGTGGGTGGAAGGGCGTCGCCGCGGGACGGCTGGATAGACGTGCTGTAATATCTTAATAATGTAAATCATAATGTATTTCATCTAGTATTTCTATAAGATCCATGGTTGGGATTTCAGTTCTGCAGCGTCTGAAGTAACCCCGATGCCATTCTACAACATCGTCTGAACAGCAATACCATTGCTAGCACTAAACCCTTACACCTCGAGCATTATTATTTCAGACTGGCCTCCTCCTTTTAATTAGTGTTTGATCCAAGAAATTTCTACAGGTTAATGCCACTCTTAAGTGCTCATCTATTCCCATTTAAGAGGCATTTTAAGAAGCAAATAAAGGATTAGTAAACAAGCATATTACCAAGGCTGCGTATGCAAAACGGAATCATCGGGCCTGCTTTGATGGTGTACGAGATGATGGGTGCGTAGCAGAAGCAGTTATGCTGGTCATCAGCGTTCTCGAATCGTTTGAGGCTGTGACTGCGTGACGCCAGGGGTCGAACTCCACCAGCTTCTGTCCCTTCCCCATCGCCCCTTACCGCGGTGCCCACGAATCTCACAGTCCGAAGTTGCGTGCGTGCATTTACCCTGTGCCGTATCCTATCGCGGGTGCGATCTGAGTCGTGGTGTTCAGTTGAAAGAGTGGTTCCAACACCTGCGCCAAGAACCTTACGATCTAACTTGAGTCGAGATGGACCAAAGCCATCATGTCAGCTTCCATACCAGTTGGGTGGAAATAGAGACCGAGACAGGGCTTGCAAAAGCTACCATAAAGTCATAGCGGCATCGGGACGTTTGGCCAGATGTCGACTCCGCATTGGAGTCCACCGACTGTAGGTAACTCGGACGTGATGTGCTGAAAGCACTCTCTCTAAGCATCGCTGGATATGGCCAATGAGGCTCATAAAATAGCGGAGGGCTCGCACTGCGGCCCACCAGCAGCGAGGAGAAGAACGTCCGTCAGAATCGGAATACCGAGACCGACGTCAATCAGACTGCTGACAAGCCTGAATGCCCGGTGCTCTCCCTCCTTTTTATCCTTCTCAGTCGGCTTGTTTCGCCAGCCTGAACCTTCTTTTCACCGACGAGGCGGTATGACTCTAAGCGGCGTGTCGGCATGACACGTATGCAAACCCTCGAAGAAAGTTCTCCCAACGTTGGGTGTGACGTTGAAAAACAAAGTTTTTCTTGACCGAATTGTTACACAAGCCTGAATGCCGCCATAATTGTCGTCGCCCTCGTGCTCTTGACACGGACGCTATGCAGAAGCATCGTGTTCTCAATCGTCAACGACATTTCCTTGTTGCATCGCTCCCAAGGTGTGAGATCTCGGTCCTTGGGCGGCTCGCCGACGCGAGAACGTTCGGGGAAAACGCCATCGACAGCCTTGCCGTTCTGGTAGAACTTTATCCGAAATTACACATCTGGTAAAACCTTCGTCTTCATCGTCTAAGCTTCGGTGTCACTGTCCCGTTCCATGCTAAATAGCTGCGCAGAGCCGAAAGGTTGCAGCTGCCCCATGGCAAACACGAGAAATTTCATGGTATTCACGGCGCTCAGCGGCTGAATCAGCCACCAATTGGCCGCCGTAGATATACTCTTGATATTTGAAGCCCAGTCGGGGCGAGCTTTCTGGTTCTAGACTCGGCTTGCGCTGCGTCTCGTAGCCTCGACCAATTGGCTTTCGCTCTTGACTTTAGACTAGTATTACTGGAGCTAATCTCGAGGACCACGAGGATCGCTATCACGGCTACCGCCTTCCTGCACCTAGTTTACATTTTATGGCTTGGTAAATACCTTGGGTAATCTATCAGTCCGCGCCCTTAATAGGTTCAAAATGCCAACTACCTCAAGGATAGCGGACCTTGCAACCAATGCCAAAGGGCGACCCCAGCATCATGCATCTCTTTAATTTCATACGACAACTGGAATTTCTAATACAACGACGTAACCTTTATTACTCTAAAAGAATCGCAACACGCAGTTTTCTTTTGCATGGGTAAGTAGAAGAAAGTATTGAGCATTTTCCCGGCTCATAGAGTCTAGCTTGACATTCAGACGCTCATACCCTACGGCAGTTGTTCGTTGATCAAGGCTTGTGGTGATGTGAGAATTCGTTCGAGGGTGGAAACTAGCCCGTCATAGAGTCGTTGAGCAAGCTCCTCTGGCACATACTCGTTGGCATACACTAGGTCAAACTCAAGACTCTTGTCGACCTGCTGCCAGGCAATCCGAATCTCGCTGTAGTTGTAGTTCGGCTCGATCTGCTTCGGCTGGCGGACTGTGTAGGTCGCGCCCCCCATGTTGAATTCGGCGCCGGCGATTCGCGTCGGTGCATGGCTGACGAGGGATGTGGGCGCCGTGCCGAGGGGCCAGTCGGTGCAATGGCGGGCAATCGGGCCGAAACCAAACGTCTCGAAGGGCATGCTCTCCAGCTGTTGGTCCTGCAGCGCGTAAACAAGGTCTCGGTACGTCCACGAAGCATCCAGCCGGACGCGGACAGGCAGCACGGTCGCACAGCAGCCCACTGCGTCGGCCGCAGACCCATCCACCCCGGAGCGGCCGGAAACGACGTCGGCAAATACGACATCGTCGCTCTCTGCATGCTGCGCCAACACGAGCGCCCACGCCGCCTTGACCACATTGGCGCAAGTTGCGCCTTGGGGGACATTCTGCCCTAAATCCATTGTGTTGGGACCCATCGCCCGGGTCGACCACAGGCAGTCTGTACGACCTTGCGAAGCGACTGGCCTGATTGCCGTCATGGCTGCGTCTCGTAAGAGGCTGGTCCAGTATTGGGCTGCCTCTTCGGTTTGGCGTCTCTCGATCTGGGCGACATACTGGGAGAATGGCGCGGTTTTGGTGGCCCGGCCGCTGTGGTAGAGCTGTCCAAGGGCCGACCACAGCGTCGGAAGACTGATGCCGTCGTAGATGGCATGGGAGAGGCGCACAAGGATGCGATGCTCCCCGGTCGGCTTCCTGGTGCAGATGGCGATGTCGACAAGCGGCTCCCCACATGCAGGCTCAACAGATGGGAATCCCTTCCGGCCGATGAAATCCTCAGTCCAATGGTCGAGGGTCGCGTCCGTGACATGGGTGCCAATCTCGGGACGGAATGACGAGACCACGATGCGCTTCCACCCTCCTCCATCCTGGCGAGCGAACCCCGTGTGCAGCGCCTCGACACTTGCTACCAACGCCCTGCAGGTATCCGCGATGCTCTCGATATCGGCCGCCGTGCTGGCATCTAGTCCAAAATAGCTCGTGTCGACGTCGGGATGGGCGACATGGTAATTCAAAATCCGAGCCTGGTGGTCCGTCACGGCGGAGCACTCTCCGACCTCATTGCTGTTATGGCCTTCGGCCTCCACGCACAAGGACAGCGCCGAGAGGTTCCGCCGCTGCAGCACGTCTCGGACTGAGAGGCCCATGCCTCGCCGACGGCACGCAGCAACGACACGCATAGCGGCCACGGAGTCGCCCCCAAGCTGGACGAAGTGGTCGTCGGGCCCTATGTCCCCGGCAGGGCGGCCGAGAACCTCGGAGAAGACGTCGCGGAGCTTCTCCTCGGTGGCCGATAGCGTCCTGTCCGCGTCTTTGTCCTCGCCTCGCGTTGCCCTGCCGAGTGCTCCGAGCTGACCGCGGCTCAGACCGGCGAGGATCGCGCGGGTGGCACGTCGATCCCGCTTGCCAGACGCGTTGACGGGTAGATGACTGGACATGCACACGACATGATTCGGGACCATGTATGGCGGAAGCTCATGAAGCAGAGCGGCGCGTATTCTTTGTGCCAGTGCCGTTAAGACGGCAGTTGGCTGCCCGACTGTCGGGGGCCCGCTGCATGTGCCGCTGCCCCCTCCGCCCCCTCCGTGCAGCTCAATGGCGGCCACGAGCACAGCATCGGCGGGCGGGGATGCGTCGCACGGGGTCACGACGTCGACAAAGGCATGGCGCACCTCCGGGTGCAGCTGGACAATGCGGCTCTCCACCTCGCCAGGCTCCATCCGCTGGCCCCGGACTTTGATCTGGTCATCGCAGCGGCCCAGATACGTCAGCGAGCCGTCCTCCCGCTTCTGCTGCACGAGATCGCCCGTGCGGTACATGCGGCCGCGGCACTTGGCCAACGGAGGGCCCAGCCCGGCCAGGAACTCGGGCTTCTCCACGAAACACGCGGCGGTTTTGGCGGCGTCGTTCAGGTAGCCCCGTGCCAGCAGCGGCCCCTGGATCAGAAGCTCCCCCGGGGCGCCCACTGGGACGAGGCGGTGGTAGTCGGCCGGATCGACCACCCAAGCGGCGCATCCGCCAATGGGCAAGCCAATGCGGGCGGCCTCCCGCCCGTGCGCGATGGCCTCGCCGACAACCGACTCGACCGCGCACTCGCTCTGGCCGTAGGCATTGAGGATTTTCCCAGCGTGTCCCGTCCACCGCGCCACCACGGCAGCCGTGACAGCCTCGCCCCCCAGCACCACCGTTTCCACCCCCGGGACGGCGCGCGGGTCGATCAGCGAGGCCGCCGTCGTCGTCACGTTGATGAAGTTGACGTGCCGGCCGCGCATCATCCGCGCGAGCCCGTCCATGTCGAGCCGCTCGTCCTCGGACGGAATGCACGCGCAGCCCCCAAAGACGAGCGTGGTGAACATGTCTTCGATCACGACGCCAAAGGTGTGCGAGGCGAACTGCAGCGCGCGGGTATGCGGGCCGTTGCCGAAGAGGCGGCCATGGGCGATGATTCCGGTGCACAAAGCCTTGTGCTCGAGGACGACGCCCTTGGGTGTGCCGGTGCTCCCCGACGTGTAGATGATCCACGCCGCGCTGTCTGGGGATACACTGGTGCGAGGAAGCACTGTCTGGACCGGAAGGTGCTCGAAGAGAGAACCCTCCACCACAATTTGGTGGGTTACCCCAGCGGTCCCCTCTAACCGGCTGCTCTGCGCCTTGTCGAGGAGGAGCACGCGTATCCCTGCATCTGCGACAACGGCCCCGATGCGGCTCAGGGGGTAATGCGTGCCCAGCGCGACCACCACGCCGCCCGACTGCAGAATGGCCAGCATGGATACCATGGCCCACAGCGACTTGTCCATGCACACACCGACGGTGACCTCCGGCCCGACGCCGAGGCTGACCAGATGGTGGGCGAGCTGGCATGCGGCTTGGCTGAGCGCTGCATAAGTCATCTCGCCGTCCCATGACGACACGGCTTGTGCATGCGGCTGGCTGTCCACCATGGCTTGGACGAGCGTGTGGATGCATGATGGGTGGCCGGTGGCGTGTACGACAGGCTGGTTCCATCTTCGGACCCTCTCCATGTCTGCCGGGCTGAGAGGATCAGGATTGCCGACTGTCCACCTCGTAAGCATTACCGCCGATCGGAGCCGCAATAATGAACGTACGTACCGGGATCTGCATTTTGCGTCACTGCCGCCACGAGGCCGATTGTTTGGGCGGACATGCTGCAAGGGCAAGGTGCTGTTTGATCTTTGGCAAACTTGAAGAGGGTGCTGGAAAAGGGCACGAGGCGAGGAGTGGAATACCGTGCAAGGGTGGGGGAGGCAGGCAAGTGATCCGTCTTTATATAATTGAAATAGAGGCGAGGGCAGTAACCGCCCGCTCCACCCGTCATTTTGTTTTGCAAAATGAGAAAGACTCTCATGGCCCATATAGAGTGGGTTCTCGTGAGACATTTGTCCCATGCCGCTCTCTCAACACCACAACGCGCTAACGGGAGTCGGGATTGTTGTGGCTGCATTTGTTGGCGCCGTGTCTTCCTTTGCATCATGTGTTACCAAGTTGGCGGAAACGCAGCCATTGCAGAAGAGAGGTATCTACAACGGCGAGGCCGATCTAATCGTTCCACTGAGCTGCCAAAGCCCGCGTGTGCGTGCTTTTCGCTTCCGGGGGTGGCCATTGATCGCCAGGTCTCAATTTCATGCCTAGAGCGGCATGGTATTAGTGTCGTGCACTAGCGGATCGCCGCAAGCCTGCCAATCAGTTAATCACCACCTACGGCCACAAGCAGGGGGGCCGACCGGAGGGTGCCGTGATGGCTTCTTACCGAGAGACAGTTTCTCAGATCACAAATTCATCAGACCTGTGTCGTTACGCCACGCGGCACTGCAGCGTTTGTCCATTCTGTAACCTAATGTTTTTCTTCCACAGACAACCAATACCACGATGTTAACCCTAAGCGCACCAGTAATGCTGCCACCGTTTGGCAGGTGGGAAATGTCGCCATGGCGACTATGTAGATCGACGCCGATCGTCACCACCATGAATATAGGCACAAGCAACTGGTGACACCAATAGGAGTGAACCGATATTTATAATAACTGGTGCACTAGGGAATACTAACACCACGAACCATCACAACTCAAGACATCTACTATCCCACATGCAGGCCCTTAAGATAGCTCAAGGTCAGGAGGCAGTCCCGTGTAATTTTGTCCCTTCAACTCAGTACCATAGGTGTCAGAAAGAAGGGAGTTCAGAGGCCCTGGGAATCTAGCCAGCGGAGCTGACTGGATGCCTGGCACTGCCAGAACGCCAGTGAGCCTCAGCCACTGGAGTGACGAAGCCTGAATCCTGCAGAATAGTCTATAAAGAAGCCTCTAGCTTCCAGCCAGAGCCAGAGGCACGGAGTTCGGAGGAGCAATACAAACACGCAGTTGCAATCCCTTCAATTCCACAGAATCCGGAATGCAGTGCTTCCAACAGTTTCTGATGGCAATCTGGCTCATACCAGCCTCTGTGGCATTACCGTCACAGGCTGCGATACGAATTATACCTTCAGTCGATGAGGCTTCCATAGCCTTATAACGAAACATCCTGATAAGACGCATTACCTGTTACCGAACAAATTACCTGAGCTCAGACCATGATATAAGGGTAAGACAGAGGAAATAAAAGTCTTTTAGTTGATTTGAATAGATTGCACCCGGAGAGGAAAGCAAGAAATTACATCCTAATAACCTTCACTCTGCAGGAGAACACATAAGAACAAGTTCAGTCATCATCGTCCTCATAGTCCCAACTGACTCCTTCTCTTCCCTCAATGAGCTTTCCGATGTACTTTTTATCCGGCCTCAGAGTTTCGTAAACATGAGGCATGACAGGGACGGGGAGTCGTCCGCATTCAGTGCTTTCCCCATTTAGGCCGGGACAGCAGACCCGGCAGTTGCGCGGGCAACGCGGACATCCCAGCGCCTTAATGAACTGCAACTGGCGGCCCGCAATTCGCCAAAGAAACTTGGGAAGCATGTGGTGATACAGCTTGAAGGTCAGGCTTGCCTTCAACAGCTTCCAGTGGCTGATTTCAGGTGCTAGGAAGCCAGGTTGAAGGAGAGCAGAAACAAAATGCTCAAGTTGAGCATCCACACCAGTGATTCGAGGCTGAATGTCGCGCCAACGCTCATAGACCTGCAGTATCTTGGACCGGTAGTCTGTTTCCTGGGACATCAGCCTTCTCCATTCGTCTGCGCAAGCCTCGAGGTCCTTTGTGAGGCCCTGGCGCAACGCTGAAACCCATGCAGGCTGGGAGGTTGGGTCATCTGCATGAGTTGCAAAGCAATTCTCCAATTGATTCCAGTAGTTGGTGATGTCTGGATCATAGGAGTAAATTGCCTCATCCGACGCGGCGCGGTCTTTGAACATGAAGCGATTCAACTCGGTCAGTGTGTTCTTAACCGCCGACTCGGCCTCGGATCTGAGGTAATCGGTAATATGGCCTTGTTTCTCTCCGCTCCGTAGCATGGCGTTCTCGCATGCCGGATCCGGCGAGTCCCCTGCCTCTCTGATTATCTCAGTCTTAAATCGAGCCCAATGTGCCTCGGTGAAGATGGCTCCCTTTTTAGCTTCGTCGGCCAGCTCACCCAAAAGCCAGCTCAAGAGGATTGCTGGCTTATCCTCGATACAGTTGCGCCGATGGCAGAAGTCGTCTTTGAATTTCGTGCAGATGCCGAGGAGACCGCGCTTCAAGCCGAAAGAGAGGCCTTCCTCGATCAGGTTATCGAGGCAAATGCCCTCGGCATTCGTTGATATCAGATCCCCAGCAGTCTTTGTATTCCAGTCGAAAAACGAAGACAGAGCGTCTTTGGGCGGCAGCATGTCCTCCGGCTTTACCGTCGTGTTTCGAAAGCTAGACACGATGTCGGGATCCCAGCAAATCCAGGCCCTGTCTCCATCGTAATCTCCTCCGGATAGCTTTTGTGCCAAGGGAACGTCACCCTTCAAGGGAAACATAATGACATCCTTGAAACGTCGAAGCTCCGGTTTAAATACGGCCTTGACCTTTTGGATGTCGCTTGGTAGGTGCGCAGGGTTGCGGGCAACGAGCACGTCGAGACCGTCGAGGTCGTAATGGCCGTCGCTGCCGAAAGGCGTAGAGAAGCAAATATGAACCTCGTCGGGCTCCAAGACACTGAGGAAGTCGACAGTCATGTATGCGTTAGTAGACCGCGGTATCTTAATCTTCAGATCCCTCCCCGTCTTCTCACATTTCTCCTTCTGAAGGTCGAAAACAAGGCCGGATAGATACTTTTGTCTCATCGGGTCAAATCCTCCGTCTACCAGAAAGCTGAGTAGGTCGACGTTGCTGTCAGGTAGGCCAGCCAAAAACGGGACCTCACGGCTGCGGCGCGAGGACAGCTCGTGAAGCCATTTTCTGAGCAGTCCTGGATCCTTCACCGCCGATTTCATGTATTCGAGATCCTGGTCCAGTTCCTCCGCTAGCCGCAGCCTAATCGCATCCCTGACGTGCTGCTTGTCGGTCGATCTATCATCCAAGATGGTAAGGAACTGCGTGTTTACAGTGGCCGGTTTTAGTGGTGTGGCCCACCCTTTGACTTCGAGGATCCGGTGGTCTTCGTCAGCCCAGTTGCAAGCCCATTTCCGCTGACTGGGATAGACTTCGATCCAGTCCTCCTCAATGTCCCTGTCTCGCTCGCCATGTGCAGCAATCCACATGCCCTTTGCGCTGCCGATGCGGGCTTGGACTGCGCACGTCGTTGCTGGTAGACCGAGCATTTCTTGAACTCTCCTCATAAGATTTGGAGATATGCGCCCGATGCCGTCGTTCATCACTTCCCCGGTGGGAGATTTGCGATTAGCCGCGAGCGTGATTATCTGGTGTCCCTCTAGCACGACAGTAGGAGTGGTGTTGGTTAATCCTGTTGACGGTGTTAGGATTGAGTAACAGCTGATTCGGCTTCCTGTTAACAAGGAAGAGACGTGGGAAAGGGAATTTACCTAGTGAAATGCGAGAAAAAAGCTTTAGACCGGGCTCCAAGGCGTTGTTCTGTACCTGCAAAAGCCAGTCGAGCATGACGTCCCGCCTGCATTTCGTCCGGGACGTTGGAAGCTCGCTCGTTTGAGGGGGAGAGCTGGGCATTGTAGCCTCAGCAAATCCTTGTCCGTCTTCCGCGAAGAGAAGGATTCTGTTGTTCTGGGATTTCTGTTCCTGGGCTGGACCGAAGCGCGTCTTCTTCTTGCGACGCTTTTTCTCGACCTTGGTCCAGAAAACGGCCCATCGGCGGCCGGCAATGGCATGAAGTGCACTCGTAAGCCAACGAAGGAAAATTTTCTCCGCGTCATATTTCTGTATGGAAGGAAAATCCCACGAGTGAGCGGACGGGAAAAGGAGCTGGAGGAACCTGTCCGAACCGAAACGCCGGTACAAACGACAGCTCTTATCCCGCTTTAGTCGATGCAGAACTAATTTCATGGCTGGTCCACTTGTCGACCTGGAGATATCGACCTCGGCGACAAATATGACAGCTGTCGACCCTGTTTTGAAGTCGCCGTGAATGCTATCTTGCCAAGCCTGAGCGTCAGACTTCTCCGGCAGTAGGATGCCATTGAGCAAGGGGTGGGATCTGAGAATCTCCCAGCATCGTTCTTGGTTTTGCCAACTGTCGTCGTATCTCAGGGTAAAGCTCCTCGGGTCGACAGAGCAGTGGAGAAGAACTCGCATTATCTCCCATGCAATAGGGAACGGTGCATTGTGTAATCCTGGAGGGAATGCCGCTGACGTTTTGGTTAGCCCAGACGACAAAATTTGGGATAATATAACAGCACGCAAGCTGGAACTTACGCCAGATCGCGTTGAGGCGCTGTTCTGGGGATATTGGAACCGTAGGTACTTCTCGCCTGGAGAGACTCGGAAGTGGGGACACGCTCGGTTTCGGGTGAACTGACTCCTGAGAAGAAGCCCCTGTAAGATCAGTCGACGTCGGTGTAGCACCCGGCGGGTCTGGAGAATCCCAGGCTTGAGTGGCTGGAGAGGATGCGGTATATTCGAAGGCAACCTCGTGCTGAGCGAACAAGTCCTCTATGACATCAATATCCGACAATGTTGGCGAGAACGAGTCCTGCGATCTATTAGTGCTGGCAAACTACACCTCTGAGTAGGAAACTTTCCTCGATGGTATTCGGAACTGTGCTGACCGCCAAGATCGGTGGTGGTTCCCGCATTGTTGCTGGAGAGCGTGTGTTTCCTATCGAAGCAGTAGGCCTGGGCTGTCCGCTGTGTGACCCATGCCTGTGGTTTGGTCCTCCAGGATTTATCACCGACGCTGAGAAATCTGTTTCGACACAACTGCCACCAATTTGCTTGCTATCCCGCTGAGATTTCGGTGTCTCCCCGTTTTGCTGCTGGTGCGCAATAGGCTTATCAGGCGGGTATGGCGTACCCGAAGGTGCTCCACTCGTTGTATTGATTCCGAGTCCCACGAGACTATTTTCTGCCGTCGGTATCTCCAATGTCTCAAATTGTGTGGACCCGTCGTACGCCTCGACAGCTGCTAGTTCGGACGCATCGTAATCCAGCTCTTCTGGACTCCCGCAAGCGCTGGCTGTGAAGGCTAGCCCGAATCTGTTGATCTCTTTATGTCGGTTGTTGGCAGAACCGAGCGGTCGAGAAATAGTTAAATTCGCGAGCGCTATTTCGAGAGCGCTCTTGACAATGGCTTTAGCGAATGTGGGCATCTGGCCAAGGAACTCGAAAGAGCTGTAGGGTAGCGATGCCGGAAGGACCTCAAGCTGAGCCCGGATACCAGCCTTCAGGTAGTCCAGAAACCACGTATCGTCCTCTCCTGGGTTCGGGTATGCCTCTCTTGCTGCTCTCAGCCTGTCGGGCACCGCTAGGCCTTCGCCTAAGCGCTCAACTCTGGTCCGGGCAGCGGTTTCTATATCGGGCAATGCGAAAGCACGGCCAGCGGCGTATGCACTCATACTAGACCTAAACTCGAATATTTTGCGCTCGTTGGGCGATACTTCCAGCACCTCAAGGCTTTGGTAAGCGCCCGTATAAAGATGGTGGACAATAATGTGGGCTGTGTCCTCAGGGATGTGGTGGAGGTCCAGCGTGTCATCCTTTGCTTGATCGCACAGACGAGCGAGGACGCGACTCTTCTGGAGCACGCTGCGGTGGACTGACCAGCTCGCTCCGCTACGGAGGAGAAGTCTGTAGCACTTTTCTGCGTATGGCCTTTTGCGCATGTTAGTGCCGGGTTGATGTGGATGCAGCTTTGCAAAGACTCACGAGTTCCTGTACGGATCTTGAAGCTCGTCACTGGCTGGCTCCATGGCCAAAGCTCTTCGGCTTAGCGAGCCGCGCGATGTGTTAAAGTGATCTGACTGGGCAATACAGTTGCATGCGAAGCGGCTCGAGGAGAACCATAAACAATCACCGAATCCTATCACGATGCTAGTAATCGCTCTTCGGGTGACGTTGGGAGAAATCGAACCCCGCCAAAGAATCCACCTCCGCACTGGCCTCACGTGAAATCGGATTTCGAGTGACACACCTTTCGAGCCTCCGCAGCTAACTGCATGTCCAGCCAGTAAGCATGCGCCAGCCACCGAGTCTGCAGTGGGCCTGCTGGAGGCCTCATGAATTGGCACGAAGATAAGGCTATTGGGCACACTCGTCATCGTCCGACGTCGGACCGGTTTCTCGTACTTCACTCTGCCATGGCCTACATCCTCCAGCTCTTATGGTGGGTTTCTCTTGGCAGATACGAGGACAGGCGCCAGCGCCAGGACGCCAGTTCGCAACAACGGATAAGCATGTGTGTGAAGTGTACTGTCTAAAGTGACACGCCATTGCGACATTCAAACACATGGCCGCTGAGATGGGCCACACTGAGAGTGTGGCTGTATTGTTAGAGGCCGGTGCTGACGCTGACCCGCGAACCAGCCCGGACACCACGCCACTTCACCAAGCAGCGATGAATTAATACTCGGGAGTAGTTGAGATGCTTTTGAAAAACGGCGCTGATGTAAATGCTCGGGATGTTAAGGGTACTACGCCGCTTAACTTTACGCTGTATAAGAAACAGCAGGAGATGGCATAAATACGCCTTCAGAATATTATAACACCATCTTACCGGGTATTGGAATGCCGCCAGCCTGTGCTGTTGGTGCCATGTCTTATACCTGTGATTGGTTCTTCACTAACGGAGGCAGCCTGCACTTATTTATTTAAAACTGCTGTAGTAAAGGGGTTACTGTTCTCCTGTAGCTTGCTTTATACTTCCTGTATTAGGTTTTTTTTAAAGATGCTGGATTAAATATACATCTAGATTAGCCTGGTATTTTATACTGCAGCTACACTTGAGAATCTCCACCTTCACTTTAAACTAGGCAGCCCCTTACCAAAACTAATCCTGACTAACTTTAACCGCATTATTACCGCAGCCTTCTAAAGGGACGTTAAATAGGACATACCTGCTGTAATGGCGTAAATCAGCTAAGTCCTCCGTCCTTTTTTCTCTCTAAGCCTCAGGTTACTAACCCCTACCGCTAAGAAGCAATTCCCCAACCTTAACGAAAACGAGACCTTCTCCCCGCCCTCCCCACCCTCACCTCTTGCCATTACAGCCCTCTCCCTCCCCTCCGCCCACGACGCCCTCCATAAAACCTTCCTCTCTAACTGTAACCGCTTAGAGGTCTCCTCCAGGTTCATAATATTCCCTATCCCCTCGCTGAAGCCCTTGCTTTCTGAGCTGCGCAAAGCAGTTGTGCCTCCACAACGGACTTAGAGTGGGATAGTAATAGCGATAGTGATGGAGACCTGGACCTGAGGGCGTTGAGCTCGTATCGGCATGGGAAGGCGATAAAACCGGTGACGTATGGGAATTTGGACCATATATTGGGGGTAAAGGGGGTTTATAGACCTTAGGCGGTAGGGGAGGTGGATGTAGATGGGGAGAGTGGGAGGGTAAGGGTTATGGACGTACTAAATGTAAGGGGTAAAGGGGCAGGGGCAGGGAGGGCTTATCATCGGCCCAATCAAGGGAATAATGCGAGTGAGACCGATAGTAATAGGGTTAAGCCTGAGTTTTGGGATGCAGGACCTGATAGTGGGGTTGTAATGGTGGAGGAGGGGGACTATAATGAGGATAAAGTGGGGTAGGTTGTGAGGAATGAAAGGGTAGGG
>Ga0247758_1001464_pt1 | contig 17290 bp, 11 predicted proteins | sample UWRJL156409C4_FD_180950 | JGI IMG/M metagenome (GOLD analysis project Ga0247758, IMG submission 180950) | Plant litter microbial communities from Arlington Agricultural Research Station in Wisconsin, United States - UWRJ-L156-409C-4 | ecosystem: Environmental > Terrestrial > Plant litter >...
CCCTCATACGTCAAGAACTGGCTGTTCACATAGGTAGGCGCCGCCCCGCCGTATGAGGACTGGGATTGTGCGCCGGATTTGGCCGCGTTGCGTGAGTTGGGCGGGTTGGCGTGCGGGTTGACGGCGGGAGTGTCGCCGGGGGAGGCGCCTGTGTTGGAGGCGAATGCGCCGTCGGAGCGGAGGGAGGAGGCTGCCAGGGAGGAGGGGTCGATTTGGCCGTGGGAATGGGGGGTTGTGACGGGTGCGGGGGTGGGGGTTACTTTTTGGCCGGTGGTGGGGTTGGAGTTGGAGGACATTGTTGTGGTTTGGTGTTGCTTCTTGAGTGAGGTGATGTTGGTAGTATGGTGTTGGTAGGAGTGTTGTTGGTGCCAAGGTGTCAATGGCTTGGATTTGGTATGGTAGAATAATTTGTAAGACGGATTCAGTATATCGGTGATCGATTTAAATACAACCTCTTTTATTCTGAGTATGGGCATCAAAAGTACCTTGAATGGTGGGCGATCGCTTCATCCCATGATGTCATGGTGGTGATGTCATGTTGGCTGGCAATTCGCATCACCCCATCGAGGTCTAACATTGTTCCACTTTTACCGAACAATGAATGCCCTACATCGGACGTCTAGCCATACGATTGACTTCAATCGGGCCTGTCATTACAAATATTTTGGAGCCACTTTGCTGTTCCTCTTGGAATCCAGTTTAGGGGTCTCCTGAGGTACCAGTACCATGGGCGCGAAGAGTGTCGATCCGGATGGTGTGCCCGGGGCATTTAGCGGGTTATGAGTGGCCGGCGTCTTGATATCAGTACGGCACACCGAGTCTTGTAAGCATAATCGTGAATTTTGTTTTACCCTAGACCCAAAAAACTAGCCGAAAACATTAAAGATTAACATATGCCCGCCTGATATCAACGCACCTGGCCAGGGGCAGTGGTCGTAGACATCTCGTCCTTCCACGAAAGCCCCTGGCCCTCTAAACCGAGTAACTCCAGCGACCAGAAAGAGTCTACAGCACCGCGGCCACAACACCGGCAACAGCAGCAAGGATACCGCCGGCGTTCATGGCGAGGTCGGCAGCGTTGTTGGACTTGACGGTGGAGGGAGCCGAGCTGGTAGGGCTTCCTCCGGTTCCGGAAGCGGTGCCAGCAGGGGAGCTCGACGCAACCTCGTTCTTGCCTGTCGCAACGGCGGTGGTCTTCGCCGTCCCGGTGGCCACGACAGCCTTGGTCGTGCTGGAGGGGTACTGGCTTGCGTAGCCGCAGAAGATCTGCTGCTGGCCCTGGGTATCGACTTGAGGGACGCGTTAGCTGAGAGGAAGCTCGGATGGCTGACCACACAGGGGACCTACATTTACGGGGGTCGTTGGGGCAGTTGTTGTAGCATCTGTCACACAGTCAGTCCTCGGCTCGTGATAGCCGGCTCCCGTGACACGTACGTGAGGATGTTGCCGAAGGCGTTGCAGCGGCACACGTAGTCGGTGGTTGCGCAGGTGGCAAGCTTGCCGTTCTCAGTGCCCAGGCACGCCTCGACGATGTAGTTGGCGGCGCAAGCCGTGTCCTGGGCCAGAGCGGCCGAGGCGAAGAAAGCGAGGGACAGAAGCACGGCCTTCATGTTGACGGTGGAGAGGTTTCCTGGTGTTGGTCTTGGGAAGAAGCGGAGAGGGAAACGAGCGACGGCGAGCAACGAGGGGACGAAGACGGGAAGTATGTCGACTGGAATGCAAAGAATCTCACAGGGCAACGGAAAAGAAAGAGAGGTGGAAGCAAACAACTTCGAGAAGGAGAAACATGGGAACTGGAACTCCAGAGGCGCTAAATGTAATTTCTGCTGAGGGGGAGGCGGCGCCTCGTTGATGGGGACCTCCCTGTCCCCATGTCTCTCCCCGGTGCTTCCCCAGCGCCCAGTGCACGCAACCTCGCAGCCTCTGTGGTCAGCTCTCAGCTCTCAGACCCGTGCATTGGTCTGGCGGGCCCCTCGTGGTCCTGTGGCTGTCGCCGGCAGCCAGCTGGAGCTCTCCGGTTCGTCCAGCACGCCTCTTGTTAGTGATGACCGGGTCCTGTGGCGTGTTGATCGCGACAGGCCGTGACCGGGCGCGCCGGGGCCGTGCTGCGGGCTGCTCGCGCAGTTTCCACGGCAGTCAGCTCCGCCAAAGCTGAGAGGAAATGCCCGCTGATTCGCCAATGGGTCCAGGGTATGATTTCTGTGGGGAAAATGAAAGCTTAAATAATTAAGTCCCGTAGGCGAGATTCTAGGGTGTTTTCTAGCGGACACCTTCAGTTGGTCCCGAAATTCTCGCTCCGGCCTCAAATTGTTGAACGTCGCCGACTTTGTCACTGGATGTTGAAATTGCTTCAACGCGCTTCAAACGCCGACGTTCTGCTGAGAGGCCCGCCGGTTCCTGGCCGGCGACGCGTCAGCTACGTGGACTGGCCCCGGAGGCCATGCCACAGTTCTTATTGGTGATCGCCGAAGCTTGCAGCCAACCCTCGTGTTGGCCACGAAAAGGAACACACGGGCATCGTTGGTCCTGGTTATTTTTGCGCAAAACACTATGTTTCTGGCCTCGTTGCTCTGCGGCAACACGTCAGTGGTGAGCCCCGGATGTCTAGCAATAGTACACGATATGTTTCCGTTGGTCTCACAAAGTCTCTAACTGGAGCAGCCGTACTGCATTAGTTCTCGTATCCCCGGACCAACCCGGCATCTCAAAACACACAAAATAAAGAAAATGAACACAGCAGACCCTGACCAGCAACGCCGGCCTCGTCACCAAACCTGTCCGGTCTCTCCCTCACTATCACTGATATTCATACATCCCTCATACGCTCAATTCGTGCCCTGAGGTCCTCGTTTTCCCGCTCTAGGGCAGACATCTTCATCTCGATCTCCTGCGTCCTCTCCTCCGCACTCACACCCAGCTCGTCAACAATCTTGACGAACCGCCATAGACGAAGAATGATGATCAGAGACCCGATTTCCTCAAGCGTGCCGTGTGTGACCACGTCAATAACGAAGCTGGACACGATGACGAAAGCGTCAAAACAGTGGAACCACTCGTGGAAGAATCTAACACAACACATCAGTCCTCAACTCCCCACACATCAAAACAGTCCCCTAGCAGTATCTCACCTCGGTCCAAACGCCCAGACCGTAGCCAGCAACTCCATCAGGAACAGACTGCTAAACACCGAAGCCGTAATGTGCAGACCCTCTCGCGTCTCCCCCACCCACCCCTCCTTGTCCAAGTGAAGATCGCACGCTATCAGAGCGACCAGGATATCCGCGAGGATGGCGACCACGTCGAGGGCAACCAAGCCCATGACGATGTAGTGTTTTGTTTTTGTCGTCAAAAACGCCCGTGTCTTCTCTCGTCGGTGGTTGTAGGCCGTAACAAACGGGCCTGATCGCCGCCAGCACCCGAGCAGGGGCTGGTCCTCGTCGTCGGTGATGTCTCCGGGCATTTTGAGATGCGACAGACGGTAGGGCGCCCTTGCTCTTTCAGATCGTTGGCAGTCTGTAAAGCAGATGCAATCGCTCGTGGTTTTTATACTGGCAACCAGCGGGGTGCAATGAGTTCAAATGCTGACCTCACCCGAGCGATGTTCCCTCGATGCAGAATACAACGGCGGCGGGGGGCGGCGGGGTCGATCCAGTATTTACAAGCAGACGCATCCCATTCCCATCGCAGAAACAGAAACAACATCGAAGTTCACCAGAGCGCAAGGGAAGGTATAAGAGAGCTCATGATCTATTGCAGAAAGAAACATCAAACACTTAGCTAGCGAAATTGGCGAGAGAAATCGTTACTCAGCCAGGAGCAAATGGCAGGATGCACCTTCGACAGTGTAGTATCTTGGCAGGGGAGATCAGTAAGGTACTTGGTATCTCCAGGACAAATCTCGGAAGTTACAGACGGGAACGAACATCGGATTTGGCACGTGACTGTCGTGAGGATCGAACTGAGCAGACAACTTACTCCACGTTTGTTGTCCACCCGCTTGCAAAACATACGGCAGCAGCACGGGGAGGAAATGCATGGGGAGATCGACGGCTAAACGGGCCATGGAGATTGAAAGACAGGGTCACGACTCATAGACGCAGCACGAACCCCAAACGGAGCTGTGGTGGGGTCATGGTTGCAATGGTTTGTGTGCTCCATGTTGATGTTGAGTGTTGATATTTCGCTCCAAGCTCAATGAACTTGGGCAGTGTGCTGGCTCCCTTTCCCTCGCGAATCTGCAGGGCAGATCCGACGGGGCTAAAGGGGCTGATGGATGCTCGCTCGGCTTCCCTACATACAAAACAGACCAATATGTGTGGTATAGTTTAACGCCTCAAATGCTCCGTCTAGTTCCTCCCGATGCTTCCCTTCATGGGGCCTGTCCTATGATGATATATGTGATTCACGTGATGCAATTCAAGCTGACAACCTCCGCGCCTCCCGTTCAAGACGAGATGATGATGGGGTGACCGACCCTGGCAACGCCGATGAGTAGAAAGCAGTGTGCGACGCGATCAGATCCCAGATGGCTGCTCAGGTGAGCCGGCTTCGTTTGTTCCCACTGCCAAAGACGTCCTTCCCATTTCCAAGACTTCCAAGATCGAATATCTCGGCGAGATTGACCCCTTTGCGCTTCTGGCCAGCACCTCGCCCGATGGAAGTCCGAGGGCCTGTCCGCGCCACTCGCCCCCTTGTTGTGCGTGGTGGGGCCGCCGAAGTTGTGGTCTGTCTGCTAGTAGGCGTATGTGTTTGTGAATCAGACAGATCCAAGTTGGCCAGGCTCATGTATGTGTCCTGGGGATAGGGCACCGATGACTGAAAAGTGAAGGTATCCTGCGTCGGAACAGTGATTTCCGTCTCTTCTATAGCGTGAAGGGTCGAGTGTGCTGGTGGCGCAAGTGGTGGTGCCGGGTCCTTCATCTGCACCTCGCTACGGTTGACTGAAGGTGTTGGTGCGCTGTTTGAGCGATGTGCTTGTGGTGATGCGACCTCCGTTTTCTCCGTCTCGTCCTCGCTCTCCAACGACTGTGATATGGAATCGCGTCCGTCTAGCCTCTCTGATGCCCATCTCCGAATCCTTGATGCTTCGCCATCTGTCGTGCCGAGCCCTTCCTTGTCCAAGAAAGCGAGGAGATCCTCGAGACAGTCGTGATAGCCATCGACGCGCGATTTTGCTTGACTCGAAGCCGAGATCTTATAGAGTTTGGTGACAGACAAGGCCGCGGCCTTGAAGGCGTCGAGCAACTCCGGTTCGCCGTTCATGTTAGCAGCTTGTGTGCGGTGGACAGCCTGTTGATTGCTGATTGTCGGGCCGCGTGTGTTTGAAAGGCGATTTCTTCAATCGTTGCTCGACAAACAGGAAAAGCGAGCCTGTAGTAGTCGAATCGTGTGGAACAGGTCTGATGGCGGTGACGGAAGCGAAGGGATGCTTGTGAGGGGTTTTGCGAGAGAACAGTCAGAGTGGATGTGGAGTCGGCCAAAAGCTTTGATGATGGGGTGCAGTGTTGGCGGAGCGGGTCGCCGGTCGCCAGTCGCTGGGGCTCGCTTGTCCGTTTGCCGCACCTTGCTAGCCAAAAGCCGAGGGTGCAGGAGTGCGTGAAAGGAAGATCGAGGACGGCGTGATGTAGCGCGGTTGGGCTGGTATTGGGAGCTGTGGTGATGCGGCGCGGATTGGGAGTGAGGTGTTGAGTTGTCCCGCTGTTGAGGTCTGAGTTGTTCAGGATCACGGGGGCGTTGATGACTGGATTGTTTGGTGGTCTCCAGGCTCCGTCATGTTCGACCCCTGCAAGAATAGTTGCCCTCTGGTGGGGTCACACCTGGGAAGCCCCCAGGCACTTGCACTCCACTGCATCAGATCGCAAACTGAGCCGTGCGCCGCTCCCCAAAATTCCACTGAAGCATCTTTTGATAGAAGACAAACGGAGTCTTCCGGGACCGTGGAAAGACGTACGGATCAATTACTGTGACTAGTAATAATGAAAATTGTGTTTGAGTATACATTAGATTTTTTTGATTTTTTTTTAAAACACAGAGGATACTGTAGAAACTGTAAAATGCTCCACTTTAAGGGCGATGAGCTCAGCTCCTACGCTCTGGGACAAGTTTATTCTGTAGCGCCCCTTGGTGGGGCCGTCACGGCACCCGGGCTGCCCCCTCCGCCGGTTTGCCGGCGCTTTGATTGGCTGGAGTTGGCCTGACGCGGTTGTAGCACTTCGACTTTCGAGAAATTCCCACCCGCAGACCATCCCTACCCTTCGACAACAACATCCTCCCAAAGAGCTGCCTCGATTTTGCCGTGCCACCAGCCACTCAGCCCTTGGCCATCAACAAACCGCACCGGGCCATTCAAGGGTTTCTTTGCGCTTACATTCGGCGAAATAACTTCTAAGCGAGCGCGTCTAAGTCGCGTTTAAGTGGCTTCGAGCCTCGACAAAGCGCTGTGTGCGAGAGGATCGCAACCGCCATGGCTCCTCGTTCGCGCCTCAACGGCAACGATACAGACGTGTCAATGGCTGACGCGCCAGAGCCTGTCCCTCGCCACGGCGACGACATGGTATGTAAAGCTATTCCTTTTCGCTCTGACAGTAGCGGCACGCCCCGCGCAACCACAACTGGACCCGTGTTTGCTTCGGCAATGCTGACATTGGCCTAGGACGTTGATGAAACACCCGACTACACCGACTCCGATACCAACCCAAATACCACCGCTAGCAGTGTCGCTGGAGATCTTCCTCCCGACGGTCGCAAGAGGCGCACAGAAGCAAACCAGCTGCGACGGAGCATATTCGGCAAGAAGCATGATAGGCTAGGCGAATCAAAGGTTTGAGACAACCGGCTCGATTGGTTGACCCGCGCGGAGCCAATGCTGAATGAATAACAGGAAGATGACACCATTCGTCGATTCCGCTATCTGCTGGGCCTCACAGATTTGTTCCGCCACTTTATCGAGACCAACCCGGACCCCAAAATCCGGGATGTGATGCGCGAGATTGACCGGCAAAATGAGGAAGCAGCCAAAGCGGCGAAGAAGGGCGCCGGCCGCCAAGGCGGTGCGACTGCTGAGAGACTTCGCCGGACCGAAGCCGAGGAGGACGCCGAGCTTCTCAAGGACGAGAAGCACGGGGGTTCCGCTGAAACCGTCTTCCGGGAATCTCCTGCTTTCATTCAGGGCCTGATGAGAGACTATCAAGTGGCCGGGTTAAACTGGTTGATATCACTCCACGAAAACGGTATATCCGGCATCCTCGCCGACGAGATGGGTCTCGGAAAGACTCTTCAGACGATCTCCTTCCTGGGTTATCTACGCCACATTATGGGCATAACAGGCCCCCACCTTATTGTTGTCCCCAAGTCGACACTCGACAACTGGAACAGGGAATTCACCAGGTGGACACCTGAGGTGAATGTGTTGGTCCTGCAGGGCGCCAAGGAGGAGCGGAATCAGCTAATCAACGATCGCCTCGTAGACGAGAATTTCGACGTTTGCATCACCAGCTACGAGATGATTCTCCGCGAAAAGGCACATTTGCGGAAGTTTGCTTGGGAATACATCATTATCGATGAGGCCCATCGCATCAAGAACGAGGAGTCGTCGCTGGCGCAAGTTATCCGAATGTTCAACTCCAGAAACAGACTTCTCATCACGGGCACGCCTCTGCAAAACAACTTGCACGAACTTTGGGCCCTGCTGAACTTTTTGCTGCCAGATGTCTTCGGTGACGCGGATGCCTTCGACCAGTGGTTCTCGGGCCAGGACAGAGACCAGGACAAGGTTGTCCAGCAGCTACACCGCGTCCTGCGGCCTTTCCTCCTCCGCCGAGTCAAGGCCGATGTGGAAAAGAGCCTCTTGCCCAAGAAGGAAGTCAATCTCTATATCGGGATGGCTGATATGCAGGTCAAGTGGTATCAGAAAATTCTTGAGAAAGATATTGACGCAGTCAACGGCGCTGGCGGTAAACGCGAGTCCAAGACCCGCCTACTGAACATCGTCATGCAGCTCCGAAAGTGCTGCAACCACCCCTACCTCTTTGAGGGCGCGGAACCCGGACCTCCGTATACCACAGACGAGCACCTGATCTACAACTCAGGGAAGATGCTCGTTCTCGACAGGTTACTGAAGAGACTCCAGGCCCAAGGAAGCCGTGTCCTGATTTTCTCGCAAATGAGCCGTCTGTTGGATATTCTGGAAGACTACTGCGTTTTCCGCCAGTACAAGTACTGCCGAATCGACGGTGGCACTGCCCACGAGGACAGAATTGCTGCCATCGACGATTACAACAAGCCTGGCTCGGACAAGTTCGTCTTCCTGCTGACGACAAGAGCTGGTGGCTTGGGCATCAACCTGACAAGTGCCGATATTGTTGTCCTCTACGACAGTGATTGGAATCCTCAAGCTGATTTGCAAGCCATGGATCGCGCCCATCGTATTGGCCAAACGAAGCAGGTTGTCGTATATCGTTTCGTCACAGACAATGCGATTGAGGAGAAGGTGTTGGAGCGAGCGGCCCAAAAGTTGCGTCTCGACCAGCTCGTCATCCAACAGGGGCGTGCCCAGGTTGCTGCAAAGGCTGCCGCGAACAAGGATGAGTTGCTCTCCATGATTCAACACGGTGCCGAGAAGGTCTTCCAATCGAAGGGAGGCTTTGGCGCGCTCGCAGATAAGGGGAAGAATCTCGACGATGACGACATTGACCGGATTCTTTCGGCTGGCGAGGACCGTACAAAGGAGCTGAACGCGAAGTACGAGAAACTCGGACTTGACGATCTCCAGAAGTTCACGTCGGAATCGGCGTATGAGTGGAACGGAGAGGACTTCGCCGCACGCAAAAAGGATGTTGGAATGACATGGATCAATCCTGCAAAGCGAGAGCGGAAAGAGCAAACTTACTCGGTCGACAAATATTACAAGAATACACTTCATACGGGTGGGCGCACCGCTGACACGAAGCCCAAGGCTCCCCGGGCCCCGCGACAAATCCCGGTGCATGACTACCAGTTCTACCCACCCAGGCTGCGGGATCTTCAGGACCGTGAGACGGCCTTCTACCGCAAGGAGATCGGCTACAAAGTTCCCCTCCCGGATGGCGATGAAGAGAACTTGTCGGAACGAGAAGCCGAGAGGGCTCTCGACCAGCAAGAGATCGATAATGCAACCGATCTGAACGATGAGGAACGAGTAGAGAAGGAAAAACTCGCACAGCAAGGGTTCAGCGAGTGGAACCGCAGAGACTTCCAGCAGTTCATCAACGGCTCTGGGCGGTACGGCCGAACAGACTACGAAGGAATTGCACAGGAAGTCGATAGCAAGACCCCAGCTGAAATCAAGGCCTATGCAAAGGTTTTCTGGCAACGGTACACCGAGATTGCGGATTACAACAAGTATATCAAGGTCATCGAGGATGGCGAAGATCGCAGGAGTAAGATCGAGCATCAGCGCAAGATGCTGCGCAAGAAGATGAGCCAGTATCGTGTTCCGCTACAGCAGCTGAAGATCAACTATTCGGTCTCAACAACCAACAAGAAGGTGTACACCGAAGAAGAGGACAGGTTTCTCCTTGTTCTCCTGGACAAGTACGGGGTTGATTCCGAGGGTATCTATGAGAAGATCCGGGATGAGATCCGCGAAAGCCCTCTGTTCCGTTTCGATTGGTTCTTCCTGAGCCGCACGCCCACCGAAATTAGCCGTCGCTGCAACACCCTCCTCACAACGATTGTGAAGGAGTTTGAGGATGCAAACCCCACCAAGCCAAATGGTGTGAACGGAAAGCTCAAGCGGGAACCGGATGACGACGAGAATGACGAGGATAGCATTCTCGGGATGGCTCCGGCCAAGAAGAAGTCCAAAGCGAACGGCGTCAAGGTAAGCAGTCGCCCATTTTCGTCTGATATTGTCTCCGTATTAACATGGTATTGTAGAACAAAGCACTGGACAGCGTGAAGTCAGCCAATGCTAGCAAGGCTAATTCTACGTCGCCGTCGAGAGCATCGAGCGTGGTATCTACAAACTCCAACGTAGCGAGCTCAAAGACCAAGGCAAAGGGCAAGAAAAAGTAAATGTTGTACTTTGTCGGGATATGGGTATGTGGGGACGGAGTCTGGCGATTTGAGTACGTTAGGTTTCCTGGGCGGAATGCGCTTGTTGAAGAAAACTGTGGATGGTGGTGTGGTGCTGATTTATGAAATTCGGGTTAGATGACAGGCGTTTCTGGCTGCTTTGGTCTGTCTTTTTATCCACTCCTGCAAAATCGAGAAGTACGTAGAGTTCAGATTGTGAGTGTGCGTTCAGCTCTAGATCTAGAAATGGCTCTCACAATCCGGAAGCCTTGCGACGTTCATTTTATACAATACATTCCATCTTAGGTAAACGCCAAGGTGCAGATTGTCCCACAATCACAACAAAACAACAGCCCCCTGCTGGGTATCGTATCGCCTGTTCTGTCTATGATCCGTCGACCTGACGACGAGGAAAGGAAACAACTGGTCTTTAAAGGACAGAGCAAAGCAATACAATAGATCGCTGCTGATTCCACCAAGGCGGAGCGCAACCCGCCGCCAGCTTTTTTCGGTCGTGGGCTCGGCCGGCTGTCATCCCCAGAAGCTACAGTGCCCGAGACGCTCAAGCCAGAACCAACTACCTTGTGATGTGTCATGACCGGTTTCCTAGATCCCACTTCCCTTCACCAGAACCACCCCAAGATCCCTGAACGCCGTGTGAAATGCCAAGCCCAAATCGCAGCGCGCCGAAACTCAAGCTACCCTGTTCTGACGCTCCCTCTCGACCTCGTACAGGAAGTCGAAATAGCCCTTGTCGAACTGGTGGACACGCACGTATCCGTCCTCACCACCGCTGCAGTAGCCCTTTCCGGTGGGATCAGCAGCCACTGTGTTGAGCGGGCCGAAATGGCCACGGACACGGCCAACCTCCTCTTCGAAAATCTTGTGGTAGAAGCGCGCCTCGAACTTTCCTTGCCTTGCCGAGGTTGTTGTGACATCCATAGCTGCTTGTCCACCGCCGAGGATGACGAAATCCTTCTTGATGGTCATCGCGGCGCTGTTGAGAGGGGTGTCAGCGACGTAGGTCTTGAGAACCTCGAGGTCCTTGGCCGAGACGAGCTGGAGGTGTGTTAGCATATGCGTGCGCCCGAGAGAGGTTGCGCTGGGTTATACGAACCTTAGAGGTCTTGTCCTTGGATGCGGTGATGAAGTATGTGCGGTCGTTGGACCACTGCAGGTCAACCACGGGCTGGTTAAGCTCGTGGATGGGGACGTTGAAGATGAGGTCTCCGGTCTTGGCGTCATACTGAGAAACGGAGCCGTCCTCGTGGCCAGCGATGATGTACTTGCTGAGGTAGCTCCACCCGGCAACGGTGGCCTTGCTCTCGTCGCAGACAATCGTCATGGACTTCTCGTCCTCCTGCTCAGCCTCCACGTCGACCTTGATATCGATCACAACGATGGTGCCCAAGTGCCCCATGCGCTTCTCTGTCACGCCCAGCAGCTTGGTGCCGTCCTCGTTGAACTCGACGCGCTTGACGGCTGTCGGAAACTCCCATGCCTTGAGGCATTTGCCGGTCTTGACATCCCACAGACGGATTGTGTTGTCGGCGGAACCGGAAGCGAGGATCGTCGAGGTGGGGTCAACGTCGACAGTCCAGATGGCACCTTGGTGGCAGTGATGTGTGCCCAACCTCTCACCGTTGTGAGCGAACCATGCGCAAATATGCTGGTCCTTGGCAGTCGAGAAAATCAGGTCGCCATCGCGGTTGTATCTGTAACACAGCAAAAATAAAGCAGGTTAGAGCCTGGGACGGATTGGGTGGGTTTGCGCTTTTCGTCAAAGAGCTGCCGTTGGAGACTCACTTGACCTGGGTGAGGGCTCTCTCGTGCCCCGAAAGCAGAATCGGCCTCATTTTCGGGTCAGTTATATTATCCTCTCAAGACCTCTGTATCTTTCTCCGGGATGTTCGATTGCGAGCGTGGTGAGGGGGGGTATCCGGGGCCTTTTCACGATGGTTGATGTTGGGATTTCTACGACCAGTAATTTTTTGGCGGGTTGTGCGTGACGCTCGCTGCAGCCAACCAAGAGTCATCGCGGGGCGAATCCCTCCACCATTGTGCCCCGCCTTATCGAACAGCGCCAAGCCTTTCTCGGAACCATGGTTATCTCATGTAGAACCATCTGTTATTCGGCTCCCAGTCTTTGTACCCCACGGGTACGAGCCGCCGAATACAAAAATTTGAGTCTCCAGACTCCAATCAATAAATAATTCGCTCTGGTGGATAACCAAAGCGCAAGACTGGATAACGAACAGCTTTGGTGGTTGGAGTTGGACAGCCACACCTATCCCCGCTCCTTTCAACGGATGGTGGGGCTGTGACTCTCCTCTTTGTCTCACCTCGTCCCAACGACCCCCCTTTTCAATAGGTAATATGCTCTGCATTGTCAACATCAGTTTGTTTCTTGAAGCTGAGTGTGTTAGCGGAGCGTAGAATGTAAACCTCTAGATTTCCTCGCGGACCTGGCTACCAAGACTGCCGCCTCAAAGTGCCATATCTTGCTGCCACGCTGAAGCCACGCTCGCAAAGCGTGGGACTCTTTTCGGGATGCAACAGCGATCGAATTTTTATTGCTAATGGCCCAGGCCGTGCCCTCGACCTCTTTGCTGCCACGGGTAATGAGTCAAAGCATTCCCCGATCTGCTCAAAACACCTACACGATGAGACTTCTCAAGGATTTAGAAGACTCATAAAGACTCATCGACCTTATCAGGAAGTTGTATCACTGCCTTGGCGCACCTCCGCTTCTCCCTGTATCGTTTGCGCGCTGCACAGTTTCGCTCCGGCTTCGAGCTTGAACGGCGCCTCGAGAGCTAAAAGACAGACCCGTACTTCGCACGAGAGCTTGTCCTTGTGCTTCCACCCTCCGGGACTGCCCCGAGATCGAAAATACAGATCGTTCCAGTGTGCATCGAGGCAATTGGCCGGCGTTGAAAAGCCCTGCAAGCCAGGGCCTGTTTGGTAGCTGTCGGCCCGGAGTTTCCTGCGTCTGTGACAATTACACAGCAGGAACGAAGCAGCCATGACACTTTCCCGTTTGGTCTCGCAAGCGTCGAGCCCAGCAGGGTGCCCGCTCGCCAGACGAAAGGCCGGAGCACATGCCCGGAGTGTCCAGAGGTCCTTGGTAGAAGACAGGAGATCCCGGGCTGCACATGAGTTTCGCGAGTGGCCACTGGCAAACAAAGCGACGTGGAGCGAGCATAAGCAAGAGCCCGAACCTCGGCGCCTTTCCTCGGCCGGTGGTGTGCCCTCCGCTGCCCCGCGATCCACCCACTGTCACCGCCTGGCGGCGAGCTTTCCTCCGTGCAGGAACTCGGCCGCTCCTGATTTCCGCCCAACACCACATGTAGTTCCTTTTGGTCGCTACCCTCACCTAACAGCCCGTTCGATCAGATCCTTCTCTGGCTCCGCCCCCGCCAGAGCTACGATGGCGGCCACCAAGATTGACGGCACCGCAATTGCGAAGAAAATCCGCGAGAGACTGCGGGCCGAAATCGCACAGGTCAAGGAGACCAACCCGCGATTCCAGCCGACGCTCAAGATCATCCAAGGTTCGTACGAGTCACCCGTGGCGCGGACGGAGTAGCATGGCTGACAATCAGCACTGTAGTGGGCGGCCGTTCGGATTCTTGTAAGTTACCCCGCTGTCGTCACCGTCGGAGGAATCGCGGGGCGGAGCGCGAGTGTTGACGATAGGTGCCCCGTAGCCACATATGTTCGCATGAAGCTGAAGGCTGCCGAGGAGGTAAGAGCGGCTGTGTGTTCCTCTCTCGGCCCACAGATCCTAACCCGAGCCATCCATAGTGCGGCATCGACTGCGAGCTGATAAGATTCGACGAGTCGGCAACTGAGGCCGAGCTCGTCGCCCGCGTTCAAAGCCTCAACAACGACCCCGCCGTGCACGGCATCTTGGTCCAGCTACCGCTGCCCGATGGCGTCTCGGAATATGTCGTCACCTCGGCCGTCGCCAGTGAGAAGGATGTCGACGGCTTCGGAACGAGGAACATCGGCGAGCTCGCCAAGCGGGGTGGTCACCCCTTTTTCATCCCATGCACCCCTAAGGGCGTCATGGTTCTTCTTGAGGAGACAGGCATCGATCTCGAGGGCAAGAACGCCGTAGTGATTGGGCGTAGCGACATCGTCGGCAGCCCCGTTAGCTATCTCCTCAAGAATGCCAACGCCACCGTGACTGTCTGTCACTCCAAGACGAAGGACTTGGAGCACCACCTCAAGGATGCCGACGTGGTCGTTGCTGCTATCGGCCAGCCGGGCTTCATCAAGGGTGAATGGCTCAAGCAAGGTGCTGTCGTAATCGACGTTGGGACGAACTACATCCCTGATGCGACTAAGAAATCGGGCCAACGTCTTGTGGGCGATGTTGACTTCGAATCGGCCTCGCAGGTTGCTTCGTTCATCACACCTGTTCCTGGCGGTGTCGGTCCCATGACCGTCGCCATGCTCCTCCAGAACGTTGTCGATGCTACAACCCAGTCCTTCAATGCTCAAAAGCAGCGCCGCATAATACCCTTGCCCATCAAGCTCCTGGATCCGGTCCCTTCGGACATCGCTATCTCCAGAGCACAGGCACCAAAGCACGTCACCAACATTGCTCAGGAGGTCGGCATCTCCCCATCCGAACTGGAGCCATATGGCGCCTACAAGGCCAAGGTTGATCTCAACATCATCAAGCGCTTGGCGCACCGCCGCGACGGCCGCTACGTCGTCGTCACCGGCATCACCCCAACACCCCTCGGTGAGGGCAAATCTACCACTACAATGGGTCTCGCTCAGGCCCTGGGAGCCCATCTTGGCCACCTTACGTTTGCCAACGTCCGGCAACCCAGTCAGGGTCCGACCTTCGGCATCAAGGGTGGAGCCGCTGGTGGAGGCTACAGCCAGGTCATACCCATGGACGAGTTCAACCTCCATCTGACTGGTGACATCCACGCCGTCACGGCCGCCAACAACCTCTTGGCCGCTGCGATAGAGACGCGCATGTTCCACGAGAGCACTCAAAAGGATGGGCCTTTGTACAAACGCCTTGTGCCTGCCAAGAACGGAAAGAGGGAGTTTGCGCCAGTCTTCTTCCGTCGGTTGAAGAAGCTTGGTATTGAGAAGACAGACCCCGATTCCCTAACCGAGGATGAGATTCGCCGGTTTGCTCGTCTCGATATAGACCCGGAAACCATCACATGGAAGCGTGTGATGGACGTCAACGACCGCCACTTGCGTGGCATGCTCCTTGGAAATGCCCCCACTGAGAAAGGACACACTCGCCAAACTGGCTTTGATATCTCGGTTGCCAGTGAGTGCATGGCGATTCTAGCTCTGAGCACGAGCCTTGGAGATATGCGGGAGAGGTTAGGCAGGATGGTTGTCGCGAGCTCAAGAAGCGGCGACCCTATTACGTGCGATGATGTCGGAGCGGGCGGAGCTCTAACGGCGCTGATGAGGGATGCCATCAAGCCCAACCTGATGCAGTCTTTGGAGGGAACCCCTGTCTTTGTTCACGCTGGCCCGTTCGCCAACATCAGCATCGGAAATAGCTCTATCCTCGCCGACAAGATGGCTCTGAAGCTTGCCGGTACTGAGCCGGATGAAGACTACGCCACTAAGGCAGGATTTGTCGTCACTGAGGCTGGATTCGATTTCACCATGGGTGGCGAGCGGTTCTTCAACATCAAGTGCCGCACATCTGGCCTTGTGCCTGATGTTGTGGTTGTAGTGGCTACTATTCGCGCCCTCAAGGTCCACGGCGGCGGTCCACCCATCTCCCCAGGAGCGCCTCTTGACCCAATCTACAAAGAAGAGAATGTCGACATCCTGCGCAAGGGATGCGTCAATCTTGCAAAGCACGTGGCAAATGCGAAAACCTATGGCGTACCGGTTGTTGTCGCCATCAACAAGTTCTCCACTGACACCCAAGCTGAAATTGAGGTGGTTCGTGAGGAGGCCATCAAGGCTGGTGCTGAGGATGCCATCATGGCTAACCACTGGGCCGAAGGTGGCAAGGGCGCCATTGACCTCGCCAAGGGAGTTATCGCTGCTTCAGAGAAGCCTAAGGACTTCAAGCTTCTCTACGACCTTGAGGGAAGCGTCCAAGAGCGCATCGAAAAGATTGCCTGTGAAATGTATGGCGCTGCCGGCGTCGAATTCAGCGAGCTCGCGCAGAAGAAGGTGGACACATATACTCGTCAAGGGTTCGGCAACTTGCCGATCTGCATTGCGAAGACACAATACTCCCTGAGCCACGACCCAGATCTCAAGGGCGCCCCGACGGGCTTCACGGTGCCTATTAGAGACGTACGGATGGCTGCCGGCGCTGGATACCTCTACGCATTGGCTGCGGATATCCAGACGATCCCAGGTCTCCCGACAGCTCCTGGGTACCTCAATGTTGACGTTGATCCAGAGACTGGAGAAATCGATGGCTTATTTTAGGTCATCTTTTGTAGGATTTTCCTTTTTGCCATCTTGGGCATGTTAGAAGTACGGCCATGCATTGTGATCAACTCAAAGGCGCGGCAGCGAGGAGCTTTGAGAGTGCGCGTTTAACACATGGCGCTATGGCAGGCGGGGTTCAACACAGGTAGAGGGATACTAGAATATACCATGTAGCATGGGAAGAATCAACAAGATTCGCATCAACTCTTCTTTCTCATCTCATACGTAAACTAGTGTTCCAGGGTGCATATGTGTCACATATCGCACAGACGAAGTCATGGTATTACTAGAATCAACAGGTTCGTTTCATTACACAAAATTGACTGTGAGAGTCTGAGACTCTTCGCTCATGCTGAGCTCCTCCCAGTAGCCATTATATCCTTCGTCTATCATACTATCATAAGTAATGTCCCGTGGCCTTGTTGCCTTTTCCTCCTGAAGCTAAAAGTACAAGTAGATGAATGGTGCTAGCAGTACAAAACAAATAAGTGTAAAAACAATAGGCAACCAGAAATGCTGTGCAGAACCGAGCTGATGAGAGAATCCAAAAAGAACAGGCCAAAAAGTCGTGTATGTAAAAGTACAGTGTTGAACCGAACGGCAATACGAACGGTAGGTAGTCGTCGAGAAGGACCTGACAGGAACCAACCGGGAAAGAGAAGCAGAAGGTCAGATATTTCGGTCGTAGCTGTCGTCGGTCATCGTCATCTCGTATGTGTAGGTGCGTGTCATGAGATTTTGTTTGTGTGTGTGTGTGTGTGTGTGTGTGTTTCCAACTCCAGCACGCCAT
>Ga0247758_1001465_pt1 | contig 17276 bp, 9 predicted proteins | sample UWRJL156409C4_FD_180950 | JGI IMG/M metagenome (GOLD analysis project Ga0247758, IMG submission 180950) | Plant litter microbial communities from Arlington Agricultural Research Station in Wisconsin, United States - UWRJ-L156-409C-4 | ecosystem: Environmental > Terrestrial > Plant litter >...
TATCCCCGCTAAATACAGACCATCTGAGCGATGCCCATTCATCAGCCCCCCTCCAAGAGTTTCCTCCCCGTCGGCGACGCGATGTCAGGGATCCACCAAGTTGCCCCATTTTGTGTTTGTGCCCCGTCAAGCCTTCGTAAGCTACCCTAGCGATCCGAACTTCCAATCACCACGAGCCGATCTCCTGAAAATTGGAGCAACGGCAGTCCAGGGCTGATGGTCTAGCGGTATGATTCTCGCTTTGGGTTGTACCTGGTACACGACATGCGAGAGGTCCCGGGTTCAATCCCCGGTCAGCCCCCAATGGTTTTCTTTTTGCTACCTCTGTCCTCCAGGCAAAGAGGTGAAGAGGTACCGCGCTTGTCTTCTTTTTGGGGGCTTAGAATTGAATGTGCATGCAAAATATGGCATGGACTGTTTTGGTCTGAGGTGTGTTTTGTGGTGCTGCTTGGATCGGGTTGGGGGCGGTTTCTACCCCTGACGGTTGCAAGTCCGAGATGTAAACAACACTGGACGGATCAACTACTTGCCAACAAATGTAACTAAATGATGGCGAGAGGCCTTCATTCGGTATCGCTTTTCCAGCAAGGAATGATGCTGGCAATCGGCTTAAACGTCATATGAGTATGGGCCGGCCACTTCTCTTGTAACAGCTGAGATGTGCTTCCTCGGATTTGTATTTCCCCGTCAAGACCTTGTCGTCTGCGTTTGCGAAGTACGTCACGAGTGTGGAAGGAGAGCGTGGCTGCTGCTCTTTCCTTTTTGTTTCGTTCGCCATGAACGGGTGACATTCTTTTTCTAGGACTGCCAGTAGCGCACCTTCCTCAGCTGGGCCACTTCACTGGAGGTCGAGCAACCGGGCCAGCCTGTTTTCAAGTTTAAAGTCCGTGCCGTCTTGACTACAACCTTCGGACCACCGAACAAAGAGACCTGTCTCTCGCCCAAAGCCGAGAGGAATTTCTCTGCTCGACTACTTCATCCACTCCTTGGAGACGGTCAAGATGATCAAGCCTCTTCGACTCACCAGTCAAGGGGATCTGCCCAAAGAATACCTCGACCAGATGGATCTACTGTTCGGAGCACACGACAGTAGAGCCCGAAGAGTGGGAATCGCCGCTATCAAAGAGGTTCTTTTGAGCCAGGTATGCGCCCTTCCATAAGATACGACTCCCGCTAGAATCGCTCCTTCCTCAGTTGCCTGCTTCACCCAGCAAAACAAAAAAAAAACATCCCAGCTTCACCTCCCCTCATGCTTCACCGCCTCAAACCACCACATACTTGGGTCCAGGGTGGGGATCAACCACCATTGCTTTCTTCTACACTCATTCGTCATACTCACATGCCTTACTTGATTGATCCAAACCAAAACTATGGATCTCACTGCCCGGGACCTTCAGCTCATGGGCAACGGGGGACTGTACATTGATACCGTCGACCGCGTCCATCGGTTTTTCGGGCCCGACATTGAGGGAGCTTCGGCAGCTATTGCAGCACTGCAAGCCGTCGGTAGGGTGGAGGCATGTCGTACATACACACCTCTCGCGCAACACTCTGCTTCGAGTCATCCCCAACTATCCCCTGTCCCTCGATGCGTTCTTCTCCTGCCTGCTCGGTCACACACTTCACTTTCACCCAGCTTGCGCTTATTTCTGCCCGCGCTCAACTTCTAAACCGAAACTAACCAGAAAACCAGGAAGAGAGAAGACGCAAGAAACTCGAGGCCCGGCAGCAGCGAAGGCAGGCCAGAGGAGCGAAAAAGGTGGTCTTGTCAAAGGGAAGGGTATGCTTGCTCTTCATCCCATACCAACTGCTACTATCAAATGCTGATGGAAAAGAAAGGTCAAGGTCGAGAAACCCATCAAATCTGAAGTTCATGGCGAAGTGAAGACGGGAAACTACCAGACAATGGCTCAGGGCATGCCGTTTATGCAATTTGCGGCTCAAGGCATGCAGTCTCATACGCCCTTTCCGGCTCAGGCCATGCCTTTCCACATGCCCTCCAGCATGCACGCTAACCCTAACCCCTTCAACATGCCCTTTCACGTGCCCTTTGCGGCCCAGAAAGTCATTAAGGCGGAGCGCAAGGATGATATGGATGTTGTTGTTGTTGTTGTGAAGGAGGAGCCTATGGGTTAGGCGAGGTATGGCGAGGAACAAGATGCCACCATGAAGAAACTGGCTGGTTTTGGACGGCTCTCGATCATTTTGATATTACAGATACTAGCAACCCGTCGGCCTTCAAGGAAGACAGCAAACAGTATAGTAATACATACGGACCTAACCCCCATCGACACATGTAATCATACATCGTGCTCATCAAATAGCTGGAAGTCTTCCTCCGGTCTCATACACGTTACTCTCCCGCAGCATTAGAATGTGCAGTCCCAGGCCTGCTCCCTAGTCGTTTGAGCTTGTTCCCCGCTTTGGTGTTAAACAGACTCTTGACCCTCCTCAGCCTTGACATCATCGCCTGATCCTTCTTCTTCCGCACCTCCTCGTCCTCTTCGACGTCATCTCCGCCCTCGATCAGTGAATATCCCCCCGACGTGATAGGCCTTTCTGGGGTCTTAGCCCCGGCAGCGTACCCAGCAGCCCCCAGGAGACCAGCCCCAGCGCCAGTCGTCCTCGGCGGCACGGAGCTCTTACTCCGGCTGTGTGCGACGCTGGTGCGCTGGCGAATAAAGGCCTCGTTTCGAAGCACCTGGACCAGAATCCCCCATCCGGGCTTATCCTCCTCTCCTGCAGCGAGCGGCTTTGCGCCTGAGTTACGCTGCGCCGCCCCGTTCTTCCAGGGGCAGAAGAAGCGGTGCTCGCGCAGAGGGTCCAGGTGGTCCATGGGGGCGCGGACGAGGACTGTGTTTGTCTCTGGGTCGACCTCTTTGCTCTTGAACATCCAGAGGCCGAGACGGCGGAGGCAGGTGTGGCATGATGCGCTGTTTGGAACGGGGCCGATGCGTGCGTTGGAGAGACCCTGCCATCCCAGGATGGCGAGCGCAATTGCTGCGCGGTTTGGATTTGTAGAGTTAGGCGCTGTGCCCGCGGGAAGGGCCTTGTTAACTGGTGGAGGGGGTTCGGTGAAGAAGTTTGGCGGGAGGTAGGAGAGGATTGTGTCGATGTCGAGGTTCTCTGGTAGACGGAGGTTGAACTCGTACGGGAGGAAGTCTTTGCGCTCGCAGAGCTCATCGTAGCGCTTTCGGAGGTTCTCTAGCGCCAGTCGCGGATTGGGGAGAGGTAATCGAAGGAGAGAATCTGGTATTATGTTGTCAGTCATGGCTCAGCAGTGTTGTAGTCCAGCTCAGCATTTACCATCGCACCCCTTCTTTCTCCACAGGCAGTCCTCCGCGTGTGACGTGACGATCATCTCGGTGTATATGTGCACCACTGACTGGGCGATCTCAGACGCGATCAACACCGAGATCTCCTTCCCATCCACCTCTTTCCGGTTAATCTTAACCACCAGCTCCTTTGCGCACAGCGTGCACTTGACGCGCTCCTTGCCCTGGCACACCCAGCCTCGCTTCGCCCATTCGACCTCGCTGACGCGCTCGGGCTTGGGCGTCCAGTCCGTCAGCTCCTGGAAGGTTGCCAGCCGTCTCAACAGCTGCTCCCTGTCGCCGGGGCAGTATTTGGGTGGTCCGCCGTCGCTCTTTCGTTCCGGCGCGGGGCTCCCACTCGGGGTCCATTTCCGCAGTGTGATGTTCGATATCGTGGTTCCAGCTCCAGATCCTCTCGAAGCAGACTGCGCGGGCCCCTCGCCTGGCAGGGCGCCATATTTTGAAGGTGTCGCCGGCCCCACGACGCGGCGCTTCTTCGCCAAGAACTCCAAGTCGGCGCCCATTCTCGAGGACGCGGGGGAGGAAGCGGGTGACGTCGTGGACTCGTGGGCTAGCAGGCCGGAGCTGCTGTCGTTCGCATCGCGGGGTGGTAGGTGGGAGTCGCGGTCTGAAACGGATGTGGAGGAGGATGAAGGCGGGCGATTACCGATCCCTTGCAGCAGGGCATTGAATTTGCGCTTAACCGTGGCATTCATGGTTGTGGTGGGTGGCCAATCTCCCGATTCGCCAGACAGACGGCGGCAAGAACGATGCACTCCCAACTTTGTCCTTGTCGCATGCAAGAACACAAGCGTGTCCGGTAGCTTGTGGAACAAGAGGTTTTGGGTTGTCTCGGTGAAGATACGAAAGACGTGCGAATGGTCGGTCAATTGAGGCCGCGCAGCTGTGTATTTCGCTGCGAACAGCCACCAAGCTCAAGAGCGTGCCTTCCTACCCAAATCGGCAAAACCTGGTTGTAATCTTGTCGAGGGCCAAGGCGATTTGACCAAAGATATAGTGGCGCAGCTGGGTAGAATGGATGTTGTTCGTGGAGTGCAGCACCAGGCAGTTCGAAGGTATTCACTTGGTTGTCTTTCGCCCAGGTCAACAAAGAGCAGAGCAACAGGGTGGTGCTCAGCATCCCTTGTTCCAGAAGGATAGGCCACTCACAGCGCTAGGATGCGTCAAGTGGGGCCCGATCGGCAGTCAACTCCTAGCAGCCCAAGCAGCGCCCGCAGGCATTGGGTCATGCTAATTCCAACTCCCTTTTTGCCAAACCCGTCCAATGTATGCACGATCATCTATCATTCACGTTTCATGGCAATTGATCATTATTGTTATTATTTCCGACAAATTCAAGGTGACTAGACTCCCCTGATGCTTGTGTGCGACGACGCAATGGGTATCTGCATTCCGTACCGAAAACGCCAAGCCTCGACAAAAGATATGAGTCCATGACGACAAACCCTCGAATCAACCCCCCACGTGCTTATTGGATCACCACCCACCACCCTTGTAGGACGGCAACATGTATTGCGGAGAGACACCCTCCCTATCCTTCAATCTTTCTCTCCTTAAACCCCAATCCGAGGATCCGACTCTTGAGCGCAAGCGAGCTGAGCACGACACTTATACTGCTCAACGCCATCGCCAGACTCGCCCATACAGGATCCAACCGCACGTGGACACCGTTGTTGGTAATCGGGTATAGCGCTCCCGCCGCTATGGGAACCGCAAGGACATTGTAAACGAGAGCCCAGCCAAAGTTGAACTTGATTCGCCGGAACACTGTCTTTGACAGGTCGAGGAGGTTCAACACTCCACGCAGGTCGCTCTTGACCAGCACGAAATCAGCGGTGCTGATGGCCACATCGGATCCAGAGCCAATAGCCACGCCTACATCTGCCATTGCGAGTGCGGGACTGTCGTTGATACCATCGCCAACCATGGCAATAAGTGCCCTGCGTGTTGATGACTCGCGATTTCGGCCAGCACGCGCCTTCAAGGTGCCCTGCAGATGTTTGATTTGGTCCGCCTTCCCAGTCGGTAGGACGCCGGCAATGACGTGATCTGCCCGAATTCCAATTTGCTGCGCAACGGCGACTGCTGTGGTCTGATTGTCGCCGGATAGCATCCACACCGCTGTCCCGCGAGACTCCAGCGCCCGCACAATTTGTGGTGCTTCCGGTCGAATCGGGTCCGAGATGGAGAGGATAGCCGCGAGTGTCCACACTTCAGAGCCCGAGCCCTGGGTTGGCTTGGTTGATACGAGTGCGACCGATTTCGCCTCGCTCTTCCACTTCTGAAGCGTTGCGGAGGTCGTTTCCGTGATTGGGACCGAAAAGTCCTGCATGAACGCCTCGTTTCCAACGAGAATCTCAAATGATCCTTCAGCAGTTTCCGCATGAGACGTCGCCTTCATTCCTTTCCCAGGGATTTCTTGCAGGTTGTCAACCAGTGCCCTGGAAGAGGTTTTTCCTGCACAGAAAGCAACAATAGCCTTGGCGATGGGATGACTGCTGCTCTCCTCGACTGCTTTGAGAGCAGCTAAAACAGACTCCTTCGCATCCTCCCCTTCTGCGAAGACCTCCGAGTCCGTGATGGTGGGTTCTCCTCCGACTGTGAGCGTCCCAGTTTTGTCGAAGACTACACAGTCGATTCGGCTCGCTTTTTCGAACGCCACACCTCCCCCCTTTGCTAGAATGCCGTATTTTGCGGCCAGACCACCGCCAACAAAGATTGCTGTGGGCGCTGCAAGGGCGATACCACATGGGCAAGCCACCACGAACACGGAGATTGCGAACTGCAACGAAAACGCAACCCAGCCACCGGAGGACACATCCAAGTAGTGCCCTGGTACCCGTTTAGCGAAGCCCAAGGACATCCAGATGATCCATGTAAGAATGGCAACTAGGACAATTGCAGGCACAAAGTATGCAGTGAGCATGTCGGCGAACTGCTCGATCGGCGCTCGTTTTGTCTGGCCTTCTCGAACAACCTTGACAATTTGGTCAAGCATCGACTGCCCAGATGTGCCGGTGATGCGGACTAATATTGAAGCATCCTTGTTGACAGTTCCAGAGAATACCTCGTCGCCGACGACCTTCTTCACCAGGCGTGATTCGCCGGTTAAACTGGACTCGTCGAAGTTGCTCTGGCCTTGTACGACAATTCCATCGGCTGGGGGAGAGCTCCCGTGGGTGACACGCACAGTATCGCCGAACTCAAGCATATCGGCGTTGACGACAACATCCTCCTCCTTTTCCGACCCGTACCACTGGACAAGGGTGGCAGTTGTAGGGCGGAGTTTCGCAAGTGCCTCAACGGCGTCTCCGGTCTTGGACTTGCTGTAGCTTTCGATCAGTCTCCCCAAGAGCAGGAAGAATGTCAAGAACACTACAGAGTCGAAGTAGAAGTTTGAGTCATTGGTCTCGGTGGCCCGATCCACGGCGGCTGCGATCATCTGACTGACCGAGGAAATATACGCGATGGTGGTGCCGAGCGACATGAGCGTGTTCATGCTACCAAACCGGTAGAAGCGTTGGATGATGGGGGTTCTACTGCTCTTCCGCCACAGCGTTCGAATCTCTTTGAAAGCTCTCCTATGGAATTGATCGGCAGCGAAGAAGTACACAGGGGTGGCCATGATGAAAAGAGCCATCTGAGCACGACTGATCCCAGAAGTCCAGGGCTGCATCATGAAGTGCTTTATCTTGCTGTGGTCTGGTAGCAAACTCATGAACACGATTCCGATTATGAATGACGGTATGCAGGTGATGCCGGTGAAGATGACTCGCCACAGAATCTGCTTCTGGTGTTGTCGTTGGATAAGTTTTGATCTTTCTTCTAACGTCGGAGGGTGGTAGATCGAGGCGCTGAATTCCGGGTCGCTTGCTTCGATGGCGGCCAATATCTGGCGGATGGTGAAGGTTGGTGCATCTGGGGCGTACGTGATCTTCACGATTGGCCTTTGGCGGGCCGGCGGAGTTATGACTTGGAGCTGCCGCCGGAACCCAGCGAGGCTGTTGGTGACGCGCGACGAGCAGTGATCGCAGTATATGCCCTCGATCAGAATCTCGACAGTTCGCTCATGCTTCTCTAGGCGCTCCTCGGCAAGATTGACCACCGTATCAATGGTGGCTGTGTACCCCAGATCATCGATCGCTTCTACGATCTTGTCTTTGTTGGCGAGACCTTGAAAGTCGACAGTTGCGCTGTTCGAGACCAGGTTTACTGTGATATCTTTTACCCAATCTCTCCCTTTCATTTCCTTGGTGATGGCGTTAGCACAGGAAGCGCAAGTCATGCCTCCAATTGCAAGGGTTGCTCTCCAAACATTAGGTGGCTCCTGGGTGATGGGTTTCTTCTTTTCTTCGGTGATGTCGACAACGGTGTCCAAAGTGGCCTCATAGCCGATATCCTCGATGGCTTCGACCAAGTCATCTGCCCTGTTCTTGTCTTTGATGTCAACAGTAGCGCTGTTGCTGATGAGGTTCACAGTGATATCGGCAACCCAGTCTTTCTTGCCCAAGCCGTTGGTGATGTTGTTCACACACGAGGCGCATGTCATGCCGCCTATGGCGAGGCTCGCCCGCCAGAGCGGTTGGATAGATGGATCTTCATCTGTCTCGATGACGATGAACGCCTTCGAGGACATCTTTGAGGGGAGTCCCGACGCCGACTGGGAGGCGCTTTTTGACGGGGGAGTCAACGCCTGCTCCTCGTCGACCTTGGCGCCCCCCGCAGCATTCCGGCACTGTTCGCAGTTAAGGAGGTGAGCGCTAGCATTCTGTGACTGGGCGGCGGCCTGGGACCGATGTGAGAGGCGCGAGGAGGTCATCCACCGGCCGAGGACGGATGTCGGACGAGCCATGTCTTGGGGGCTGCTCTCGCTGCGGCGGCCAGTCGTCGTGCCTGGGTACCAGTCGGACAGTTCGCCTGTGTCGGTGGTTTCGCTGCGTACCTCGAAGCCACTCTCTTCAAGGGCCTGTCGCATCTCAGCCCGCGAGGCGGCAGGGTGATGTTCTACGGTGACAACAGAGGTAACCACGTTGGGAGACACCCAGTTGATCTGGCCGCTGCACGACTCCTGCAGGGCGGCCTTTATAGTAGAGACACAGGTGGGACAGTGGAGATTGGCCAGGAGAAAGGAAGTGGTTGCTGTCTCAGCGCGAGGCACGCTGGACATGCCGTGGGCCGGAGCCATGTTTGGGTAGATTGGGCTTGTCAAACCCGGGTAGAACGGAATTCGGCGTCTTGACGTGGATGGGTCGTGTTTAGATTAACGACGTCCGCTCTAGGAAGTACGGACGCGGCATGCAGAGGCGGTTGTAATATAGCCTGAAGTTGCCAAGATGGGGGATGCGAGGTCCTGATGGCGGAGAAGGGCGATGGAAGCTCGTCGATGCCGTGTGCGGGACCGACAGAGTGCGAAGGAGCTAATTGCTGAGGAGTGCCGAGGAAAAGACCATGCGATGGTGAAGCTGCATCGAAGGCAGAGCAGACAAAATGGTTGTTATAGAAGCAGAGCAGCTGTCTTCCATCCGCTTCTCGGCGAGCTTGGCGAAGAATTAATCAGTTCCGGTTCACGCACAATCCGCGCACGCACAATCCACGCACGCACAACTCACGCAACCTGGGGCGGCGATAGAGTTTGCCTGCGTGGTTTTCGCGTAGCACGTTCTTGCAGGGGCAAACGTGCCTTCTTTTGTTCCGATAGAAGGAGACACTGGCCTTGCGTTAGCGCGAAGGAATGCTGTAGGTTGACCGCCCGTCCTATTATCTAGAACTAGGGATGAACAGGGACATGGATGTATCATTGAAACGGGTGGTCGACCCGCCTTGGCAAATAATAACAAGGTGAGGATCTCCGCTAGCAACCAAGAGCCAGGTGGTTACGGCGGTTTGAATTCGCACATCACGGGACGAAATGTCTGCTTTGTCTGCGCACAATGAGGTTTAGCTCTCACGACTCCCAGGTTCTCAACTGTCACTGGAGTGCGATGGTGGGAGCAGGGGTGGCCGGGAAGTCGCGGTGCGATTACATCATCACCTGTTTGGCGGCACCAGAGGACTGCCGGGAGCTGCATGCAGGCTAGGTAGGACTGGGCGAATCACTCACGTGGCGGGATTCATGGAGACGCCGAACGGTGAGAAAGGAAACGGCCTATGAACTATACTTCTTGGCAAACGACTGCAGAATGACAATTCCACTATGCGTATGAACGGTCCTGGGTAATTAGGTAACGTCCACCAACTGGCATATAAATCCAAGCGAGCCAAGGGCCTGCCATAAGCTCGCATTCAAGGTGCTGGTCGCATTGACAAATTATCAGCAATGCAGGGCCATTATAAAGTTCAGGAAGCGGCAGGGAGGAAACTACAGAGTGTTCGCCCTTCAGAGGCCCGGGAATGACCATGCCGAGACCAGTAGAAATCGCACATCAGAGACACTAGGTAGATCGTAAGGAGCCGGAAAAAACCAATTCGCCAAGCTTAATTACCTTGACACGGTACAGCCACCATACTCGTGACGGCCTCGAAATTGTGTCGCAACGGTTGTCAATGTGTTCCAATCCATTACGGAAGCACCAATTACCCCACATCGCACCCCCTCTCTCGCCTCCGCCCTTCGGACCCCTGTTGCCTGCCGGTGCTGCAATTTTAGCGTGCCAAGGTGGCACATGCCGGGAACCATGAGACACTTCATCCCAACGCAGAAACAACCTCTCAAGGATGGACGTATCAACAAAGCCGCCGGTGTGAAATTCTTTGAATGGACATTTGTACTTCCAACCGCCTGGGACTACACAGTCCTAGCCGATTCTCTATGAGAAGGAACCCCCTTCTTCGTTCCCAGGGGTGCCAGCCTGGGGCTGTTGGCGACACAAATGGTTGAACAGAGGTGTATGTTTTGTGTGCCTTGAGAGGGCGTAGAGGAACACGCGCTTTTTTCTCCATGTCCGAATGTGAGACCATTACTCTGTACGGCTGCCCCAAGGTACAAGCCAGAGTGGTGGGATCGGAGCTCACGCGCATTGCGTAACAACACCGTCTTAACTTCATGGCTGTTTCGGGGGCTGGAATGGCCCGCTTATAAAGTTGCTTGAGGGGCACTCGGTCCCTCAGTCCCTCACATTTTTATTTGGGAGACTCCCTGATACATACCTCCTGGCAAGACACAACACTATATCGCAGCTGACTAAGCATCACGTGATCTCCCGAGTGACACAATTGCGCCACGGCCTAGAACGTGGAGCCGTTTGGAAGCCATGCCCAAACCGGCTAGCGTGAATCACGCCATCGACATCCATCTCGACGACTTCGAATCAAGCAAGGGTCCAACGCCTTCCAGCGCTGCTAGGTGCAGCACACGCCGAGGTATCCCGAGCTCTGGCAGCCGGTGCGGGACTTCTAGATGAAACTTTTTTCGTAGACAAAAGCGTAGGTAAACCTCTCTTTTCCCACCACTTCTCTCTTTTTACCGTTTCAACGTCGAGCATTCCCGCTGGCGCGCTTCTCTCTGTCCGTCTTCTCGCTGTCTGAGCGCTTTGAGGCAATACCCGGCCCCCTTTTCTGCCTCCTACGTCGCCCTTCTGCTCCCAAAGGCGCTCCGAGCCCCTCTCCGTCTTTCGCTGCCATTGAAGACTGCGACGAGCTGCCTGACACAGCAAACACCGGCAACATGGAGCTGAAAGCACAAGAATCCTCTGGTGGCGTTGCCCTCGTCGCCACGGCCGCGGATCCCAAAGCCTCTCCCTTCGAGTATTCCAAGACAGCGAGCGCTCCCCTTGGGAAGGCCGTATCGCTTGCCTCCATCTCGGGCCAGACCTATGTTACCAGCCAATTGCTTGTCCAGCAGACCGCATACAAGCTCTCCGACAAGATCTTTTCCTTCTCACCCGAAACCTTCGATTTGGACGAGGCTGTCAAGAGCTGGTCGAGTGCGGGGGAGAAGAATATCCATGGCGAGACGACCACCGTCGTGCCATTGCAGACAAGGACTGGCGCTGGTGCCTTCGCCTTGGGATACATCTTCTCCAAGGACTTTGACCTGAGCAAGCGTCATATTCCGCAGACACTGTTGGCGCCATCATTGAGCCTCCGCCACCTTCGCTCCGCCCTTGATCAGCTTTCCCTCCTCTACGGAGTTGCTAGCCCTTTTGTTGCCCACATTGCCGCTGCTGACTACTCTGCCAACGATGGTATTGTTACGGAATACGAAAGCGCCCTCCAGACTGCTGAAGATCTCGGTCTAGGTCTTGTCTCAAGCTCGTCCGCCTACGAGGTCCAGCACATGTCACTCCTGGCCACCCTCTTGGCCGGTGTCCTGCCCACACTTCATGTTTACGATGGACTTCGCACGGCACGGGAGACTCTGAGAGTGGTAGATGCGCTGAGCGAGGACAGCATTGTTGAGCACTATAAGCAGCTTGCGGTGGTGGCTGGCAACCTCAACAAAAGGCTGGATGCTGCAGGGAAGGTTGTGGATCTTCTGCACGCATTCAATGATGAGTTCGGCACCTCTTATGCGCCTTTCGAGTACCACGGTCACGAGGCACCTGAAACAGTGCTTGTCGTCTTTGGCAGTGCCGAGTCGCAGCTTGCCAAGCAGGTCGCCGATGCTCTCGCGGGCGAGGATAAGAGGGTTGGTGCGGTGAATGTCCGTGTTTACCGGCCGTTCATCGAGGAGGCCTTCCTTGAGACTCTCCCCGACTCCGTCCGGAGAATTGTGGTATTGGGCCAAGTGCGCGACGCCGTCTCTGCCGACGATGCTTCGATCCAGTCAGCCCTCTACTCAGATGTGCTCACAGCCGTATCTTTCACTGATAAGTGGGCCTATGCGCCGAGCGTTGTCGACGTCAAGTACGCCGCGTCAACTATCCAGACGCCGAGCTCGATCGCCTCTATCCTCCTTAACTCCAGCAACAAGGACGCCCAGACTGCCCCTGCTTTTAGCCTTCATTCTCTAGATCAGACACAGCAGTTCACATTCTGGGATGTTGACAACTCCACAGCTGTTGGGGCTCCGTCGGTTCTGGGAACACTTCTCGCTCAAGAGTCCACAAGCAACATCTCCGTCAACGAGATTTACGATAATCTTTTGCAGGGCGGCGTGGTCCGCACTGACATCAGGAACGCAAAGAAGGCAGTCGAGGCCCCCTATGAGGTTGAGAGCGCCGACATTGCTTTTGTTGGCGAGGAGAAACTGCTCAAAGAAATCGCCATCCTGGAGGGCGTGAAATCGGGTGGCAAGGTCATCTTGCGGTTGCCCAACTTCAAGGAAGGGGACCTCGAGAAGCGGATCCCTGCACAGGCTAGAAAGGAGATCCAAGAAAAGGGGTTGCACCTCTTCGTACTGGATACCTCGTCCTCTCCCGCGCTCGAGAAGGAAGCTCAACTTCTTGTTGAGCTTGCGTTCCTCAGGGTTGCCCGCCTTGAGCTTACTGTGGAGCAGCTTGCTCAATTCACATGGCTTGCACAAGATCAGACTACACTTGCCGAGTCTGCCGATTCGCTTCAGCAATCTCTCCACGAGGTTGAGGTGCCCGCCTCATGGGCCGAGCTTCCTGTGGATGTTAGCCCCACCCCGTTGGCCAAGACTGTCACCCGCAACAGCTTTGCTCCGTTCAGGAAGGAAGAACAGGAGCCAGTTCTTGATCTCCAGGATTGGCAGTCCGCCGCCAAGGGCCTCGCCTTCAAGGAGGCGTACGGCACTCAGAGCAGCCTTCGGCCCGATCTCACCGTCAATACGTACACAATTCACGTCAAGGAGAATCGCAGGCTGACGCCGCACGACTATGACCGCAACATCTTCCACATCGAGTTTGACCTTGGCAATTCTGGCCTTACATACAACATCGGTGAGGCTCTCGGAATCCACGCAGACAACGACCCCGACCAGGTCTTGGAATTCATCCAGTCTTATGGCCTCAATGCCGATGACCTCCTAGAGGTTCCTTCCCGCGAGGACCCCGCTGTCTCGGAGATCCGGACTGTGTACCAGTCACTTGTCCAGAACATTGACGTCCTCGGCAAGCCGCCCAAGCGTTTCTTCGAGTCGCTTGCCGAGTTTGCTACGGATGAGAACGAGAGGCAGAAGCTTGAGTTTATCGGTAGCAAAGAGGGTGCTGAGGACTTCAAGCGGCTGTCTGAAGTCGACACGGTTACGTATGTGGACATCCTGGAGCAGTTCAAGTCGGCACGTCCTGCCTTCCACGACCTCGTGCGCATCATCTCGCCGCTTAAGCGCCGTGAGTACAGTATCGCCTCAGCGCAGGCAGTCACTTCTAATTCGGTTGCGCTCATGATTGTCGTTGTTGACTGGGTTGATACCAATGGCCGTACCCGCTACGGCCAAGCGACGCGTTATCTCTCTGAGCTCGCACCTGGCACCGCCATCACGGCGTCGGTGAAGCCGTCGGTCATGAAGCTGCCGACCAAGGACACGGCGCCCCTGATCATGGCTGGTCTGGGTACCGGTCTTGCCCCGTTCCGTGCTTTCGTGCAGTACCGCGCGATGCAGAAGGCGCAGGGCAAGGAGATCGGAGCCATTCTTCTATATCTCGGAAGTCGCCACAAGCGCGAGGAGTATCTCTACGGCGAGGAGTGGGAGGCGTATGTGGACGCAGGTGTCATCACGCTTCTTGGTGCGGCCTTCTCCCGCGACCAGGCGCAGAAGATCTACATCCAGGACCGCATGCGGCAGACTCTGGATGACATTGTCAAGGCGTACATTCAAGAGGAGGGTGCTTTCTACCTCTGCGGGCCTACCTGGCCGGTTCCGGACGTGACGGAGGTGCTCGAGGAGGCGATTGCGAAGGAGGCAAAGCTGTCCGGGCGCAAGGTGGATCCCAGGAAGGAGATTGAGCGCCTCAAGGAGGATGGACGTTATGTACTTGAAGTATACTAAATGGTTTCACTGTATACAGCTTTTACTTAATCTCTTAGCCTGCCTAAACATTGCTTGTCCTTTAACTCGTTGATGTGGAAGAAGTCCTAGATGCTGCCGATGTTGACTTCATGAGTACACTCTAGGATACACCACTTTGCGTATTGTCACCGGGCTTTTATTCCCAATGTTTTGGCTTCACAGGGGCTCTCGTCAGGGGTAACCCAACTCCTGTCATCTAATGCGGGGCAAAGTTGGGGAAGCCGTTGCAACCTCGGACCCCGCTCTCCCTTGCATCATCGCCCTTACATCATCGCGGGCACATCCTTGGCCCCCGAGGCACCCCTGGAGCCGATGACAGGTTGGGACGGGAGATGCTAACCGGGTGTGGGGTAAAGCTGGTGAGCTTCCGTTCGAGCTGCAGGAACCAGAGCATCTTCTATCGCAGCTCACCTGGCCTTTGTCAGAGCAATTGCAGCTTCCGAGACGAAAACGGATTGTCAGCACAATGTCCGGAGTCATTAGGGTCGTTCCCAGCGTGAGTTACCTCCTTTGGATCTGCCCGCCCATACTGAGCCCCCCTCCCAGAAAGCGGTGAGAGCAGCGAGCTTGCTGCGGACGGTGCAATACACCCACCCGCCGTCGTGTCCATGCCATTCGAACCCGGGGTATCACCAGAGCGGTGCAACGCCGGCCGTTTCCCGCTTCGCCGACCGCAGCGCTGGGAAACCATCCGCCCGTCGCAACTATGCGTCGCCGTCAGATGCGGGCCAGTTGAAGGAGTACGCCTTTGAGATGGCGGCCTCGTCAATCCGCTTCGGTCCAGGCGTCACTGGTGAGGTTGGTATGGACCTGGCCAACATGGGCGCCAAGCGAGTCGCAGTGGTGACGGACGAGACTGTCGACAAGCTGGATGCTATGCGCCAGGTGCGCGAGGCGCTCGACCGCTCCGGCATTTCTTACCGTGTGTTCAACAAGACCGAGGTCGAACCCAAGGACTATAGCATCAAAGAGGCGATCGCGTGGACTAAGCCCTACAACCCGGACGCCTTCCTCGCCGTTGGCGGTGGTAGCGTTATTGACACGGCCAAACTCATGAATCTATATGCGTGCTACCCAGAGGCTGACTTCCTCGACTTCGTCAACGCCCCCCTTGGCCGCGGCTTGCCCATCGAGCGCGCCCTGCGTCCGCTCATCGCTGTGCCTACCACCGCTGGTACTGGAAGCGAAACAACCGGCACCGCTATCTTCGATCTTGCATCACGCCGCGCCAAGACGGGCATCGCCCACCGCAACCTCAAGCCCACGCTTGGGATTTGTGACCCCTTGAACACCCGCACCATGCCCGCCGCTGTCAAGGCCAGCTCCGGTCTCGACGTGCTGTGCCACTCCCTCGAGAGCTGGACAGCCATCCCCTTCAACGAACGCACTCCCCGCCCTACCAACCCGATCTTGCGTCCTGCCTACCAAGGTGCGAACCCAATCAGCGATATCTTCTCGCTGGCCGCGTTACGAGCAACGGTGAAGTATCTCCCGCGGTCGGTTCGAGACCCAGAAGACATGGAAGCCCAGAGCGAGATGCTCCTCGCATCAACGCTAGCAGGTGTAGGGTTCGGCAACGCAGGCGTCCACTTATGCCACGGCAAGCTTCCCCATCACCATTGACATACCACTAGAAATGCTAACCCATAAAAGGCATGTCATACCCCGTCTCCGGCCAGAACCCAGGGTACAAGCACGCCGGTTACGAAGTTGACTCACCCATCATCCCCCACGGCGTCTCCGTTGCAGTCACCGCGCCCGCCGTATTCCGGTTCACCGGCCCCTCTAACCCCGAGCGCCATCTCGCAGCTGCCGAGGCCTTTGGCGTCGATATATCCAACGTCAAGCGCGAGAGCGCCGGCGAGGTACTAGCAGAGGCTCTGACACAGTTTTTGGCGGAGCTGGGTGACCAGCCTGCAGGGCTGAAGGAGCTGGGCTTTGGGTCGGAGCATATAGAGGAGTTAGTTGAGGGAACGATTCCTCAGGCAAGAGTTCTGATGCTTGCGCCTGGATTGGCGAAGGAGTTGGAGCGGGAGAGAGACCAGCTTAGGCAGCTGTTTGAGGATGCGATGACGCATTGATTGGCATGTTGTCCGTATTGACCGTTGGTGTGGTGGCATAGTACACATACTGATTGGCGCTTGGAAATAAGCATGTTGTTAACATTATGTTCGAGTTAACTATGTGCTTATGTTGCGTTTCAAACTAAGACGACGTTAAAAGACGGCTTGGCTCGTTGTTTCAGGCCTTAGAAAAGGGGTCAGTCATATACGGCCATGCGGGTGGGCGTGGTATCCTGGTTGGATACATGGACGTATTTAGGCAGATTTTGTGAAATGCGCTGTGTTCGGTCGCGGGAAGAAGTTATCTTCCCGAGGATATCTTCTGTTCCAGATTGGACGTGTAAACCTAACTCCACTGAGGCTTCGCTCTGTCTCTCGTAATACAAAGCAGTAGCAATGGCAATAACTGCAGTTAAGCATCACTCTACTACATGATAGCTACTGCATGATAATCAGTTACCAATCCATAAGAAACATGACGCCAATTCATATAGAACTAATCCGTACTCGGTAAATGAATGTGAAGTATACCCAATTGGTTTCAACAAGGGTAAGAGGCGAGTTGTAAACCCAACATGAACCAGTCATGGGATAGGAGTTAACTATAACACTACCCGGGGAATATTACAACCCATCCCCTTCATAAAGTGTTAACAACCTAGCATGATCTGGTCGTGAACTAGGTATCTACCGCAGGTAACCACGACACCACCCAGAGAAGAACATTACTCATCCCCTCCACGAAGTATTATCAAATCGAGCATAAACTGTTTGCAAACCAGCATGTGTCTAATGAGGCAGGAACAAACACTCTCGCCATCATAATGTGGAGGAAACCTAGTATAAAACCCAGCATAAAACTAAGCTGTTACCCAGCTCTTACAACTCTACCCCTTCCAAATAGAAACATATTGGAAGGAAAACCAAAGACTATCACGATCGGACGAAAAAGCCACGTCCAAGTAT
>Ga0247758_1001467_pt1 | contig 17238 bp, 20 predicted proteins | sample UWRJL156409C4_FD_180950 | JGI IMG/M metagenome (GOLD analysis project Ga0247758, IMG submission 180950) | Plant litter microbial communities from Arlington Agricultural Research Station in Wisconsin, United States - UWRJ-L156-409C-4 | ecosystem: Environmental > Terrestrial > Plant litter >...
GAATGTGAGTTTTGCATTTGTGGGGGGTTGGGGGTGTGGGGGGAGGGAAGGGGATGGGGAGAGGGAGGAGAGGGTGCGGGTGTAGGAGTCGCGGATTTCGGTGATGAAGGGGGAGTTGTAGCTGTTGAGGAGGATTGCGACGCGCATTGTTGGGTGTCCTGTTTGCATTGCGATGCGGGTTGACAGGGGGGAGGGGGGGGCGCTCATGTTGAATGAGCTTTGGGGTGTTGAACCGGACTTTAGGTAGGTAGTTTGTTTGTAAAGAAAGGGGAAAGGGAATTGACGAGGGGTGGGGAAGGTGAGTGCTAAGGAGCCTCCTGTTGTTGAGCTGCAGCCACGATGCGATGCATCAGCTGACGACCCCGGACAGAGTGAGATTGAGCTCGGGCGCGATGGCAGGGCCTTTCGGGGCTCCGGATTGGTGGTAATGACATCACATGAGCGCTGGTGTAACAGGGGCCACTGAGGGCCCACTCAATTACCTAACAGGGGACTGGGCGAGGAAAGAGAGGGATCCTGGCGAGAAAGCATAACCACCTTGGGCAGAGTTTCGGTATTTGGGTGCACCAATGGCGAAGAGAGGATTGAGAAGCTGGAAATTTTACTTTCGTTGTAAGTAGGTTGTCATGTGTTCCCCCTTCAACGCAACCTGTTGAATGTTTACCCCTGAAATGTCGCTAAAAACTCGCCGGGCTATCTCGCGGCTGGCTGCATCACACACCACCACTGAATCTGACAAAATTTTCTAACTGGCCAGTCCGCAAAATGTGTCTGCAAACGGTTTGCAGGAGCGGTTGGAATGACCGAAGTTTCAATGCCTGAACTGCCAAGCCCATAATCCTCTCACCTGCATCTGACAACATCAGGCTGTTTCTCGGTGAAGGCCTTTGGACAACTGGCCCTCGACGAAGGACAACGAGCGGGCGATCGGTAAAATGACGGAAGAGAGTCAGCCAAGCACAGCTGCTCAAAAAGAATTCGGACTCTGCAATGGGGCCCTCCCCACAATGAACCCATTGCTCCTTCCATCTTATCATCTACTTCAGTCTCGGCATCCTTCTGGCTGGAACAGATCGCAACCTGTGTCGCTCCCTTCTCTTTCCTTCCATTCTCCAAATACATGACCAATGCTCGCCATCGACACCCTCTAGCCCGCAACTACTGGAGACGCATGGCGTCGAAGCCAATGACCTGCCCGACCAACCACACCCAGGCGCCTCCTCAGTGCGTGTCCATGCACCAGATCGGGACCGTACATGGTCTCAAACTTGGCAATGTCGGACAGCATTCGCCTTGAAACACACGGCCTGACGTCGCCCATGGCCTTGGCGAAATGGTCCCTCGTGAGGACGCGCTTCGGTTTGGGCAGGCCCGGCGCCGTCGAGCTCGGCTTGGCCATTTGCTCCTCGGTCGCATGCAGCGCGGCATACACGCAGATGTTTTTGAGATCGGACCCCGAGTAGCCCGCCGTCCCCGTCGCAAGCGCTTCGAGGCTGATGGCGCCGTCCTTGGTCTCCTCGTTGAGGTAGTGCCTCAGGATGGCGAGCCGGTCGTGCACATCGGGGAGCCCAATATGCAGGCGCTGCGGCAGGCGGCGGAGGATGGCCTCGTCAATGTCCTGCGGCCGGTTGGTCGACACAATGACAAACGTGCGCTCCATCGTCGCCACGAGCTTGTCCCACTCGTGCAGGAACTGGTTGACCATGGAGCGCTCCCACGAGTTCGTCTTCTCGGTGCGCCGCACGAGGACTGAGTCGGCCTCGTCGAGGAAGATGACGCACGGCCAGCGCTTGGAGAGATGGCGCGCCACCGTGAAGACCACTTCGATGATCTTCTCGCTCTGCCCGACCTTGGACTGCAGCACCTGCGCGCCCGAGATCTCCATGGTGACGCAGTCGGCCTCGGTGGCGACGGCTTTTGCCAGCAATGTTTTGCCAGTGCCGGGCGGCCCGTAGAGGAGCACGCCGGGCGCGCGGTGGCTGCGGAGCACGCCGTACGCGTAGGCGCGCTGGTCGTGGATCGAGAGCCGCACGAGCCGCTGCACCGCGTCCTTGATCTCGGACGCCACGATGACCTGGTCAAAGTGGACGTTGAATTCGCCTGTCAGTGGAGTCAGTACTGGAAGAGCCCGAGTATAGTATCGGTACCTAAGGTTGGTACCATTCGGGTGAGCACGAACCTGGCTTCACCAATCCGTCCTGTACGCACTGCAAATAGCTGTTCTCGTCGTCAATCGGCCCGATCACGTTTCTGATGATTTCCTCAGGTCCCATCTCGTCGCCAGCGCTGCCTGTCTCGGCGACATTGGGTATGTCATCTGGCGAGATATACCTCGGCGCATGCTCGTTGTTCTCCTCGCGGCTCCTCTCCATCGTCGACACGGCTTGTGCGATGTCCTCCTCCGTCACAGGGCCAGTCCCCGGTAGCCTTCCGCGGATGCCCTTGGCCACCGCCCAGACATCTTCCGACGACCATATTCCGCTCTCAAGACTGGCCAATAGCGATCGGAACTTGCTCTTGTCGCGCAGATCCCACTCAGCCAGAACCTCCGCTAGAGCTTCGGCCTCGTGTCCTCCTATGCCGCTTCTCATCGCCCTCTTTAAAGCGCGGACATTGCTCTGCATGTTCCACCTCGGCATATCCGCCGCCAACACAGCTCGCTGCAGAGAGGACCCTGGCGGCGTGACTTGCAGGACCTGGCTGTCGTCAACCCACCCAGCACCCGAGCCAAGGCCGCTATAGAAGGTCTTGCTGCTGCAGTTGCCGCCGATCCAGATCGTGGGGTGGCCAGCTTGGCGGCGAGAGTTGACAGCCTTGTTGAGAAAGACGAGGATATCGCGGCCGGCCTCTACTTCGGTCGAGACGAGGTCCCGGAAACCCCCGAGATAGAAAATCAGCGGCCGTTGCTGCGTCGGACTAGTTTTCTGTGTTCCCTTGCCTGTATCGGGCTCAGTGCTCGCGGCAGGTCCGGCCGTCTCCCCGACCGTCTCGGTCTGCTGCGGGCTCTCGATACTAGTATTCGCAGTGTTTGTTGTGGCTGCAGTGGAGCCGGCGTCTAGCGTCGCGGCAGGCTTGTCGGCGTCCGAGATGGACAGTTTCTCCACGCACTCGGCCATCCCAACAAACAACTTCTCAACATGATCGGACAGACTGAAATCGCAGACGCGGAACACAACCCCCGACGCCAGCTTGGCCTCGTCGCGCTTGCTTGCGGCTGAGCCGCCGCAGACATACGGCAGCGCTTCCAGCAACTCCCTGCGCCGCTCCAGCTGCGCCAATTCCTTCAGGTCGGCCAAATCCTGCAGCCCGAAGCACACCAAGTCAGCGCCCAGCCGTCGCGCCAGCATGTGCACCACCGCTTCAACAAAGAAATGGCCGTTATCAGCCGGACAGCAGATCACAATGCGACCCTCGGACGGAACACTAGACCGAAGCCCCGCCGCCGCCATCGTTGAGAGCTCGTCGAAGATCTTCTCGTGCAGTTGGTACGGAACTGCCCTGCCCCTCCCCTCCCCCCCGGCTCCACCGCCACCACCAACGACGGCCGTCGGAATTGCGTTGAGCGCAGAAGCCTTGCGGTACAGCGCCACTTTGGGCACTTCCTCTTGCAGCTGCGCAGCGGTGTGCATGTTCCGCGCCACAAACCAGGGAGCCGCGCCTAGAAGGTCCAGCTCTGCCCAGAGTTTCTCGTTCGGGTCGGGGACATCGTCGCTGTCGGAATCAACTGTGTCGATGGGACGTGACCTGTCCCTGTTCCTGTCCCGGAACTCCCGCAGGAGCCGGGACAGATAGGAAGGATGCGTGTCTGAACTGTCAGGCGAGGAGGGCTGTTCAGAGCCTGGTAGGCCACCGCCACCGCCACCCCTGAATCTGTGGGTGGGACTACCAACACTTTGGCTCCGTCGCTGCTGCCGGTCGGAGGAGGGGCGGCCGAGTGATGGGCGCGCACCCCAGGGTCTCCGGGGACGACGATTGGTGCGACCACTGTTTCGGGCGTGGTGTTGTCGTGGAGGGAATATCACTGGGGGCGGTGGAATCTGATCGCCATCAGCGTCGTCGTCGGATTCCCAGTCCCCTGGGGGAGGGGGCGGGACGGCGCCAGGGCCAAGTGGGTTGTTTTGATCTTGACCTACGGCGTTGGTCGGCTTTGGATTTGGTTTTGGATCCTTGGTGCCGTTGGTGATGGCTGGGTTTGGAACGGCCTCCCGGGCTGTATGGCTGGCTGAGTTGAGAGGAGTGGTGTGGCCGCTGGCGACTGTGGAGGGGGGGGTGCCTGTCATGTTGGTACAGGTGCCTGGCCGAGTGGACTGTCCCCAGCTGGTGTCGGGGGGGTCTCCTGAACACGGCTCTGGTCTCGGCATTACGAATTTGGATAAAACTAAAAGTGATGGGATCCGTGCTTGAGCTGACGAGAAACAGGAAGTTGATGGAGAGTCGTATTATTTATCGTTGCAGACACAAAAGCTTGATCGTCATCCCATCCCCTGAGGGTCGGGGCTTCCCGGCAATTAATACGACACGAAGTACGAACATACCTACCTTAGGTTTCGTATCACACCATCTTCTGTTTCAAGTCAGGCTAAAACTTCATGATGGTAGAGGGGTAGGCATTGCGAGGTGGTTTCTCCTTTAGTTCTCTGGATCAGAACACTAACCAAGATTGGCCCCCCATGGGCTTGATGGCTCCCACACCATCTCCAGGTTTCCTGGGAGCATGCTTTACATACTCTGGGGCAATCACGCAATTGCCGATCAGCTCGTTCTCAGCTGGCCCGCAATTGCCTGATGGAACAGCATCCTGTTGGCGAGCTGAATCCCGCATGTCCCGCATGCAGCGCTAGCTCCCTGGTGGCGCACCCTTTAGCTGGGGGACGTCACGCGATAGTGAGCCGAAAAGAGACATAGGTCGCATCGATGGCATGACGAGGCTTGAGTAGTAGCTAGCATGGCCATGATGAGACGAGGACCTTTGGACTTATAATGTCCAACATGGCTTTAGTCACAACTCGTATCTAATGACAGTCCATTAGTCCTCGCTGCTCCTTACCAGGTACCTACCTAATTATAAGCGCACAGAGATCATAGTTACTATCATACCTTCAACAAACCACCATGGAGATTGAATTTCTCATGGGCCTCGTGGCCGTCATCCTGGCGGCCCTCGCCTTCATCGTCGCATTCCTGCAGGTCGTGCTCGAGTACACGACGTCCAGCCCGTGGCGAAATATGTGCAGCCAGGCGGCCATCGGTCCGTCGGCCAAGCAGCGGAAGCTCGGGTGGACGTTTCGGCGCTGGAAGCTCAAGGTCTACTACCCGCTGCTCCGCCTGCAGTTTGATGATTTGCTCCAGGCCTTTCTGCGCAGCGACCTGGAGACGATCGAGAAGGACATGGCGCTGCGGGAGATTGCCCACCGCCACGATTGGGGTTGGCGGCCCATCAAATCGAGTGAGAAGATCACATGGGGCGTCGTTGCGTAAGGGACTTTTTTGTCTGTCTGTTAGGCAAGGTAGTCAGATGAGGCGCGGGCTAACAGCTGCTGGGGGGACATAGCGACGACCTGGTTGTCATGGCGCGGCCTGACACACGAAAGAGGACAACGTTGGTGCCCGTGACGACAGCCGACCTCAGCTGGGCCGAGTACGCGCAGTTTGTCTGGTACCGGCTCTGGCACCCCCTGCGGCGGGTGCAGCGGCCGCGGGCCTCGTGGGCGCAGATCATCGTCGCCCTCGGCGTCAAGGACACGGCGCGCATGACGTTCCACCGCGCCGACGCCGAGTCGATCCCGGCGACGCAGGACACGCCCGTCCAGCGCATCAAGGTGCGCGATCTCGGCATGCTCGCCTTCGTCATGGGCTTCCACACGGTCGAGCTCGACATCGTGCGGCGCGAGTTCCGCGCCTACAGCCCCATCGGCACCATCACGACGCAGGACCTGGGCGTGGGCCGCGGGCTGAAGTTCGAGGGCGACATTGTGGCCATCCACGACCTGATCTCCCGATGCGCGACCGAGTGGGTGTACCGCGCCGCCGATCTCATTCCGGGCATCCTGTCGTTTGGCAAGTTCTGCGCCCTGAACGCGTTCCAGCCCCTGCCGACGCTCGCGCGCGCCATTGCCGAGAATATATCCACCAACGCCTTCCACGAGCAGCAGATCCAGGCCGTCAAGACGGGCGGCATGGGGTACAGCACCGGGCCCATCTACCTGGAGGCGGTGCTGATGCGGCGATACCTCGAGAAGGTCGTTGCACAGGTGGCGCAAGAGGGGGTGACGAGCAATGTGAGTTATTGTCTGGTGCAACTTGTGGAGGGTGCCTCTTACTCCATGGCTGACTCGGAAATTCTGGCAGGCGCCCATGCTGATAGGCAGCGGCCGCGACTTCGCCGGCACCAGGCGGCTTGTGTATAGCGATGCAAAGCAGCAACTCCGCGAGCTGATCATGCGGCCAAATGCGCGCGGTGGGCCGAACCTCACTGTAAGTCCTCAAGTGTCATCCCCAGCGACACACCCGATGATACCTAGGTTACCTAGGTTACCTACCTAAGGTAGGTAAGGTAGGCTTGTTGCTTACGCGATGTGCAAACACTAGGGCCTCTTTGAAGGCTGCGCAGCTCGCTGGCAGTCCAAGACCGGCAGCGCCATGCCCACCATTTACGCATCATGCGCCTTTGCCAGCATCCACGGCGTGGTCTGCGGCTTCCCCTCGCGCAGCCTGCTGCACCCCTTCATCCCCTGGGTGCGGCGCCGCGCCCAGGCTCTCCTCTCCACGACGCCGCGCTGCGCCGTCATCTCGTCCAATCTGTCGCGCGCCATGACCTTTGGCGACCTCCGGTTCGCGCGCGAGACGTCGCACTACCTCATGGCCTTCAACATTGGCGCCTCGAACGCCGGCACGTACAGCTGGGGCACGACAAAGATGTACGAGCTCTTCTCCGCCATGCCCGACGAGGTGAAGCGCGACCTGGTCCCCGACGAGGACCGGTGGCAGGTGAACGCGCTGCTCACGCCCGAGACGGCGAGGCTGCTGCGCGATTTCGACGTCGACGCCTGGGCCGCGTCCATCATGGAGGCGAACCAGACCTTTCTGATCAGCTTCAACGCCGTCAACTGCCTGTGGATCCAGGTTATCGTGCTGGACATCGCGATCCAGTTCTTTCTGCACGGCCACTGGGGGTTTGAGGTCATGGAGGACCCCAAGGAGCGGGAGGCCCAGCAGGAGCTGATCCGGCTCCTCAAGCGACGCCGGATGACGCCCGCAGAGGTGGAACAGGCGCGCGCCGTCGGGTTCGACCCGTGGTACGCGGAGGCCTGGGGGAGGAAGGAAGCCGCCGTCGTGCAGGGGATCGTCAGGGCGTGGCGACAGCCCGGGCTGCGCGAGACAGACGACGAGATGGCGCTCGACCAGGCGAGGAACGGCGCTGGTGCTGCCACGCCCGAGTTTGTTGGCTCGTCGCAGGAGAATGACGATGACGACCGAGACGAAACACCCGACTGGCAGAGGCTCGGACTGGATCTCAGAGATTGGGACCTGGCCAAGGCTCTGGCAGAGGAACCGTCGGTGCAGTTTGGGGATGGCGGCGGCGACCATGAAACGAGCGGCCCCGGGATGAATCGGAATGCCATGTGCAGGAGACTCGCGGAGCTGCTGGAGCTGCGCGCTGTGTTCACCTTTGCGTTTCTGCTGCTGCACCCGGACTCGTCGGATATCTATGACTCGGCGAAGAAGGAGGAGGATATTGAGATGCCCATGGCGTAGCTTTCTCGGAAGGGTCGGTGCAGAGGGGGGGAACTCGAAACCGTACCTACTTGGGGCGTTGGAGTTTCCGCATGCGACGAACGGGAAGTTGGAGGCTATGTTTGGGAGTGTGGCGGAGAATTTGAAGGCGGGGGTGTGCTAGTGAATTGGGCCGCATTTCGGGATGTCGGTTGTCGAATGAGGTAAACGAAAGGGGTAAATGATTGTAAAATACGGCTGAGGGTATACAGACTATTGATAAACCTGCTCCCTTCCACCTAGTAGACTCTTTACCCTACCTATAACGGAAAAACTCATAACTCTTACCTTCTCCTTATCCTTCCCTTTCGCCCGTAACACCAGTAGCGTAAACACACCCTATTTTAACAGGATATACACAAAAATAACAAATTCAGCCAAGCAGTCCCCACAGCCAGATCCCAGACCGTGCTCAAGACTTCAGGCGGCAGAAGCAAAGCAAATCCCCATCCGGACCTTCCAGAACTGTGTGGTCCGCTAATTTGGCAAGAGTGGTCGAGGGTGTTTAATCTTTTCCCCCCCCTCATCCAACGGCCTTACCCCCGGGATACCATCCCGTCGCATGCGTTGGATGAAGTAGTCCTTCAGAACCTTGTGCCCGGTGAACTTGGGATGGAACGGACGGGCTGTCCAGCCGAAGCCGCGCTGTAGGGCCCCCACGGTATGGTCCTCATCTTGAACAGCGAGGATGGGCGGGAGCTTGGCTAGCCCGGGAAAGTCGAATTTTTCGCCCGGGGGAGGTGGGTTGGGAGTTATCATTTCCAACATACCGCTGGTAGCATTGGCAATGGCTTCCCATTTATGGTCGACGTCGCCGATCCGAGTCAATCCGTCGTTGGTGCTCGATTCATCGCTGTACTGGAGGTTCCACAGCCAGACATCTGGGTTGTAGAACTGATCCTCGAATGTATGCCCGGACTCGCAGAAGCGGTGACCTTCGAACATATCCGAGGGAGTTTCGTGATGCAATCGGTGCGTTTCCGGATTTATGAATGGGGGGTGGGAATAGCTGCCGACAACCTCTGCTTGGATCCTGTTGAATTTGTCGACCAAGTCATTCATTTCCTTGCGCAATCCTTTGACGACTCTGGGTTTCCCAGTGCTGACAGACGGATGGGCAAATGTCCAGTCATTGCATCCGTCCGTTTCCGCGTTGAAGAACTTGACGTAGGCGCTCAGATACAGATCAAATGTGGGTTTGGCGAACCCACCAGCCGAAGCAGTCCTGAATATCTCGTCAATGGTTCTTTTGGTCTCGGCCCGTATAATTTCGGGTCGATCCAAAGTTTCGTGGGCAGCTTTGATGCTCTTCCGACACTCGCCCTTCCCTTCCGGATCCCTGTCCCACGGCTCACCCCATCCACCGGGATGAGACAAGTCGATGGGTTGGTAGATACAGGCGCGAGCAATTCGACCGAACAATGCGTCGTTACCGCCAAACATGGCCCAAACGATGGTCGACACCTCCTTTTGCTGCTCGAATTGCCCTTTAACGTCCTTCATTAGGCTCCCGCCGCAGGCCGCAAAGTTGAACTTTTGATCGCCAGATACCCACGACTTGTCCTCGGACATCTGGACGCCCCATGCCTCCTTGATGCGGAAACATGTCTCCAAGTCGCTGTCTCCGAACACATTGGTCTTGTTGTAGGCGACCCCAGAGGCCCAAGAGTCCCCCAAAACAGTCCACTGAAGGGTGTTCTGAGCAGCTGCAGTGTCTTGAGGTGTCGGTCGAGGAACAGCTGTAACCTTGGGAATGAAGGGAAGCAGAATGTGCAAAACGGCGGAAATATGCCGGAAAATAGTGGTTGGTGCCATGTTGGGGGAATTTACTAGTAGAAGGGAGCGTGACAAAACTTGTCTGAGATGGTCCGTCTTTATGGAGATCAGGGTTGATGAGAAGATATTTTACTGTCTTACCCTGCTCAAATTAATTGCCTTGTCTTGCGGATTTGATATGGGGGCAACAAAATACGCCTTGTATGGAATCTACGAGGGAGGCCGACCTCGTGGGCATCGATGTGATACTGCGCCCAGTAGACCTACCTCGACTCGGCGGTTTCGAGCTTCATGATGGATGAGCCTGTTGGCCCTGTTCGCAAACAGGTCGCCTACGCCTCTTCAAGGAATAGGAGGTCGAAATTTGGGTGTCGTTTCGTCAGACGCTCGGCCAACCGCAAACTTCCTATAATTGGCAGCACATCAGCGTTTGTCAGCCACGCGTTCATTGGATTGGCGCCTCACAGCAGCGTTGAAGCCCATGTACTCACCATCCCGCCGTACCTACTTCCCCCCAAACTGCGTCTCTTTCACCCAGGCAATCAAACTCCAACAAGCTCAATCACCCACCGTGACGATTTATTTCGCTGAAAATGGCGCCTTTGAGTTTCCGCATTGCTTTCCGTCTCCTTTTGTGTCTCGCGGCATTTTTCAATTCTGTTTCCTGTTCGTCGCAGCATTTTGCGCAGGGCTCGCAGCATGTGATCGCAGCAGAATTTCGCAACTTCAGCGTCGGCTTCTCCCTGCAGAGCTCTTTCGGCGCCGCGGCGATTATCTTCACGGGACTCGACGGGGCCTTGGAAACCCACACGGCAGTGCACCAGGGGTCAATCGCGTACCGAGAAGTCATGGCGAGGTTCTCGCTTGATAGCTCGCGGCACCTAGCGTAGGGGCATCGATTAGTACGAACCTGGAACCCGCTGACCAAAGCACAGGCCCCCGTACGGTGACGATGGCGAGTGGTGGGCGGACTGGGGCCGCCGGGCAGCCCGGGCGGCTCTCATGGCGGTCGGTCTGCCGGCCTCGTATGAGGTTGGGATCCTCGCGGACATGGTTCAGAACCTGCGCTCGCAGCTTGAGGGCAAGTTTGACGTGCGCATCACCAGGGCTGTGTTTACTGCTGCCCACCTGGTCGCGCTGTACCGGGACGACCTCCAAGACACGGCCGCCCACCTCGGCATCGAGTACTTGCGACCGAGGGGCGAGTTCAACGCGCTGGTGTGGGAGACGGCGTCGGCGTACGCAGGCCATGGACTCGGCCTTTGCAACGCATGGTGGAATAAAACCGAGTGCTGGTCGGAGCCAATGACCGAGGTGTTGCTCTTCAGCGTGCATTACAGCGAGGCAGCTCTGACGGTGGCCTTGTCATTCATTACCGATGCCAGCAGCCTGTGGGAGCCCGACTACCGCCACTCTGAGAACTTTACGCTGGGGCGCGAGGCAATGGCCAGCTACGACGACGTGGGCTTGTATTGGAGAGATGTTCGGCACCAATTGCTGGTGATCATGGAGAAGCATCCGATTTTCCCCAAGCCCGAGCTTGTTATTTTGACTGGGGATGCGATTGGGAACGAGTTCATCGAGCATTTGGAAGCCGCATTGTGGGGGGATATGGGCAGAGTTCCAGGAATTCTTCAGGGTGAGCCAACGGTCGTTGCTGCCAAAGGCGCTGCTGAGTTTGCCCGCCGCGCGCCCGACCTATGGTGGCGAGACTGATAGCACCTTCCTATGTTGCTCTAAAAAACTCGAGCGTTCATGAACTACTTTGCGTTGCCCTGCTGTGGGTGGGCCGTCTCCTTTCTGCTTGGTAAAACCAGACCACCTAACCTCCCCCGGTGGCCTTAGTCGCGGACTCTGACACCCAACACCAGTCTTCCGTGCAAACTCAGCCGCGGCCGCGGGGGGATCTCCTTTCCGTAAGGTACCCTGCCATTTTCCCAAGCCCTCGCACCATTTGCTCAGATGTGCATGTTGGCCCATGTTTCATGCATTAGCGCCATCTTGGATCATTCTAATTGGCCTGTCTTTGACCATTTGCGCTGCCGCGATGGCTTGATTGCGTCATGGGCCAACCGTCAAGTTCATTGGGAGGGGTGGAGTGGCCCCCAAGGCAGGGTCCAGCAAACAGTACAAGATGCCACAACTCCTCGAGAACACTGCCATCGCAAACGCGGTTTCACAAATATCTTCCAACTAGCGGGGCAAACATCCGGCTATCGTGCAGTGCCGCCAATGAGCCACCAGTTGGCCGACGACAACACCATGGAGCCAACGGCGCCATCAAAGAGGTTAGTTTCGAAACGAAATGTCAAGTTCGCGCCTCATCACAGCCTCATTGAAGCGGTCCGTCAAGGGACCTTGGGCCAACTTCCCGATGCCTCCTTTTTGAGGGGAGGTGGATATAAACACCGTAGTCCATCATTCTGTCGGTCTTTCATGATGTCTTTGCTGATCACAGTCTTCTCTGAGAGCATCGTCTTGCTACTCCAACCCGCTCCATATACCTAAGCTCCGAATTTTGTTCGCCGCACCACCTTCTTTCGCTTGTTGATCATGCGTCCCCTATTTCCCATCCTTTTCATCATTCGCCTCATATCTGTTCAAGCTGTCTTGGCGGCTAATATTGGCGATACATCTCGAAGCGCCCAAGGTTCAGACAAGGCTTTCTACAACATATTTCTGGTGCCGGACACCGACTATGACGCGACGGCGGCTTTTATTGCCTCGACTATTGGCAGCAGCGACTCGAATCCGTGGACTGACCTGCAGAACGACTTGGTGTCCTGGGGGGTGTATGCAGACAGCAGTCAGCTTGTGAAGCTGATCAGCTACCCAGGAATCAAGAAAGTGACCACGGAATTCGGCGCCTCCGTCAACCCGCCTGCAGCCTCCATAGCGACGCGAGCCGACGCGAAAGTCTCCTGGATGGTGTTCGCCTCCGACGCCGAAAACGAAGCGCAGCTGGCTGAAACGACTCGATTCCTGAAGGCGCTGACCGGTGCCGAGCCAACTAAGCACAATGGAATTGCTGGTGGAAAGCCTTGGTTTTTTTGGACCGTGGACATGACAGAGCCCCAAAGAGCGGATGCACTCAAGAACCCCGGAATTTCCACCATCGAAAACAATGACGAAATCGAGGACTTCTTAATAGCGACACCATCTGGAAGACCTTATGATGTGCCCTCAAAGGCCAGCAAAAGGGCTGTCGCCTACACCACTCAGGTCAACGCCGTGGCAGAATTGGTCTCTCTCAGTCAGCCTAGGCATGTTAACCCCTATTACCTATCACATGCCACGTCCCCCTCCTGGATAGCAAGTTGATGGCTAACCATTGGTAATCCCTGCAGCACCGTCCCGGACATTAGCAAGCTCAAGAACTATGTCTACGAGAGCAACCAGGGCCAGAAAAGCTTTGTCTATCATGTCGAGCAGGGCGTCGAGTTCCTGAAGTACCCAGCCGAGTTCCCATATGTTGCTGGCCTGAATGAGCATATCTTGACGCCCGAGGCAAAGCAAGTGGGACGCACGGCGGGAGTAGATTACAACCCCGATTTTCATGGCACTAAAACGGCTAACAAGGCAGTTGGCAAAACCTACGGCTCCTCCAAGAAAGCCACCCTCGTTACCGTTGTCATGGGAGGAAAACTGCTGGCTGAACTCGTGGATGCCTTTGAGCAGCTCCTCCTCCACTTCCAAGCCCGTCCTGACCGACGACAAGTTAGCGTCGTCACACTCTCTGTGGGCGTGACCCCTGCCCGGGTCCCGGGGCAACAGGCAAGGCTCGACTTGCTGAAACAACTCATCCGTGACATCATGGACCTGGACGTACCCGTCGTCGCAGCCTCAGGCAACTTCGCGAGGGATGCTAAACGCAACATTGTCGACACAGTACCTGCCATGTACGCCGCCGAGGATTATCCCCTCATTGTTGTCGGAGCGACCAACTCCAAGGGCGAGAGAGCGGCCTTCTCACAAACCGGACCATTTGTCACCACCCACGCAGTAGGAGTCGATTGTACCTCCCTCGGGCCTGACGGCAAACCATCGGTCGGGCGTGGTACGTCTCTTTCCGCACCACTTGTTGCAGGCGAGCTCGCAAACCTGCTTTCCTTCGACACGGTCCCTTTCGACACCAGCAATGGGAACCTCGCGAAAAACGCTCGCAATCATATTCGCACGCTAGCTGCTGGCTGGCCGCGCAAGCCGGGCGGTCCGATGATGATCTGGAACGGCGTCACCGAAGCCAACAACCCACCACAGGGCGCCCCGCCTCCGCCTCCAACCACAGGCGTAACCAAGATATGTTCCGGCTTGGGCGACAACCGATACGTGAGCCGCACCAGCCTGCAACCCATAATCAAAGAGCAGTTCTGCCCCGAGGCCGTCGCTCAGAATCGCGTGGATGATGGGGGCTTCTCCATCCTGCGCCTGTATAACGAAAGGACGGTAGATGAGGTGTCTCTCATGATTGCCTTTGACAAGGCCGTGAAACCAAACATCACCATGGAAGACTGCGTGCGGTACTTCCTTGACGAACTGACCGAGGGGTGTGATGGAAACGATCCTACCGGAAACCCCGCAAACTACAAGGGCGGTGGTGTGCTCAGCGTCGGGCCCTTGACGTATAGGCTCGATCCCCAGGCACAGGCTCGACAGCCCGCAAGTCTCGGCATTCGCGGGTCGTGTGATTGCACAAACAATTTTGTGGACTACTCGTACACCATTTGGGGCCATGGATTCGCCAACAATGACTTCGGAAACGAGATGTTGGACCAGATTAAAGATTGCGCTCCGGTGAAGCATGACTTCCAATATGGCCTTGGCAGCGATGGGAGAGAATGGACGCTCACGTTGAAAACTTTGGCTCTCCAGAGGAAGTGTGTTATGGCGGCTGTCAAGGAGGCGTGTGGTCCCCAGGACTTCACTTGTCTCGGCAAAGGGCCTTTGGATGGCGGGTGCTTGCCCGGCGGCAACTGATGATACATACAATTGTCCTTCTTTTTGTTTCTTTCCTGTTCCGCTTTTTCTTTTTCCTAGAATTTGTTTTTCCTCTTCTTCTATTTCTCCATTTTCTGTTTCTCTCTCTTTTTTCGTCTTGTTTTCCCCCCTTCTCCTTTCTTTGCGCCTTTTCGAATACTCTCAACCGAGACGATACTGATCATTGGCATGTAAACACAGCCGGATGTCATTATAGTAGCCATAGACCTATCCTAGCAAATCGATAACAGTTCATTTGACGATCACTTCCACCGCGCATTTTCTGTGTGCCTGAGGGATGGGGAAGCTAAGAGTTTTGAGAGAGAAAGGACCTAACCACATGCTTGACGCTGGACACTGCGCCTTATAATTAATGTTCACCTTAGGCCGAAACCACCGCAGACCAGTGTGGGACGGCCAGCATGCTCACAGTCAACACTGTGGGTCCACTTCCCAGCCGTCACCTTCCCCCAAACTCCGTCTTCCTATTACGAGACCACCGCCCGCCTCGAAACCTCCAACCTCCGCACCGCTCTCGCCCCTCACATCCACAACACCTGCGTCCTTCACCTCGGCTGCGGCACAGGCTATTATTCGTTTCTTTTTCTCGAATGGGGCGTCGCTTACGTCCTGGGGGTTGATATCTCCCCTGTGATGATTGGTGTTGCGGAAGAGTCGCTTGCCTCCTCCTCCTCCTCCTCCTCCTCCTTCTCCTCTTCTTCCTCCTCCTCCTCTGGGGGGCCGGCGAGGGGGCAGTTAGAATTCCAGGTGGGAGATGCGAGATGTTTGGGGCGGGTCGGTTCCATGTCCGAGGTTGGAGTTGGGGGGTTTGGTATCGTTGTGGGAGCGTGGGTGTTGCCGTATGCGGCGAATGGGAGGGAGTTGGAGGCGATGTTTGGGAGTGTGGCGGAGAATTTGAAGGTGGAGGGGGGTGTCTTTGTGGGGATTGTTACGCCGGTGGTGGGGTGGGGGGGTATGGAGGAGTATAAGGTGTAGAATAATGGGTTGAATGAGGTGAGGAGGAGGAGATGGGGGTTTGTGGTTGAGTATTGTGAGAGGGTTGAGGGGGAGGGGTGGACGGCGGAGGTTGTGGTTGGAGATGGGGAGGGGAAGGTGGTGCTGAAGGGATTTGCGTTGGCGAGGGAGGTGTATGGGGAGGCGGTGAAGAGGGGAGGGATGGATGGGAGGCTAGAGTGGAGGGAGGTGAGGCTGCTAGAGGATATGGAGGAGACATGTGAGATGGTGGACGGAGTATTTTGAGCAACTAGGCCGTATTTGGGATGTTAGTTGTCGAAAGGGTAAATGATAGCGAAGAAGAAGTTTGAAGTTATTTCCAGGGTGGGTCTGGCTGCAGGATGTCCCTCGTCCAGCTCTTATTTTCTCAGCTGACACACCCACAGGCGATTTTCCGCCGCTCATCGCCCACTCGCCAGGGGGTTGGGCCAGCGACTATATCCACCAAATCTTCTGTCAGTCGCACTACACCCTAGATGCAATCCAATTGATGGGGTGAAACTCCTTAATTGTATTAATTTCGCAGGTTGCGTCACCTTTTCGACAAAGTTTGACTTCTGAATTCTGTTCGGCACGGCCCCCTCCGCAATGTGAACTTTATTCGACCGTCCTTCGACAATTTCATCCTCAACCATTCTATTTGCGACCTTTCCATCCTCAACCTCTCTATTTTCGGCAATGCCATTCCATCTCTCCAGTCACGGCCGAAATACACAGCGCAGTGACACAGTTTCTATCCAGTCGTCGCCGTGCCATCCGACCGTGAGGCTCAATATTGGCAGAGCCAGGCGTAGATGGCGACGGCGGTGATGATGGTGATGGCGATGAAGGAGGAGATGGGTTGGCTTACCAGAACGCTGCGGCAGCAGCGGAAACGGCGACGGCGACGGGGCGGTAGACTAAATGGAGACCCGGCGAGTCAGACCAAACCAGATTTTAAAAATGGGGAAAGTCCAAAATGCATAGCGCAGAGATATATGTCTTCCCTGGTCGCAGCGTGGTCTTGTGAACTGATAGAGTGCAGATCACCTTCAAGATCAATTAGGTCTACCTCGCTGAGTAGAGTCGACTACGTTGTCTCGAGTGCCCGTCAGAGCAGAGGTGCGGCGCCTCAGAACAAATCCGGTCCGTGAGCTGCCACACATTCTCTGTCAAGCGCATTCTCTTGTGGCTATATTACTGCCGGGTTTGGGATCGGGTGCTAGAGTCATCTGAGAGTTGGCAAAAGAATCCATGAGGAACTTGAGAGCAGAGGTTGAATGCGCCGCATGCTTGATACGGGTAGTTGCTGGAGAATGTTGATCTCAAGGGCCAACAGGATGACCGGTGTGTTCCCGATTGCTTCGTCATCGACGTCAGGGCAATCGTCCATCTGCTTTGAGGGCTGGCGCACGGCGCAGGCGACGGTGAGGACGGGGGTGAAGAGGAGCGAGGTCCACAGGGCCGAGGGCCGCGAATGGCCCCACCACAACCAATTTAGGCTTAGTGGCGGCTGTCTAGTGCCCTTCGTTTGCCTCTGGTCTCTCCCCGAGAACCCAATCTGAATGCCTACAAGGTTTGGAAACTTTTATCGACGCCATACCTGGCGTTCATCTGAGTCTCACCGAATGATATGTTGAGATGCGTCATGCCGGACAGAGCCATATAGAATCTTAAAAATTGCGGAAATTGCGGAAATTGCGGAAATACAGGGGGGGG
>Ga0247758_1001470_pt1 | contig 17234 bp, 19 predicted proteins | sample UWRJL156409C4_FD_180950 | JGI IMG/M metagenome (GOLD analysis project Ga0247758, IMG submission 180950) | Plant litter microbial communities from Arlington Agricultural Research Station in Wisconsin, United States - UWRJ-L156-409C-4 | ecosystem: Environmental > Terrestrial > Plant litter >...
GGGCTCGCACAGAGAGAGAGCTTGCTGAAGGCACTGCCAACAGCACTTGTGGGGTTTATATCGATATTAATTAAGTTGATGTAGTCGGAGACATAATACGCCTCGCAGCGACCCCTGATTCGCCACAACGCTCTGCGCCGCACACCCACCTTACCGGGTAGACTCTGTCGCCTCTGCACCCAATACCAACTACTACGTCCTTCCTTATTGGACCAGGAGTCCAAGCCACTGGTTCCGGGAATTAGCACCCCGAAAATAACTAGGGGGCTACCCAGCTAATATGCACTTTATATCTAAACTACATGTAAGCGAGGGTCTGACAACATCCATCACTGCATCGGATATTCTCGCTGCCGACTGTTCCCAAGGCCCCCAGCAGTCCACCACCCCGGTCGCGCCGCAAACCTCACCAAAAGGGCGGTGCTTATAGTGTCGAGTTCGCAGCACAATTTATAAGTGCAGCAAGTCGGTCAAGAACTGCTGGACGCCAAGCACCATTCCTTCCAGAACCCCTCTCCGCTTCATCTCGACAGTCCCTGCGTTATGCGAGACTGGCGGATTGCGTACCTACTGATCATAGGCGAGCTGCGCCGAGCTTCATATGAATTCATTGTCTGTGTACGCCTCGGCAATTTGCTGTTGGTGCACCGAAGTTAGCATCCTCTGCGAGGAGAGTAGATATAAATACTCCGCTGTCAAGCCATTTTTCACCATTTCCTAAAGAACTTACTGCTTGGATCTCCAGCCTTTCCTCTGCTATCTTTCCAACCCCTTTATCCCTTCACCAAACACAAAGAGGAAAAAAACAACCCCTTTCCACCACCCACCGCCCACCACCCAAAATGCACCCCCTCACCCTTCTCCCCATCCTCTTGGGCCTGACCCACGCCGCCCCGCAGCGTCAAGAGCGCGACGTCGAAATGCTCTACCTCTTCGGCGTCCCCGGAATCTCCTCCTCCAACAACAACGCCAACTTCATCGGGCGCGGCACCCCCGGCCAATGCCAGAACTTCCCGTCTTTCGTCAAGGGCTTCACCCAGGCCAACCCCATCGACGGATTCACGTGCACGCTGTATCTCGATTCGTCGTGCCGGGGGTCGGCGATTACGATTGGGCCGACTGATCCGTGGAAGGCGAGTGGGAACCGGGGCAAGGGGGATGAGGAGCCGACGATTAAGAGTTGGAAGTGCTCGAAGATTGGGAAGAAGCCGAACTGAGAGAGGATCTGGGGAGGGGGGTTGGATGAGAGTCTTATCAAAGTTATGTATTTATGTCTTCGTGCTTTGGAGGTACCAAAAAGGGATAAAGTCCCGTCAGACATTGCTCGGCCAAATCTCGGAAGTCTTTTCAAAATGGGAGGTTGCCATCACAACAAAGATTCTGGACTGCATTGACAGTGAAGGCATAGACGTGAGCTGTGAAGGTTGAGTAGCTACCTACGACTACAAAGAATACGCTGTCATATCCTACTTAACCGCTGCGAGAAATCCAAGTTCGAAGATCACCGTTTCTTGGGAAGTCGGGGGGTTTTGAGAACGTCCGCGTAGCTGAATTTCGGGGGAGGCGCCGGTGGAGGGTTGCTCCATGCAGGCAGAGCGGTGGGCTGTTGAGTAGCGGCGGTAGGGGGGGTGCGGACTGTGGACAGAGTGAGGCGCCGCCGAGTGGTGGTGGTAGCGGGGGTTACCGGGTCGGGGGCCTTCTGGGACGGTTCTGCGGCAGCGGGAGGGGGTATTACCGGGTCGGGGTCTTGCTGGGACGGTTCTTCCGTGGCCGCGACCTCTTTGCCCTTACCTTTGGGGCCCTTGCGTTTTGATTCAGGATCTGGGTCTTCCTGGCCCGTATCTGGCAGGTCGTCGACTGACGGAAAGTAGGTCCCGGAGCCGAGGAGGGTCGGAGCCGAGTCTGAGGACGGGTTGACTAGAAAATAATCTGGGCCCCGCTGTGGGTTTGAGAATCTAGAACCCGGGCTGCCCGGGCTGGCTGGGGGGTCACTTGATGCGCGCCGCGGCTGTCGGTCTGAGGAGCTTCCGTGAGACTGTCCTGGCGAAGAATCCTTGTCGGTCTCTGCTTGTTCCCGCTGAGGGGTGGGCTGCTGCAGATTTGAGGGGCTCCCCTGAGACTGTCCTGGAGAAGAATCGCTGTCGAGCTCTGCGTGTTCCCGCCGAGAAGTGCCCAGTGGTGGGTCCGAGAGGTTTACCCAAGACTGTGTTGGCCCGGGTCGATCTTGACCCTTCTGCATTTCTTCGTATTGACGAAATAGTTCCTCTCCGAACAAACGGCCAGCCGAACCGGGCTGGTCTGGGGAGTCGCCCTGCTGTGCCGACATTGGTCGGTTCTGCTGCTCCGAGAGTGCCGGGCTTGGGTTCCCGTGATATTGTGTCGCCAGAGGGGGATTCTGTAACCCCGAAAACGCGGGGCTTGGGTGTCCCTGAGGCTGTGAGAATGCTGGGCTTGGATTTCCCTAATTTTGTCCCGCCGAATTGCGATTCTGCCATGCTGAGAATACAAAGCCCCAGGGTCCCTGATTTTGAGGCAGAGGAGGAGGCATGTTTGGCGGAACGTATACCCATTGATAGCTAGCTATGGGTTCTGGGCTGAAGAAGTCGCTACCACGTGGAAACCGCTGCCTTCGGGACTGCTCAATCAGTTGAACTGCTAATTCACGTTCAGCCCAATACTGATGACCAGATACGTCGTGATTTCTCGGGCGCTGCTGAGGGAACGTTTGGTAACCGGGAAAGGGGACTCCTTGTACAACACCGTGCTGCGGCTCGAACGCGGGAACAGCCCCGGAGAGGGTGCGGGTATATCCGTGACGTTGCCTGGGCGCAGCGCCAACGCCCATATCCCCGGCGGCAGACGGGACCTGCTGCGGTACAGGTTTGTTGAGCTGCCGCCCATGTGTGAGAGAAGCCCCTACGGAGCCCTCGAGCGATCTAACAGGCTGTTCCGATGCGGTGTTGACGATGCCAGTGGCAGGTGGCGCATGTTTTAATGCAGGGTTGTTGTCTTGCGGCTCGTCTTGCGGTTGGGGCGTGTGAGTAGCCCCGGTCACGGCTCCACCGACGGGTTCCTGGAGCTCTTCGGATGCAGGGCTGACCATGCCGATGAATGGTGCGGCGAATTGTGATGTAAACGATGAAGGTCCTGTAGGGGGGTCCAAAAGTAGCGGCGGTATCGATAGGCGTGACGCTGTGCTGGGCTAGAGATGTTCGGTCGGAGAGATGGATGAGTTGGTTCGACGGTGTTGTCCAGTCCAGTTGGGAAATTCCCCTGGTACTTGTTGGACGCCAAAGCTGGCGTGGCACCTCTGACAAACTTGTCCCAGCCCGCCAAGGAAGCCACACACTCTTTCAGTGAAGAAAGACTGCCTCTTCGAGGCCACACGAAGTGTGATTGGCAAGCGGGTGGACTGTGCAATAGTGAAGGCACGTTTCCAGTCGAAGCCCGTATTCCAGCAAGCGCGACTCCGAATATATCCAGTCGTGAGGTGTTGCCCCATTCTTTCCTCGCTATACTCGCAACCCATCAGCAGTATGGGATTCATCAACCAGATCCACTCGTCACTAGATCCTTCCTGCTGAGCCGGTGACAAGTGGACTCATATTGAGCACCTTCAGCACGGCCAAAACGCCCCCTGCGCCCAGATGCGCATCAGCAACTCGTCCAACCCGTTCATGAACCACTCCCTCTCGCGATCCCGATCCATCAATAAAGATAAATACGATTGTCCCTCTGGGTAGCCAGGAGCGAGTTCTTGATAGTGAGTTTAAAGGAAAACCCGCGAGATTCCCGAACCCGCTTCTTCCCCAGTTCATAATTACTTTACCATACCAACGCAACTTTAGAGTGTAGCGTAGGTGCAATCCAAGATCAAAGCAAAGCGGTCAGAATCTCCAAGATGTATTCATTCATGTCTTCTCTGCTGTTTCATACGCCCCTTGCCTTACGATGAACGAGTCACACTTTGGGATCTAGCTTTCCATTCGAGACTCTGTCGTTCACCACTTGCTCAAGGTCGTTTTGCGGCACCCGGTACATCTTGTATGTGCCCTTGTCGTGTCTCTCCTCGAATGCGTTGGCAACCTTGATAAGCGACTCCTCTCCGAATCTTCTGGCGTAAAAGCAGATGGGGAAGCTAACGTGATGTTAGCAGCCGTGGTAGGCAGGGGAAACGGTACACTCACGGGATGCCCAGGCCGATGGTAACGAGATCTCCCTTGCTGTCTTTCTTGACGGTCTTATCAGGACCGTGAAATCCTAAGAGAATTGATATAATGGGCGTACCCTCAAGACTGGCGAATGAGACGAGGACGTCGGAGCAGGTTGGGGTGACAAGAAGATGGAGCTCATTCCTATCCATGGCAGCCTGAAGCCCACCCTCGCCTTTGATAAAGTCGCGGGTTGCTTCTAAGTCCTTGAACTCTTGGGAATCGGGATCGAGCGATACGGCGATCTCGAAGCTTTCGACGTTGTGGTTCGGGTAATCCTCATCTGGGTCGGACTTGGTGTGGTCTATGATATCTTGCAAGGTTCGGATCCCACGCGGATTCGCCACCAGCGTGTCGAGATAAGCGGTGATGCTAGACGGGAAGTCAGCTCGTTTGAGCTTCATTCGCCTTCGGCTAAAAGAGCGTCGTGGATGACGGTAGCTCCCAGCATCTCCAACACGGAAACAGCCACTTCGAAAAACTTGACATCTTCGGGCTCTAGCTTTCCAACTAGCGATGTCGGGACGCCGATCTTGATGCCTTTGAGATGGGTTGCGGCGCATGAGAGACCGTAATCGGGAATCTTGTCGAATGGTATTTCCTCTGTGAGAGGATCGAGGTCGCTTCTGCCGGCCATGGCGTTCAGAAAGGCGGCAGCATCTTTGATGTTCCGAGCTATAATACCCAGAGCGTCAAGTCAGTTCGAATTCGGTATGGTTCCATCCCGAGAGATGAGCCCAGCCGTTGCCTTGAGCTCGACAACGCTTGCCTTGCCGGCGGGGTTGCAAATACTGCCATCTGTCTACAGTCTGACATGTTCTCTTCGAAAATCTGCACTCGAAGTAACGTGCGCATACCTCGGCTCCTACTTCGGCGAAAGCCAGTCCCAGGCTAGTTGCGACCGCGGAGCCCGTGCTGCTTCCTGATGCCTTCATGTTCGGGTAGAAGGCGCCGGTGCATTGGCCGCGCCGTGCCGTCCACCCAGTAGGCTGGTTGGTATATCGGAAGTTTTGCCACTCGGTTTGTACCGCTTTGCCCAGCACGACACAGCCTGCCCGTCTCAGATTCGCCGCCACGGTCGACTCGTTTGCCGGTTTGGCGCCGATGAGGATGGTAGATCCCGACGTTGCTTCTATCTCGAGGGTGACGACAGAGTCCTTGAACACTATGGGGACGCCATGGAGCGGTCTGACGCCAGAAAACACGGTTAGGGCTGTAATGTTGAGGCTGACAGGGGCCAATGTTACCCCCTCCTCCCGGACGTCTTGATCTCGTCATCGAGCGATCGGGCAATGGCCTCAGCGTTGGGATTGGTCTCGAGGATCGACTGGAAGTGACCGTCTACCTCATCAATCCGTTTAAGATAAGCGCAAACTAAATCGAGGACGGTAAATTTACCGTTATCTAGGCCGTCGGCGACGTCGGCGAGGGTGATGTCGAGTAGTGATGGGAGAGTCGCCGAGCTCGAAGCATTCGCTGGTCGAGGAGATTGCTCAGCTAGACGAAACGGTACGGGAGGGATCGCAGACAGGGAGCGCTACCCTTACACCTCCAGAAGCCGAGCGTAGGTATCTGCGATGCCATGGCCAACAATTCAATGTGCCAGCGCCGGATCAGGAATTAGCGCGCTCATGGGAAACCGTCAGCCGGTTCGCCCTGCGCTGCGGGAAACTCGAAGTCGGAGACTGCTGCACCATTGCCGCCGGAGTGCGGGCCAGAAAATGGGCTAATTCTGGCTGAAGGAAAGAGTGACACGAAGACCCCGCCTCGTCACACAATTCAGGGCCAGCTACTCCAGTAGGTCCACGAGATGCAGAAGAGACAGGACTAGTCTGCCTAGTTTGCAAGGCTCTCATCCGAGGGTATAGATGACAACAAGCAGCCCAAGGATGCGAAGGGCGATGAGGGCAACGAGGATAGGGAGAGCGAGTACAAGAGCTGGCTGCAAAAGTTCTACAACCATGAGAGGAATTACGGGCAGTAACTACCTTCAACAACTGCTGCAGAAGGAGACCAAGTACTTGGAACGGCGAATGATAGCACGGCCAGTCCCAGGAGAATTTGGATACATTCTTCCCATCTCACATACCCGCGTTGGCGAATTTGACGAGCCCTTCACCTCTACTATTCACACGAGCCTGCAATTCCCTTAAATCAACGAGAAAAGCACTGAGAGGATCTTTGAGCTCAACGTAGATTTGATTTGCGAGCGGTTCAGGCGGAAGGGCTGGCGGGTCATCATCGAAGAGTCGCAAATTTTCAGCTACGTGAAGGAATCTTGCAATTCCCAGCAACCCGGCCAGCAAATTAATCGTCTTTTGGATAAGGCAAGACACCCTGAAGGGTATTTATTTTGGGTGGTAAGAAGTGTCGAGGGTTATCAAGCCATGCGGGTTGTCTCGTCTTCCCAAGTTTTCCAGTCATCCTCCGGCAGCTCAATTGGCGGGAGGCGCATCCAGCTCTTTCACTAGATAACAGGTGCATTCTGCGGGTTTCATGATGGGCGGGATTTTTTTTCATACGCTCCTCTATCTCCTACTCATCAGATCCCCGTTGACTCCTGTCGCAACGACTCCTGAATCGTCCCAACTCGGAGATAAGATCGAGCTGTCAGGTCTTCTGAAACCAATTGGCGGAGGTCCGTCCAAAATGTGGGGGGCTTCTGGTCGGTGCGCAAGCTCACCTTGCCCGCCATTTCGTCCAACCCGGCTCGTGCCCTAGTCGGAAGCCGCACGGAAGGATCGAATCGATGGGCAGCGACGCACAGAATACCGGTTGACGTTGGGAATTTTGAAACTTCTCGTTTGGAAACTAGACAGGTTGACGTGCAAGTGGTGGCTACCCGAGTCAGAGTCGGTTACTCGGAGCCGTATTGTGCAACGGCCAACCGCAACCGTGGCACAGACGTCGTCATTTGTGCATGCGGAACGGTCGCCGCCCTGAACAAGGCCCGAGGGCTGGTGACATGGCCGCAGCAGCAGAAACACAAAATCCTTGCAGCACGAATTGCTTGCGTCGTCGTCAGTCCGTTCGACCCTGCAATCCCTCTAGCACGCGTGAGAATATGCAGCCCCCATGCCGCCGAACCGATCAGGACGGGTGCTGGCTGGCCACAGGCGCGGGAACGGCCAGAAAGGGCTGAAATGCAAGTATGATGCCAAGCCTCCTCTTCAATAGACCCATGCTGGCCGCAGCCACGCCAACCTCCCGCCAGTTCCGATGCGCGAAAATTCCCCTCCGCCCCTCCGTCTCACGGTCCCAGTCTCTAGCTCCCAGCACTTGGGCGACACCTGGCGCACGCCTCCATGCGGCCCAGTTGCTGCAGTGCGACCTTGGCTCGTCCGCCACCGGGGCTCTGGGGACTTTTCTCTCGCTGTTCCGAACGTGCGATCGTTTTTATTCAAGACGAACCCCAACTTTTCGATGCGCCCCGCACAGATTTAAGCATCTTGCATCCCGTTCCGCCGGCAGTCAACATCTGGATTTGGATTTGGATTTGGATTTGGACATGACTGCGACCGCCTGGCTCTTCCAGCTGCGCTAGGAACAGACTCGGGGGATCGGCCGACACTGCCCGTTGGTGCCGGCTCCGAACCACCCAATTGCTGATCGCTAGAAGCTGGAATCGCCGCGAAACACCGACGTTAGAGCCCCAGACCATCGCAATGGAGCGACCCTCTGGAGGATCGCCAGATCCGTTGACCCAGCTTCCCCAGCAGCCGCACCCAGCGGCACAGCCCTCATTCGCTCAACGTTCCCAGCAAAACCTCCAGCAGTCTCAACCCTCACAACAGTCGCAACCCTTCCAGCAATCACCTTACCCACAGAATCAGCATGAGCCCGTGGCCTGGAGTCCCATAATAACGCCACCACCGGCTCCGCACCCAACAGCACTCTCATCGGGGCAATCTTCAGCCAATTCTTCTTTTAACTCTTCTTTCAACTCATCCTTCTCGAGGACGCCTAGGCTGGAGGATGAGCAGGGATCGCCGTCTCCAGGGTACACATCGGTCGGTCTTGGCATTTCCTCACAGCAGACTGGGCATCGCCGCCTCCTGTCTTCAGATACCCTACCTCTACACCAGGAAAGTCCGGGTCTCCCGGACACGCCCAGGACGCCGTACCAGTCGCACGATTATCTCCTCGGGAGCCCGCCGCGTGGCCGCATTGCGCATCCGTTTCAGTCAGAGTACTCTCCGTATCTCCAACAATCACCCCCAAGCCCGCCTCGCCGGCGCCCAAGATGGGACGCTTTCAGCAAGGGCTGGACCAACTCATCATGGATAATGTACGCGTTGCTCGTGATAGGCATCATCTTTGCCGTCTCGCACCACGTCTTTTACTCTCGGCTTGCCGGAACACCAGCGGACGATCAACTCAAGATGATTCGCTTCGGGACGCTGCTGGCATATTTGTGCAAGTCATCCCTGGTGTCGGCCGTCATCTTCGCATACCGACAGCAGATTTGGGCGACTGTGAAGAGGAAAAACCTTAGGCTTCGAGGAATCGATAATCTTTTCGCGGCGGTGGATGATCTGACGGCACTGGCGAGCTGGGAGCTTTTCAAGAAGGCGAGAGTCGCCTTGGCTCTGGCCATGCTTGTGTGGTTCGTCTTACTCTATCACTCTTCCTCGGCCCTGGGTGTCAAACAAGGTCGAATTTCCGGAGCATGTGCTAATATTTAGACAGGTTGTATCCACTCGTAGTGATTTTGACGCCAGCAACCCTTACCGTCGCGCCGTTGACCGAGTTGCTTGATACCCAGTGCAATGCCGTCAGGACTCTTAACTTTGATTCGGAAAAGACGAAGAACTGGCGGGAGGCCATGCGAATAAACGATTACCCCCTCGTTTCACTGTCACTTTGGAATAGTTCCTTGGAGGGCAGCGCGCGAGTCAAAGACCCATTCAACGAAACCTTTTTCGACTACTGGACTGGAACCAGCCTTCAAACCAACATGTATGCGACCCTGAGCGCATATTCAGACAAAGCGGTCAAAAGAGACAATGTCTCGATCGAGGTCTGTGGTTCCGGGTGGAACTGCAGCTACATTATCGAGTTCACGGCACCCGGCTACAAGTGCGAACAGATTGCAAAGGGGCGCAACGACAACACGGCGAAGCTGGCAGACTTGAAAGCCCCATTCAACACTAAGGACTTGCTTCCTGACGGCAAGTACGGCTACGTTGCGCACACGACCCTTGGAGACTATTCGCCTGTCCAAATTGACGCCAAGCCCGGGGGTTCACCAAAAGAAAACCTGACAACTCCATGGCCAAAGAATATCGGGGCTTTCCGAACCGAGCCTGTTCTATGGATTGGTCACTCAGATTTCGCTGATCCGAACCGCAAAATCATGCCTGCGCAAGACGACGATGAATGGGCAACAGCTTTTGTCCCAACAATTTTCCGCTGCGAGCATTATCACACGCATTACAAGGTGCAGTTCAACCACACGCTCTCTGACCAGGCCATCAAGGTTTTGAACAGGACATACTTGCGTCCTGTTGTAGACACCAGATTCGAACCAGGAGTCGACGCCAATGATGGGACGAAGGATAACGTGACCGCCACTCCAAAAGAGAATTGTATGTGTGCTCCATTCTGACGTCTTGTAGCAGCAAGACTAACATTAGTTTTACCAGACGTGATGCCCTTGGACGTTGAAAACTATCGTCTTACTGCGGCGTACCATTCTCTTGGTACCCAATTGCGCTATTTCATCAACGGCAGCATAACGTTCGAGCCGACTGCCATCGCCAACACAGAGATACTCAAAACTACACTCATCAACAAAGCAAACTACTTGGTAGTCTCAGATTTTCAGCACCGAATACAACAGTTCTACGAGAACATTGTGTTTTCTCTTTTCGGCAACCCTCAGTTCCTCGTCCTCACATGGGCGGCCAAACCAACGGAGCGTGCCGGGCGAGCGAACTCGAGCACGGCTAACGACCCTAGCCTGCTGCATCCATGCACGAAAACACGAACGATAGGTGCCTACGCCTACAATTCCCGCGATTTGTGGCTCGTGTACTCGTTTGCCGTCGTCACGGCCGTGGCGGGAGTTTTCTTTGGAGCGCTGGCACTGGTCGAAAACAACCACCACGTCCGCGACATCCGGGTTTCGAGTATTGTGGCGGCTACGAGAGCACCATGTCTACAGGAATTGCCGTGGACAAAATCACAATGGGGCGAGGTGCCTCCCGAGATCCGCGAAGTAAAGATGGGGTACGGGATGGTGGTAGATGAGCAGAAAGACGGATCACCCAACGACCCACTGCAGCAAAAGATCATGTACGGCTTTGCCCCGGTGGAGGTACTCGAGTCGAGAACGACAGGCTCAGCTTGTACAGTGAGCTCTCTGAAGAGCCCGCTTGGCGGTATGGTTGCGCGGTTCAAAGGGAGACGATAGCACGCACGCATGCACGCATTTGGCTTCTGCGGAGATACCCGTTGCATTGTTATTTTTTGCATATGGCGATAATACTAGGGCCCTAATACTATTGTTAATTACTGCCGGATCAACTTGTCAGCGCAATTTGGGCAAGGCTTTCGTGTAAACCACGCTAAGATCTTATCCGTTGGCAAGGATCAGCATCCTTGAATTTCGCCCTGTTGCTTCTTTGTCCGGCTTGTCCAGCTGGCTGTGGGTAAACTCGTCAGCCGGCTGCCTCAGTCAGGAAAACTGGGGCAGGGAACTTGAGGTCTCACGGGCCGCCAATCAAGGCTATTGTGCCCCCCCACTGATGCAGTCAGCCGGGGCCGCAGGCAGAAGGGCCGAGACTACGTCATTGGATCGAGGGATGGGTTGGGGCGACTGGACCTAATTTTAGGATATCTACTTGATGGATGATGGCCTTGGACCTAAGTTGGACCTAAGTTGGCACCTACGGTTGGTACCTACACATGTCCTCTGGCTTCCGAATTATCCATGTGTTACGTAGATCCCAGTGCCTCTCGAGTCTACAACTTTGCATAGCTGGGTAGCTGGGTCTTCTGCCATCGCTGCCATCAGGGCCTGACGTTACGGCCCGTGAGGGTATTAAGCAACTGAACAGCGCCAGGAGGGATTGCATAGAGGAGAGGGAAGAGCCTTTCCTGAGGTTCTCGAGGCGCTGTTCATGGGGATACTGAGCGAGGGAAATCGGGAATCGCGTCTAGTTATGGAGCGCTTTGCCGTGTTTAGAAGTGGGTGTTGAGGAGGGTGAGTGCCTCGGGCAGTAATTCGTACCCCAGTCTTCTTCTGTTGGCCACTGGGCCATAATTGAGGCCAGTTTCAGGCAGTCACTCAGATCAGATCAGATCAATCAAGCATCCTTATCTTGCAAGGGGCAGTCGGCTGTGGCGGACGAGAATGTTATCAGCGCATTGCTTGTGGATGTGGATGTCTTTGGTGGGTGTTGATATCTGTTGGGTCGCAAGTTGGCGGTTGAAGGGAAAAGGACCCTTAAAATTGATGTGGAAAGGATTAGGGGGGAAATCGTTGATTCGCAATCAAGTGTTGTTTGGGATCTTGTTGCACCTGAAGTGATGGTTGGGATGAAAGGAAAGATTAGGTTGACTCATCAGGCAGGTTGTGGCCATTGGGTTGACAGATACAATGTATTGCAGCGCTAAGAGGAAAGTCACGACTTCCTTATCACTCAAAGGGCTCCTCTCCTTTCATTACCAATCTCATACCAGCTATCTAGAAATGGGCTCTTCAGAGGCCCTGAAGCTGAAGTCATGTTTCTGACAAGGAGCTGGCTTTTTCAAAGGCGCCTAAGAAGCGAAAGGAAGGTTCTTGAATCCCCAGGCGCTCCTGCCCAAAGGCCCAACTGCCACGGTTTGTTTCTTGAGAATATGCCTGGTGATTGGACGAGAGTCTTTGACTGAAAGTGGGGCTCCCTCCACTCATCTGTAGTTCCTTCAAACAGTGCAGAAGACCAAGTGGAATACAAATTAGGCAGCTTCTCGCACTACCTCATAGCTCAAACTCCCAAACGAAAATCAACACATCCGCTGTACAACTAACTCGCCTTAATAACAAACCCACATTGCCAGTCCAACCCCCGCTAAAATGGCCTCCATCCCCGCCGTCCTCATCGCCTGCCGCCCCGACCAACCCTCCTACGGCCCGTGGTCCGCGACCTCCATCCCCCACAACCACGCCATCTTCTCCTCCACCAACCCCGTCGCCCTGCTCCCCTCCCTCCTCAACATCCCCCTCGTCTTCCACCGCGTCGGTACTCCGCCAACCCCTCCGACCTCGACAACCAAATGGCCACCTTCCTCACCTGGGCGAAATGTTACCGAATGGGATCAATGCCCTGAGGAAGCTTCGACATGAGAACATAACGCGACCAGTGGATGTTTGCGTCAATGACAACATGGATCAGCTAGCTTTAGTGATAGAGCTAGCTCCCGAAGGAGAACTCTTCAATTATATCGTCGCGAAAGGATTCATTCCCGAACAAGAGACAAGGATAATGTTCAACCAACTCTTTTCAGCGTTGGCATTCATTGTACCAAACACTTTCACCTGCTTCCCTCTATCACTTGCTAATTACTCAACCAAATGCGAGATAGCACGACCAAGGGTTTATACATCGCGACATTAATCCCGAGAACATCGTGTCAATGGATATGAACCTGCTGTCTATCAAAATTGTCGACTTTGATTTAGCAGTTTGCCTAGCAAGCACCCGCTCAAATGGAACCGCAGGCTTCGCAAACGATCTTTGCGGCACGCCAAGCTGTAAGTTTTTCCGCGCCAGGCACGACAGTGCAAGCCAGCAGACAGGACATAAGCTAACACCATCAGATGTTGCCCCTGAAGTGTTACATGACAACGGATCTCGCTAGTACAGTTACCGGATCGATGTGTGGTCCACTGGGGTGGTGCTTTATATCTGTTTGTCTGGGTTTCCGCCGTTCTCTGATGAGCTATTTACCCGGGAGAATCCGTACACACTTAGCCAGCAGATCAGAAAGGGAGTTTTCGACTACCCTGCTCCATATTGGGAGAAGATTGCAGACCCAGCGTTGGATCTTATAGATTCAATGCTCGTTGTTAACCCGGAGAAGAGGTTTACTGTCAAACAGTGCATGGAGCACTCGTGGACGAAGAGCAGCGTATGACGCGGTTCTCGGGCTCTTCAAAGGAAGGCTTCGCAGTTCCAAACCATCTTGTTTCTTCCCTTTTAGCTACCTAGGTAACCGCAGACTGACCAGATCACTTGTCTTCCACGTGTCTTCGGGCTCCCAGCATCAGCAACAGCCGAGAGGCCTTCCGCAGAGATCGGTTTCGGCTCCCAACTCTGAAGTGCCAGGTGTTAGTCATCTTTCAATTTAAAAAGCCAGGGCAAGATACGTTAGAAGCTACCTACAGCAAGTCTTGCTTCCAGGTTGGCTGCATGTTTCTAGTTGCCTCAATGTGTATCATAAATCTGGCGACGAGAGCATCTTGTCTTGATACCTACGGTACTAATTCTAATACTGAGGTGCCTAAGTAATTAGACAACAATCTGCCTGCCGTGTCTAGATGCCTAAGCATGTTTATCGTGCTTGACTCAGCTCGTCCCAGCCATGTTGCAACTCAGCTCTCTCCTAGGCTCTCTCACTTGCAAATCCCTCTTATTCTCGAATTTCTACCGCTCTGCGTGGAAGTCTCCCCAGGCTTTCATTTCCTCTTTAAGCTTGTCGGCAAGCTCAAGGGTCTCTCTGCAAGTCTCTATGATTTGCTTGACATCTTGATTCAGACCCGAGTCCATCGTGGTGGTGGATAGCAGATACTGCTGCCTATGAAGGTTAGCAGTCCCGAGTCTGCAAAATGAAGCGGCTTGTTAGCACACTGCGACGGATAAGTGTGGTGACGGAGTATTCGACTTCAACCCACCGGGGAGAATGCGTCGGTTCAACTTGAATTCTTGCACGGTGGCGGTCTTCACCTTGCCTGGGCGTTATGTCAGTACTGGAGTCGCAAACTTCCAAGCCGTGTCACTCAACAGCTTGGCACTGTTCAGGAACTGGATCGGCACGTACTTGAGGTGGTATGTAGATGAGAAGCGAATGAGTGGCCGTTTTGGGCTGGTGATTGCCGTCGTGGATTGGTTGTTTTTCTTGGAAGAAGTGAGAGATCGAAGATCTACGAATGATTTTTAATTGAGGGAAAAAGCTTGAAGAGTTTGGTCGTTCACCCTGTCACCTGGTGAGAGTGAATCCTCGGGCGGGGTTAGTGCTAACTTGGAGTTCAGATGGAATTAAAGGGACCGGAGGCTCTTATGTGGTTTGGCTTCTCCAGCCTCCTTGAGGCCTCTTTCCACACTTTGACGAAGTGGGACGGGAGAAGCCACAATGGCAAGCCAGCGGGAGGCCAACGGACGGGATGTAGCTAATGAAACCCTACGGCCGCGGGCCAAAGAATTGGACGTGCAGGATCTCTAGGTAAATACCTATTGAACTGTTATATATCCTAATACCTCATGACAGCCGTTTGAAACCCGGCACCCGGCGTATCATCACCTTCTGATTCTTCAAATCCTGGCAACTGGACTAGTCTTGATATTGTCCCTCCATCCTTTTAAAGTGGTAGGGAGAGCCTTGTAGTTCTGATCATACCAAGGGATACACCTACCAAGTCGTCGATGCGCATCCCGCTACTGGCGATGTTGTTGAGTGTTCTGGCTTGCTCGTCAATCTAGGCTTGCTGGGTGTCTAAACGGCTCTGCACAATTCCTATATTCTCCATATGGGGATTAATATGGTAGTTCTCTCAAAATTGGCCTCAAGCAAACGACTTTCCATTGAGTGAGGTGATGTGAATTCCCGCCCAAGTCTGTCCAACCCCTTTTATAGAACCTAGCCATTCGGCATCGACTTAAGAAGCTCCCTTGCAATTGACCAAATGGTGTTTCCGTCCTTGCCAGCTGAATCTCAACACCGAGCGGCGCGGCGACAAACCCGACGCCCGATGGCCTCCCAGTACTGGACCATAATGGCTGCGAAGCGGCCCCGGGCTCTGTTTTGCCTAGATAGGTAGGTTATCTTGGTTGATACTGGTTTGCGAGCCGTTGAAGACGAGAGCTAGGTATAACAGGATAAGCCGTTGAAGCTGTGTCTGCTCCTCTAGGTGTTGCTTTGTGGTGTCAGCGACCTCTTGAACGCAGGTTCCCCTCTGAGGTATGTGTTACCCCAGTGGATCTCGTTGACTATGTGAAGGAGTCCCGGCCTCAAATATGGTTGCTTCTCTCGGTCTGCTAGAGATCTCGAAATTCTCGAGTCCACTCCTTGTCGACGTGGTTGGATGTCTTCGACTCAATGTATATAGCTGTCAGTTGTCTCAGTACCTGCTCACCAGTATCAACGTTTTGGTCTGGTATCGGAATCGCCGGCCGGCTTGGTCATCTTCGTCTGTACCTCTTTGCAACAAGACAAGGCTCAAAATAAAGAGTATCACGCAAGCAACTCAGGCAAGAACAGTTATTAATCTTCTCCTCCAGCTGCCCAAATTGCCCCCAAAGTACCTAGTTTCATGGTGCTGTCAGTGGTGTAAATATGTATCTAACTCCCTGCCATAAGTTCCTCCCCATACACTCCCTAGCGGCGGAAGCCAAAGCGTCTGACGGCTCGGAATCTACGCCGAGCCTCACGAGTATCCTGTTCAATATCTGCCTCCTTCCGAGCTGGCTCGGCGCTCTTCTCGCGAAGCTCTCCCCACTCGCTCATTTGTTGCTTGATATTTGCAGCCTCCTCTAGGACCTCCTTGGTTGTCGAGATGACATTCAAGCAGTCATGATCCAAGTCGGTATAGCCGATGTTGGTCTGTGTTGATGCATCGGGAATTTTCGTGGGCGTGTGGTGTTTCTGGCGGACGGAAAGATGGTTAGCTGGGTGCTTGCCCGCCTTGAGTAGGATCAATTGGAAGTTGGCAAAAGTGCCAGTGCTGACATGAATGGGGATGTCTGCGAGCTGTTTGGGTGGGTACTTACATTATTGTGGGGGATGTGTTTATACTAACCGGAAGCGTGTTGAAATCTTGCTCTGCTTTTGAGCGTGGTGTTAGCGCTGGGTTGTGTCTCGATTGCGACCTCGCGAGCCTAACCGCCATCCAGAAAGTTGCCCATCAACACGTACCTGGCAAATGGATATCGGCCTATCTTGAGTCTCGCGTTTCAAAGAGAAGAACAAGAACGGGGCCGTTAGTATGTATTCTATATTCATAATGTAAGAACACTGATTCATTCCCCTAGGTATTTATCCCATCCATCTCCTTGATGGCTTCCCTCACGGCCTCTCGCATGCTGCGGTATTGCTCATCCTAGAGAATATTCAGATTTACATGCAGGTACAAAAACAGCTTCAAGTTCCCCATGGCCAATAACACCAGCCGGAAGCCATCTGCACCGGCCGTAAGCTGGGCATTGAGGTGGAATGATACGGCCGGGTAAGGACGACAGGGTCACATCATTGGTGATTCAGCAAGGGCACGCGCGCCTATTTATCCTAAATGGTAGGCTCTCATTCGGCTTGTTTTCGCTCTTCGGCAGCAACAAACGCGGAGGGATGCGAAGCCTTACTCAGCGACCCCTATGTTTGTGTTCCCGGCTGACTCAACCACAAACTCCGAGTCAGTAACACACGCATGGCACCTATAAAACGGGATTGCTATGAGTCCTCTCCTGTGTATTGACGTCATCTGTAAGAGCTCTATTCTAGCTAGCGGGTGATGCCGAAGATGCAGTCTTCGGGAAAGGGACGACGCGTTGCCGGCGGCTCGCCTCAAATGAGAGCTAACATGGACTGAATCACCCCGTAGATACCTAGCAATACTACTAATCGGCGTAAAGTACAGCCACGTGCATAGGTATATAGCCCGTGGAGACTTTCTTCTAGCTGTGAAGGTTCTCAACTCTCACGACGACACCTCAACGCCAACATCAACACTAACTCAACCACCAACATCACCAAAATGAAGACCCCCCTCAGCACCGCAGCCACCCTCCTCCTCGCCCTCCTCCTCCCCTCCACAGCCCATCCCAC
>Ga0247758_1001471_pt1 | contig 17233 bp, 12 predicted proteins | sample UWRJL156409C4_FD_180950 | JGI IMG/M metagenome (GOLD analysis project Ga0247758, IMG submission 180950) | Plant litter microbial communities from Arlington Agricultural Research Station in Wisconsin, United States - UWRJ-L156-409C-4 | ecosystem: Environmental > Terrestrial > Plant litter >...
AAGCCTCTGGCTTCCAGCCAGAGCCAGAGGAACAGAGTGAACACAAGCAATACAATCACGCAGTTGCAACCCCTACAATTCCACAGAATCCAGAGTGCCGCGCTTCCAACACATAAGGCGTCTGAAGCTGATTTTTACCAGTCACTAAAAGGAAGAATCAGAGACTGTGCTGATGGACAGAGTTTATTACACAAAACCTAGTGAGCGCTGTTACTCTCCCATGCCCTGAGAGATCGACATCATCATCCAAACCAGCGTTAAGGAAGACACTATCAATCCTCCAGTAGAAGTAGCCGTCGCCCAATCTCGATTTATTGTGACATAGGCAATCAATGGTGTGAAACATGCGATTAGAACTGTGATGAATATCCAGATGACTTTGGGCCAGTCGGGTCCCTCGATGATATGAATGCCCCAGCCGAAGACGATGGGATAATCAGGGACGGATGCCCTAGATTGAAAGATTGACATGCGGAGCTTCTTAGGGAGTCGGCGCTGGAACCTATCATCGTCTGGGGCGGCTTCGTGGAGCAGGTAGTGGATGAATGCCGTACTGGGCATCGGCTTCAGCGGCGGATGGAGATTATAATGCCATTCCCCACTGTTGATGGCTTCCTTATCGGGATAAGCAGGCTCAGCGAAGATATGGGCTTTGTGAGAGTCCTTTTCTAACCCGAACTGGGCGAAGTTGACCTGCTTTGGTTTCAGGAGGAAGTTCCTCTTTGCGAGCGGCCCACGGATATTGTTGTATGCGTTCTTGATACGGTGAAACATCATCCGATCAGACATGTTATGGGTGAGATCCAGCTCCACTAGTGTCTGGCACAGTTTGCCAGTGTTGACGCAGAGCTCAAGAAAGACTCGTGATCCCGCTTCCACCGGACCAAGACTGGATAGAGAGCTCTGAGAAGACAATCCAAAAGGCATTGAAACGGAATCGTGCACCGTAGTTGTTGATGATGCCTGCGAAGCCCGAGACGAAGGCGAGTCCTGGCGATGTGTTGTGAGGGCCGGTGATGGCACCGAGATGTCGCTTTGTCCGCTGAACCCCCCCTCTGCTTCTGTCCCCCCGGTGGCGTGGTTGGACCCTTCTAACAAGCTTTTCAGCTCACCAAGAGACGTCAAATTAGTATCCTCAAAGTCTTCATACATTTCCATTCCACAATGGGGCTTGAAGAAGCAGGAGTTAGCGAATGTCTACGGCCCGCTCAAGATATGGGTAAAGCAGGTGTATAGATAAGTAGACTTACACAGTTCCATATGACACGCGTGTATCCATATTGCACTCGTGGGCGAATGGCCCTGTAGAAGAGGATCCTAAGCCGACGACGCAACAGTATGTAGAAAACAGCACATATTTGCAAGGATAGAGGAACGACCAAATCTAACCATGCCAAGGCGTCAAATGGCGCGACGTCGGGGGCAGAGTCTTTAGCGTAAGAGCGAAGAGAGAATAACAAGAGAGGAAGGCCATGTGAAAAATCGAATAACAAGTCCCGGTGGCCCGGGAGGTTGAGTTCTATCCCGGGCTCTTCCGAGATGGTTGGGTTGCCAGGAAGTTTGCCAATCATCATGTTCGGGTCATCGATTTCGATAATCCGGTCTTCGCCGTCAAACAGGAACTAAGTGTGAGCAGACTAATCAGTTCTTGAGCGCTTCCCTTGGGCCATAGGATGATGATGGGAAGACGATAGAACAGGTCAAGTTGCAGAGTTGGAAGGCACATACCAGGGCCCAAGTCAGAGAAATCAGCGACCCCCAAAAGGTATAAGCTATAAGATCGATGTCTAGAGCTGAGAAGGTCGTTCCTTCGGGTTTGAGGATTCGTTGGGCAAGCTTGAGAATTGCCCAGACAATTTGAATTCCCGCTATTATCGTTACGATTTCACTACCTTTTGACGTGTGTTTTGTTCCGGAGAGAGCAGTTTCCACGATCTGAAGGTCACTTCGCGATAAATTGCTGATTTCGTGTGGTGATAAAGTGTGTGACTGTGAAGATTCTCCGCCATACGCCCGACGGCGCACCTTTAGCCTCCCGGCGACGACGAAGAACGCATGTCGAGTGCTGACTCTAGAGTTCTGGAAAGTTGAAAACGCGTTAGTAGTCTTGCCAGTAATGAACTCCGTTTCAACATACCGAAGGACTTGACTCTTGGTCTTTTTGGGGGGCACGTAAATCCTTCAACACTCCACGTGCCAGATAGAATCGCTCAACTACGAGGGCGAAGAGGACCTCGGGGAAAACAAAGGAGACTAATATCCACAAAAGGCATCCAATTCCGCCCTCCATCCAATGTAGCCCAGTGCCTGAAAGAGCAGCTATCATATCGAGAACGGTGTAGAGAAAGAGGGCCAATGTAATAGCGAAGCCATTCCAGTAGTGGGCGGAGCTCAGGTAATATGCCATGGTCTCGAGAACGTGAGAAATGGGAGTGCTGCGCACCCCCCCCTTAGTAATGCTGTCTTCTGTTCCGTAGAAGTAGCGGAGGTATCCGCCAGTGTTACCAATGGGATATCCAACTTCATCCGTTTCCACAGCTTTTCCGGGAGTGGGTAAACACATCCTAGTAACGGGATCTTTCTTTCCGTTCATGTCGATTCTGTACCTGACAGGATCATAAATGGGATACCCGGCTTCATCGGTCTTCACAGCTTCTTGGGGCTGTGGTCGGTCGACGTCGATCTTGTATCTGACAGGATCATAAATGGGATACCCGGCTTCATCGGTCTTCACAGCTTCTTGAGGCTGTGGTCGGTGCCCTTTCGTCTTCGTAGTATAAGCTTCATACCTGCCCTGTGCGCGACATGAGGACGCCAGAATGGCAACCAAGACGAACACCACTAGGAGCACCTGGAGGCCTCGCGTAGAAGCCGTCATCATTTCCGCGGCAGATCGGTCCGAGGAGCGAAGATAATGAGCGTCGAGAAGTGCAGAACGAGTGCACGGCCCGCGAACTGATGAGGTTTGGAAGCGGGGAAGAGATATTAATAGGGCATGGCCGGTAGGCTTCCAACCATTCGAACGCGTCAGTCGGACTCCTGGGGTATTCCCGAAGCCAATCATTCGCGTTGTGACTGCAGATATTATGCCTTACGATCAGCCCTCACCTGCACGACAGACCAATAGTGCTGTCCCTAAAACGCCCACATACCGCAAACTCAGAGGCCGCTAGCCACTTACTCTCTGTGTTTGAGACATGATGATTGGAAAGTGGCTGCAGGTTGAGCGCACCAGGCGGTAGAAACACTGCACCGGAATCTGTGGATTTGAAGGTTTAAAACAGTTGTTGTGAAGGGGTTGCAATTGCTTATTGTGTTGCTCTCTCTTCGGCTCTCTAGCTTCGCTAGAGAGCCCCTGGCTATCAGAAGCACTGCGCACTGGATATCCTCGTTCGACCCGAAGGAGCACCATAGAATGACGTTTCGGTTGCTCCAAATCTGATGCCATGCGAATCCCCACAGCGCAATGGCCTCTGGGACGCAGAGCCAATCGGGAAAGATAAAAATGAACGGGGCTTCGGATAAGTTCTGTGAGGATGGACCACGCCGGCGTGCCAAAGTCGACCGTCATGAAGATCGTGAACCATATTTGGACTGCGAGGACGACAAGGACGGAGCGAAGTTGGAACGGGTAAGAATTGTCGAAAGCGCCCATCAAAAGACTACCGATTGATTGCGCTGTCGACATTGCGGGCGTGCTTGGCTTGCAAGGAGTTAGCCCTGCACACAGAGTGGTGTTGAGATTGAAGTCGCGTTCACAGACCATGAGCTCGCAAAAGACTCCTAGGGAGAAGACGCGTTCCGTAACTTCGGTGATATAGGAGGGGTTTCCCAGCGCTCGGTAGGGGCAGGTGTTTGGGAAAGCGCCACATTGGTTCCAATTTCGAGATATTGGACATTTGCACCAATCATGAGTTGATCTGGCCCATCACAACTTGAAGCGGCGTTCAGCCGTTCTGCGGCTGAACCAACTTGTGTTCGCGGTCGGGTGGTGGGGGCGGCCGAGCGAACACAGTTCGGAAAATACCTACCGTAAGAGGCTAGGGTTGCCCACAAGAGGTAAACCTACCATCCCGATTAAGGAAGAGGAAAATGTATAAGTTTCCCTACAGTGATAAAGTCAGGTAACTATTTGGAGACTGGATGCGTACCTATGATACGCCGCGACGCCCTCTTCAAACCCCATCCTACAGATAATGCAGCTCCACCAGCAAAGGCGCAACAGCACTCTCAATAACACTCTGCCGAAAATCCAGATTCAAAAGGTCTATACCCGGATCAGCAAAAGACTTCATGCTGTGGGTGATGGCGCCGCGGAAGGCAAACGAAAGGTTCTCTTTCTCTTGGACAATCCACCTCTTGAGAACCTGGAGGTCCGTTGCTTCGTTCGGGACACCACCCGGCCCGAGGTCCTCGGGTTGTGTAAGGTCTTGAACATGTTGGATACCGAGCCTTATCTGTATTAACTTCTCCTGCATTAGGTATTAGACATTGGCGTTCCATAAGTTGAAGTAATTCCTAGTATGTGATAGGTGAATCATCATTCAAGCAATGAGATACTCAAAGCTTCAAATTAAGAGAATGTCTATTGGCACACAGTAGTCCTCGACCTCGGTGCACAGTAGCCCCTGAATTCCACCATACAAAACCCTAACCCCCGAAAATCCACGCGCTCCACAAGGCCCCACCGCATGCCGAAGCGCATTGTTCAATTGAACTCAATTAAATCTGCCAACCTCATGATCGCTTTTTCCACCCTCAACCACCGAAATCGCCAATTCGACGATTGCGCGTGTTGTCGCTTCCGTCGCTCAGAGGTTGGCACCCATTTTCTGCATCGTTTTCTAGGCTAACTGGGTGCACAGATGGCCGAGAATAGCCCGCCGCGCGATGTCGCGAATGACCACGATCCTGAAGTCGATGACGACGGCGAAGACAACCCCGCGTTCATGGACAAAGCTATCCCGGCGCCGCTGTCGAACCCCCCCATAAGCCACAGACTTTCCACCGGTCGATGCGACTCGATTGAAGAAATCAATTGGGGTCGATCGCTGGATGCGACCGCGATGCGGGGGTCAGGGTTTTGTATGGTGGAATTCAGGGGCTACTCTGCACCGAGGCCAAGGACTACTGTGCCAATAGACATTCTCCAAATTAAAAAGTGGACTGGAATCGAGGACAGTCCTTCCCCCGCTCTTTCCGTCCTTCGCCTCACTGCATACAGTTAAACGTCCAGGCTGTTGTGTGAGACGAATCTGGGCACACAAAATGTCCTGTTTTGTACCTCGCCCACGTGACACGGCTCACCCCGGCTCAGACCCGGCTCAGGATTACCTTAGGATTTGCTCAGGCTTGCCCACCTTTGCTCAGGCCAAATACCATTTTCGGCGCGCTGCGTCGCAGCATGCTGAACTACTTCAACTCTAGTCAAGTGGGCTCAGAATTAGTCCCATACATAAAGATAGCCAAAATAATTCCCATACTTAACCTCTACCCTCCAAATCTCGCACCTTCACCTTCTTCAAAGCACTCTTATTTCCATTATTCAACACCTTAAATTCATCATCATCCTTAATAAAACGCTAAGATACAGAATAGAATTGGAATCAAAGACGTCTCATTCAGCAGATGCTGTTATCAAGAGGGCTAAAAGGAAAAGCCTTACAAATAACCACTCCTAAATCAGTCCTCATACTGTTCGTAAGAATCTGAGGCCCCAAAACGAAAACATTATTCACAAGTACTTAAAATGTAACATTTATAAGTAAATAATACATATATATTGGAACATTAGAATGTCGAAGCTATGCTTATGATACTCCTTAGGAACACTGTGCCCTATTCCAGATCCCAGTCCTCTCCGCCAGTCTCAGGCTCCTCCTCGAGGCCTACCCACCTGTGGAACTTCCCTGCATAAAATGGGTCAGCATCGCAGAGAAAAAGAGCCGCAACAACACAGGAAGTGAACTACCTGCCAGGTCGACGACGTGGGCAAACGCCATCCCCACCGTTGTGCTAACAAGGGTAATCGCGGTCCACTGACCAAAGCCGAGCTTCAGTTGCTCGGGTTTGATGAGCGGGAGATAGACCTCGCGGTCCAAGATCATCCAGACGAGGAATGGGAGGGCGTGATTGCTGAGCGCGAAGATCTGTGTCCCGATGCTTATGAAGAGGCCGACTGCAGAAACCCCGTGCGCTGCTTGCCGAAGGCGCGTCGTGAGGTTGGAGTTCATAGCATGGTTCAATCCCCTGCCAGTGTACCACGCCAGTGCCCCGGTGATGATGACGGCCGCAAGGCTTATCTCGGCTTGAGCGCTGATAACCTGTTGTGGATTCGAGGTTAGCGCAACCGGAAGTTATGTTTGAGCATAGGTGCTCCAGAATGGAATATGGAGTTGGGAAAGAGGAAGTGGGAGGAGGTGGACATGTGGCAGGAATCAGACAACCCGACCTACTCCAGGGGTTAAGCGAGCCTTAGCACACCTCACCCAACCTACACCGCGCACCTTACCCGACCTACTCCACGTAGCTTACCTAACCTATCACCGAGCAATTAAGAACTTTAAAATTCCCCATATGTAATTAAAGCAGTTATTAAAGACTACCATCTAGAGTGTTGAAAATAAAGAAACCAATACTAGTAAGGAAAGAAGTAGTATAAAATAAGAACTAGTCCTCTTAAGCTCTGTAAGCTATTACTAACTTTATCTTCTCTTTTTCAATCTAAAGCTTCCGCTCCTCCACTTTAAGGGCCCACTCTTCTTATTACCTTCGTATTTCAAATTCGGCTTTCTTACGCTGAAGGTCTTTATTAAAGGCTTCCTAAGCGTTAGAAACCACGTTTTTTATAACACTTTATTATAAAGATAAAGAGGTAAAGGTATAAGATGTAATAAGGCTATTATATAGTTAATAATAAATTACTGAAAGATTAAGAAGCTTTCAGCTTACTAGTGTAGCCTTTTTCTACCTTTAGTAACTATTAAAAGAGGTTGAATTAAAGAGGAGGGTTATAAGGATTAGTCAGATACTGAAACAGGTAAGATCTTTAGTAGAGAAGACTAATAAGTTCTTAATTGATCTCGTTACAGTTATAGTGTAATTAAGGTAAAAGTAACACTAATATAATCCTTTATAGCCTTAACATTATCAGTAAACTTTTCCTTACTTTCTTAAGTAAGCTAAGCCTTCTTCTTTCCACGCTTTTAAGTAAACTATTTCTTCTTCTTATAATCTTTCCGCTATTAAAGCCTTATATAAAGTTAATAACTGGATACCTGAATAATTAAAGAGTTTATACTTATTTTTGTATTATTATTAACTTATCGCCTTATAAGGTTTATATTATAATAGCTTTTTTAAATCCTATACTTCTTAAAGACGTGAATTAAGGCTAGATACTCTTTATTTAAGTGTAAGTTAAAGTGGATTAAATCTAAAGCTAACATATAACGTCTGTTTTAACGATACCTTACTTTATAACTAACTGTAGTAAGTTAAATTTAAAATTTTATATTAAGTTAATAAATAATTAGTGTACTTTTAATGTTATTAGTATATGGAGATAAGAAATCCTAATTTTCGTTACTTATTAAAGAGCAGTTACGAATTAAAGATTAGTAAACTTTTAGAAAGGCTTTATTCTTTACTTAATTAAGAACCTTTTAACTATATTTTCGATTAAAATTTATTACTTTATTAATATTACTTTAAGAGTAGTTAAAGTAAAGTTATAAATACCTTATATAGTAACTAGCTTATACTTAAAAGCAGCTTTATTAAGTGTATTTAACAGTACTATTATCCTTTAGTAGATTAAATTAAGAGTAATTAAGAACCCTTTATTAAGTATTTCTTATACGTTACGTTAATAGTAAATATAGTAAATTCGAAGCGTATAAGTTTAGTAGTAAAGGAAATTAAGGTTAGAATAGTTAGTAAGATCTATTAAAAACTAACTTTAACTTAGAATAAATCAGCTTTAAGTAAACTTTAAGTCAGTAACTAATTACTTACTAATAATAACACCCTATTTAACGTTAATAGTAATTCTAATAAATGAATAAAGGTCTTAATTATTTAAATACTTTAATTAGAACCTATAGCTAGAAATCCTCTGTAAAGTAAGGAAATATTTAGTAAATAGAATTTTAAATATCTTATTAATGCCAGATTTGGTAATTGCTTAAATAAGCACTACACCTAAAAGTAAAATTAGTAACTTAATAAGGAATTATATAAGTTAAACATAACTTACTTTATTAAAGAGTCTTATTATAGTAAGTAATAATAACCTTATTCTCAGATAGTTCCTTAAAATGCTTATAATTTATATTAATCTTAAAGGTCTATACCTTACCTTACTTCCAAAGTTCAGTTTAGTTTTTATAGAAAAGAATAATTAGAAAGTTAATACTATTATTGTAATAATATTAAATATATTATAAAGAGTTAAAAACTAAACCTAGAGTATATATTAATTTACTTATTACCTTTTTAAAACTAACGTCCTTATAATACATTAGGTACTTTACCTTAACTATACTCTGTACTAAGCTAAGTGGAAAGTAAAGAAGTTATTATTTTTTTAGTAGATACCACAGGTAGGCGTTATTACTAAAGCTAAAGTGTAGGTTAGTAAAGGTTTTACCCTAATGTAACTTTATAAATTACTATATAGTAGTATTTTACTTAAAGGTTTTTATAAAATAAAGTTAGTAATTATTTATATATGGAAAAGAAATATTAAATAACCTACGTAACTTTAAGGATAGATTATTAATCTGTAAGATAAGATTTTAAATATCTTAACCCACTTATAATAAAGTAACCTTTAGTAATAAAGGTAGATGGAGGTAAATTCCAGTAAAAACCTATAGTATATAAGGGTATTTATTTTAAACTATTAGAATTAAAATATAATAGTGGAAACGAACTTTATAATTTAATTAAATAATATTAACGTTATTAGGGGTCTGTAAGTAGCTTACGTCTAAATCTAAATTAAATTAATAAAACTGTTAAATAAAAGTTAGACTTTAAACTTACTATAACGTGCTATCTTTCGATTATTATAGTTAAATATATAATAGCCTTTTAAGTTATTAGAAGCTTAATTATTATTATTAATAGATAAACTAATCTTATATTAAAAGGTTTTAAACTTATAAGGGATTAACTTTTTATAATAAGTGTTTATAGAGCATTTATATTCGTTTTTAACTGTGTCTTTAATGTTGAAATTTACACACTGGATTATATTACGATATCTACTGTTGAAATTCTATAAAGGTTAGTTAAAGCTAATAAATTAAAGTAAATATTAAGTAAACTTACATCTTTAACTATAACTTATTTACGCCTTTATATTAGGTAGTAAGGCTTAATAACAAGAAGGTAAAGGTTAAGAGAGGGCTCCCTAGTAATACTTTCTCCCCTACACGCCCTACTTCTCCAGAAGCTTTAAACTACTCTAAAAGCCTAAGATAATACTTCCCTAAAGGGATCTTAATAAATCGAGGATTATACCTATTCTATATATACCTAGAAGCTAAATATAACCTTTTAGTAAGGTTACTGAAACTGAGAGTCTAAAAACTTATAAGCCTTATAGCTTATATATTAAAAAGTTTACCAATTATAAGTAATACTATTAAGGAAATCTAATATAATAAGCTTATAAAGGTAAGACCTTTTTAAGCAGTATTAAATTTAGATTAAATCAGTTTAAAGTCTAATAAAAGTATAAGTAATTTAAAAATACTAATAAGACTTCTAAACTTTTTTAAGGCTGCCTTTAGAACAGCTCTAAGCGGAACCATATATATTATACTACTTTAGCTAATTTTAAGGTAATCTGGAAAGTTTATAATGTAAATAACTTTATTTACATACATTACGTAAAGTTAAAGAAGTAACTAGCTATTTCTTCTATATATTACAGCTAAGATTAGAGTTTATTAAAGTTTTAACACTTAATTTATCTATTAAAGTAAATCTAAAGAGAGAATAGATAGTAATTAGTTATTGATATTCTCTTAAGTAATCCTATTAACATTATTTAAGAGAAATACCTTAAATAGCTGTTCTTTAAAGGCTAAGATATTACTTAAAGTTATATATTCAGTTACTTATAGCTTTAGATCGCCCTTATTAAAAGTTAAAGGGATTATTAATAAAATTATATAAAGGAGTTAAAATTAGATTAATAAGGGATAGGTTACGTATTATACTTACAAGATTTAACGTAATTAAGGTTATTTTCTTACTCTTCACTACTATAAGCTTTAATTGCAGTATTAAATTATAACCCTACAAATAAGTGTAAGTTAAGGTCGTTAATAAAAGTTTCCTAACTATTTTGTAATAACACGCTATTAACAGCCTTAAACTAAGTAAAGGATTTAAGCTAATTAATAGATTTAATGTCGATTAACTAAGGTAAGGGGCTTTGAATGTCTATAGGGTTTAAAGGTGTAATAAAGCCTCCTTTAAGGGGGAGGGTATTTACTCTTATAGTAGGAAAGAAAGCAGAGTATCTGATAAATTAGGATCTTATTAGGGAGTAATTTAGAACAAAAATATAATTTAAAGACGAAAAGAAGAGTAATAAAGGTAAGGAAAGTAATTCTATATATATAATACAGTTAATGTAAAACCTTAACCCTTTTAAAACCTCTTTTTATTTACCTACCTTATACTCTAATATATTTTTACTCTCCTTTCTGGAACTGGAGATAAAGAGTAGGAGGAATTAAGGAAAAATCTGTAACTAAAAGCCTATCTATTAGTTTTACATTATTGAAAATCTTATAAATTGTAAAAGCTATAGAGATAAAAGTAAGCTTTCTATATATTAATATATAGGAGAAAAGGTTAGGAATAAATTAGGATCTATTTTAAATGTAACGTTTAGTTAAGTTACTTATAGAATAAGTTATGTAAGTTAGCTTACTGGTATTATAATAAGTTAATTTTAATTAACTAGTTAATGTATAACGGATTATTATTACAGTAATTTAATATATCCTTTCGTAATTTAATTAATAAAGTAGTAAGTGGTGCTGTAGTTTATTCCACTAATTACTATAAGTGTAATCGTTAATGGGGATTGTATAAAAGGGTTTAGATTTAGTTATAAACTATTAGTAACAGCACCAGCTATTTTAAAGGCTGTAGTAGATTAAGGCATAAGCTGTTAGTAATAGAAAAAACATTAGTAAAAAGCTTATAATTATTATTAAAATAAGTTTAAATTACATTATAAATTTTAATAATATATTACTATTATAAAGGCTTATATAATTACTATAAGAGCTTAAATTAAATCATAAGGTTTTAATAATAATAATAATTATGATTTTACATGTTTTTTTTTCATCTAACTTAATTATAATTTAATTACGAACTATTTGCTATTTTTAGCACTAAACACTTTAAAGAATCTACTTAGTGAAATCTTTTCAATTATTAACGTAATTAGAATAAGTTATACCTTGCTTAAACTTTAACTTACGGATTTAATTAAATTTTACATCTTATAATTATTAACCTTATAATAATAGTTTCTTATAAGTAGAGTGTAAGTAATCCCTAATAAGTTATTAATTACTTACTAACTTTATTTTAACTTAATTTAAGATGGGTATAAGTGGTATATCGGCCATATTACGCACCTTAAGGCCCTACCTCCTTAAGAGCCCTAGGCTGATAGCAGCATTTATATCCCTACTAGCACTGTGTTTTGCTGTTAGAGTAATGGCTTAGTTAATCCTAACACTGGTGTGTAACATATTTATAAAGACGTTATATATTTATAACTTATTCTTAACTTATTTATAATCTAACCTATTTATAACAGTTGAAGAAGGATAACGCCTTAAATCTCTACTATTACGTTAAGAAGTATTATAATCGTAACAGTATACGTGTTATTATTACCATTAACTGTTTTAAAGGCCTAATTAATAATAAGAACGACAATATGATTAGTTAATTTACCCTAACTTAACTTTAATTATACCTTAACTTAACTGTGATTTAATTAAACTATTACGTGGAGCTTAAAGCTTACTGTAAGTGTAACTTACCTGTTAATAACGTCTTAATTACCCTAACTGTTCGCCTTCTAACTACCTTTATTATTCCAGTTTAGGTTTAGCGTATTAAACTTACCTTTATTACCCCTTTTTTACTTATTATTCCGTATATTAAGTCTAAAGGTAAGGGAAACAGCCCTTATATAAGTTTATAACTTATTTTTAACTTATTTATAATTTAACTTATTTATAATAGCTTAACTTAATTAAGATAAAACGTATAGCTAAGTTTAAGGGTAAGTGTAATAGTTACTTTATCTTAAAGTATTATAAGTATATTATAACTTTTCTTTCCTAGAATAGATCTTAAATAGATCTTAACTTACATATAGTAGCCTGCCTGAAGAATTATAATACTACCTGCGATCTCTAGAAGAAGTTTACAGTCTACCCCTGTAAGAGCGCCTTCCGTAAGCCGCCCGTTAGCATTTCCTTAAAAGCCCCTGTTACGTCCCCGGAAGCTGCTATTAACCTGGAGAAGGAGTGTGATAAGGAGGAGGAGATCTTGGATTAAGTCAGGAATAAGTCCGGATTTAATCGTGACTTTACAGGATTTTAAAAGCCTTGTATATTAGTATGCTTTAATGAGTTATGATCAATAAGCCCAGATTAGCCACTATGGTAGTTATAAATCATGAAACAGTCTTGATTTAATCACGTTCTCTACATGAGGTGTATGGAGTAGGTCGGGTGAGTTGTGTTGTGTAGGTCGGGTGAGGTTTGCCAAGGCTCGCTTATACCCCTGGAGTAGGTCGGGTTGTGTGTACTCTCGACATGTGGAAAAGACTTGAACGTACGAGTTTACCGCCAACTGAGCCAAAGTCAGCAATCCCGTCAGGGAGATAGCAGACCGTGTTGCTTTTTGACGCTGCTTGTCCCATGATTGATGGGAGATTGAAGAAGTGGTGTTTGGGATGGATGAGTGAAAGACAAGATGTGGAACGTTTCACTGAGGGTACGGAGCTCATGGGAGCAGCGGAAGTGCAGTTGCAAAGTGACTTGACTAGGTAGAAAGGGTGGGAGCGAAGCTCCCAGACTAAATACAATAGAGAGCTCCCTGTGTGTGAGGAGAGCACATGACGAAAGGCTCCTGCGCTCCAGCCTAGCCTGGAGCGGTAAGGCGCCTGCGCGCCTGAGCGCCAAGAACTGCCGCTGCAGTTCGACACAAGAGGAAGAGGAGCTCGATAGTGTCAACTTCGAGGCGACCCATCAAGTGAGGCTTTCTAACAGCGAGGAGGGAGTGATTGTACTGAAGCTGTTTGACATGCCTCTCAAGTCTCTCCGCGCGCTTCAGACATAGGAGCTTTACATGAGCCTGCGGTAACTACCAGGGTAGTCCGCTCACTGACGGCTCCTTACACTTATTCTCCGCTCCAGAGCGTAAGCCGGAAATTGCGATGTTCATATGTAGGTAGCCGTCATCGGATGTCCTAGGCAGCGGTTGATCAGGTGGTGAATCCAGAACACAGCTGTGCTCTACTTGTGATTAAATTCCAGCCCCTGTCAACTGTGCAGGTCAGCTGGCGGCGGCTTGATGAAACACCAATAACGGCAACAATTAACCAATAAGCAGACACTGGAACATGCTGCAGCTGTATGGCGCACGCAGGAACTGCGATCAGGACCCATCTCCACACCTTCTCACTGCACGATCTAGAAATTTGGGACGGCCAGTGCAGAGGCGTGTCCACGCGGCGTCTAGGCTGTTCTAGCCCAGAACATCATGGAAGCATGTTCCATGCATGAGCCGCTTTCGGACGCATTCACGGTTCACAGTCGAGGAAAATGACTCAATTTGCTCAACTCTCAAAGCAGGGCTTGCAACGGGGATAGACGATACCCTATTGGAGAACCATGTTCAGTGTTATGTGTCTGGTCCATGCTGTTGGCCTGGGCCTCCGGCGTCCGCCCTCTATCGGCGAGTGAGTTGTCGGCTCGGACATGCCAGTTGTAACTTGTCCCCGGAATCGACGTCGGGACCGAATTTTTTCACATGGTCTCCGGCGCGACTGACATTGGAAGCACAGAGAGGCAAGCTCAACTCTAGCGCTCCATATGTCCTCGAGTGATTGGTGATCTCGCGCCGTTATAAACGATAAGGCCTGACCAATTCTGGCGTAGGAAGTGTGTCACCATCCCCGGCGAGAGGCGGCATTGTCGTTATCGTTACCATGCCTTCCCGCGGTAACGCTGCAGGCAGATTGTAGAGTTATATGTCGGACAGGCTAGCACCGCAGAGGAGGAGAGAGTCGCCGCATATGTCCTCAAGAATGGTGATGGCTGGCCCGCCCATCTATGCGCTTATGATTCTGTCAGCTTATATAAGCAATTGGGGCCATCAGCGGAAGCAGCCGGCTTGGCAACAGAGGCCCCTGGAAACCAGAGATTTCCACAGTAGTTGACAACAACAACAACAACAACGCAATCAATTTCACAGTCATCACCATTATTGGCCCCAAAGTGCTAGATTCTGACAGATTCGATCGGGCTTCTGTCGCCGTCGCGCTCCGATCACAACAAAGTCCAACGATGGGTCATTGTAAGACAAGCTCGAGGATGTTGAGGGAAGACGAGCTGGACAGGTCGAAGTCGTGTCGGTGAGGGACGAAGTTTGTTGGTGGCTTGGCGCGGACTTCCTGATTAGGTGCGCCTCCTAATGAATTGCATAATGGGACCAAAACTTGGCTAGGGAAAGTGACAAGAACCGAGCCACATAGTAAGTCGATCGATCCGGGCTAGGAACCTTGGTCAGTTCGGCGGCACAGGAAGCGTCCGCCCCCGAATACAAGCGTGCCGACAGGTCGTCCTCACTCAGGCTAGTCCCCAAACCTCGCCGTCGTCGAACGCGGTAAATCTGTCGGGTCACAGTGCCTCAATGTTGTAGCTAGAGAGCGATAACGTTACCTCAATGGCAAGACTGAGATCGGTAGAGGATTGTCGGTGTCGAGGGTTTGGTGGACGGAGGGGTAGTTCTACGGTGTGCTCGCCGTTCGCATTGCGTTTGATCTCCGGTGCTGTGTCCGGTCCGCCTGACGAGCCAGGAAGGAGAATCAGCTCCGCGCAATCCATAACGGTCTTGGCAACGACAGCAAGTTGGATACCAACCATCCTTCCATCGGCCAGAATCGTCCTTTCAATTTTCCCCGTCAGCTGAATCGCTTCTTTGGAGATAGTTTCACCCAGGAGCCCATCGCGAACTGTGTGGGGGTCGACGCGTCGGTGCGGCGGAGAGAGCAAATGTGGATGGCGCGGGCCGCTACCCAGATGTCGCCCAACACCAAACCCACCACAACCCATAGCGACTTCCACAGCAACGGCCCAATCGCAACACGTCGCCCAAAAACAATCACACCCGACTCATTTCAACCTGCATGTGCCATCTCCCATCTCTCCAATATCACGCCCAGCACAAATGTCCCGATTACCCGTGATTGTGATCCCCTCCCCATCGTGATGCGCATGGCGTGATGCCTAGAGTCTGCCCTAAATGGGCTCCCAATCAGGCCTCCCAGCGGGGCCTGCCTGTTTGGTCTGCCGTGATGAGTTTGGCGACCCCGCCACGGCGGTCCAACCAGGCCGCATAGCTGGGCCTTGGGGGCCTCCCGCAGTGGCGTAGCACCCCAGCTCCGATCCCACTGCCCGTTTCTGGGCTGGACCGTGCTGGGCTCGGTGCGGTCCTGGTGCTGCCACTGGTCGGCCAGCGAGACTCAGCAGCCGACCGCGGCTTGATGGCGTTGGCGCCGTGCTGCCCCACGTTGCGCCGGCCAATCGCGCGGGAGGGCGCCCGTTCTGCACGCTGGGTGGCTGCGCCGGGGGCCGCCGAGAGGGCCGTTGAGCGGCCTCACTGGTCCGGGACTTTGGGGGGGCAAACACGGGCAAAAGTCCCCCTTTTTCGCCTCTTTCTAGAATGCCAGGTCCCAACGCGAGCTTTAACCTTGCAGGGTTCCCCAGGTACAATTCCAGGAGCCCGGAATCTGCAACGAAACTCACCTTACCTTGGTACTCAACACCTTGCAGTCAAGCGACTCGGAACATGGACGTCAGGGCCCAGCGCTCGGGAAGGGTGGGCGTTTGAGACAGTGAAATCCGGATTCCACTGAAGTACTAGGTACTGCGACAACACGGCAAGCAGGCGCCATGTCGGCCTTCAACCTCGATAGCATCCCTGCGATGCTGCCCCCGGCGGGGCAGCAATCCAACTTCGAGGACCCCGAGAACATGCACTCGATCGTGTTTGGGGTGGGCGTCGCGACAATCATCTTGACGATAACCGCGCTGGCGATTCGCATCTACACGAAGGCAGTCCTGCTGAAGGAGATGCGAGCAGAAGAGTACTTTGCCATCATCGGAACGGTATGTACACGGAAGAAATTCACCAGTGCACCGCGGATACTGACAGTCTCCAGGTCGGCATCATCACATGGGACGCTATGTTCATCAACGTCTCGGCCGACGGCTTCTCCCGCCACCTTTGGGACGTGCGGTTCGTCGACGTCTCGCACCTCTCCTACGTACGTCCCACACTTTGCTGCCACGCAAACGGACACTGACACACACAGATGTCCTACCTCGCCGAGATCACCAACGCCCCAACCATGTTCGCGGCCAAATGCTCCATCCTCTTCCAGTTCCGCCGGCTCTTCTGTCCCGGCCAGATACGCGATTCAACCTTCTGGATGATACACGCCCTGCTCTTCATGTGCGCCGCCTACTACACCTCGGCCATATTCACCTTCACCTTCCAGTGCACGCCCCGCGAGAAGACATGGACGCCATTCCTCGAAGGCCACTGCATCGATGTCGCGGCCGCCATTGTCGTGCAAGGCGCCATCAACCTATTCCTCGACATCGGCATCCTAATCACGCCCCTATGGGCCATCTGGCGGCTCCAGCTGCCCCTGAAGCGCAAGATCGGCATCTCGGCTGTCTTTGGCGTGGGAATCCTGTACGGCCCTCCTCACCCCACACCTGAACCAAACTAACATCCCGTCCAGCACCTGCGCCATTGCCATCGCGGGCGTGGTCTTTCGAGTCCCACTGCTCACCGACGCGGATCTAACCTGGCTCATCACCAAAGTCGGCATCTGGACGTACGTCTCCCTCCTCCCCCTCCCCCCCCCCCCCCCCTCCCCCCC
>Ga0247758_1001474_pt1 | contig 17165 bp, 9 predicted proteins | sample UWRJL156409C4_FD_180950 | JGI IMG/M metagenome (GOLD analysis project Ga0247758, IMG submission 180950) | Plant litter microbial communities from Arlington Agricultural Research Station in Wisconsin, United States - UWRJ-L156-409C-4 | ecosystem: Environmental > Terrestrial > Plant litter >...
GGCGTTCTTCCGACCTCCCTACGACGGCACCACCCTCGACCTCCTCGAGGAGTGCGGCCGCAACGTGCAGCGCGTGGCGATCCTCCTGCGCGAGCTCCTCGTCGACTACCCCGAGCACGCCGAGCTGGCGGCCGACGTCCGCCTCGCCGAGCAGGAGGGGGACCGGATCACGCACGACATCATCCACCGCCTCAACGGCTCCGGCGGCGGCGGCCGCGCGCCGTTCGACGCGACCGAGGGCTACCAGCTCGCCACCGCCCTGGACGACATCGTCGACCACGCCGAGCACGCGGCGGACTGCCTCGGGCTCTACGCCGTCGAGGCGCCGATGGAGCAGGCCGTCGAGATGGCTGACGTGCTCGTCGACTCCGCCGCCCAGGTCGCCCGGGCGCTGGAGGCCCTGCGGGCCGGCGCGGAGCTGGGCCCGTCGCTCGTGGAGATCCACCGGCTGGAGAACGACGCCGACCGGATCAGCCGCGCGGCCATCGCCTCCCTCTTCGTCAACGGCGTGGACCCGATGGTGGTCATCCGCTGGAAGGACATCTTCGAGACGCTCGAGGCGTCGGTCGACGCGTGCGAGACGGTTGCGCACGTGCTCGAGGGCATCACCCTCAAGCACGCCTGAGCGGCGGCCCCGCCGTCGAGCCGTACATCACGCCCGCTCAGCGGACGTGATGTACGGCTCGACCGGGCGAGACGTCGGATCAGGCGGTCAGTCGCCCCACCAGCCGTCGTGCATCGCGCCGTCGCCCGGGCAGCGCGGGCCGACCGCGAGGAACTCGATGCCGTCCGGGCCGCCCTCGAAGGCGCGGGTGAGGGTCGGGCCGACGCGCACCGCGTCGCCCTCCGTCACCGCGATCTCGTCGGAGCCCACCGCCAGCGTGCCCGCGCCGGAGAGGATCACGTAGGTCTCCTCCGCGTTGACGTGCGAATGGCCGAACGCGTGGCGCTGCCCGGCGTGCACGCGCTGGACGCTGAGCCCCGTGCGCTCCAGCCCGAGCGGCCCGGTCACCATCCGCATCTCCTGGCTGTCCTGCAGGCCGAACTTCGGCGCGTGGTCGGTCACGCCGCCGACCGAGACGTGCGTCCACCCCGCGGCCGGGCGCGGCTGCAACCCCACGCCGCCGACCGGCTCCAGGTCCACGCGCTCGAACGCCTCCACGACCTCCAGCACGCGACCCATCAGGCCGTCGTCGGACGCCCGGGCCACGTCCAGCGCCCCGTCGAGGTCCTCCTGGCTGGCCCACAGCTCGGTGATCCAGATCGTGTCGGGCTCGCCGGGGACGCGGTTGACGATGTACAGCTCGCATCCCGGCGCCTGGCGGGTCGTCTCCGCGACCTCGAGCATCAGCTCGGCGAGTCGATCGCCCTCTCCGGTTTTGGCGATGGCCTTGGCGTACCGCGCGACGTTGGACATGGGGACGACTCTACGGCGGGGTCGGCCGCGCGTCTTGGAAGAATCCGACAGGTGCACTCCGTCTCCCCCAACGTCCAGGACGGCGCCCACGGCATCATCGCCCCGGACGCCGTCGGCGCCCGCTTCACGTTGGAGCGCCGCCCGCCGGACCCGGCGCTGGCCGACCGCGTCGCCCGCCACTGGACGGTGCGGTGGGACCTGCGCGGGCAGGCGCCGTTCACCCAGGAGATCCTCCCCCACCCGTGCGTGAACATCGCGTTCCAGGAGGGCCGGGGCGGCGTGTTCGGGATGGTGTCGGGCCGCGACGCGCGCACGATCGGCGGGGGCGGATTCGTGTACGGGACCAAGCTGCGCCCCGGCGCGTTCGCGGCACTCACCCCGCTGCCGACGGACGAGGTCGTGGGCCGCGCGCTGACGTTGACCGACGCATTCGGACCGGACGGCGCCCGGCTGGAGCGCACCGTCGCCGGCCTGGACGAGGACGCGCACTACGCGGCGGTCGAGCGGTTCCTGCTCGACCGGGTGCCGGACGACGAGGATCCGGCGTTCGTGCTGGTCAGCGCCGTGATCGACGACCTGCTGCGCTGCCCGCCCGACCTGCGCATCGACGCGCTCGCCGCCGAGCACGGCGTGTCGACGCGGTCGCTCCAGCGCGCGTTCCGCACGCTGGTCGGGGTGGGTCCCAAGTGGGTGCTGCAGCGCTACCGCCTGCACGAGGCGGCGGAGCGCATCGCCACCGGCGAGGCGGACGACCTCACCGCGCTGGCGCTGGACCTCGGCTACTTCGACCTCGCCCACTTCACCGGCCGGTTCACCGCGGCGATGGGCGAGCCGCCGGGGCGTTACGCGGCGCGGTGCCGGGAGATGCAGCGTCAGGCGGCGTGAGTGTCGCGTAAACGTCGTCCTGCAACCTTTAGGCGCCACTCGGCGGCCCGGGTAGGCTGGATGGCGTGAACACGCTTCCCGTCGAGGGCTACCAGCTCACCAACATCTCCCCCAAGGCGTACGAGCATCCGGCCGACCGGGCCGCGACCGCCGCCCTGGGCGCCGTGCCCTACCTGGACCGGGTCGTGCGCAAGCTCATCGAGCTGGGCTACGAGCGCGTCCTGCGCCAGTCCTACCTCGGGTCCTCGGTCCGCCTGTCCGAGACGCAGCTCGGCGACGTGTGGCGCCAGCACAACATCGCCTACGCGACGCTCGACATGTCGCCGGTGCCCGACCTGTACCTCACCCAGTACCCGACGCCCAACGCGATGGCGATCGGCGCGGCCAACCCGATCGTCGTCGTCCAGTCGGAGCTGATCCGCCTGCTCGACACGCCGATGCAGCGCGCGGTCTTCGGCCACGAGGCGGCGCACATCCTCAGCGACCACCAGCTGTACCGCACCGCCACGGAGATCCTCCTGCGCCTGACCGCCACGGCCCGCGTGCCGCTGCCGCTCGGCCCGGTGCGATCCGCACTGCTGGAGTGGAACCGCGCGTCGGAGCTGACGTGCGACCGCGCCGCGGCGCTCGTCGTGCGCGACCCGCTCGTGGTCTGCCGCACGCTGATGGTGATGGCCGCCGGCGCCGAGGCCGAGGCGCTGGACCTCGACGCGTTCATGGCCCAGGGCCTGGACTACACGGAGAAGGGCTCGGGGCTGGAGCGGCTGTCGCGGCTGTTCATCGACCTGGGCCTCACGCACTCCTTCCCGGTCAAGCGGATCCACGAGCTGATGGCCTGGGTGCGCTCCGGCGACTACGACCGGATCGTCGGCGGCGACTACATGAAGCGCGGCGAGGAGCCGGGCGTCCGCGAGGAGAGCGGCGAAGGCGTCTCCCACTACTCCGAGAAGTTCCGGGACATGGCCAAGGACGCTGGCGAGTCGGTCAACGCGGCCGGTCAGCAGATCGCTGACTGGCTGAAGCAGAGCGGCGCGCCGAAGGACGACGCGCCGCAGGACCCGGACCCCGACCTGGCCTAGGGGCGGCCTGAGTGTCGCTGAGTGGTTGCCCCGCAACCGCTCAGCGACACTCACCGACTTCAGCGCTTGGCGCCGCGGCGGGCGATGGTGCTCGCCTCGCCCGACGCCGGGGCGTCCTCGGCGTCGGAGGCGCCGGGGATCTTCTCGAACGCGCAGCGGAAGATCTCCGGCTGGGAGACCGGCTTGGACCCGGCGAAGCCGCCCGCGTCGTGGTTGTCGTACACCGTCACGTACTGGAGCGTCTGCGGCTGCGGGTTGGCCGGCAGCGGCGTCGGGTTGGGCTGCCCCTGCTTGGGGTCGCCCTTGGCGCCGTCGCTGACGCCCTCCGAGCCCGCCGCGGTCGAGCCGGCCGCCGTGGTCACCAGCGTCGAGCTCATCTCCCGACGGTCGGTGAGGCCGTCGGTCGCGTCGAGGTCGGTGGACGACGACAGCTGGTCGTCGTCGATGGTCGAGGCCAGCTTCACGCGGGCGGCCGCGCCGATGAGCTGCGCCGACGTCGGCAGGTAACCGCCGAGCTCGACGCACTTCTGCGACGCCCAGAAGTAGCTGTTCTTGCCGATCTCCTCGTTGGTCAGCGGGTACGGCGAGGCGAGCAGGCACCAGGTGCCGAGGTCGACCGACTCCGGCGAGCAGCTGCCGGTCAGGGAGGCGGCCGCGCGCTCGCTCAGCGCGTCGGCGGTCTTGGCCCGCTTGACGGTGGGGATCGCCGAGGACGGGAACTGCTTCTTCTTGTTGAGGAGGAGGACCCCACCGGCCTTCGGCTTGGACGAGGGGACCAGCGCCTTCTTGGCCGCGCTGGCCAGCCCCGTGGTGGAGCCGACGACCGCGAAGAGCGAGAGGACGAGCGCGGCGATGGCCAGCTGATTGGTGCGGCGAGGGGTCATGAGCGCCTCCGGGTCTGACGTCGGGAATGGGTGTGGGGGTTCTCGTCGATGCGCGCCGAGGCGATGACGGCCTCGTGGCGCGGGTCTCGCCGGCGGGCGCCGAGGGTGATCGAGGCACCTGCGAGGGCGGCGATGAGGGCGATGCCGTAGAGGAAGCCGCTGGGCAGCCCGCTGTGCTCGTCCGGGTGGTAGGCGGCGTAGGCCGAGGACTGCTCGGGCGCGACCTCCTCCTCCCGCTTCTGCTCGAAGACGCGGACCGTCGCGCCGCCGGGCGGCGTCGGGCGGCTGATCGCCGGGCTGGCCGGGGGCGGCGGCGTGCCGACGAACCCGCCCTTGGCGAGCTTGCCGACGACCGGGATCGCGGCTGCCGCGATGTACGGCGGAGGCAGCTGGAGCTTCGGGGCAGGCTTGGCGGCGGCCTTCTTCTTCGGCTCCTTCTTGGGCTCCACCTTGGCGGGCACCACCGGCGCCGCGGGCGGCGGCGGGGGCGGCGGGGCGGCATCGCTGGGAGCGATGGTCGCGGGCGCCGTGGTCGGCGGCACCGTCACCGGGGTCGTCTTCGGGGGAAGGTTCTCGGGGCTGAGCCGCTGCGTGCCGCACGGCTGCTCGACCGCGCCGCCGAGCACGGTGATCTCCTGCGAGTACGCGAAGCCGCCGGTGGACACGGTGACCGTCGTCTTCCCCGCGTTGTAGGGGCACAGCAGGCCGTTGGTCGCCGAGGCGATCGGCTTGGCGTCGGTCCCCTGCAGCGGCTTGCGGAGGTTGGTGGAGTTCGGGTCCTGCTGGACGAAGCCCGCGATGTCCGGCTTGGACGAGCTGAACGTGAACTCCGGCAGGATCCGGCTGTCGCAGTTGGCCTGGTTGCACTGGTCGGGCGGCACCTGCACGTAGGGGTTGGATCCCGGCGGGTTCGGGCTGCCGTCCGCCGCCGCGGCCCCCCAGCGGTCACCCGCGAGCGGGCGGCGGCCGATGCCCTGGAACAGCGCGGGACGGCTGCGCCGCAGCAGCGTGCCGTCGACCGCGTTGAGGGTCAGGTCCTGGATCAGGGGGATCAGCCGGGCGGTGACCGGCGCCCGGTTGGTCGCCGGGTCCCGCTTGGCGCCGTCCACGCTCACGAGCAGGTACCCGGTGTCGCCGAACAGCGCGTCGGGCTGGTCGGGCTGCGTGGTGTTGGTCAGCGCCGAGCGGTATCCGAGCGTGCCGGTCCCGAACTCGGGGATGCCGTTGGGGTCCCCGGACGGGATCGTCGAGGTGCGGTTCTCCTCCGGCCGTTCGAAGAGGTAGGCCGACGCCCCGCCGTCCCGGAGGATCTGGGCCTCCAGGTCGGCGTCCGACGCGACGTTGATCGCCGGGGTGAACTTGGAGTTGAGGTCCCGGCTGCCCACCACGATGGCGGGCAGGCCGCGCTGCTTGGCGTCGGCGAGCGTCGCCTTCAGCCAGTCGGCCTGCGACTCGGCCGGGTTCTGATGGGACTGGGCGTCGTCCAGCGAGCCGGAGCTGTTGTCGATCACGATCACCCGGACGGGGCCGTCGCCCGTCGTGTCGAACGCGTAGTGGGTGGCGGCGCGGCCGGACGCCTGCCCCGTGGACGGTGGAACCGCGCCGACGGAGATGCCGCTCGGCGCCGGGCCCGTGCCGAACGGCGCCGGGAACGCGGAGAACACGCCCTCGAACACGTCCGCGTCGTCGCCCGCCGACATCGCCGGGTACACCGGCACGCCGTTGCTGGCGCCCAGGAGCTGGGCGTAGCGCTGGCCCTCCAGTGCCGTCTGGCCCACGCCGGGCTTGGTCCGGCCACCCGTGTAGAGAACGGCCTTCGGACCGTTCGGCTGGCGCGCGAGCGTGGAGATCTCCCCCAGGGCGGCCGCCAGGTTGCGATCCGGCCCGAGGCCCTGGTTGGCGAGGATCGCGCACAGGCTCTCGCACTGCGCGTGCCCCGCGACCGCGAACGTGGTCACGCCGGCGGGCATCGCGACCGGCGCGCCGGTCGCGCCGGGCGCGGTCGCGTCGCCGCCGGCCGGGTCGTAGCGGTAGATCGCCGCGGTGCCCACGTTGCGCCGCACCGACGTGCCGGCACCGCCGCTGACCGAGGATCCGCGTCCCGCGGAATCCGCCTGGCCGGTCCAGCCGCCGACCGCCCAGCCCGTGCCGCCGGCCCCCAGGAGCAGGGCTCCGACCGGATCGGACTTCAGCGGGCGATCGGACGTCGTGCCCGCGAACGCGGTGCGCTGCTCGTCCCGCCAGCCCTGCGCGGTCTCCCGCAGCAGGTACCCGTCGCCGGGGGGCGGGGTCGGAGGCACGATCGGGGGCGGGACGTTCTCGTCCGTCGGCGGCAGCTCGAGCTGCGGCGGGTACTGCAGGTCGGGCACGACCGACACCACGGCTCGCACCCGCTCGCCGTCCCGGAACGCCGCCGCGGCGACCGCGGTCTGGCCGGGGATCGGGTCGTCGCTGATCCGCCAGGCCGAGGAGGCTCCGTCGCGTTCCAGCACGATGTCGCGGCCCGCGGCGACCGCGCCGCCGTCGGGCAGGCCCGACACGGTCAGCAGCTGGGGCTGCCCGGCCCGCACGGAGCGCAGCAGCTCGTGGACCTGCGGATCGACCTTCCACCCCGTGCCGTCGTTGACGAGCAGGTCGGGGCCGGCCGCGACCAGGGCCTGGGAGCCGGCGAAGGCGATCGAGGAGAAGTCCGTGGTCGCCGCGACGCCGTCGGGCAGCGGCTCCTCGGTCCACGTCTTGTCGTAGCGCAGCAGCACGCCCTGGCGGCCGACGGCGTACCCGCGGCTCGGGTCGGTCGGGTCGAACGCGACGCCGAGCAGGTTCCCGTCGAAGCCCAGCGGCACCGCCTGGTCCTTCTCCCACAGCTGCGTCTCGTCCCGCCACAGCCACATCGCACCCGTGTCCCCGACCGCGTAGGCGCGGCCGGTCTCCGGCCAGGCCACGGACCGCAGCGTCGGGAAGCTGACCGCGCCGCTGCCGGTCAGGAGGAACTCGCGGGTCCAGCCGCTGCCCGGGACGAAGCGGGCCACCCCGCCGTCCACCCCGACCGCGATGGCCCGGGCGCCCGGATCGCCGGCCGGCTTGCCCGGCTCGCCGGCCACGGCGAGGAACGGGACGCGAGCGGCGACCGGCCAGTTCACGAGCGCGTGGGGCGCCGCCGGCGCCCCGATCTGCACGGGACCCTCCAGCCAGCCCCGGTCCGGGGAGGAGAACGCCGCGCTGGCGCGGCCGTTGCCGCCGCCGCCCGGCATCCGGCGCACCTGCACGCCGTCGAAGCGCACGTAGGTGCCCGCGTTGGTGTCGGGATCGTCGCCCGGGTCCAGCGGGTTGGTCACGACGCGCGACCCGACACCCTCGCCCGTGAAGGCGAAGCTCCGGTACCCGGCCCGTCGCCCGAACGAGAACCCCAGGGGGTGCGCGCACAGCGCGTCGCCGGCGCCGGTCTCCGCATCGCACCAGCTCGACGTGACGTGCGCGGTGCTCGCGTCGACGTACAGCGAGAGGTCGTGGTCGCCCCGGCCGTCGGTGACCTCGCCGTCCACCCACACCCCGTCCGGGGTGACGGTGAGGGACTGCGCGTTGCCGTCGAGCGCGGCGACGGCGGAGATCCCCAGCCCGGCGTTCGCCGCCCGGCTGAACGGCGTCCCCGCCGCGGTGGCGGCGAGATCGACGGGCTCCCAGGAGGCGGTGCCGCCCGTGACGGTGCGGTGCAGCAGCGTGATCCCGTCGCCGGACGTCTCGTCCGTCTGCGCGAGCATCCAGGCGTTGGTGAGGCTGGTCGCGCCGAGCGCGACGATCCGGAACGAGGCGGCCGAGGCGGCGGGCACCGCGACGTCCTCGCGGCTCCAGGCGGTGCCGTCCCAGCGCACCACGGCGTGCTCGGCGTTGGGCCCGAGGGCACCGAAGAACGCGACGGTGTGGTCCTGCTGGCCGTCGAACGCCGCGACCGCGACGCGCCCGGTGCCGTTGTTGGTGGACAGGACCTCGCCGGGCTCCAGCACGGTGTCCGGCGGTGCGTCCAGCACCCGGAAGCGATCGCCCGGATCGCGGGCGAGCACCGTCACCGGGCTGCCCGTGCGCTGCGCGTCGCTGCCGACGAGGACGCCGCCGCCCTTCGGGGTGATCTGCGCCGAGCGGCGGTTGGGGTCGAACCCGCGGTAGGGGCGGCCGTCCCCGTCGACGGGCGTCTCGGCGACGGTCCACGCGCCGCGCGCGTCGGTGTACTCCAGGAACGCGAGTTGGGAGCCGGGAGCGTCGTCGGATCGGGGCGGCCCGAAGTCCCGCCTCCCGCCTTCGGACGGCAGCTGCGGGACGTCCAGGGGCAGCAGCCGGTAGGCCCACGCCTCGCCGGCCTCCCCGGCCGTGGCCGCACCCATCAGCACGCCGGCGCCGTCGAGCGCGCCGAGCATCGGCAGCGCGGCCGGCACGGGTCCGCCCGCGTCGTCGGCCGACGAGGAGCGAGGACCGCTCGCCAGCACGACGGCCACGGCGACGAGCGCGACGACGAGCACCGCGCTCAGCGCGCGGCGGCCGGCGGTTCGACCGCGCCTCACCGGGGGCTCCGCGGAACCCGGACGGTGGCGGGGGTCGTGCTCGTGCCGGTGGTGGACGGCCCGGCCTCGCCGGTCGTGCCGGTCCCGGTGGGGGCACCGCCGCCGGTGGTGACCGTCCCGTCGTCACCGGTGTCCTGGCCCGGCTCCTTGGTGGCGACCTTGAGGTCGTCCGGGTAGCGCTTGCGGGTGACCGGGAGCACGATGGTGTGGGCTCCCGGCTTGTAGACCGTCGACTTCGACTTGACCACCGTGTGCTTCTTGCGCTTGAGCAGGATCTGGATGCGGGCCTTGCGCCGGTTCTGGAACCGCACGACGAACGCGAGGTCGCGCCCCTTCGCGCGGACCCGCAGCTTGACGGTGATCTTCTTGAGCAGCGCGGGGATCACCTCGGGCTCCGGGACCGGGACCGGCACGGGATCGATGGTCGGTGGCGCGTTGGCCAGCGAGTCGTCGACCGGGGGCGTGTCGGGGATGAACTGGGCCGCCGACTCGTTGGGACGCACGGTGATCAGGCTGCCGAACGCCGGCGCGAGGCTCTCGTCCTGCACCGTGCCGTCCGTGTAGTGGAAGACCCAGCCGGCCTGGGTCACCATCCAGCCCTCGTCGGGGCCGGTGAAGGCGATGCGCGCCGCGGAGCCGCGGCCGGCGCCGCTGGCGGGGAGCGTGTCGATCGCTCCGACCGTCCCGTCCGGGCCGATGCGCGCGACCCGGGCCTTGGCGGTCTTGCTCGCGCGATCCGCGTAGGGGACGACGGTGACCCAGGCGTCGTCCGAGCCGGGGACGGCGGCGACGTCGCCGAACCGGCTCGTCGGCGAGAACGCGTCGTCCGCGATGGGCACCTCCTGGAAGAAGGGCGGGACGAGGTGGATCGCCACCGGCGGGCGGGGCACGATCCCCCCGCCCTCGGGCGCGGACGGTCCCGACGCCGCGCCGCCGCCCACGAACCAGACGTCGGACCCGTCCTGGTCCGCCGCGAGGAGCTCGGTCCCGTCGGAGGGGACGTTCTCGCGCACGACGGGGATGCTCGGGCTGTTGGAGAACGTCCGGCCGCTGATCCGGTGGATCAGGCGGGGCTGCGCCTCCTTGGCGGAGAGCGTCACGGGCGTCTGGCGGTCCTCGCGCTGCACTCCGACGAGCGTGGTCTCGTAGAACCCGCCGGCGAACGGCACGATGTCGCTGACGCCGCGGCCCTGCGGTGCGTACACGGTGGCGAGGCTGGTCCCGTCCCAGTGGAGGTGGAACGCGCCGACGCGGCGACCCGCGGGGTCCTGGGCGCCGATGCCCCCGAACCAGCAGTCGTTCGGACCGTTGCAGGCCGCGGAGTCCATCGCCCGGTACGGGTCGGAGGACTGCGGCGGCGTGCTGTAGGAGCCCACCACCTGGCCGTCCTTGAAGTGGCACAGGCCCTGCCCCGACCCCATGCGCGGCAGGCTCGGCTCGGTCAGCGTCCAGAACTCGTCGGGGCCGGCCCACGCGATGCGCGAGCTGTCCCCGGGGCCGCCGCAGACCGTCGACAGCTGGCGCCACGTCCGACCGTTCCAGAAGAACAGGCCGCGGGCCACCGTGGCGTTGCCCTCCACGGACAGGAGCCCGCGGTTGGGGGCGTAGAAGGAGAGGTCGCCGGGGGCACCGAGCGGCACCTTGAACGGCGCCCCGGCCGGTGGCGGGGGCTGCTCCAGCCGCCACGTGCCGCCGGCCAGCGCGCTCGGCGCGGCGACCAGCGCGAGCACGCCCAGCAGCGCGAGCGCCACGAGCGCGCCCAACACCCGTCGAGCCGTACGCGACGGCCGCGGAGCGGCCGTGATGTACGACTCGATGAAGGGGGACCGGGTCACAGGCCGCGTTCCCGGGCGGCCTCGCGGCGCGCCGCCTCCGCCTTGAGGTCGTGCATGTTCACGTGGGCGACCGGCGACAGCAGCGCGTCGAGCGCCACGCCGGACAGCGTCTCGTGCTCGATCAGCGCCGCGGCGATCTCCCGCACCGGCGCCCAGTTCTGCTCGAGGACGATCATCGCCAGCGTGTTCGCCTCGTGGACGATGCGCTCGGTCTCGCGGTCGATCGTGTTGAGCGTCTCCGGGCCGGTGGAGCCGAGGTCCTGCAGCGACGCGCCGAGGAACACCTCCCCCGCCTTCTCGCCGACGGTGACCGGGCCCAGCTCGGGGGACATGCCGAACGACGTGACCATGCTGCGGGCCAGCGCCGTCGCGGCGTGCAGGTCGTCGTGGACGCCGGTGGAGACCATGCCGAACTCGACGCGCTCGCCCGCGGCGCCGCTGAGGATGATCGCCAGCTGACGCTCCAGGTCCCCCTCCTGCATGAGGACCTGGTCGCGGTCGGTGAGCATGTGCGCGGCGGTGCCGAGCGAGCGCCCGCGGGCGACGATCGACACCTTGCGGGCCGCGGCGACGTCGCCGAGCGCCTCGCCGGCCACCACGTGGCTGGCCTCGTGGATCGAGACGATCCAGCGTTCGTGCTCGCTCATGATGTGCTTGACCGCGGGGCCGGCGACGACGCGGTCGATGGCCTCCTCCAGCGTGTGCTGGTCGATCATCACCCGCTCCTCGCGGACCGTGAGCAGCGCGGCCTCGTTGATGACGTTGGCCAGCTCGGCGCCGGAGAAGCCCGGGGTGAGGCGCGCGATCTCCTCCAGCGACGTGTCGGGCGCCAGCGGGCGCTTGTCGCCGTGCAGGTTGAGGATCTCCAGGCGGCCGTGCACGTCGGGCACGTCGACCGTGACCTGCCGGTCGAAGCGGCCCGGGCGCAGCAGCGCGGGGTCGAGCACGTCGGGGCGGTTGGTCGCGCCCATCACGACGAGACCGCCGTCGCCGGAGAAGCCGTCCATCTCGACCAGCAGCTGGTTGAGCGTCTGCTCGCGCTCGTCGTTGCCCTGGCCGATGCCGGCGCCGCGCTTGCGGCCCGCGGCGTCGAACTCGTCGATGAAGATGATGGCCGGCGACATCGCGCGGGCCTTGCGGAAGAGGTCGCGGACGCGGGCGGCGCCGACGCCGACCAGCGACTCGACGAAGTCCGAGCCGGACAGGGAGAAGAACGAGGCGTCCGACTCGCCCGCCACGGCCTTGGCCAGCAGCGTCTTGCCGGTGCCGGGAGGGCCGACGAGCAGGACGCCCTTGGGCGCCGCGGCCCCCAGGGCCAGGTACTTGGACGGGTCGTTGAGGTAGTCGCGGATCTCCCGGAGCTCGGCGACCGCGTCACCGGCCCCGGCCACGTCGTCGAAGGTGATCGGGTGGGCGGTGCCCTTGCCCTTCTTCTTGCCCTTGCCCGTGAAGTTGGAGAACGCCGCGATGCCGCCGGCGCCCCCGTCGTCGCCCATCAGGCGCATGATCAGGCCGAAGAGGCAGACCAGCAGCAGGATCGGCAGCAGGAACTGGACGATGATGATCTTCGTCGCCTTGTCGCCCTGCTGGTCGACGGAGACCTGCGCGCCGTTCTTGGCGAAGCCGTCGATCATCTGCTGGGTGGTGGCCCCCGAGGCGGGGTACGCGGCCCAGAACTGCTGGCCGGTGTTGGTGGTGACGACCACCCGCGCGTCGTTGTCCAGCAGCGTGGCCGTGGTGACGGCCTTCGCGGTGGACAGCTTGTTGATCTCGCTCAGCGTCGTGGGCTGACCGGGCGACTCGGGCTTGGTCGACCCGAGCATCGCGAAGAAGGTGACGGCGATCACGACCGACGCGACGATCAGGCCGGTGCGCAGCAGGTCCTTGTACCAGAAGCGCGCGAAGGCCTTGCCGGCCTCCTTGAGCCACTCGAGCTGCGGGCTCTTGCGCTCGGCGAGGCCGGACCGCACCGCCCCCTTGGGCGGCAGGGGCGTCGCGGGACGAGCCAGGGGCTCGACCTGCTCGAACTCGTCGGAGTGCTGTGGGTGATCGTCGGTCATGCGATGCGGTTCCAGTGGGTCGTGTCGCGCGGACGGCGCCCGGGCCGAGAAGCCCGAGCGCCGCGACGCGACTGCGGACCGGCGCGCGTGAGGGCGCGCGCCGGGTGAACGGGACGGCTACTTCTTCTTGCTGCTCTTCTTCTTCTTGGGCGCCTTGTAGGAGCCCTTGACCGTCACGGACTTGCTCTGCGAGGCGGCGGTGCCGCCGGTCGGCGTGAAGGTCACCTTGATGGCCACCTTCGCCGTCTTGACCTTCTTCAGCGCCTTCAGCGCGGACGAGCCGGCCTTCAGCGTGACCGTGCCGGCGCCGCCCTTGACGGCGGAGCTGACCGAGCGGAACGTGACCTTCTTGCCCTTGATCGTGGTCGTCGCGACCACGGCCAGCTTGCCGGCGCCCGGGAGCGTCAGCTTCACGGTCACCGTGGTGCCCTTCACCTTCGGGCTGGAGAACGTGAACACGTTGGACGGCGGGGTGAACGGCGTGGTCGGCGTCGTCGGGGTGGTCGGCGTCGTCGGCGTCGGATCGGTGACCGTCGGGGTCGTGTCCGTCGTCGTCGGACCGCCGCCGCCCTGCGTCTTGTTCCAGCCGATCGCGTTCACGCCGGTCTGCGCGGCCTGCAGGAGCGCCGGGCTGAGCGGGGCGTAGTCGTTCGACAGGAGGCCGGCCTGGCCGACCGAGGAGACGATGAACGTGAGGTAGTCCTTCAGCGTGCGGGCCTTGGCCTGCTCGCCGTCGGTGTTGCCCCACACCGGCGCGTTGTCGTCGAACGCCATGTCCCACGTCAGCGCGCAGGCCGGGTAGCCCGTGCCGCCCGTGGAGTTGGTCGGCGACCAGTCGCCCAGCGTCGGGTCGGTGCCGGCCGGCAGCACCACGGACGGGACCGTGACGCAGTTGGAGCCGCGCGGACCCGCGGTCTGAGCGGGCGTGACGGCGTTGCCGGCGCCCTTCCAGCCGTTGGCGTCGAACGCCGCGTCCTTGTACACCGGGGTGGTCGCGAAGTTCTGCAGCTGCAGCCAGTAGGTGTCGTCGCTGCCGGCACCGGCCGGCGAGACGTCCTGCTTGTCGTAGCCCGTCCGCGCGTCGGCGAGGGCGAGGTAGCCGATGCCGCCGTCGGAGAGGTTGAGCAGCGAGCGCATCGCTCCGCCGCCCGACGCCGTGTTCGAGCAGATCGACGTCGTGCAGGCCGTGGCCTGCGCGACGACCGGGCCGTTCGGCCACGTCGTGTTGGCCGCCAGGTCGAACGTGCCGGGCGAGGTCCGGTTCAGGTACTGCTTGAACACGTACGTCGAACCCGAGTTGTCCTGGCGCACGATGCGATGGACCTGGGTCGCGGCGCAGGCGCCGGTGCTGCCGGGGAGCAGGTCGCCCCACGTCTGGCCGCCGGTCTGGCCCGCGAAGGCCTTGGCGATCTTGTCGTTGGGGATCTGCACGCGGCCGGAGGTCGCGTCGAACAGGCCCGACGGGATCGACGTGCCGTCGAGGCACGCGTTCGGGAGGTTGATGACCGCGGCGATCGAGGCGGCGGCGATCGGGATGATGTGGATCTTGCCGTCGTCGGTCGTGGCCGCCGTCGGCCCGTTGTTCATGTTGGCCTGCTCGGTCGGCGTCGGAGCGTCGTCCGTGCCGCCGAAGCGGGCGTTGGTCGGGTTGTTGGTGGCGCTGGTGCGGTCGCCGCCGACGCTGCCCATGGCCTTACGGCCCGCGCCGCTGCCCGTGGTCGCCGTGCTGTTGTAGGTGACGACGATTCCGGGGCACTCGTCCGCGCCCTGGAAGCCGAGCTTGAAGTAGCCCTGGGAGACGTTCTGCAGGGTGGACCCGATCCCGTCGATCGTGGTGCCGGAGCACTTGGTGAGGGTGAAGTCGGCCTGTGCGGCAGGAGCGGCCAGCGCGATGGCGCTCACCGCACCGGCGAGCGCGACGCCGAAGCGTCGCCGGCCGGGTGTACCGAGAAGATTCATGATGCGGAAGACGTTCCTTTCAAGGAATGGACCGGAGGACAGAAGCAGCGTCACAGCGGATGGCCTATGACACAACGGCGCGTCACAATGTCGTCACATTCGGTGTACACATTGTTATCCGGTTGATATCGAGTTCTTCACACACCACGTTCAGCCTCCCGATCCGGCCCGGCCGCGTGGCACGGCGACGTTCCGCTTGGACGCCTTCTTCTTGGTCTTCTTCTTGGCCTTCGCCGGCTTCTTGACGGGGGTGGGGCGCACGAACGAGCTCGTCCGGGTGTCGGTGACGGTGTCCGCGCCCTTGGCGGGCGTGAACACGACCCGGACCGTGAGCGCGACGCGCCGGCTCTTCTTCAGCAGGCTCTTGGCCTTCGTCCCGGGCTTGAGGGCGATCGTGACCGTTCCCCGCTTGGTCACCTTCTTGGTCGCCGTCCCCACCGTGACCTTCTTGGTCGCGGCCGCGCGCGCACCGCGCGCCCCGCTCGCCGACGTACTCGCGGCGAGCTGGAACGCCCCGGCCGCCGGCGCCTTGACCTTCACGTCCAGTCCGCCGTCGGTGCGGCGCTCGAACGAGGTCTCCAGGTCCGCCGGAGGGTCGGGATCGACGATCGTGAACCCGGGGTCGTCCTGGTTGGCCCCCGGCGGCGGCCCGCCCGAGTCGGTGCGCGGGATCACCCTGGACGTCACGAAGGCGTCGGTGCGGGAGTTCGCGTCGCCGTAGAAGAGGTTGCTGGCGATCGACGTGAACGCGACGACGCTGGCGTCGTGCGACACCGTCACCACATCCCCGGCGTCGCCGCCCGCGTCGCCGCCGGCCAGGCTGCGCGTCACCCGGTCGATCGTGTGCGCGCCCAGGTCCATCACGTAGATCTCGGCCGTGTCGGGGAACGCCCGGAACCGCCCCAGCGAGGTGAACGACGGGAGCACGAAGTTCGTGCGGGCGGTGACGAGCGCCACGTGGGTGCCGTCGGACGACAGCGTCACCGAGCGGATCGCCCCGGTGGACGCCGGGTTCCCGCCCTGCGGGTCGCGGGTCAGCTCGACGGTCCCGGCCTTGCGCGTCACGCCGGGGGACATGTCGGTGACGAAGGCGTCCAGGCCCGACTGGTTGGCGTTCGTCGGTCGCAGCCCGGCCGAGGTGAGGAACGCGACCCGGTTGCCGTCCCGGCTCACGCCCGGCACCGTGTTGACGAGGCTGGTGCTCTCCTCCTCGTAGGAGGTGAGCGGGCCGTAGCACGGGCCGCTCACCGCGGGATCGAACTGGAGCTGGACCGAGGGGTCGCACGCCGGATCGTCCGGGTCGGCCATGCCGGTCACGCGGCGGGTGCCGCCGCCGTCCACGTGGCGCCAGAGGTAGTAGTTGATCTGGAAGTCGCTGCGCTCGCCCGGCAGGAACCGCGTCTGCAGCGCCGCGTTGCCCCCGGCCCACACGACCGTGGAGCCGTCGCCGCTGAGGACGACCGAGCCGTTGGCGCCGCCGGCGGGTGACCCGTCGGTCCGCGCCGCGGTGACGAGGATGGTGCGCCGGGACGGCAGGTCCCGCACGAAGGCCTGCCCGGGCGGTGTGTCTGGCGCGGCCTGCGCCGGCAGGTCCGACGCCAGCTCGACGGTGCGGAACGCCACGCGCGAACCGTCGCCCGAGATGGCCACGTTCGCCGTCACGTCGACGCCCGGGTTGCGGCCCGGGAGCGGCGTGTCGCGCGGAGCGTAGGTGGCGGGGACGTCGGAGCCGTCCCGGGCCGACACGAGGACGTAGGCCCCGGACGCCGCACGGTCCGGACCGACCGGCAGCGCCAGGTCCCGGACGTAGACGTCGACGTTGTCGTTGGTGTCCGCCGGCGTCAGCTTCTGCGCGGTGGAGAACGCCACGAAGCGGCCGTCGTCGCTGATCGACGGGTTGGCCGCGCCCCGCAGCGCGAGCGCGCCGCCGTCCTCGCGGAGCTGGTCCCCGTCCGCGACGAACGTGAGCGAGCGGGTCTGCCGGTCGAACCGGAAGATCCCGCCGCGGCGCAGCAGCCCGGGCGGGTCGGGATCGTCGTCGGCGAAGAAGTTCGTGGCCCGCGTCTGGATCGCCACGAAGCGGCCGTCGGGCGTGACGTCGGCGTCGACCGTCGTGTCGTCGCCCTGCTCCAGGCGCCCGTAGTCCACGGACACGGGCTCGGCGCCGGGGCCGTACTCCGCGTGCGCGACCGCGGGGCCCAGCAGGCACAGCAGCAGGGCGGCCGGCAGGATGCGCCTCATCGGATCCGCACCTTCCGGTGCACGGCCCGGGCGTTGCCGGCCTTGTCCTTCACGGTGACGGTCACGCGATAGGTCCCTCTGCGCTTGTACGTGTGGGTGATCCGCTTGGTGCCGGTGGCCTTGCGGCGGTCGCCGAAGCTCGCGCGGCTCGCCCCGGCCGCCACGCCCGAGCGCTTGGCCCCGTCGGCGACGGTGATGCGCAGCGCCCGGCCCCGGACGCGCAGCGAGACGGTGGGCGCCGTGCGGTCGACC
>Ga0247758_1001475_pt1 | contig 17156 bp, 24 predicted proteins | sample UWRJL156409C4_FD_180950 | JGI IMG/M metagenome (GOLD analysis project Ga0247758, IMG submission 180950) | Plant litter microbial communities from Arlington Agricultural Research Station in Wisconsin, United States - UWRJ-L156-409C-4 | ecosystem: Environmental > Terrestrial > Plant litter >...
GTCGTCGTCGTCGTCGTCGTCGTCGTCGTCGTCGTCGTCGTCGTCGTCGGGTTCGGCCGGCGTCGGCCTGGTCACCGTGCCGTGAGCGTGGGCGCTGATCTCGCCGTTCATGCCGTACCGCGCTTCCCCTCAGGTGTCCCGTCCCATGTCCAGCCGTCACTCACGCAGAACAGCTGACCGTCCGGACCGGTGGTCAGCGGCTGCCCGTCGTGCGGGCAGGCTTCGGGCGGCGAGTCGCGCCAGTCCCTGAGTTCGTCGCGCTGCTGCTCACGGATGGCGATGAGTCCGTACCACCCTGAGCTGTCTCCGGCTGCGATGGCTCACCTCCGGTCTCGGGTGCGGCCCCGGCCGCTGCGCGCATCCCCTGGAAGAAAATGCCGCGCAGGTCGGCCGGTTCCTGCGGGTGGTGCATGGTCACTTGCCGTGCTTGCTGTCGTCGCTCGCCGGCTTGGCCGCGGAGCGCTTCTGCTGCGACGCCGCCGGGCCCTTGTCGTCCTGCCCGGCCGGTTCGGGGCGCTGGTCGGGGGTGCGCTGACTGTCCGCGTCGTTCTGCGGCTCAGGCTCAGGCGCGAATTCGCCGATGCTGTTCTCTTCGCGGTACTGCCGGGTCACGCGGTTGTCCTCGGCGGTCCACTCGCGGGTGCCGTGCCGCCGCATGCTGGCTTCGTACTGCTGGGGGGTGATCGCCATTTCGGCCATGATCGTTGATCCTCTCGGTCGGCCGGATCGGTGCACGCAGCGTACCGTGCACCGATCCGGCGCGCCCGTTATGCGGCGACGAGCGTAGCGCCGTCCGTCAGTGGGAGCCAGCACACATACCAGCTGATCACACCGTCCGTACCGGCCGACGTGTGCTCGATCTGCCCGATGCTCAGCGGCACCATTGACAGCGCTGCGCCGTAGCCGCCGGCAGCCGTCGATGGTGACATGAGCTTCGGCGGCGCCGTGGCCGTGGCGGCACCGAACGTCAGTAGGTCGCCGGCGAGCGTGTCAGTGGTGCCGATGTCCAGCGAGGTGCACAGCTGCGCGGTGTCGCCGGTCGTCGGGTTGAACTGCAGGAGATACGTGTTGGCCACCGTGATAGACGTGGTGACCTTTCCCCACATCGCGGTGATCATGATCTCACCGCCGGCGACGGTGAACAGCGGAATCGTCGTCGCGGCGAGCGTGCCCGTCGACTTGACGACCGGTGCGCCGCCGAGGATGGCGTTGCGGAACGCCGAGGCGTTGTTGAGGATGCCCATTGCGCCCCGCCCCTACGCGTTCGCTGCGCCGGGGCGCAGCATGTTGAGGAGGTTGGCAGGCTTCTTCTGCTGGGCCAGGTCGTGCACGATGCCCAGGCAGACGCCCAGCCGCGTGCCGCCGGTGCCGGGGTCCGCGAAATCCGCGGACACGTGGGTGTAGGTGTCGCCGAGCTGATCGGCGCTCACGTAGGCCGCGAGGATGACCTGCTGCGGGCCGTACGTCGCGCCGGTGAGCGTGATCGTGGCCGCGTCCGCCTGCGTCACCTCGGTCCAGGCCTCGTCGTTGTCCAGCGCTGTCTCAGCCTTGATCCAGTAGGCCGTGATGCCGCTGGAACTGGCAACGGTGGCCGTGGCCAGGTTGTTCGTGGTGCCCGACGTGTACGCCGTGTGTTGCTTGAACGTGATCACGTTGTCGTCGGTGCCGCCGCCGGCGACCGCCATGGAGAACACAAACGTGATACCGCTCGCGTACTGCAAGCTGAACCGCTTGCCGGTCGCGCCGGCCGTGTTCAGATCGACCACGGCGAAACCGAGGCCGATGTCAAACAGGCGCCCGAGCGCCCGCTGTGCTGCCATTGCTGCCATCCTCCCCAGCCGAACGGCTGGTTGGCCCTACTCCGGCACGGTGCCGGTACGGGCTAGAGCGTGTACCCGGCCGGAGTCGAACCGGCTGAACCCCCCGCTGCTTACCCTCGATCGCCGAAGCGACGACCACGAGGACGGGTCAGGCACTTGGCACCGGGTGGGCGTCCGTCGCTTTCGAGAGTCCCCATCGGCCCCGATGCCAGCCGATGGATCTTGCGCCGAAGCGCCTATTCGTCTGCGCCAGCGTGCAGCGCTCAAAGATCAGCTACGGACGAGCCTCCATGGTGACGAACGGGCTCAGCGTCGCGCTGTTGTTGTGCGGCGTGAGGGGGCTCAGCAGCCACGGCCGGCCGTCGTTGCGCGCGATGGCACGGAAGGTCGTCTTGTCGCTGGTGAACTTGACGTGCGGGCTGGAGTCGATGGTCATGTTCTGGTAGTCGCCCACCAGGTACATCGACCAGTCGACGAGGGACAGGTCACCCTGCGAGCCCAGGGCGGCCGGCGCCGAGCCGGTCATGAGCACCGGGCGCCCGAGCAGGGTCAGAACCGGCTGGGACCGGCCATCGGTCAGCCACACCGCGGAGCCACCGGTACCGACGCTGAGCGCCATGGTGGCCAGCTGCGCGAACGTGTCTGGGCTGGCGACCCACACGGCGTTGCCGATGCTGGCGGGCAGCATGCGGGCGTACATGTCGATCGCGTTCTCCCACACGATCTGGTTGTTCGCCGCGGCGCTCTGGCCGGACCGCTTCGACACCACGATCAGCGCCGTGTTGGCGGAGTTCAGGCCGCCGAGGGGCTGACCGGCGCCGTTGCCCGAGATGTAGTCCCAGTCCTCGAACTGGCCCATGGCGGAGGGCAGCGTCGCGTCCATGAACGCACCGAACGCACCCCAGTCGCGGATGAGCTCGTTGGGGACGTGGCTCAGCGCGGTCTGCTTCGTGACGTCGAGCTTGATGCTCGCGAAGGTCGCGCTGGACTCGGTGAGCTCCGCGCCCTCCTCGGTGCGGTAGACCACGACGCCGCCGTAGATCGAGCTGACCCGGGAGGTCTCGTCGATGCACGGGATGTGGATGCGCGGCGCACCCATCGGGATGATGGTTGCCCGGGGGCGCACGACGGCGCTGTCCAGTCCGAGCTGCAGCAGCTGCGAGCGGAACTCCTCCGGCACGAGGAAGCCACCCTCGCTGGGCACCTTCTCGCTGTACGCGTTGTAGATGTCCATGCGCTTGCGCGCGTCGGCCGACATCGAGCCGTTGCCCTTGGAGAACCAGATGTCCTGCATGAACGTGTAGTAGTCGGGCCACACGTTGTTGAGGGGAGCGCCGCGAGCGGCCGGGTTGTTGTAGACCGGCGACGGGCGGGCGCCGGCGCGGCGCTTCGACTCGTCGAGGTCGGGCGCGAGAACCACGTTGCCCGGGAAGGCGCTCTGGTTCTCTTTGAGCCACTCGGTCATCTGCGTCTCGGTCTGCACGCGGATCTGATCGAGCAGTTCCTTACGCTCGGCGCCGCGCGCGTTGGCGTAGGAGTTGAGCGCCGCCTTGAATTCGCCGGACTTGAACTTCTCGGCGAAGTCGGCCGGGGACTGAATGTCCTGCAGGTAGGACTCCCAGTCGGCCACGGTCTCGGGCAGGGCCCGGCCGTTGAACGTCCGATCGGCCGGGCCGGGGTCCGCGGTGAGCACGCCGGGGTCGGGCCGGCCGGGCATGCGGTTGTAGACACGGCCCAGCTGGGCCACGTCGATACCGTGGCGCGCGAGCAGACGCCGCGACCTACGGTTGAGCGCGATGTGCTGCACGCTGACCTCTTCCTTCTCTTGCAGATCGATGGTGTGCATGCTACGCGAGATCGAACAAGGCGCGTAGCGCCGTTCCGTCCGGGATTTCCGCCGGCACGACAGGGTTGCTGATCTCGCCGAGCGCGGCGAGGAAGGCCGCGGGCTGCCAGGTCGCGAGCTCCTCCGTGCTGGCGGTCGCAGCCCGCGGCGCGACCGGGGTCCGGCCGGCCGGGCTGCCGTCCTGAACCTCGTCGGCAAGCCCGGCGCGCACGGCGGACTCCGCGTCGTACCACGTGCCGTCCGGTCCGCCCTCGGCAGCGCGCATGGCGGCGCGCCAAGATTCGCGGGTGCCGGAGCGCTCGGTGTAGATGTCCGCGATCGTGTCGCTGAGGTCGTCGAGCAACTGAGCCATTTCGCGCATGTCACGCGCGTTGCCCATCACCACGCCGTGTGCGTCGTGGATCATCATGCGCCCCCGCTTGGCCATGACGATCTTGTTGGCGGCGCAGACCACGAACGAAGCGCTGCTCGCGGCGATGCCGTCGACATAGGCGGTGATGTCGGCCGGGTGGCGGCGCAGCGTTTCGTAGATCGCAAGCCCGTCGAACACCTCGCCGCCCTCGCAGCTCACGCGCAGCTCGATCGACGTGGCCCTGATGCCGGCGAGGTCCCTCGCGAAGTCGGCGGCCGTGATACCCCAGTCGCCGATCATGTCGTAGAGGTGGATCACGGCGGACTCACCGGCCGGCGCCGCGGCGTTCTCGATGGTGTACCAGGTGCGCCCCGAGCGATGGTTCGCCGCGGGCGGCGAGAGCCGGGCACGCGCCGTCTCGGCGAGGTTGTGCAGCTTGGCAAGATCGATGCTCATGATTCCTCCAGTGCGAGCGCAGCCACCCGGTGCAGCGCCTGCACGCCGGGGTCGCCGGGGTCGAGCTTTGTCCACACGCCCGTCATCGTCCCACGGCACCGCTCCCGGCCCAGGCAGTAGAGGTAGCCGGCGCCGCCGTAGGCCAGCATGGCGGCGTCGAGGGTGGGCAGTTCGGTGCCGTTGATCTCTTTGCAGAGCTTGCAGGTCGAGGTGTCGAGCGTCTCATCGGCGAAGAGACGCACCTTCCAGCCGACCGGCGGCCGGTCGTAGACGGACAGCCGGCCGAGGTTCTGCGCGAGGGTCAGCGCACCGCCGAGGACGACCCGCGGCCCGGTGTCGGTGAGCGCCGCGGCGTAGGTGCGCACCCCCGCCCCCACGGTCGCGGGCGCTGCGCCGGGGCGCAGCAGCCGCAGGGCCTCCCTGCTGAGGGTGGCCGCGAACGCGTCGGCCAGACGCCGCGCCGTGGCGCGCGCCCAATCCGCGAGGCGCGAGGACGCGAGCGGCGGTGCGGGCTCCACCGGGGCGCCCTGCGCGCCCGCCTCGGCCGTCACGGCGGCGGCACCGGCGGCGGCGAGCTCGCGCATGGCGGCGTCGAGCTCGCGCTCACCGAGAACCGGCACGTGCAGCTGCGTGAGCGCCTCAAGATTGTCGTGCGCCGCGGCCAGCTCGATCTGCCGCACCGCGGCGTCGAGCTGCTCAGGCTGCACGCCGGTGAGCCAGAATCGCACGAGGTCATCGACGGCGCGCTGCCAGCGGTCGCCGAGCGCGGGGATGCCGGCCGGGTCGATCACGGCAACCAGCCGGCCGAGGGGGGCGAGTAGCGTCTCAGCCGCCGGCATGGCGCAACCAGGGCAGGAGGTCAGAGGCCGGGTCAGTCTTCGGTCGCGTCTGCTGCGGTCCGGGCGCCTCGGTCAGCGCCGGGTCGGGTTCGGGCTTCGGCGCCTGCTTCATCCGGGGCAGGCCAGCCTGCTGCGCCGCATCGTCGGGGTCGACGCCAGCGGCGACCAGAGCGGCATAGGTCTGCGCCTTGCTGATCCGCTCAGCGTTGTCGCCCTCGCGATCCTGCGGCACCGGATTGGTGTAGGCGAACGCGAAGTTGTCCGGACCCATGCTCTTACTGAAGAGTCGCAGGTAGGGGCCGTTCAGCGCGTCCTTGATCCGCTCACAGCGCGGCACGGTGAGGCGCTTCGCGAAACCGTACTCGCCCGCCTCGGCGTTGGCGCGGTTGACGTTCTCACTCAGGCCCAGCACCTGCCCGTGGATGGCGAACGCCTCGCGGATCTCCTCACGCGAGGCGGAGCGCAGCTCAGGAAACATCATGTCGCGCTGCGAGTACTTGACGTCGACCCACTTGGCGCCGTGCTCCAGCAGCGCGACGGTGTGCGCGTTGCTCACGCCGCGGTGTGCCTCGGCCCAGCGCTCCTGAAATTCGTCCCATTCCTCCGGCTGCAGGTGCTTTTCCATCTCGACGATGCCACCCGGCACGGCCGAGTTCTCGAAGAACCGGCGGTTCCACGCCGCGGCGTATTCACTGCCGTAGATGTTGTTCATGAGCGTCTGCACGGCCCCGGCGCCGCGGTACGAGTCCCAGGGGGCAGGGGTGCGCAGGCTGACGACCTCGTCGAGGCGCAGCGGCACGAGCTCACCGGACGGGGAGCGGTAGACGTAGCCCGCGATGAACTTCTTCGGATCACGCACCGGCGCCATGCGGTCGGGGCGCACCGGCCAAAGCTCGATGGGCCTCCCTGCCAGGCGGCCGACGACCCACCAGGCTTCACCGACGCAGTCGAGGTGCTGCTGGAACGTCTCGACGAACAGCATCGAGGTGAAATGATCGTTCGGCTTGTTCCAGACGCTGAGCGCCGGGTGCGTCTCGATCAGCTCGACGCCGCGCGGCGCGTCCTCGGCGCCGCCGCACATCTCACAGCGCGAGTCGGCCGGCCGGCCGAGCCGGTGCATGTGCCAGTCCACCGCGGCGGTCGAGGTGCTCAGCTGGTTGATGATCGCGAACAGGGTGCCGTTGCGCCCCGGCGCTTCGAGCGCCTCGGCCTGGTCACCGGTCGCGGACGGCATGCCCAGCGACGATCCACGCATGTCGCGCCGCGGGACGTAGGGCACCGGTGGGTCGTTGCGCGGGCGCGCGATCGTGCGCACCGCGCTCACCAGCTCGCCGAGCGGGCTACGCATCGTGGCGCCCCGACCGGCGCGGCAAATGGCGCCACCCGCCAGTGATCCACATCGAGCCGAGCAGCACGCCGACGATTACGGCAAGCGCGACCAGTGACCAGGGATTATCCCTCACCGGATCATGGAACAGGTGCCAGAGCCATTCGCTCACCGCGTCACCGCCCCAGTCCGTCATAGACGATCTTCTGCAGACTGTTGCGCTGCTCATCGGTCACGCCGAGCGCGGCGCCTTCCGGCACGATCTCGCCGTCGATGACCTGCGGCACACTGAGCACCACGCGGCACTGATCCCTGAGCTCAGGCAGGCAGCCGGTGCAGAGACTGGCGTTGCACGTCGGGTAGTGAATGCCGGTGCCGTACTGCATGGTTGATGCACGCCAACGCTGCTCATCGATCTTCAGCGCGCCGTAGACCTCGGTCCAGCTCTCGCCGCTCATCGCCGCTTCACCACGTATTCGAGCACGAGGCAGGCCACCCCGCCGGCGGCGAGTCCGGCGATGCGCGACGCACCCCAGGCGGCGGCGACCAGCAGCGCCAGCCCGGCCACGACGAGGACGAACCGCACAGCCACGGCGAGGAAGGCACTCACCTGCGCGCGGCGGCGGCCGAACCAGCGCGCCATGATGCCGAGCATCGACTCTTTGCCGGTCATCGTCCACGCCACCATGGCGATGATCGTAGCTGATCGCTGCCCGGGAGCACAGCAAAGCGCCCCGTCGCGATGACGGGGCGCCGGGATGGGGCGGTGATCAGTTGTCGACGGACTCAACGATCTCCCAGAAGTCTTCGACGTCCGCGATGTAGCACAGACCGCGGGTGGCGTGGATGTGGGCGAACACGGACTCGATCAGATCGGGCGTGCCCTCTTCGCCGAGCGCCTCGGCGATGGCGTGCCTCATGTCCTCGTCGGTGATCAGCTGCTGCGTCATGACTCGTCCCTCTCTCGCTCAGTCCGGGCGTCCGCCTCGGCCTCGTGCTCATGACCCTTGTCCTCAGGCGCCGCGTGATCGAGGCGCTGAGCCCGGCCGTAGCGGCCAGCCGCGCGGCGCTGCGCCGCCTTGCTCCACCCGGTGCTCTTGCCCTCGCCCTGTCCCATGCCCCTAGACTACACCATGGATCGAAGAGTCGTCAAGGGGGCTGGCCAGCCCTAGGCCCACGCGCGCTCGATGAGCCCCTCGGAGCGCACGATCTTGAGCAGCAGTTCGCGCGGCGCCCCGCAGCGGTAGGTGATGCCGAACCGGGAGATCAGCCCGCGCAGCGCGGCGTCGCTCATGTGCTGCCCGCGGGTGTCGGCCGGCGGCGGGGGCGGCACCTCGCGCGCCGCGCTGGTCAGCAGCAGCGCGGCGTAGCAGCGCTTGATCAGTTCGTCGGTGCTCGTCTGCGTCATGCCCCTAGACTACACCATGCGTCGAAGAGTCGTCAAGCTATCTGCGCAGCGCGCGGACGCCCGGCCGGCCACCGAAGTCCCGCTCGGCGACGACATAACGTGTCGTGTCCATCCCATGATCGTTCTCTTTCTTCGGCTCCTCTTTCGCCGGCTTGCCGTTGACGTCGGGCAGCCACACGTAGCCGCTCACCTCCTCGGCCGTGCACTGCGGCCGGCCGGCTTCCTTCAATGCCGAATCGCGCTGTACGACACACTCACGCACGATGAACAGCGACGGCGCGATCTCGATGCCCTTGCCGGTGCCCGACTTCCTGCCCAACCGGTGCTGCACGGCCTCGATGCCGACGGTGACCGCCTTCTGCGCGTTCACCGTGCTCATGCCGAGATGCCGTTCAAGGGTGGCCTTGTCCTCGGCGTCGTGATCGCAGACCACCGCCCTCGGCCGCGGCTCGATCCACTTCCCGCCCGGTGCGACGATCTTGAGGATGTCGCGCGCATGATCCTCGACCAGGCGGCCGGTGTGATAGATCTCGCGGTAGAGCCAGAGCCGGCCGTCCGGGTCCTCCGCCCAGCACTGCAGCACGAACGGGTTGCGGTAGCCGAAGTCGACGCCCCACCAGCGCACCCACCGCTCCGAGCCGGGCGGCAGCGCGTCGACCAGGTGGACGCTCGGGTCCCACTCTTCGTAGATCAGCCCCTCGGCGGCGACCCACAGACCTTTGCGCAGCCGCCAGAACCGCACGCCGGTCAGCGCGTCGAGCTTGGCGATGTAGGCGGCGCCGATCTCGGTCACGTTGCCGTGCGCGTCGAAGTACTCGGGGTTGTCCTCGTGCACGCTGTTGAGCAGCGTCAGCGGGCCGCCCTGGCTCCGCTGGTAGAGGTAGTGCTGCTCACTGTCGGGATTGCAGAGGCCGATCAGCTGCGAGTAGGGCATGTTGCCGGCGCGCAACCGGGTGGTCATCAACTCCCAGTCGGTGATCACGGTCTCGGTGGCCTCGTCGACCACGATCATGTCGTAGGCCGAGGACATAATCTTGGTCGGCTTGTCCAGCCCGCCGATCACGATCTTGGAGCCGTTGCGCAGGTAGCGGTACTGCGCCGGCTCCTCGCGCGAGCCGCCGTAGAAATCGATCTCACCGATGGCGAGGCTCGCCACGGCGACGTGCTTGCGCCACGTCTCCAGCGTCGAGCCGCCGAGCGAGGCCAGCGTCTTGCGCAGCAGCAGGCCGCGGAAGCCCTTGTACTTCATGGCGCACAGGTGGAGCTTGGTCAGCCCGCCCACGCTCTTGCCGGTGCCGGCCGAACCGGAGATCAGGATCTCGGGGTCACGGCAGGAGAGCAGCTTGCGCTGAGCGCCACGCAGCTCGATGCGCCGCGTGGCGACGATGGTCACCCGGCCAGCACCCCCGCCTTGATGATCTCGCCGTCACGGTTGACCAGGCGCCACTCACGCGGGCCGAGCGGCACGAGGGCGCTCTCAGGGTTGACCGAGACGGGCACGCCGAAGTAGGTCTGGTTGAGCACATCGGTGTGTGCGACGGGCGTCATCGCCAGCTTGCGCAACTCGTCCCACGCCTCATAGCCGACGTGCAGAGCGGCCGGAGCCATTCGGTGCGGCCCGGTGCCGGAGACCAGGCCAAGGGTGGCCTGGGCCAGCGGGAGCGTCACGCGCCCGATGTCCGTCTCGGTGCTCACAGCTGCTCCAATTCGTCCGGGCTGGCGTCGATCTGGTAGCCGATCGTGCCGGAGACGGTCTGGTCGAGCTTCGCCGGCGCGTCGATGCCGAGCAGCTTGCGCTGCGACTCGGAGATCTTGATCAACCGGTCGGCCGCGGCCAGGCGCGGGCCGTCGTCGAGCAGGGTGACCGTTTCGTAGGAGCCGTCCTTCAGCTTGACCTCGCGGGTCACCACCCGGCCGTTGCCGTGCGCAAGGTGATCTTTGTTCATGATGTCGTGCGCGACGGCCAGTGCCTCGTCCAGCAGCGCGATGTGCTTGGATCGGAGCTCCTCGGCTGCCAGGTTGCGCTTTTTGGTGAGCTCCTCCAGCCCCTTTTTGATCACGAGGTGCACGGCTTGCCGGTTGCGGAACCCGAGCGCGTCAGCGATCGCCTGATACGTGTGACCAGCGATCGACATGCGGAGCGCTCGCTCGTCGCGCTCGGCCCGCATGGCCTTCATGGCGGCGCGATCCTGGGACGGGGTGGCCACGTCAATACCTCAGTGTCTGGGGATCTGATCAGTCGTTGACGGCGGGGTGAGAACCCTGCGCACGGATGCTGACCAGCCCGGACGTCTGCGCGATCGATAGACGCAGGTGCATGGCTCCGTAGCTCATGCCGTGTGCCGCAGCGAGCGCACGGATCGATGACCCTTGCGCGTATGCGTCAGCGAACGCTTTGAGCTCAGCGTGCGTCAGCCGCGCCGGCCGGATCGGTCTGTCCATGCCGATCACCGTACCCGATCACATCCCCGACGACAACCGCGCCACCGCCGCGGCGGTGGCCTCGCCGAGATTGGCGACCTCCAGCAGCGTCGCGCTCTGCTCCGCGTACACCCGCGACAGCTCGACCGTGCGCTTGCGCAGCATCTCGGCGTCGGCCTCCAGCGCCTTGACGCGCATCTCCAGCTCAGCCATGCGCCCGGTGTCCATGCCCTCGATCATGCCCACATCTCCAGCGCCCACACGACGCAGGCGAGCCAGGTTAGCCCGCCCATGATGCCGACGATCATCCACCCGGTCAGCCGGCGCACGGCCGGGGTCATGCGCTGCACGAGCAGCTCGACCAGCGTCAGCGCCCCGATGAGCACCAGCACCAGCCCCGCCACCCCGGCAAACCACGGTGTACTCATCGCCGCACCCGGAATTTGGTCCCGATGCCGCCGCCCAGCGCAGCGTACATGTCGCTATGACTCCAGTACTCCAGCGTCAGGGATTCCGGGTCATCGAAGCGCCGCAAAACGTCCCAGAAAACGCCGAACGCCAACCAGCCCTGATCGATCACCTCGCAGCTCATCGGCATGATCAATTCGTAGATCATTTCATCGCTCATCGCCGCACCCATCCCGGTAGGTTCCTGTCGATGCGCGCCGAGCCCTGCCCGGTCACGATCATTTTCCTGAGCTCACCGATCGACATGCCGGGCTGCACGGTCAGCCCCCACTGTTTCGCGTAGAACGTGAGCGTCGAGCGGGCGCGGAGCTCGACCTGCTCACGCTCCTGCCCGGCCGCCTCGCCCTGCGCGTGCGCCATGGCGTAGGCGAGCTCGCTCACCTGCTCGCACCCGGGGACCCACGCAGAATCGCCCACACGGGCCTTGTGCATGCTGACCACCCCGTACCCACCATCGCGCCGCGGGAGGACGGCTACGTAGCGCTGAGCGGTCGCAAGGAACCAAACTCCGGCGTGGGTGCGCAGCCACCCGCGCTCTGCGCCCTCGAACAAATCGACCACATCGGACACCAGTGCGCCCTCGCGGTACGCCGGGCCGTCGAGCCCGAGCGCGTGATCAAGTTCGTCTTGCGCGTCCCAGGTGCAACCGCACGGCGAACCGAGGCACTCGCAGTCGTCGGTGCACCCCTCCACCGGGCACCGGCACGGCGCGATCTCGATCGGGCCGCACGAGCACCCCGGCACCCGCTCCGGCTTGTCGCCGAGCACGTCCTCACCGAACAGCTGCACCGGCAGGGTGAGCCGATGCCGCCCGGTGGCGTCGACCAGATCGAGCACCACGCAGTCCGTCTTGCCGGGCCAGAGCCGCAGCCCGCGGCCGATCATCTGAATGAACAGACCCGGGTTCTCGGTCGGCCGGGCGATCACGACGCAGGAGCACATCGGCAGGTCGGTGCCCTCGGTGAACACCATCGCGTTGCACAGCACCTGAACGGCACCCGCCTGGAAGAGTTCCAGAATGCGGGTGCGCTCCCGCTCCTCGGTGCCGCCGTGCACCACCTCGGCCGTGAATCCGCCGGCGCGCAGCGCGTCGCGGATCACCTCGGCCGTGTGCACCAGCGGCGCGAACAGGATCGTCTGCCGGTCGGCGGCGTGCTCCTGCAGCGCCTCGACGATCTTCTTCGGTGCCATCGAGTCCTCGACCGCGGCACCGAGTCCGGCGGCCGACCAGTCCCCGCCGCTCTTGCGCACCTTGCTCAGGTCGAGATCCTCGACCCGCACCCGCACACCGCGCGGCCGGACGAGGAACCCCTCACTGATCAGTTCGGCCATGTCCTTGGAGTAGACGATGTCCTGCCAGACGTCGCCGAGCGCCAGTTTGTCCCCGCGCACCATCGTCGCGGTCAGGCCCAGCGCCACCGCCCCGCCCGGCCGCGGCTCACCGAGGCAGCCCAGTGCGGTCAGGATCTCCACCGACGTGCGGCTCACGGCGTGGTGTGCCTCGTCGTAGATCACCAGGCCGACGTCACGCAGCTGCGCGAGACGGCCGGGGTTGGCCAGGGTGGCCGTGCACGCGGAGATCACGTTGGCCTGCGTCTCGTTGCGCGCGCCCTTGACGATGCCGACCCGCAGATCCGGTGACGCGTCGTGCACCCGCTTCGCGTTGGTCTCGACCAGCTCTTTGCGGTGCGCGAGGATGAGCGCCCTCCGCCCGCCCGCCACCCCGTCCGGGGATACGCGCACCGTCCGGGCGGCGATGACACTCTTGCCCGCCCCGGTGGCCAGCACCCCGGCCGGGCGGCGGATGCCCTGCGCATGCGCCCGCAGGAACGCCTCCACCGCCTCGACCTGATAGCCGTGCAGCTTGATCGTCAACGCGACCGCCGGCGGCGAACCGTGAACACGTGATCACCCATGATCGCGTGCAGAAGCGGCAAGCGCTCAATCTCCCCGAGCGCGTGCGCCGTGGCCCGTTGCGCTCCGCGCTGCGTCCAGTGCAGCGACAGCCGCGCCTCAAAGCTCCCGCCCCTGCTCCTGCCAACGACTTCCCAGCGCCGCAGCATCATCCCGTCACCCGCAGGCAGTCCTCAAGCGCGTCGAGCACGACGTCGAGCATGTCCAGCCGCGCCAGCCTGGTCTGCGCGGGCAGGGTCGCGTCGTGCAGCCGTACCGCGGTCCGGGCGAGCATCGCGTCTCCGGTCCCAGCCAGCACGGCGGCGGCAGCGCGGTACTGCTCGGCGGTGCCCGCCATGCCGAGGCCGCGCAGCTGCGCGCAGCCCGGCACGGCGGGGTCGGTGCGGCTGGGGCCCGGCGATGGCGCGGGCGCGGTGCTGGCCGGTGGAGCCAGGCGGCCCGGGCCGTCCTCTGCTCCGCAGGCTCCCGCGATCAGCAGCGCCAGTGCAGCAGCGCCGGTGGCAACGATCCGTCTCATGTCGCCCATCCTATCACGACTCGTCGACAAATCGAAACTACCGTCGCCACGTGTCCTTCTCGGCCCGGGCCTGCGCCGCAACCGCCGGCCGGTTGACCCACGCGCAGCACGTCCGCGGGAGCGTCGCGGCGAGCGGCCGGCCGGAGCACGGGCACCACGCCGGATTGCAGCCCCCCTCCCGCCAGAGCTCGCACCGGCACGGGTACGGCTCGAAGATCGACGTCCCCGCCACGATCCACGTGTTGGTTGTCATGTCGCACAGCCCTCTCGGTATGTAGTCAATGCATCACACTCTGCTCATTGGCGTTGCGTCTTCTGCGTGCCCTGCGTTGCACCGTTGCAGGGGATAGAGATCCCCCTGCAACGCTACTTTGCAACGCTGAGGGTTTTTCACCCTGCAACGCTCTGCAACGCATCCTTGCAACGCACCCTCAGCAGGCAGGATAGTCCGACGCCGATGTCTTGCAACGCTCTGCAACGCTCGCTGCAACGCGTTGCACTGTTGATCTTTGCAACGCACCTTGCAACGCCTGTAGTCTGTCTACATATTCAACTCTTCGTGTCGGGCCGGTCACTCTCGGGCCAATGGATCTGCCAGCCGACCGGCGGCATGTCCTCGGCCGATCCGTCGTTCATCGTGATCAGTCCGTCCGCCGCCCCGTCCGGCGGGGCGAACACGCTGAACCGCTGCGACGTGCCGTAGCGCATGACCCGCCCGCGGGAGAGGAGGAGGGCCCAGGCCCGGTGCCAGGCGCTGCGCCTGGTCGCCGGCGCGAGCTCCGCGATCTCCGGCAGTTCCCTGAACAGGGTCCCGATCTGCTCGCGGGTGATGCCCTCGCCGCCCGCCCTGAGTACATCGGCAACCACCTGGAACAACAGCAGCGCCCGGTGCCGCTGCACGTCGACCTTCGGTGCACCGGCAAGCACCGGCGTCTCCGCCGTGTGATCGAGCACAAGTGAGGACAGGTCGCGCCCGGTGTCCGGGTCGGTGCCGCCCCCGCTGCGCCGGAGCCGAATCGTGATCGGCGGCGCCTCCTCCTGGTCCTTCTGTTTATCCATGTGCAGCTCGATCTGATATGCCCCGGTCCGGTGCACCCGAAGCTCAGCGTCCTGCGCGCCGTCGATGGCCGAGGCGCCGCGGGCGTTCGTGCCGTTGCGCCCCAGGTGGTGCACGGTGACCACGCATGCCCCGGTCGCACGCTTGATCTCGTCGACCCGTTCGGCATAGGTGGACATATCCGAATTGCTGTTTTCGTCCAGCCCGATCGTGACGCGGGCCTGCGTGTCGACGATGACCATGACCGGCCCGACCCTGCGGCAGGCCTGCACCAGCACGCCCCACTGCGGCCCGTTGGCCTGTACCGGCATCGGCAGGAACCGGACGCCCTTCATCGGCCCGTGCTCGCGCTCCCAGGCATCCACCCGCAGCCGCATCCCCCGCGCGCCCTCGGCGGCGATGTAGATCACCTCGCCCTGACGCACGTCGTGACCTCGCCACGACCGGCCGAGCCCCACATGCGCCGCGAGGTCGAGCATCACGAACGACTTGTATGATCCGCTCTGCCCGATCAGCCATGCTGTCGTGTCAAGGTCCAACACGCCGTTGATCAAGGGCTGCGGCGGGGGGAGCGCGCGCAACTGCTCGACGTCCAGCATGGCGGCGAGCATCGCCTCAACGGGGTCGACCTCAGCCTCTGTCACGCCCGTGACCTGCCCTGCAACGCCCTGCAACGCCCCTTGCAACGCCCCCCGCAATGCGTGCCCACCCGGTGAGCCACTCTGTCCCAACGACGGCGCCGCACCGCCCGCAGCGAAAGGGCCGATCCCCACCCCGCCCATCCACCCGGCCGGGCCACCCACTCCGCTCAGGTCGGCCGGCCGGTCCCCGACGTGCCGCTCAGCCCGGCCCCAGACCCCCAGCAGCTCGGCGTCCGGCACGTGCGTGCCGAGCGGGTGCGCCTTGCCGGCCGCCCACCACGCCGCCTGCACGCTCTCCCGCGACACCAGCCCGGTGTTGGCCAGCTCGACGCACCGGAACGCCGTGGTGATGGCGGTGTTGTTGCGTGTCCCGTCCGGTGCCTCCCGCAGCCGCCCGATCTCGCCGTCGAGCCCGGACAGCACGTACCGCCCGATCTGTTCGGCCACCGCCGAGGTCAGCACCACCGGCCCGGCCGCCGCCCGCTCCCGCGGCGGTGCCGGTCTGACCAGGCCGACGACTTCGGCCGGCGCCGCGCGCACCGGGCCGTCCTGCAGCACGAGGTACGGGCCCATCCCGCTGACGCTCGGCGCCAGCACGATCATGCCGCCGCTCACCTCGCCGCGCCGCGCCCCCCGTACGTCGAAGCCGGCCGGCAACCGCTTCGCCGAGTTGTTCGGCACGAAGTCCTCCGGCAGCGCGAAGAGCCAGTGCTGCCCGCCCGACCCGGTGCGCTGCGACCAGGTCCCCGCGGCCTGCAGCAACGCGAACGTCGCCGCCGCCGCCACATGGTCCGTCACATGGTTCGGGTCGTAGTCCACGCACCACACCCCGCTGACCACGCCGGTCGCCAAACCCCAGTTCGCCGCCGGCCGGGAGGCGAGCCACCGCGTCAGCGCGTCCGGCGTCACCACGAGGTGCTCCGGGCGCTGCCACTGGTCCACGATCGGGTGCTTGCCCGCGCTCTTGCAGGAAGGCCCGCGCGAGCACGAGCACGACCCGCCGGACACATCATGTAGCGGCACCAGCGCCCAGCCGCGCGATATGTAGTGCGTGAGCTGTGCAATCCTGCTATCGTCCATCTGAGCCGCTCCACCCTCGTTCAGCACGTCGAGCCCCTCGGCCATCGCCTCGGCCGGGGGGTTTCACTATGTCCCTGATCTGTCCGCGCCGCTAGGCGGCTGCCGTGCCGCCCCCCTCCGCCCGCGCCGCGGCGCGCTGGTCGCGGTTGTTGGCGCGCCGGCGCTGCAACTGCCGATTCGCGTACTCCTCGACGTATTCGACCGCTTCGAGGCGCACACTGGAGGGCGGCACCGGCCAGTCACCGGCGACCCTGAGCCCGGCGCTGATCGCCTTGAGCCCGATCTCGATCAGCTGACGGGCCGTGACGGACATGCTGTCGCCGGTGGCCAGGCTGAGTGCTTTGACCTCGACGGCAAGATCAAGATCGACCATCGGCGCCAGCTGGTAGACGTACTTCGGTGGCATGATGTTTCCCATGCGCTCCACCCTACTTGACGCGTCGAAGAGTCGCTAGTACCGTGGTCCACATGACGACAATGATCGGCCAGCGGGAGTACTGGTCACCCCCCGCGCCGCCCCCGCCACCGCAGATCAAACCCCCGCCCCCGCGGCCCGCGTTCGACCGCTCCGAGATCGTGCTCATGCACATGATCGCGTCAGGGCTGACCAATCAGCAGATCGCCGCGCGCCTCAACGCGAGCGGCGTCAAGCTGACCTACGGCGCCGTCTCGCGCCGCATCGCGCGCCTGATTCAGCGCACCGGCGCCGGTACCCGCGCGCAGCTGGTCGCCTACGCGATTCAATGGGGTGTGATCCTCCCGTGAGCGCCGGGACCGAGAACTACGAAGACGCGCAGGAATTCATCGCCCACCTGCGACCGCAGTACCTGGCCAGCGATGCCGATGTCATCGCGCTTGCGCAGGTGCGCGCCACGCTGGCGCTGGTCGAGGTCACGGCCCTCAACATCAGGCGCAACGGCATCCTCGCCGATGGAACCGTCACCGTAACCGAACGGTGGCACGCCCTGCTCTTCCCGCACGAGCCCCCGCCGCGGCTCCGCACAGGCACC